>Ga0210401_10004242_pt1 | contig 14998 bp, 14 predicted proteins | sample IncBWH32MmetaG_FD_150866 | JGI IMG/M metagenome (GOLD analysis project Ga0210401, IMG submission 150866) | Forest soil microbial communities from Barre Woods Harvard Forest LTER site, Petersham, Massachusetts, United States - Inc-BW-H-32-M | ecosystem: Environmental > Terrestrial > Soil >... | reverse complement strand
GGTGTTGATGATTGACGTGTTGATCATTGAAGTATTGATCACTGAACGACGACGCGCGTGCCGACACTGACCCGGTTGTAGAGATCGCGGGCGCGAAACGCTTTTTCTCCGCCGCGCAAAGCGCGCACCGGAGCGGCCGTTTGTGAAGCATTGAGAGCGGTGCCAGTCACGCCAACCCTCTCCCCGGCGGAGAGAGGGCATTTCGTCGCGTCGGCACACAGCGTGCCGCTGCAGCCTAGGCGCTCTTCTTATTCTGCCGGTGGGTGACAAGGTCGTCGACCACGGCGGGGTCGGCAAGTGTCGAGGTGTCGCCGAGATTGCTGAACTCGTCCTCGGCGATCTTGCGCAGGATGCGGCGCATGATCTTGCCCGAGCGCGTCTTCGGCAGGTTGGGCGCGAACTGGATGAGATCGGGCGAGGCGATCGGGCCGATCTCGGTGCGCACCCATTGCACCAATTCCTTGCGCAACGCCTCGCTCGGCTGCTCGCCGGCCATCAGCGTGACATAGGCATAGATGCCCTGGCCCTTGATGTCGTGCGGATAGCCGACCACGGCGGCTTCCGACACTTTCGGATGTGCGACCAGGGCCGACTCGACTTCGGCGGTCCCCATACGATGGCCGGCGACGTTGATCACATCGTCAACGCGGCCGGTGATCCAGTAATAGCCGTCCTCGTCGCGGCGGCAGCCGTCGCCGGTGAAATACTTGCCTGGATAGGTGCTGAAATAGGTATCGACGAAGCGCTGATGGTCGCCATAGACCGTGCGCATCTGGCCGGGCCAGGAGTCGGCGATGCAGAGATTGCCGGTGACCGCGCCTTCCTGCACCCTGCCCTCGGCATCGACGATTTGCGGCACGACGCCGAAGAAAGGCAGCGTCGCCGAGCCGGGCTTGAGTGCGATCGCGCCGGGCAGCGGCGTAATCAGAATGCCGCCGGTTTCTGTCTGCCACCAGGTATCGACGATCGGGCAGCGGCCCTCGCCGACCACGCGGTGATACCATTCCCACGCTTCCGGATTGATCGGCTCGCCGACCGAACCAAGGAGCCGCAGTGAGGTGCGTGAGGTTTTCTTCACCGGCTCGTCGCCCGATTGCATCAGCGCGCGGATCGCGGTCGGCGCGGTGTAGAAGGTGTTGACCTTGTGCTTGTCGATGACCTCCCAGAACCGCGAAACGGTTGGATAGTTCGGCACGCCTTCGAACATCAGCGTGGTGGCGCCGTTGGCGAGCGGCCCATAGACGATATAGCTGTGGCCGGTGACCCAGCCGACGTCGGCGGTGCACCAGTAGATGTCGCCGTCGTGATAGTCGAACACGTACTGGTGGGTCATCGCGGTGTAGACCAGATAGCCGCCAGTGGTGTGCAGCACGCCTTTCGGCCTTCCGGTCGAGCCTGAGGTGTAGAGGATGAAGAGCGGATCCTCCGCGTTCATCTCGGCGCACGGACAGTCCGACGTCACCATGTCGGCGGCGTCGTGATACCAGACGTCGCGGCCCGGCAGCATGTCGACCGCCGCGCCGGTGCGCCGCACGACGATGACGTGGTCGACTCCGTCACCGCCCACCTTGGCGATCGCCGCGTCGGTGTTGGCCTTCAGCGGCACCTTGCGGCCACCGCGCAGACCTTCGTCGGCGGTAATGACGACCTTTGACTGGCAATCCTCGATGCGGCCGGCGAGCGATTCCGGCGAGAAGCCGCCGAACACCACGGAATGGATCGCGCCGATGCGTGCGCAGGCGAGAATGGCGTAAGCCGCCTCCGGAATCATCGGCAGGTAGATGGTGACGCGATCGCCCTTCTCGACATTGCGGTTGCGCAGCACGTTGGCCATGCGGCAGACCTGATCGTGCAGCTCGCGATAAGTGATCTTCTTCGAGTCTTTGGGGTCGTCGCCTTCCCAGATGATGGCGACCTGGTCGCCGCGCTCGGCGAGGTGCCGGTCGATGCAGTTATAGGCCGCGTTTGTGGTGCCGTCCTCGAACCACTTGATCGACACGTGATGCGGATCGAACGAGGTGTTCTTGACCTTGGTGAAAGGCTTGAACCAGTGAATGCGCTTGGCCTCTCCGGCCCAGAAGCCGTTGGGATCGGCGAGCGAACGGTCGTACATGGCGCGGTACTTGGCGCTGTCGATGAACGCGCGCTTGGCCCAGTCCGCGGGAATTTCGTACACCTTGTCCGACATTTCCTCCTCCACGCCGCGCCTCTTGCGCGCGCACTTAGTTACCCATTCGCTCGCTGCAAAGCCATTATCGGTTGGCCTTTAATGACCGACAAGCGGGCCGAAGTCCTAGTCTCGATAGCGCACGGCTGTGTTAGCTAATACCTCGGACTCGAACCACTCGTCCCCGCGAAAAGCGGACCCAGCACTGCCGCCGCGGTCTTTAGTTTGCGGCTGGATTCCCGCCTTGCGCCGGAATGAGCGGAGTTAGGCTTTCACCCCGCCCATCTTGCAGACGAGCTTCCACTCGTCCGCCCTCGCCGGCTGCACCGACAGCCGCGCGTATTTCACCAGCACCATGTCCTTGAGTTTCGGCTCCGCCTTGATGGCGGCAAGCGTCACGGGCTTGGGCAGCGGCTCGAGCGCACATGTAGTCACCGCGACCCATGGCTCGCCTTTGGCTGCAGTCGGGTCGGGAAAATGCTCCTGCAGCACTTCGCCGATGCCGACGACCTGTTTCTGGTCGCCGGTGTGATAGAAGAAGAACTTGTCTCCCTTCTTCATTTCCTTGAGATGGCCGCGCGCGGTGAAATTGCGCACGCCGGTCCAGGCCTCGCCCTTGGCGCCACGCTTGACCTGGTCGTCCCAGGAAAACTCCTCCGGCTCGGTCTTCAGCAGCCAATAGGCCACGGGCGCCTCCTTCCTTGGTATCAATGTCTTGTCCCGGTCTTTTGCACCGGGGATCAACGTCTGTTGGACGCAAGCCTAAAGACGTGGATGGCCGGAACAAGCCCAGCCGATGACGATCGGTGAAAAATCACCCCTCGGCTTTCAGCGGCCGCGTCAGCAGCGACTCGATCGCGGCGTCCACGGTCAATGTGCCATCGAGCAAAGCGGCCACGGCGGTCGCGATCGGCATGTCGATCGCGCGCTCGCGCGCCATGGCAAGCAGCACCGGCGCAGTGAACACGCCCTCGGCCAGTCCGCCATGAATATCCTCCGGCTTCTGCCCGCGGCCGAGTTCAATGCCGAAGCTGAAATTGCGCGATTGCGGGCTCGAGCAGGTCAACAGCAGATCGCCAAGACCGGAAAGGCCGGTCATCGTTGCTGCTTTCGCCCCATAGGCCCTGCCGAAGCGCGCCAACTCGGCGAAGCCGCGGGTGGTCAGCGCCGCCAGCGCGCTTGCCCCAAGCCCGCGTCCGGTGACAACGCCGGCGGCAATGGCGAGCACGTTCTTGGCGGCGCCGCCAAGCTCGACGCCGCGCACGTCGGTCGAGCGGTAGGGCCGAAAGGTCGCCGAGCCAATCGCCTCGGCGAGCGCTGCGGCAAGCGCCTCGTCGGCAGCGGCGAGCGTGACGGCGGTCGGCAGGCCGCGTGCGACGTCGGCCGCAAAGCTCGGTCCGGACAGGACGGCGGGTGTGGCGCTCGGCGCGCATTCGCCGACCACTTCGGTCATGAATTTCTGCGTGCCGCGCTCGATGCCTTTGGCGCAGACGATCACCGGCGTCCTGGGCGTCAGCAATGGCGACAGCGCTTTCGTGACCGCGCGCACCGCCTGCGCCGGCACGACCAGAAGAATGGCCTCGGCGCGGGCGGCCTCAGCGAGATCCGCGACCACGGCGACGCGATCGCCGAGCCGCACGCCCGGCAGAAAACGGCTCTCGCGATGGACCACGAGATGGGCAGCGTTGGCCGGGTCGGATTCCCACAGCGACACCGAACGGCCCGCGCGCGTACAGGTGAGCGCCAAAGCGGTCCCCCACGCGCCGCCGCCGACGACCGCAATCCGCTCGTAGGTCATTGCTGCACTTTTCCGCCCTGCCGGCGCTTGGGTATTATAGCGAAATCCGAGCTAATCCAAGCACTTACCGCGCAGCATTTTTGTTTTTGGCGCATCGGGCTTCATTTGGTGCAAAGGCAAAAGGCAATTATTCACAAAGACTTACCGCGCAGCAATTTCGGCACGTCGCCGACCAGGCCGGCCGCTTCGCGAATGAACAGCTGCTTCAGATTGGGGACGCGATCGACCAGGCCGAGCCCGACGTCGCGCACAAGCCGCAGCATGGCGGAGCGGTTGGAGAACAACCGGTTCAGGCCGTCCGTCATCACGCCCATGGTCATGGTGTCGAAACGCCGCCAGCGCTGATAGCGCTCCAGCACCTCAGCGCCGCCGATATCGAGACCAAGCCGCGCCGCATCGACGATCACCTCGGCCAAAGCCGCGATGTCGCGCATCCCCATATTCAGCCCCTGGCCGGCAATGGGGTGAATGAGATGCGCCGCATCGCCGACGAGCGCGATCCGTTCGGCGATGAACGAGCGCGCGACGAAAAATCCAAGCGGATGCGCACGCCGCGCGCCGACGGCGCTGATGTCGCCGAGATGAAGTTTGAAGCGCTGCTCCAACTCGGCGTGGAAGGCGTCATCGGGCAGCGCGATGATCCGCTCGGCTTCCTTGGTCGTCTCGGTCCACACGATCGAGGAGCGGCGGCCTTTGAGCGGCAGAATGGCGAAGGGACCGGCGGGTAGAAAATGCTCGACCGCGCGGCCTTCATGATCGCGCTCGTGGCTGACCGTGGTCACGATCGCCGATTGGCCGTACTCCCAGCCGTGCACAGCGATGCCGGCCCGTTCACGGATCGACGAGCGCGCGCCATCGGCGGCGACGAGGAGGCGCGCCGAGACAGTGCCGCCGTCGGTAAGTCCGACCCGGATGGCGCTGCCGTCCTTCCCGGTCTCTGTTGAGCGCGCGGAGGGAGCGACGAAATCCTTCACCGCGGTCGCGCGGAGCGCGATACCAGTCTCGCGCGCTTTTCTCTCCAGCGCATCGAGCAGGAAGCGGTTCTCGATCATGTGGGCGAACGGCTCGCCCGGCTCGACGTCGCCGGCGAAGGTGAGGAAGACCGGACGGACGGCGTCTTCGACGCGGCTGTCGGTCACCGCCATGTCGAGAATCGGCTGCGCCTCATCGGCGGCACTCTGCCAAACGCCAAGCGTCTCGAACAAACGGCGCGCGGCCGCGACGATAGCCGAGGCGCGCTCGTCGCCATCATGGCCTTTGCCCAAGGTCGGATCGGCCACCATGATCGCGGTCGAGGGACCCAAGCCCTGCCGCAGCGCGATCGCAAGCGACAGGCCGGCAAAGCCGCCGCCGGCGATCACAATGCCGATCCGCTGGTCACTTTGGTTCATGACGCCAACACCGCTGCGAAGATTGTTATAACGTTTGTTTGCACATGATCTTTTCCGAAAACCGGGTTCCACTTTTCGGGATCATGCTTTAGACGGCAGGGCAGCATACCATCGCGGGCCTTCGCCTACACATCCATACTACGCCGCAGCTATGACCGCCGAAAAAGGCCGGTATGTTTACCAAGACATGGATTGGAAAAGACGCATGTCCTCTGCGCTCCAGGACGTTCTCTCCATTCTCGACCTCGAGACTCTCGAGGTGAACCTCTTCCGCGGCCGTTCGCCGCAATCGCGCTGGCAACGGGTATTCGGCGGGCAGGTCATCGGCCAGGCGCTGGTAGCCGCCTGCCGCACGGTCGAGGATGTGGCGGTGCGGCCGCCGCATTCGCTGCACGCCTATTTCCTGCTCGGCGGCGATCCCAAAGTGCCGATCATCTATGAGGTCGATCGCATCCGCGACGGCCGAAGCTTCACCACCCGCCGGGTGGTGGCGATCCAGCACGGGCATCCGATCTACTCGATGTCGGTCTCCTTCCATCTGCATGAAGAAGGATTGACGCATCAGCTGCCGATGCCGGACGTGTCCAAGCCGGACGCGCTGCCGAGCGAGGCCGAGATCAGGGATCGGTTGCTGCCGCAAATGCCAGACCCGGTGCGCCGCTATTACGAGCGCGAGCGGCCGATCGAGCTTCGTCCGGTCGAATATGATCGTTATCTCGGCCGGAAACTGGAGGGTGGTCGCTTTCATCTCTGGATGCGCGCGACCGGCCACTTGCCCGACGAGCCGGCGATCCATCAATGCGTGCTGGCCTATGCGTCCGATATGGCGTTGCTCGATGCAGCTTTGATCCCGCACGGCAAGACCGTGTTTCACGACGACATCATGGCTGCGAGCCTCGATCATTCCCTATGGTTTCATCGACCCTTCCGCGCCGACGAATGGTTGCTCTATGTCCAGGACAGCCCCAACATGAGCAGCGCGCGCGGCTTCTCGCGCGGCTCGGTGTTTACCAGCGACGGCATTCTGGTGGCTTCGGTCGCTCAGGAGGGCCTGCTGCGGCTGCGCCGGCCAAAAGCCGATTAGGCCTAAGCAGGCTTGAACAGCGGACGCGGCCGAAAGTGTGAGAAGCTGGTAGAGAAGAAACGTTCTGCAGGACAATTCTGTCGGATGCCGATATCGTTGCGCGCCGATTAACCGTAATGTCGAACACCCACGATCCAGGAACAGCCCATGAAGCTCGTTATCGCCATCATCAAGCCGTTCAAGCTCGAGGAGGTGCGTGACGCGCTGACCGCGATCGGGGTGCACGGCATGACCGTGACCGAGGTCAAAGGCTACGGCCGCCAAAAGGGTCATATGGAAATCTATCGCGGCGCCGAATATGCCGTGAACTTCCTGCCCAAGGTCCGGCTTGAGATCGCTGTCGCCTCCGATCTCGCCCAGAAGGCGGTCGAAGCCATCGGCGCGGCCGCCAAGACCGGGCAGATCGGCGACGGCAAGATCTTTGTGGCGCCGATCGAGCAGGCGGTTCGCATCCGCACCGGTGAGACGGACGCCGACGCGCTCTAGGCTGGCCGTCCAGCGCCGCCGGGTTCCCGCCATCGGCCAAGCCGCTCGGCGGCCGAGATAAATAGCCAAGAGCCTAGTTATTAAGCAGCCTGTCTGATGTTTGGGCGAAGCCGCCGACGCCGGCGCGCGCCGCGCGGCCGAAAGGGCCAGCGGCCGCCCCACAGCTATGCATTGCCAGCGGGTTAGCGGCCGCCGGGCGAACTGGCACGGCCCTTGATTTACCATTCACACTGCCAAGCCGCGTCCGGGACCTAGTTCCACCGCGGCCATCGCAAGCTTAGTCCGCCCGGTCGACGTTACGAGCGAAAGGGGGATGGGGGAGATTGAAGCAATGAAAATCGTCATGGCCATCATCAAGCCGTTCAAGCTCGACGAGGTCCGCGACGCGCTTACCAAGATCGGGGTGCAGGGGCTGACGGTCACCGAGGTCAAGGGTTATGGGCGTCAGAAGGGTCACACGGAAATCTACCGCGGGGCCGAATACGCGGTGAGCTTCCTGCCGAAGATCAAGCTCGAAATCGCCTGTGCCGCTAATCAGGTGGACAAAGTCGTCGAAACGATTTCTACGGCGGCGAAAACCGGCCAAATTGGCGACGGCAAGATTTTTGTCTTCGGCATCGATCACGCGGTCCGCATCCGGACCGGCGAAACCGACGCCGCCGCCCTCTAGTAACCCCGCACCGAGATTCAGACGGACAGGAGTGAAACCATGATCTTCAATAGATTTTCGCGCGCGGGGCTATTGGCTCTCGCAGGAGCGCTGGTTCTAGCGATCTTGCTGAGCCTGCCGACCTTCCATGCATCTTTCGCCGAGACCGCCGCCGAAGCGCCTGCTGCTGCCGCGGCTGCGCCGCCTGCCTGCGACGCCAAGACCCTGACGAATTGCTCGCCCAATTCCGGCGACACCGCCTGGATGCTGACGTCGGTGGCCATTGTGCTGATGATGACCATCCCGGGGCTGGCGCTGTTCTACGGCGGCATGGTGCGCAAAAAGAATGTTGGCGACACAGTGATGACCAGCTTTGCCATCACCTGCGTCGTCAGCATCCTATGGCTCGTCTTCACCTACAGCATTGCCTTCCGGTCGGGGACACCATTCATCGGCGGGCTCGACCGCGCCTTCCTGCAAGGCATCGTCAGCGACATCTCGAAGGGTATCGGCAATCCCAATCCGTTGGCGCCGACCATCCCCGAGACCGTCTACTCGATGTTCCAACTGACCTTCGCGATCATCACGGCGGCGCTGATCGCCGGCTCGTTCGCGGAGCGCATGAAGTTTTCCGCCATGCTGTGGTTCATCGGGCTGTGGGCGATCTTTGTCTATTCGCCGATCGCGCATTGGGTCTGGGGGCCGGACGGCATCCTCAACGCCGCCAACGACGCGGCCTGGGTCAAGGTGCTCGACTTCGCCGGCGGCACCGTGGTGCATGTGAATTCCGGCACCGCCGGCCTGATGGCGGCGCTCATGCTCGGCAAGCGCAAGGATACGGCGCCGCCCCACAACATGGTCTACACCCTGATCGGCGCTTCGCTGCTGTGGGTCGGCTGGTTCGGGTTCAATGCCGGCTCCGCCGTGTCGGCCGGCATGCAGGCCGGCATGGCCATGCTGGTCACTCACCTCGCCACCGCGACCGCCGGCTTCACCTGGATGATCGTCGAGTGGATCATGCGCGGCAAACCGACCGTGATCGGCATCTGCTCGGGCGCCGTGGCGGGTCTCGTCGCCATTACGCCGGCTTCCGGTTTCGTCGGCCCGATGGGGGCGTTGGCAATCGGTATTGCCGCCGGCATCGTCTGTTACTGGGGCGTCAGCGGGCTGAAGCATTTCTTCGGCTATGACGACGCGCTCGATGCCTTCGGCGTCCACGCCGTCGGCGGCGCCACCGGCGCCATCCTCACCGGCGTATTTGCGGTCGCCGCCTATGGGGGCACCGCGGGCCTGATCGAAGGCAACGCCGGCCAAGTGGTCAATCAGATCATCGGTGTGGCGGTCGTGTTCGTCTACGATGTGATCGTCACCCTGATCATCCTCAAAATCGTCGACTTGGTTATCGGGCTGCGCGTCAGCGAAGAGGTCGAACGCGAAGGGCTCGACCTGGCGCTGCATGGCGAGGTCGTACAGTAGGGCCGTGAGGGGAGAGACGCCCGCCTTCGGATTTTAGTTTCGGGGCGGGCGGTTTCCCACGGGCACGGGTGCGAAAGGCGCGCCGCGATGCGACTTTAGTCTGATGCCGGCGCGCTGAGAAACATTCCTTAACAAACACGCAAGGCCCTGGCGCAAGCTCGGGCCTCCGCTTTTTGTGCGATCCTTAAAGTCCAGACGCGACCCGCGCAGCCAAGAAACGCCGTTCTTCTCCGGCGCCCGGAAGAAAAGCGGGTGTGCAGGCTAGACCGGGATCATGCGCTGGTGGGACAACCTGTGATCTGGACAAGGACCGTCCGGAATGGCAATGCCAACCTCACAAACGAAAAGCCTCAGAGCGGGATGACGTTTCTTCGAATCGTCATCCCTCTCTGGCGTTTTATTCGAGCATGATCTTTGCCGAAAACCGGTTGCCACTTTTCGGGATCATGCTCTAGTGGCGCTCAGATCGCTCCTTTCGGGAGGAAGACCCATGGTGCGTAGTTTTTTTGTTGTTGCAGCCGCCGTTGTGCTCGGCTTCGCGGCGGCAGATGCCGCGTTCGCGGAGGACACGGTCAAGATCGGCTTCATTCTGCCGATGACGGGCCAGCAGCAGTCCACCGGCAAGCAGGAAGCGGCGGCCATCAAGCTCTACATGGCGCAGCATGGCGACACCGTCGCCGGCAAGAAGATCGAGCTCATCATCAAGGATGACGGCGCGGTCCCGGACAACACCAAGCGCATCGCGCAGGAGCTGATCGTCAACGAAAAAGTCGCGTTCGTGGCCGGCTTTGGCGTGACGCCGGCGGCGCTTTCGGTCGCGCCGCTCTCGGCCGAGTCGAAGACGCCGGAAATCGTCACCGCGGCCGGAACGTCGATCATTACGGAGAAGTCGCCCTACATCGCCCGCACAAGCTTTACGCTCGCGCAATCGACCGTGCCGATGGCCGACTGGGCGGCCGAGAACGGCATCAAGAAGGTTGTGACCATGATCTCGGACTATGCGCCGGGCGTGGATGCGGAGAAATCCTTCATTGCCGAATTCAAGAAGAAGGGCGGCGAGGTTCTAGAATCGATCCGCTTCCCGCTGGCCAATCCGGATTTTGCGCCCTTCCTGCAGCGCGCCGCCGACCAAAAGCCGGATGCGATCTTTGTGTTCGTTCCCTCCGGGCAGGGCGGAACTTTCGTGAAGCAATTCGTCGAGCGCGGCCTCGACAAGGCCGGCATCAAGATCATCGGCCCGGGCGACGTGATGGACGACGATCTGCTGCCCGGTATGGGCGACGCCGTCATCGGCACGGTCACCGCGCATCTTTACTCCGCCGATCACGACTCGCCGCTGAACAAGGAGTTCGTTGCTGCCTTCAAGAAGGCCAATGACGGCATGCGGCCGAATTTCATGGCGGTCGGCGCTTATGACGGCATGCACCTGATCTACGAGGCGCTGAAAAAGACCGGCGGCAAGACCGATGGCGACTCGCTCATTGCCGCCATCAAGGGCATGGCGTGGGAATCGCCGCGCGGGCCGATCTCGATCGATCCGCAGACCCGCGACATCGTTCAGAACATTTATATCCGCAAGGTCGAAAAGAAGAACGGCGAGCTCTACAACGTGGAATTCGCAAACTTCCCGGCGGTCAAGGACCCGGTGAAGGCGGCCGAACAGAAATAATCTGACTGTCATTCCGGGGCGCGGGCGAACGCCCGCAATCCATAACCACAGACCGTGGAAAAATGGCAAGGACTGTGGTTATGGATTCCGGACAGCCGCTTGCGCGGCTTCCGAAATGACCAGCGAATGACCAAGCGCCGATGCTGACGATCCTGTTCGATGGAATTGCCTACGGCATGCTGCTGTTCGTGCTGGCGTGCGGCCTGTCCATCACGCTCGGCCTGATGAATTTCATCAATCTCGCCCACGGCGCCTTCGCCATGGCCGGCGGCTATTGCACGGTGATCCTCGTCAATCGCCTGGGCGTGCCGTTTGCGCTCGGCCTGCCGCTCGCTTTCGTGGTGACGGCGGCGATTGGCGCCCTATTCGAGCGCACACTCTACGTACATGTTTACGCCCGCAGCCACCTCGATCAGGTGTTGTTCACGATCGGGCTTGTCTTCATGTCGGTGGCGGCCGTCGATTACGTGATGGGCTCCTCGCAGCAATTCGTGATCATACCGCAGGCGCTGCAAGGCCAGTTCAATGTCTTCGGTGTCGGCATGAGCAAATACCGGCTGCTGATCATTCTGATCTGCGGTCTGCTGACGATCGGCTTGCAGTTGGCGATTACGAAGACCCGCTTCGGCAGCCGATTGCGCGCCGCAGTCGATGACCGGCGCGTGGCGCGCGGGCTTGGGATCAATGTCGGCGCGGTCTTTGCCATAACCTTCGCCTTCGGCTCCGGGCTCGCCGGCCTCGGCGGCGCGCTGGGCGCGGAGATTCTCGGCCTCGATCCGACCTTCCCGCTCAAATACATGATCTACTTTCTGATCGTGGTGACGGTCGGCGGCACGTCCAGCATCACCGGGCCGTTCCTCGCCTCGATCCTGCTCGGCATCGCCGACGTGGCCGGCAAATATTATGTGCCCAAGCTCGGCGCGTTCGTGATCTATACGATCATGATCGTGGTCTTGCTCTGGCGGCCGCAGGGCTTGTTCGCCCGCAGCGCCGCCCGGTGACGCCATGACCGAAGCCGGCAAGGAAGTATCGTCTTATTTGGCGCGGCGTGCGCGCTGGTCGCCGCTCGAGATCGCGTTCTGGGTGTTTGCTTTCGCGACCATCTGGCTGTTCCCCGGCAAGCATCTCATCCTCACCGAGACCGCCATTCTCGCGCTGTTTGCGCTGTCGCTCGATCTGATCCTTGGTTACGCCGGCATCATCTCGCTCGGTCAGGCGGCGTTCTTCGGCCTCGCCGGCTATACCGCGGGCCTGCTCGCCAAGTACGAAATCATCAACGAGCCGATTGTCGCGTTGCTCGTGGCGGGCGTGGCCGCGGCGGCGCTCGGCTTCGTCACGAGCTTCCTGGTGCTGCGCGGCTCCGATTTGACCCGGCTGATGGTGACGCTCGGCGTTGCGTTGATGCTCGGCGAACTCGCCAACCGCTTTTCCAACATCACCGGCGGCGCCGATGGTTTGCAGGGCATCAATATCGCGCCGATCTTCGGCCGGTTCCGTTTCGATATGTTCGGCCACAATGGCTATATCTATTGCCTCGTGGTTTTGTTCATCTGCTTTCTGATCGCGCGGCGCATGGTCTATTCGCCGTTCGGTCTGTCGCTGCGCTCGCTCAAAGGCAATCCGCTGCGCGCCTCCGCCATCGGCATTCCGGTCAACCGCCGGCTGATTGCGATCTACACTGTCTCGGCCGGTTTCGCCGGCATCGCCGGCGCGCTGCTCACCCAGGTGACCGCCTTCTGCTCGCTCGACGTGCTTTCGCTCGAGCGCTCGGCCGATCTGCTTCTCGTTCTCATCATCGGCGGCACCGGCTACCTCTATGGCGGCTTGATCGGCGCGGTGATCTACAAATTCCTGCAGGACTGGCTCGCGAGCCTGACGCCGCAATACTGGCAATTCTGGATCGGCTTCGTGCTCGTCGTGATCGTGCTGATCGGGCGTGAGCGCGTCGAAAGCTGGACCGCCGCCGCGCGCGCTTGGGTCTATCGCTTCGGCAAGCAGCTCGTGGCGCGTTCGGCGCCGGCTGACAGCGCAGCTCCAAAGGGACATTGAACCATGCCGATCCTCGAAACGATCGGCCTGGAAAAACGCTTCGGCGGCATCGTCGCCGCGCACGACGTGTCGTTGTCGATCGAGAAAGGCGCGCGCCACGCTCTGATCGGCCCGAACGGCGCCGGCAAGACGACGGTAATCAACCTGCTCACCGGCGTGCTGCGGCCGACCGCCGGCCGAATCATTCTTGCCGGCAACGATATTACGGCCCTGCGCCCGCATCAGCGCGTGCGGCTCGGCATGGCGCGCACGTTCCAGATCAATCAGCTGTTCTTGGATCTGACGCCGCTCGAGACCATCGGTCTTGCGGTCTCCGAACGGCTTGGGCACGGCAGCGATTGGTGGCGGCTGGTCGGCAGCAGATCGGCGGTGACCGATGAGATCGTGGAGATCGTCGAACGGTTTCGCCTGACCGACATCATGCACGAGCGCACGGCGATCCTGCCTTATGGCAAGCAGCGCCTGCTCGAGATCGCGCTCGCCTTCGCCTGCCGGCCGCAAGTGCTGTTGCTCGATGAGCCGGCCGCCGGCGTGCCCGATGCCGAGCGCCAGGAGCTGCTTGCCACTATCGGCGAATTGCCGGCGGATGTGACCGTGCTCCTGATCGAGCACGACATGGACTTGGTGTTTTCTTTTGCCGATCGCATTTCCGTTCTGGTCAATGGCGGCCTTCTGCTCGACGGCGCGCCCGAGGAAGTCGCGCGCGATCCGCGGGTCAAAGCCGTCTATCTCGGCGAGGAGCTCGATGCCTGATCTCCTCAAGATCGAGCAACTGTCGGCCGGTTACGGTGAGGCGGTGGTGCTCTCGCGCATTTCGCTGTCGCTCGCCGAGGGAGAGGCTTTGGCGCTGCTCGGCCGCAACGGCATGGGCAAGACTACGCTGATCAATACCATCGTCGGCGTCACGCGCTACTTTTCCGGAACCATCGCGCTCGACGGGCGCGACATCACCAAGCTCCGTCCGGATCAGCGCGCGCACGCCGGCGTCGGCTGGGTGCCGCAGGAGCGCAACATCTTCAAGTCGCTCACGGTACATGAGAACCTCACCGCCGTAGCGCGTCCGGGCCGCTGGACCACCGACAAGGTCTACGCCATGTTCCCGCGGCTCAACGAGCGCCGCCAAAATCTTGGCAATCAATTGTCCGGCGGGGAACAGCAGATGTTGGCCGTCGGCCGCGCGCTGGTGCTCAATCCGCGGGTGCTTTTGCTCGACGAGCCGCTCGAAGGCCTGGCGCCAATCATTGTCGAGGAGTTGCTGAAAGCGCTGCGGCGCATCATCCGCGACGAGGGCATGTCGGCCATTTTGGTCGAGCAGAATGCCAAAAAGATCCTGGGCGTCACCGACCACGCGATCATTGTCGAGCGCGGCGCCGTGGTTCATGCCGCAGACAGCGCGACCTTGTTGAACGACCGGGCCGCGCTCGAAACGCATCTCGGCGTCACCGATACCAGCCCCCGCCGTTTCGGCCGCCATTAGGCCAGCGGCTTTTTTGAAGCTATTTCAAAAGGCTGGGGGAACCTCCCGCGCCATGGCGGCGTTACCCGCCGGGCGACGGCTTTCGCTCGCGCTGTGTCAGCGTCGATGTCCTGGTGCCGCTCATGCGGGAAACAGAAACGTGAGGACCGAGGGGAGCATGTTGGCCGTAGAGGGCGGAACCGCGCCCCGAGAGCTGACGGTTCTCTTGGTCGAGGACGAGGTGCTGACTCGGCTGATGCTGGCGGACGAGTTGCGCAGTCAGGGCCTGCAGGTGCTGGAAGCTTCCAATGCTGACGAAGCGCTGACCGTTCTGCAAAGTTCGCTGCCCGTGCATTTGCTGTTCACCGATATCCGCATGCCGGGCGAAATGGACGGCGTGGCGCTGGCGAAATTTGCCCATGCGCGTTTCCCTATAATCAAGAGCATCATCGGTTCGAGTGGAAGGCCCGAGCAATCGGTCGGCGACTTTGCCGACGCGTTCCTCGCCAAACCTTACGATCTGCGCGAACTGGTCGAGCAGGTCCGAAGATTATTGGGCGAGTCGGACTATGAGCGGTAAGAGCGGGCGAGCGGCCAAGGCCAGCGAAACCGTGCTGGTGGTCGAGGATGAGGTCCTGCTGCGATTGACCATCGCCGCTTATTTGCGCGACTGCGGCTACAAGGTGATCGAGGCGGCCGACGCCGACGAGGCGGTGCTGGTGCTCCAACAGCCCGAGCTCGACATCGACGTGCTGTTCACCGATATCGAGATG
>Ga0210401_10004241_pt1 | contig 15001 bp, 8 predicted proteins | sample IncBWH32MmetaG_FD_150866 | JGI IMG/M metagenome (GOLD analysis project Ga0210401, IMG submission 150866) | Forest soil microbial communities from Barre Woods Harvard Forest LTER site, Petersham, Massachusetts, United States - Inc-BW-H-32-M | ecosystem: Environmental > Terrestrial > Soil >... | reverse complement strand
GCCAACCGGTACGCCCTCGCGCAATAACGGAACGCCGAGCATCGTCCGGTGATGACCAACCGCTTGGTAATCCAAATTCACATATTCGGGATCGGCCAAGCAATCCGGGATATGGACCACCTTCCGCTCAAGCGCGGTGCGGCCGACCAGAGAGCCTCGCCCCTGCGGAATGGGATGCTCGGCCGCATGCTTGACGAAAGCCGCCGCGGCATTGTTGGAGGAGGCTATCGTGAACTTGTCCCCTTCCAACTTGAAGATCAGGGCATACTCCGCTTCGCAAAGCCGACTAGCCGTCTGAACGATGGTGTCGAGAACGGGCTGCAAATCAAACGCCGAGCGGCTGATGACCTTGAGGACCTCGGCGGTCGCTGTCTGCTGCTGCAACGTCTCGCTCAGCTCGGCGGTCCGCTGCTCGACCTTGTTCTCCAGGTCCGCATAGGATTCCTGAAGTCTTGCCCCCATGTCGTTGAATTGATTGGCAAGTCCTTCCAGTTCGTCGCCGGTCGGAATCGAGATGCGCTGCGCAAAATCGCCGCTGCCGATGCGCTCGGCGCCGGCGCGCAGGGTTTGGATCGGGCCGACCATGCGCCGGGCCAGGAATATCCCCGCCAGCACCGCAAAGGCGGAAGCCGCCGCCAGCACGATGGCGAGGCGCTGCAAGGCGGCGTAGAGCGAGGCGTACGCCTCCTCGACCGGCAATTCGACGAACATCGTCCAGCCAAGCGGCGCAATCGGCGCGGACGCCGTCAGTACCTCCTGTCCCTGGACGTTCTTTGCGCCCTGCAAGGAATCGGGGTCGGCGCCGGTATGCCCGGCCTGCGCCGCCTGCACCTGCACGAGCTTCGACATGTCGGTGTTGCGCAGAACCAGGCTGATGTCCGGATGGGCGATCAGCCGTCCAGCGGCGCCGACGACATAGGCATGACCGCGTTCGCCGACCTTGATCTGCGACACCACATCCCAGATCAGCTTGAGATTGACCTCGGCGATGCTGACGCCGGCGTCCCTGCGGGTGCCCGCCAGCGACAGCGTCATGTAGGGCTCCGACTCTCGCCGGAAATACACCGGCCCGTAATAGACCTTGTGGGCGACCGCCTCGGTGAATTTCGCATCCTTGGAAAGGTCGAGTCCTGAGTCGACCACGTCCATGGCGAGCCGCGAAACTCTCAGGCGTTCCTTGCCGGTCGAATCGACTTGCGCCAGTTCGGTAATCGCCGGTACCTGCCGCAACAGACGCAAGGCATCGAAGCGGCGCTGCTCGATCGAGCCCGCCGACCACGGCAATTGGGTGGTCCAGCCGAGCTGGCTCTCGATTTCCTTGATGAACTGGCTGATTTTTGCCGCCGCCGCCTCGGCCTGCTCGTGCTGGATGCGGATCAGCGAAGCTTTATGCTCTCGGTAATAGAAAAAGACCTCGAAAATCCCGTTGGACAGCAGGGCGACGGCCACCACCGCGACAAACAACGCGACGTATTTAGTAAAAAGCCGGCTACGAATCCGGGTCCCCAACGGCTTGGCCGCCGGCGTAGCACTGGCCGCCGGCGGCGCCGCCAGCGCCCTGCCATCGGCGTCGGGATGAAGGGAAATGCTCATCCCGGTCTATTTAGCAAGAAGGTGCGGCCTTGTCTCTTGCCGCAGCGCGGGAGGCGTCAATGCGCCGTGCCGAACCGGCGGGAAACGCCGCGGCCAGGCGTTTTAGGGCCTTAAGTAGGCCTCAGCGCGCCGGGCGTGCGATCGAACTCGGCGATCTCCCTGGCGCGTTCGGATTCGGCCCCGGCGCGGTGATCGGTCGCAATCGCCACATAGACCGCGGGCAGCACAAACAGCGTGAACAAGGTTCCGATGGTCATGCCGGCGACGACCACTAGACCGATCGAGAACCGGCTCGCCGCGCCCGCGCCGGTGGCGGTGAGGAGCGGCAACAGGCCGGTGACCATCGCCGCGGTCGTCATCAGGATCGGCCGCAGCCGAACGCGCGCCGCCATTTCGATGGCCGAACGGCGATCCAGTCCCTCATTGAGCTGCAGCTCGTTGGCGAATTCCACCATCAGAATCCCGTGCTTGCTGATGAGACCAACCAGCGTCAGCAACCCGACCTGGGTGTAGATGTTCATCGTCGCCGCGCCGAAGAACAGCGGGATCAACGCGCCGACGATGGCCATCGGAACGCTGATCATGATCACGAGAGGATCACGCAGACTTTCGAACTGGGCCGCCAGCACCAGGAAGATGATGATCAGCGCGAAGCCGAAGGTAATCGCGAGCTGATTGCCCTCCTGCACATATTGCCGCGCGTCGGCGAGATAGTCGTGACTGAAACCGGCCGGCAGCTTCTTTGCTTCACCCTCAAGGAAGTCGACGGCTTGCCCGACGGTCACACCGGGTATCGGCACCGCCTGGAAGGTTGCGGAGTTCAGCTGGTTGTAATGGGTCAGCGCGTTCGGGTCGGTCGAGGTCTCGATCGAAACCACGGTCGAAAGCGGGATCTGCTGGCCGGTTGGGGTCGACAGATAATACTGGCCGAGCGCCTCGGGCGAGAGGCGGTTTTCGCGCGGCACCTGCGGGATGACCTGATACGAGCGTCCCTCGAGGTTGAAGCGGTTGACATAGTTTCCGCCGAGCATGGTCGCCAGCGTATTGCCGATGTTGAGCATCGTCAGACCAAGATCGCTCGCTTTCGCGCGGTCGACCTTGATCCGCACCACCGGCTGGTTGAAGTCGAGATCGCTGTCGGAAACGATGAACAGCCCGCTCTTGCGCGCGGCATCCTTCAGCTTGACCATTTGCTCATAGACCGACTGGAAACCATTGGTCGAATTGATGACCATCTGGACCGGCAAGCCACCGGGGCCGCCCGGCAATGGCGGCAGGTTGAAGGCGAATGCATTGACGCCTTCGATCTTGCCGAGCCGCGCCTGCACCAGCGGCTTGAGCTTGAGCGAGGAGCGTTCGCGCTCGTCCCACGGCTTGAGCAACATGCCGGCGATGCCGTTCTGCGGACCGTTGATGCCGTTCAGGACAAAGCGCAGGTCGGTTTCTGGGAAGGTGGCAAATGCCTTGTCGAGCTTCTCGCCGTAAAAATCCAGATAGTCGATGTTGGCGTATTTCGGCCCCTTCACCAGCGCGAACACGATGCCCTGGTCTTCTTCGGGCGCGAGTTCCTTCGACGTGTGCATATAAAGGAACCCGACCAGCCCAAGGATGGTCAGTGCGAAAAGGGCCGTGATCGGCCGATAGTCGAGCGAGCGGTCGAGCTGTCGGCCGTACCACCGCGTCATCGCGCCGAACACCCGGTTCACCAGTTTGGCGAAACGGCCTTCCTCGGCGCTCTTGAGGAACACCGAGCACATCATGGGCGAGAGCGTGAGCGCGATCACGCCGGACACGATCACCGATCCAGCCAGCGTGAAGGCAAATTCCCGGAACAGTGAGCCGGTCAGTCCGCCGAGGAAACCGATCGGGGCATACACCGCGGCGAGCGTAATGGTCATGGAGATAACGGGACTGACGATCTCGCGCGCGCCCTGCATCGCCGCCTGCACCGGAGGCTTGCCTTCCTCCAGATGCCGATGGATGTTTTCAACCACTACGATGGCGTCGTCGACGACAAGACCGATCGCAAGCACCATGGCGAGCAACGTCAACAGGTTGAAACTGAAACCTGCAACCAGCATGAGGCTGCAGACACCGATCAGCGACAACGGAATCGTCACCACCGGGATCAGCACCGAGCGGAACGAGGCAAGGAACAGGAAGATCACCACGACCACGATGATCACCGCCTCACCCAGCGTCTTCTCGACCTCGTCGATCGAGGATTGGATGAACTTGGTGGAATCGTAAGCCACCTTCATCTTCATCGACGGCGGCAGATTGCGTTCGATTTCGGGGAACAGCGCGCGGACACCCTGCACCAGCGTCAGCGGGTTGCCTTGCGGAGTTGCCTGCACGCCAATGAAGATCGCGTGCTCGCCGTTGAAGGCGACGCTGGCATCGGTGCTCTGCGCGGCAAGCTCGACGTTGGCAATATCATCGATCCGGACAAAGCCCCCGTCCTTCGCCTTGACGATCATCCGCTTGAACTGATCGAGGTTCTGAAGATCGGTGTTGGCCGACACGTTGGAGACGATGAAAAAGCCCTTGGATTGGCCCGCCGCCGCCTGGAAATTGTTGGCGGCAATCGCTGCGGAAACATCCGCCGGCGAAATATTGCGCCCGGCCATGCGAACGGGATCCAGCCACAGCCGCATCGCGAAAGTCTGGCCGCCCAATATATCGGCCGACGCCACGCCATCGACGGTCGAAAGAACGGGTTGGACCACGCGGGTCAGATAGTCCGATATTGCCGAGCCCGACAGCACCTCGCTGGAGAAGCCGATATACATCACCGCGGTCGTCTGGCCGGTCGTCTTGGTGACGACCGGGTCAAACGCTTCCTTCGGAATGAGGTATTTGACCGAGTTCACCTTGGCGAGAACCTCGGTCAAGGCCTGGTTCGGATCGAAATTCAGCTTGATGAAGACCTGGATGGTGCTGGTCCCGAGCACCGACGAAGACGTCATGTAGTCGACGCCCTCGGCGGACGCGACGGCCTGTTCGATCGGCGTGGTGATGAAGCCCTGGATCAGATCGGAGGAAGCGCCGGGATAGACGGTGGTGACGTTCACCACCGTGTTCGATAGCTTCGGATATTGTCTGATCGGCAGCACGGTCGCCGCCCGAAGGCCGATCAGAAGGATCAGCAGGCTGACGACCACCGACAACACGGGCCGCTTGATGAAAATATCGGTCCAGACCATCGCGATGCGCTCCGGCTCTTAAGTTGGGGCTGCGTCAGTAACGCGGCGGGTTCGCCGGAATCGACGGCGGCGGGTCGGTCGATATCGCGACCGCGGCTCCCGATTGCAGCTTGAGTTGGCCGAGTGCGACCACGCGATCGCCGGCCTTCACCCCGCTGAGAATCTCGGCGCGCCCTTCGACCCGGTTGCCGGTCCGCACGAAGGTACGCACGGCGGTCAGGCTAGTCTTGCCGTCATCGCCCTTCTTTTCGGCGATGAGGAAAACGGAATCGCCGTAAAGCGTGTAATCGACGGCGGTTTCGGGAACGGTAATCACCGGCGGCTTGTCCGGCAGCACCACCGTTGTCGTCGCGAACATGCCGGGCTTGAGAATGTGGTCGGGGTTGTCGATCGTCGCCTGGACGCGGATGTTGCGGGTGTCGGCGGCGATCTGGGGCTCGATTGCGTTGATCTTGCCCTCAAAGGTGCGGCCGGGGTAGGCATCGACCGCGATGCGCACGGTCTGTCCGACCTCGAGTGCCGCGCTGCCCTTCTCCGGCACGGTGAAATTCGCGTACAATTTCGACAGATCCGTCAGCGTGACGATCTGCGTGCCGGCAGTGAGGAACTGGCCGACCTCGACATGGCGGACGCCGAGTTCGCCGTCGAACGGCGCGCGCACCAGCTTTTGCGAAATGATGGCTTCGGTCTTGGCAATGCCGGCATTGGCCTGGTCATAGGTGGCCTGCGCGGCATCGGCCGTCGACTGCGGGCCGAACTGGCGCGCCGCCAGTTGCTTGGCACGATCCAGCGCCAGTTGCGCGCCGATCGCCTGCGCCTTGTAGCTCGCGAGATCGCCCTGCTCGGGACCGTCGAACAATTGCACCAGCGGATTTCCGGCCTTCACCGACGCGCCGGCGGTAAACATGATGTCCGTGATCCGGCCCGAGACATCAGGGGTGACATTCACCTGATGCACGGCGGCGAGATCGCCGACCGCGGTCACCAGATTCGGGATCACTTCCGACTTCGCTTCGACGACCGTCACCGTCGCCGGCGGCGGCCTGTTGTTGGCGAAGATGTTCTTGATCAGTTCGGATCGCCAGTGTTCGAAATAGACAATCCCGCCTGCGACCACGGCCAGCAAACAGCCGACAATGACGAACCAGCGCACCATCCGGACCGGACGCGCGCGCGGTTTCTCGGCAACGGGCCGGCCCGCAATATTGGCTTCGGTTACGACGTTCATCTCACGCACCCTCTGAAATGGTCGGCAGCCCCATATCCCCTGACAAATCATGGTCCAGACAAGAGCCAATCGCAGTTTCGTTGAGGCCAATTCCACGAAGAATAAATTCGCAAAGCTGCCGCTCGAGACCGTCGGCGTCGCCGTAGGAAAGGCAGGGCGTGAAAGGCAACTGCGTCAGCGTTGCCATCAGCACGGTGTGATGCGCAAACCAGAACAGATTCTTCGGCTCACGCCCAATTCGCGCCGCGTCTCCCACCGCAACCGCGCGCTCCAGCGACGCGGTGAACACCGGTCCGATCAGGTCGGCAATCTTTCCATAGATCAGGCGGGCGAATTCGCCGTCGTCGAGATGACTCGTGAGCATCAGACGCAGGCGCTGGGCTTCCTGCTGATCGGGCGTCTCAGCCACCTCCTGGAAATGGCGCACCATTTCGCGGATCAGCACCACCAGCGTCTTGGTCGACGGCTCGAGTTCAAGCAAGCGATGCAGCGCGGGATCGGCCTCGCATTCCTCGCTGAGGATTTCCGCGTAAAGCGCTGATTTGGTCGGAAAATGCTTGAACAGCAGGCCTTCCGAAATCGAGGCCGCCGCTGCGACGCTCCTGGTTGTGGTTCCCGCAAAGCCGTGGCGCGCAAAGCATCGCTTGGCGGCGCTCAATATCAGTTGGCGCCGAAGATCACTGGTCATGCGGAGCGTGCTCATGCTTGTGAGTAAGCACTCACCTCCGCAAATGTCAAGCAATATTGCTGCGACGCACCACGGCGTAATCTAGATCGGCGCGAACCCCAGCGCACCCCGGATTCGTGTCACGATCAAGCTGCCGTCGCGGCTCGCCAGCACGCGTTCGAGATTGGCGCTGTCGATCTTGATGCTGGCAAAACGTGGCCCGGTCGAGACGTTTTGCATGGATGGCGCAAAGGCTTCGATCTCGCCCATGGTGGCCAGCGTCCGCGCATCCGCGATGCCGCAGGCCTTCGCCACGCCGACGAGGTCGGTGGTAGCCCCGGTGTGGCTCGCCTGCCCGCCGGTCTCGCCATAGACCTCATTGTCCAGCACGATGATGGTGAGATTGCCGGGCTTTTGCAGGCCGACGGTCGCAAGGCTCCCGATCCCCATCAGCATCTCGCCGTCGCCCGTGATCACCACGACCGGCAGTTTGGGTTGGGCGAGCGCAACGCCGAGCCCGATCATGACCGCGCCGCCCATGGCGCCCCATAGGTAGAAATTGCGGTCGTGATCGCCGGCGGCGGCGATATCGTAAGTCGAAGCGCCGAGGCCGCCGACGACGATTGTCTCCTTGCGACCTGCCAGCAGGGCTGAGACCACGCTGCGCCGTTCGAGAAGATTTGGCCTGCTCATTTCGTGAAGACCTTTGCGCCGATCAGGCGCTGCGACAGCAAGACCGCGGTCGGCGTGCAGGCGTTGTACGCCTGTCCGGCGGCGGCCTCGACCACCTCACTCACCTCGTTGGGGTGCGACGCCCGCAGCACCTTGATCCCGGACAATTCGAACACGCCAGCGGTGGACGAGCCCATCGGCACCTGCCACGGATTGAACTCGCCCCATTCGCCGCGCATGGTCACGAGCGTCAGGAACGGAAATCGGAGGATCTGGGTCAGCGAGAACATGTTCACGCAATTGCCGACGCCGCTTGACTGCATCAACAGCACGCCGCGCTGGCCGCCGGCCCAAGCTCCCGCCAAAAGCGCCACGCCCTCTTCTTCGGTCGTCAGCGGCACCGCGCGCATGGAAGGCGCGCCCAGCACCCGCTCGATCAGTTGCGAATGGCCGGCATCCGGCACATAGGGAACCTGACGGACGTCGAAACGCTGCAAAATCGAAAAAATATCCTCCGGCCAGGAGGGTGTAGTTTCGGCAGATGCTTCGCTACGGGCGTGCATTTTCAATTCCGTTGGATTAGCCGGACGGTATCCGGACGCGGGACTGTAGAGAGGTCCGCACTTTTCGAAAGAGCGAAAACGGCATATCGGTCTGTCCTGAAGAGTATGGCAGCATGAATCCAAGCGCGCGAGAGCTGGCGGCCCATTTCGACATCGAGAAATTGACCGGCGAATTCTATGCCGATCCGTTTCCGACCTATCGTGCACTGCGGGAGCACGAGCCGGTCAAGCGCATGCCCAACGGATCCTATTTCCTGACCCGTTACGACGATCTGCTCACCGCCTACAAGAACACCAAGGTCTTCGGCTCGGACAAGAAAAGGGAATTCGCGCCGAAATACGGCACATCCCTGCTCTACGAGCATCATACCACAAGCCTTGTCTTCAACGATCCGCCCGCGCACACCCGTGTGCGGCGGCTGATCATGGGGGCGCTGTCGCCGCGGGCGATCGCCGAAATGGAGCCCAATCTGATCGCCCTGGTGGATCGGCTGCTCGATGCCCTTGCCAAAAAAGGCGACCCCGATCTGATCGGCGATTTCGCCGCCGCGATCCCGATCGAGGTCATCGGCAACCTGCTCGGCGTGCCCGAGGAGGAGCGCGAGCCGTTGCGGAGTTGGTCGCTGGCGATCCTGGGGGCGCTCGAGCCCGTGATCAGCACGGAAGTTTTTGCGCGCGGCAACCAAGCGGTGAGCGAATTCCTGGATTATCTGGAAATTCTGGTCACGCGGCGGCGGGCAAAGCCCGGCAACCCCGAACGCGACGTGCTGACGCGCCTGATCCAGGGCGAGGAAAATGGCGAGCGGTTAACCGAGAAGGAGTTGCTGCACAACTGCATCTTCCTGCTCAACGCTGGGCATGAAACCACCACCAATCTGATCGGCAACGGGCTGGTGACGCTCTCGGAAAATCCAGCGCAAAAGAAGCGGCTGATCGAAAATCCAGCCCTGATCAAAACCGCGATCGAGGAAATTCTGAGGTTCGAGAGTTCGAACCAGCTCGGCAACCGCATGACGACGGAGCGCGTCGAACTCGGCGGTGTGATGCTGGAGGCGGGCACCTCCGTCACGCTGTGCATCGGCGCCGCCAACCGCGACCCCCTTCAATTCAGCGACCCCGAAACATTCGACGTCGGCCGCAACCCCAACCGGCATCTCGCCTTTGGCAGCGGAGCCCATCAATGCGCCGGCATGGCGCTGGCGCGGCTCGAAGGCGCGATTGCGATTTCGCGATTTCTGGCGCGGTTTTCCGCCTATGCCTTGAAAGGCGCGCCGCTGCGCGGTGGCCGCGCCCGATTTCGCGGATTTTTAGGCGTGCCTTGCACCATCAATTGAGGTGTTTCCAGCCAACAACCGTGAATTGACCGGGCGCCGAATTCCGATAAGGATTCTTCCTCCAATAAAGAAGAAAAGAGCCGGGGATGCATCGCGGCAGACCGCACCCAGCGAAGCGCGATCAGGCGGCCTGTCCCGTTTCGCGCGCCGCGGACTTTGGTTTGATGGCGGTCAAGAACTGGCGTTCGAATGATTGCGCCGGCATCGGCCGGCCGAAGAAGTAACCTTGTCCCTGTTCGCATCCCATGCTGAGCAGCAGATCGGCCGTTGCGCGGTTTTCGATGCCTTCCGCAACCGCTGACAGACCGAGTTGCCGGCTGAGACTGACGGTGGAGCTGACGATTGCCGCGTCGCCCGAACCGGCGAGCAGTTCGAGTACGAAGGACTTGTCGATCTTGAGCCCGTCGAGCGGGAACTTCTTGAGATAGCTGAGACTGGCATAGCCGGTTCCGAAGTCGTCGAAGACGATGTGAACGCCGAGCTTGCGGAGTCTCTGGAATATGTCGGCCACTCTCGGCTCATCCAGCAACAGGACGTCCTCAGTCACTTCGAGTTCAAGCAGTGAAGGGGTGAGACCGGCAGTCCGAAGTATTTCGCCAACAGTGGTGGCGAGGTCGCCGGATTGAAATTGGGACGGCGACAGGTTGATAGCGACTCGAACCGCATGTCCCGACTGCTCCCATATTGCCGCCTGACGGCAGGCAGTCTCGAGAACCCAGCCCGCGATGCGATCGGAAATCGAGGAGCTATTGACGACCGGCATGAATTCAGTGGGCGAAACCAGCCCACGGACGGGGTGATGCCAGCGAATAAGGGCTTCCGCCCCGGTCAGGGAGCCGTCGGTCAGGCGAACCTGAGGCTGATAGAACAGTTCGAACTCGTTGTGGTCGGCGGCGCGCGACAATTCACCCTCCAAGGTCAGTCGCGCTTCGAGCTCCTGCCGGATCGTGGCTTCGAACATCACGTAACTGCCGCGCCTGGATGCCTTGGCGCGGCAGAAGGCGAGATGGCTGTTGGCCAGAAGTTCGTCCGCAGTCCGGCCATCCACGGGATAAGCAGCGGCGCCGATGCTGATCCGGACCCGGTGTTGCCGCGTTCCGGCGGTGAGCGGAGTATGGAATGCCAGGACGATGCGTTCGGATAATTGCGCGATTGTTTCGTCAGAACCGCCGCAGGATATAGCCACCGCGAATTCATCACCGCTGAGGCGGGCTATGATAGCTGTGTTCCCGGCGACCGCTTTCAAACGCTCGGTCACGGCGCACAGCACAAGATCGCCGCTGGCGTGGCCCAGCATGTCGTTGATTTGCTGGAAGGCGTCGAGACCGATGACCAGCAGCGCCACCTGGCCCTGCTCTCGGGCAGCGGAGATCAAAGCTGCAAGGCGGTCGTGAAGGGTGCTTCGGTTCGCAAGCCCGGTGAGCGGATCGTACTCCGCCAAATATCGAATTCGCTCGGCTTCGCGTTTTCGCACCGAGATATCGCGCAGGACCGCGCCGTATTGATAGCCGTCGGCGCCCTGCCAGCCGGAGAAGCATGCTTCGATCGGAAACACCTCGCCGTTCTTGTGGCGACCTTCGAACTCCATCACCACGCCGCCGGGCATCTGAGATCGGATGCGGACATCTTCACAGATCGACGCGGCCGCAAGATCCTGTTGGTTGGCACAAATCACGTAAAAGGGGCGTCCAATCATCTCCGAAGACTCATAGCCAAAAATGGCTTTCGCCCCTGGGTTCCAAACCGTAACAAGGTTGTTCTCGTCGGCGCATATCAGGCCGTCGCCGAGCGACATGGCAATGCGATGAAAGCGGTTCTCGGCGATCCTGCCGAGCAGACCGCGGAAATCGATCTCGTCAAGTGCAATCGCGGCCATGTAGACGGCGATCGCGGTATGAAACAGCGCGGTATCGAGAATGATGGGAAGTTCGGCCTGCAGCAGCACGGCGGATATCTCGACCGCTGCCGCCATGGCAATAAGGATCAAGACCCGCAGCCCCGCAGTGAGGTGGCGCCAGGACAGCATCATGATCAGGGCAATCATGCCGAGCCCAGCCAGCGTGACGATACCGGAGGTAAAGCGCAGAACGCGGTTTTGCAGAATCGATTCGGCAGCGAGAGTCTGCAGCCTCGGCCCCGAAACAACCTCGCCGTTCGGAATGCTGAAGCGGTCACCGAGCTCAAGCGCGGTGCCGCCGACGACCACCTTCTTGTCCTTGAGCCTTTCCAGCGTTACGGCATCGCCGCGCAAGACGTCGACGTAAGACACCTTCGGGATCGACGCGGTGCGGATGCTGAAGTCGATCAGAAATGGTTCGCGATCGTCTGCGTATTGCCCCGCAAGCAGCGCACCCATTGATGGGACAAACTCCCCTTCGAGCATTTCGCCGAACGGATAACGACGAACCAGACCGTCCGGTTCGACCCGGACATTGACAACCGCCGACCAAGAGTGATCGGCGAATTTTTTCAGCGGGCGATTGATATGGATTGCCGGTCCGTGATCGGTCGCCGGTTGCTTGAACGACGGCAACACGACCGAGCCGCCGGCCTTTGCGAGCGCGTCGGCAAATTCCTGGTCTGAAGCCACGTCTGACGGAGCCGAGAAATCGATGTCGAATACAACGTCACGCACGCCCGCACTCTGCAGCTGGCGCAGCAAGTCGGCGTGGAGCCGGCGCGGCCATGGCCAGACGCCGATTTTATCGATCGACCGAGCGTCGATCGCGACAACGACGATATCGCCGCTGGCTTGGCGCGCCTCCCAGCCAAAGCGCAGATCGACCAGCGCATTGCGCAACGCGCCGTGCAGGCCAGAGGTCAACACGATCGCCAGTGCAACAACCACCAAAACGTGCGGCCGATAATGTTTCAAAATATTCCCCATCCCCTGTACCTCATAATCGGCGAGGCGCGCCGTCGGTGAAATTCCAGCAGCTCCAAATCCGTCTCGCCTTAACCTTCTTTTAACCCTTCGGTGCGCGCTGCCTGGTGCTACGGCTTGCCGTGGCCATTGCCGTTGCCGTTGCCGTTGCCGTTGCCGTTACCATTCCCGTTGCCCCTACCGTTACCGTTCGCGCCTCCGTTGCCGGAATTCTCTGCCGCTGCCGCAACCGCCGTGGCCGGCACCGTCGTGCCGGGGGCGGTCGTCACGTTGGTGCCGTTCGAAGCATTGCCATTGCCGGCGCCATTGCCGTCGGCCGAATTGTTGCTTCCGCCTCCCAGAGCCGCCTTGGCCTCACGCGAACTCCAGATCGTGTCCTTGTCCGCGATGCGTCTCGCCGAACCCGGCGTCGATTCCGTTCCACGGGCAAGCCCACGGGTAACTTTCTGAAAATTCACCCTGACCTCGCCAAGCGCAGCCGAAATTCGTGTCACGCCGGGTTTTGCGAATGGCAAAGCGGCGAATCGACCTAGTGCGCGGACAGATTGTCCGTTTGCGGCACTCCGCGGTGCGGAAAGTCCCGCTTTTGGAACCATGATCCGTTCGATCGATGAGGCGCGAGGCTTGCCTTGTTCGATCGGGTTCAACGTGCCCGAGCCGCTCAAGGAAAGGCCGGATTTGCCGTGCGCGAACGCAGTCGCGACCTGTCCCGGCATCACCTGGGCGATCTGGCCCGATTTGAAATCTGCGACCTCAACCTGTCCTCTGAGTACGCTGACAGTGGTCGAGTCGGCATTCACAGAGACGCGAAACTGCGTTCCCTTGACAACCGCGGCCAGGTACGGCGTTTCGACTTCAAAATGCTGGACGTTGCGCTTTTCCACCTCAAGAAGGATGGAGCCGGCCTGCTGCAGAATCGTGGTGGCGAGCCCGTCCTTCTTTTCCGTCGGCAAGCCAATCACGGAGTTCGGGGAAACAAGGATAGTCTCCTCGCCGCGCATCAGGAGGACGCGGCCGTTGCGACCCGTCCGGATGGTGTCGCCCGGACTCAAAACGTCAGTTTGGCCGAGCGAGACCGGTTGGGCGCCGGAGGTGGTCGTCCAGACCTCGCCCGAAGATTTGCTCACCCGCCAGACACCGTCTTCGGCAGCGAAGGCGCCTGGAGCCGTGCCGAACGCGAGCGCGATTGTCAATGTGCGCAACAACCTGCTCGTCGAACTCATGAAAATACTCCGGGTTACCTCGGCCACCTCCAGACCTATCGGAAAAGTTTCAACTTTGGGTGTGTGGGAAGCGGAGGAACCGGCGGCACTCTTAACGATTCATTGACCATAAAAATTTATGAAAAATCATGGGGCTAACGTTTTTCCAGGTGACCGGACCTGATCGGAGGGGCTTCCGCGCCGCAATATCTGGACCGGTTGCCGGATCGCATGGCGGCATTGGCAAGACGGTCGTAGCGGGCGCGGCTCTGGCTTTTTCCCTGATCGTCTCGATTCCAGCGGAAGCGCAGCAGGCAACCCAGCCAGGCTTCGATCCAAGACAGACGGAAAAGCGCTTCGACGAGCCGCAATCGGGTCAGAGCTCGTCCGGCAGATCAACCCCGTTGCGTGTGCCGGTCGTGTCCCGTCCGGAAGCGACAGCGGATTCAACGCCGCTTTTCGCACTCCGTGGCATCTCACTCACGGGTGCCCACGCAATCCCACGCGAACAGATCATAAGGGCCTATCAACCCTATCTGGGGAAAAAAGTCTCCCAGGCCGACCTCGCATCAATCGTCGCGAGCGTGGGCGACATCTATCGGGCGGCTGGGTTCCATCTCAGCCGCGCGATCGTCCCTCCGCAGGATATTCGCAACGGCCGAGTCCGGGTTCAGGTGGTCGAAGGCAGCATTACCGAAGTCGTACTGAAGGGCGATGGCGCCGAGCAATTCGGCATAAGGCCGATGCTCGATCCCGTACTCGCCGAAAACCCCTCGCGTCTGTCGACGCTGGAACGCCAACTCATGCTGATCAACGGCCGGGCTGGCGTGCGCATCGAAGACACCGCTCTTGAGGAGGTCGGCAAAGCGACCGGCCGTTTCCGCCTCGTCGTATATTTGAAGACCTGGCACATCTTCACCTCGTTCGGGCTCGACAATCTGGGTTCCTCCGCCATCGGACCCTGGCAAACCTACGCGACGGGCGCGTTCAACTCCTACCTGTTGCCCGGCGATACGTTGGCGCTCAATCTCTCCACCGTCGCAAACGACCCGCGCGAACTGGCTTTCGGCCGGCTTGCCTACGACGTGCCGGTCGGCACCGACGGGGTACGCATCGGCGCCTCCGTTCTGTACAGCGAGGTTCGGCCCGGCGACATCAGGCGCCTAGCCGACGACGTCACCACGACCGAGGCTTTTGAAATCCGCGGCAGTCTTGCCCCGGTGCAGTCGCAAAGATCCGCACTGACGCTCACCGCCGCCGCAGACTTCAGCAATGTCTCGGAGCACGATATGTTCGGCCCAATCTATAACGACCATATCCGCACCATCAGCCTGACTTCCGATTACCGGCTGCAGGACAATTTCGGCGGCAACAACTACTTCACGATGACGTGGCGCCAGGGCTTGCCCGTCCTCGGCGCGTCGCAATTGGGAGACGCGTTGGTGTCGCATGACGGGGCGGCAGCCAATTTCTCCGTGCTCGATCTCTGGTTTACCCGGTATCAGACGCTTTCCGATGCATGGTCGGTGAAGATCGCCGGCGCCGGACAGATCGCTTCGGGCCCGCTATTTCTCTCGCAGCAATTCTATCTCGGAGGCGCCTCCTTCGGACGAGGCTATGGCACCGCCGAGATCAGCGGCGACAACGGCATG
>Ga0210401_10004240_pt1 | contig 15001 bp, 10 predicted proteins | sample IncBWH32MmetaG_FD_150866 | JGI IMG/M metagenome (GOLD analysis project Ga0210401, IMG submission 150866) | Forest soil microbial communities from Barre Woods Harvard Forest LTER site, Petersham, Massachusetts, United States - Inc-BW-H-32-M | ecosystem: Environmental > Terrestrial > Soil >... | reverse complement strand
CTATCGGGACGGTTTTTTTGCAGTTGAGGCCACCCGCCGTACCATTTTTGTCGGAAATATCGGCGGTAATTGCTACCTTCATTAGTGAAAATCAATTCCTTCAAGATGTCCTCTACTAAAAAAAATTCCTTGGTTCGGGATGAGGCAAATGCGGCCATAGACGCCCTTGAGGCTGCCTTGTTAGATCGGTATCCTAAAATCGATTGTCCGTTGAATCATTCTTTCGGGGATCAACTCTATGTAAGAGAAATTTTCATGCCAGCCGGATGTAAGGTGACTTCAAAGATTCACAAGAAAAGGCATCCGTATTTTGTGATGCAAGGGAAAGTGAGGGTGTGGACTGACGGAGCGGGATGGCAGTTAATCGAAGCTCCATTTTTTGGATGGACCAACCCCGGCACACGTAGGGTTTTGGATGTTATCGACGATACGTTTTGGATTACGTGTCATGCTAACCCAGACGACACAGAAGATTTGGAGGTCATTGAAAAAAGAATAATCGAACCGCATCACAATCATCTTTTAAGCAATGAGACTTAATTTTGGCGATAATTTTCAGCGAACATGGGCGACAGTCGCCGTAGCCGGTATCTCCGCCGGGGTATCTATTTATAAAGGAGCAAAGGCTCATTCAGCCGATAAAAAAGCAGAGGCCGAAGGTGCGGCCATGAAACGGCCATTTTACTCCATACCTAGCGAGGATATTATCAATCGTAATATTTTCGAGCAGGAGGCATCAGGAGGGCTTACGGGGGCAGAAAAACAATACGCGGGTGAGCAGCGAGAACGCGGCCTTTCGTCATCCTTACATGCCCTTAGTGAAACAGGAGCCAGTGTAAATGAGTTTGGAGAATTGAGCCACATTTTCGATGACAGTTTAAAAAGCCAATCCGCTCTGGATGCCCAGTTGCATAAGCAGAACATCGAAATGTTCACAAAAGCTAATTCTGATATATCCGCTCAAAAAGGAATACAATTCGGAATTAATGAGCTTCAACCGTATGAAAGCAAACTAAAAGAGATTCAGGACCGTAGAATAGCCGCCCAAACCAACGAAAACAACGCGATTAATGAGGGTATAGGAGCAGCAACGGCAGCGGCAACAGGGATCAATAGCTATTTATCAAATAAAACAGATAATTCATTTTCTGCTAATCCGTATAATAGACACTTCGGATTGGCTGATACAGGAGGAGGGGCGGCAACTAGTCCCGCCGCAAAAGTTGATACAATTGATCCTAACGCAGCAGCTGGCGTAGTGGCTGGACGATAAATATGGCAGTACAGGCACCTTCATTAAGTGAGCTAACGCATATTCCCGCAGAATCTACGGTTAACCCAGGCATTATACTGGACAGCCGGGATGCTGTGCATGAACTCAACCAATCCGCTCAGTTTAATGCGGAGATGAAACAAAAAAGGTATGCCCAACAACTTGAATCGTTAAGACAAATTTATCAAGATGCCGGAGCTATTCAGGCCATGCCGGTGATGCCACAAGATAGGCCACTCCTTCAAAAAAAAATGGGAGATATTCTTACCGAAATAGGCAATGATCCTCATGCGGCATTAGGTGGGCCAAAGTTCGCTGAGATTGAGCGTAGGTTAGGAGAGTTAAGATCGTTAAGCACTCAAAGCAAACAGGACTTGGTTTATTCAGAGAAGCACGATAAAATAATGGAATCAGATCCATCATTGGCTACTCCTGAAAATAAATCTAAATCATCAACTTTCGATAATACACCTCTCGGTCAACGACAGAAATTTTTATTAGACACGCCTGTTAAGTTCGACCCTGAAGTTGCGATGGGCAATATACTTAAGCAAAAGCAAGTCGCCGTCCCGTATGCGGGTACAGGATTCGAAGGACCTCACAATGAATGGTTGATCCGTGAAACAGGGACTACTTACAAACGAGATGCCGCCCTTAATTTATGGAATCAAGGTTATGAAACCGGGACAGATGCAAACAATCAGCCGATAAAAAAATGGGCTATCGAACAATTCAACCGGATAAAGAACGACCCAACGCAATTAGCCAAATTCGGAAACCCTAAAGACCCGCAAGAGTTTTACCAGAATCTTGGCAAGATGATGTATGGCTCAGATAAGGATATTGTAGGAGAAAAGACGAATCAGAGGGTAGCCAATCCTTATGCCATGTTGAAAGAGCGCGATAATTTCGCTTTGTATAAGGAAGCGATCATGGAGGGAGACAGAGAGAAATTGGCCGCCGTCAAAAAAAATCTTGAACTTCAAGGCGCTCCCGAAAATGCGAACTTCCTTGTCCGCCAATACGCAAACATTATTGGTAATACTACAGGTCATAAAAATGCAATAGAAGTTGAGAATGGCAAATGGTCTAATGAGGATGTGGTAGAAGTTCCCGCTCCAATTCTTAAACAATATGCTCAATCTGAAAAAGAAACGCTTAAAGAAGGGCAATCAGGCGACCCGATTGTGGAAACAATCATAGAGGGGAACACGCCAGATTTGACGACCAGAACACCTAACGGGAATCTTCGATTGACATTTTACAAACACTACAAACAAACAGATCAAATTCCAGAAGGTAAAGTTGTCGGCGATATCGTAAAAAACTCCAAAGGAATGCCTATTATGGAGAAAACGGGTATCATTCCGAGAAGGAATTTGCTGGCTACTTTGGGAAAAGGAGTAGTACAACCGAAGATTTTTGCCGCTTCTATTGATGAGGCAGATCAGGTATTGAGAAATCAGCCCAATTCTGTTATTGATAAAATAAATGCCGGGGAAGATGACGGAACGGTGATAGATCAGGCTGAACGAGCAAAAAGAGATAAGGCGACAAAAACATATAGTTTGGGGAACAAGGTATTTACTTATTCTCAGATAGAAAAGGCGGCAAAAAAATATAACCTTACGGTTGACGAATACATGCAACAAACTGGAATTAAATAATGGCCGGGACAACAAAATTTGACAGCGAAGGAATGCCTATACCAACGGCAGCGGCAAAAAAGAATACTCCTTCTTTTGATAAGGATAATATGCCAATTCCAAAAAAAAAAGACGCCGCCGGCTCTCCTGCTCCTTTGGATTCTTCACCGAAACCAAGCCAGACGGGACAACCTGTAGGTACTTCGGTTTCAGGAGTGAATCAGAGACAGTCGATTGAGGATGCAAAGAAAAGTGTCCTCTCAAATAAAGTATTGGGTAAATATCTAACAAAAGATAATTTCGATGTTATTTTGGCTGATGCTGATAGGACAAAGAAAAATGAAAAATATGGCGGAGGCGGCAGCTTGGAATTTTGGCACGATAACGAGGAGGGGTCTAAGGATTTCCCAACTCCAATAAAAGGAAAGAATGTAGCCGAAATATATTCAGATGAGTTAAAGAATGATCCTAAAAAACTGCAAGGTGCTGTTTTCAGAGATGCTTTGCATTATCTTCCAGAGCATGATGCTCACTGGAATGATTTAAGAAATCAGTTGATTGCAGCAACTCCAAAAAGTTTCTTTGAAAATTTCAAAAAAAATACCGGGGATAAACGACCTCTTGATGATTTTATAAACGAAACAGGAGCGGATGCATTAGTTAGAGGCGCATTTGGTGAAGATTCTGAATTCGGACAATCTTTTAGAAATGAGAAAAATGCCGAATCTCGTTATAATCCAAAGCAAAGGGAGATATTGAAAAAAATGCAGGATTATATTGGCGTTGATTCTACTGGCAATCTTCCAACTACTTCGGTTTCCGATCCGAAACAAGTGACAGCGAACTACAAGAATAATTCACTTACCACCAAAGATGTAGGCGACCGACCTATGCCAGTTGGCCCTCCGTTGGAACAGATTTCAAGTGCGTTGAATAATAAGGGTAAGAACCTTTCCGATTGGTCTAAGTCCGGTTCGGATGAATATGTGAAAGGATTGGTAAATAGGCACCAAGATGTACAGAATCAAATTGGGCAGATCAATATCAATGAAAAAAGCAGGGTAATCCATGAGGCGAATAACCCCGGTGAATTAGCAAAATTGGAGGAAAGTGAGAAGTATTTCCGTGCGCAGATTTCCAAAGAATATGAGGAGCGGAAGAAAAAAGTTGTTCCTGATATTGTCAACAATTTGAAAGATGCCGTCGGGGTATCGGATTGGGTAGACGCATACAATAAACCAGATCAGGAATTAGTGCCCGGCGTTAAAATTAAAAGTCCGCTTCAATGGAATGCAGAGACGCACAAATTAACCCCGGAATCTACGCAGTGGGTAGCCAAGCATGTCGATGACTTTCTGAACAAAAAAGGTGATCCGGCTATAAATGCGCAGGTATCCGGGGACTTGGATAACAAATCGCGGACGTACGAGGATGTGACCCGTTCCGTTGTCGATTATCTCAATACCATTCCAGTTCAGAAAAAACAAAAAGAGTATTCCGATGAATTCATTAAAAGCCATCCGGCATTAAAAGACGCGTTCAAGGCGAATGAGGAGGTTAATAATTATTTTTCAAAAGAGAAAATAGACGAGCTGAATGCCAAAGTGAATATTGACCGGGATAAGGCTATCGTTACCACACAGGATAAATATTTTGGAAAGAATGGACTTGCCTTTCAGAATACGGATTACGTCGGTATTCAGCACAGGTATGCTCAATTAGTGGCGGACGGTAAAATGTCTGATGCAGTTGCGCGTAAACAAATTGAGGCGGAGATCAAGCAGAATCCGGCTCTCAAAACGCTGAACGATAACTACGAGACGGAGATACGAAAGATTACCGAAAAAACGCAAAAGGATTTCGAAGCATATATGATTGCCGGTCTGAAAAAAGACAAGCCAAAGTTTACCATCTATCAGGACGGAACGGTAGGACTAGCCGGAATGGACGAAGACAAGTACAAGAATCTCCTTAAACGATACGAGGGTGGCCTGAGCGATATTGCTATTGGGATGGGCATGGATTCAAATGAGGCATGGCAGAAAATGGCGAATAATAAAGCCAAATCGGTTGGAGCTTTTTGTGGATCGGTGGGTGGTGCCATAAGTGATTTGACTGGAGCCTTTTCAAAATATTGGTTCAATAAAACAGGATGGGGAGCTAAGAACGTTCAATATTACGAATCTCAGGATATATCTTCCCCGAAAATTGAACAGTCTCAAGTTGCAGCAGCGTGGAACTATAAGGGAGTGGAATCGCTTGTTGACCCGGATTTCTGGGCATCTAAAATTGGGTCAATGGTGCCAGTGATTGCCGGAGGCAGTGCCATTGGTCTACTTACGGATGGTGCCGGGATGCCGGAATATATCGGCTGGCTGGCCAATGCCGGGTTATTTACTGCTCAAAGTGGCCTTTCGACGTATAACCAGATGCTTAATACTAGAGATGCACAAGGCAATCTTCTGACCGAAGCTGATGCTTCCAATTATATGGCCAAACAGATGAGCGAAGATTTCTTGCCCAATCTGATGATGATGGCCGTTACTTCCGGGACAATATTCAAGGCCAAAAATATCGTTAGGCCAACCATTGGAGGCGCGATTAAAAAGGCTTTTTTGGGAACTGCCGAAGCGCAGCCGTTTTTTACGTGGCAAGGATCCAATGACTACGCCACCGCTCAGGAGGCTCAAGGGAAGAAAACAGACTTTTGGGACTACATGCAGTCGAAGGACTTCAAGGATAATCTGATCAACGGGATGATTGTCGGTGGCGGTCTTTCACTCCTTCATGCGCCGGGTAATTATATGAAAAGCGTTGACGGGTGGACAAAAATGGTTCATCAGTCTGAAGGTGAGTTTAAGAATTTAATTCCACAGAACTACGCACTGTCTCAGGAGTTTTCCGGTAACGGAAACTATTTACGGGATGCGCTGAAACTGCACATTTTCAACACCGACCCGGAAGGATTGAATGAGGAAGGAAAACGAAACTTGGCTGACATTAAAAATGCTCTTGTTTACAGTACAAATCTTGACCGTAATATCAGACAGGGAAATCTTGATCCGACAAAAATAACCGACCTATACCAAGCACATAATTTAGCACTAGCAGACCAACATGATTATCTCTCCGAACAAGCAGCAAAAGAAAACAACAAGTCCCTATCGGATATTTATAAGGATAAGGCCAAAGATTATCGGGAGCAGGCGAAGGCGGCTGCAAATGATCAGGCGAAATTCACTTATCTAGTCAACGGAGAAGGGCATCCTATTTTCCTTTCTGATAGATCTTTCAAGACATTGGAGAAAGAAGGCACCATTGCTAAGTGGCAAAAAGACGGAACTATTCAAGGTGTTCATAAAAGCGATGACCCGGAATTTGCCCAACGGTATAAGGATTTTGTACAGGCAAAGGATGAAGCCACGGTTGAAGGCGGCGATGTGATGGATCATGCTAAAGGACTTATTGAAAAACACAAGGATGATTTAGGTATATATTACGAGGGTGCCAAGGCTGATCCTGAAGCGTTTTACAAGGCTGTTGCCGATCAGGCGTTTAGTTATGGAAGAGATTCCGAAGGTAACAGAGTTAAAATGCAAACGCCAAATGCGGAAAGTTCGATAAGGACTTTATACGGAGATGATATTGTTGACTTGGCAAAAGTTTTATATCCCATCACCGAAAAAGAAGGAGGTTCAAATGCCGTTCAAGAGCAAACAACAGGAGAAGGCGTGTTACGCCAGCAAGGGGTTCGGGGGGAAGGTAGATTGAAAACAGTGGAGCAAGGAGACGAAGGAAAGAAAGAGCCTTCCGGCGAAGAAAAAGAAGTAGCCCCGACAGGTGCGGCATCCGAAACCGCACCTTTACCACAAGAATACAAACCTCAAATAAGAGATGACTATTTCGCTCGTTCAGATTTCTTTACGCCAGAAGAAAAAGAAAAATTTCTGACACTAGATGATGCAGGAAAGGATAAGATGATAGACGACAAGCGGGCTGAGTTGAAAGAACAGGCCGCCGCACCTGCCCCTGAAGAAGGCGCTCCGAAAGTAGGCATTGCTCACGAAGTTAAACAGCAAAGGGAATCAGAAGCAGGTGTTAAGGCTCCTGAAAGGGGAACAGGTCTTTCCGCAGAAGAAGGAGTTCAGCGAGGGCGCGATTTGCTCAAATCGGGAGCCGATCCAGAAAAAACGATGCAGGAGTTTGAAAAGGACGGTCTAATATCGGCAGATAGAATATCTATTGCAAGGGCAAGATTGGAGCAATTGGCAAAAGACACACAGTCCGCTATTAAAAATTTTGGCAGTAATAGTAATGAAGCGGATGCCGCCAGAAAAATAGAATCCGATTGGGCCAAGCGAATTCAACCCATGCAAGCAGAATGGGCAGAAGCCGGTCGTAGACAGCAAGGGGCTACTGATATAGAAACTGGATCATTCTCGGCATTTGAACGTTCATTTGAAAATGCTGTTGATAGGCCAATGACCGATGAAGAAAAAAAGACTGCTACTGAATTACTTGATAAAGTAAACGAGCTTACTGAAAAACAAGGTCAACTCGAAGCAAAGGTAAAAGAGTTGCTGGCTAAGGGGAAGGAGCCCAAAACGGAAGAACAGTCTGTAAAAGATCGGTCTAAAAAAATTGCACAAAAAATAAGGGAGAAAGCCAAGCTGAATAGGCCCGGTATTTTCATGTCTGCAACTCCAGCTTCTTTGGTATGGGATGGAGCTATTGAAATAGTGGCAAAGACAATAGAAGGCGGTGGTGCTTTAGCTGATGCCATTGGAAAAGCCGTAGAGCATATAAAGGCATCCGAATGGTACAAAGGTTTATCTGTTGGCAGGCAAAAGCAGGCTGTCGATGATTTTTCAGCTTTTAATAAGGACGCTGATAAATATGAATCTCCGGAGGAAAAAAAGATTGCCAGATTGGAGAAAGAGTTGGAAAATTTGAAGCAAGGTATTGCGAAACAGAAATCTCCAAAATCAGAGGATTCAGACAGGGCCAGAGAGTTGAAGGAGCAGATAAGGGACGCGAAGGAAGATTTGGGCCTTACCCCTTCTGCCGGGGATAAACCATTGACGCCAGAGGAAGAAGCTGAAGAAAACGATCGCAAAACCAAAAAGCTGGCTCAGAAATTTATTGACAAAAAGGACGGAGAATTTACTGAAGAAGAAGGTAAAGCTGTTTGGGGGCACGCCGTTTCGAATTACTTAGATAAGGGGTTGGATGTTCCGGAATCCATACAAAATACGGCTATTGACTTAGGATTATCGGTAGAGCAAGTACTGAGAGCTATGACAACACCGAAAGAATTAAAAAATGTGTCACAGGAAATGTGGGATATTCAAAGCGAGAAAAGGAAAGCCATCAATTCTGCCAGGTACTTTGTCGAAAATGCGGATAAGAGCAGCCTGCAAAAAGCGTTTAACAAACTTCCTTCTGTAGCTTTCACCGTCAAAACGTTTGGTCATGGTACTGTCGGGAATATCACTCACGCCGGCCCAAATCTTTTCAGGCCGTCAACGTGGGCAGCCTACTGGCCTAACGTGATTAAGTCTTTTGATCTGGCTTATGGCAGCAAAGCCAACTATGAAAAGTCTGTTTTTATTCTACAAAACAAACCTAACTTTAATACATGGATAAAGGATGGATTGGCCGCAGACCCCAATAAGATTTACGATGAGTATCAATTAATGGCCAAGCCAGAAAAAAAGACAACATTTGGAAAGGCGTTTCAATGGATGACGGATACCGGAACAAGAGGATTTGCCGGGTTGAACTTTATGCGGTATGATATGGCAGAACTTTTGTACAATAGAGCATCCAATACCGCCAAAGCCGATCCAAAATTTAGGTCATATGTCGCAGAGTTGGTAAATCATGCAACTGGGCATACGGAAGTTAAATTTACTGGCAACGTCGGCAGGGCTATACAGGTGGCTACCTTTGCGCCAGGACTAGAAATTTCCAGATGGCAGCGTATGATCATAGACCCCGTAAAGGCGGCTAAAACATTCACCAATTGGAATAGTAGTACAGCGGGAGAGAAAGCCGCCGCTAAAATAACCGCTCAGTCGGCTGGCGAAAAGATTGCCATTTATGGGGTTCTACTAGCCGCTAACGCCGGACTTCTCGCTGCATTAGGCTCAAAGCAGCGAGTAAACATAAACGATCCAACGCAGAGTGATTGGCTTAGGTTTAAATTCGCTGGTAAAACACTAGATGTTACCGGGAACGTCACATCTCCTTATAGGCTTTTATGGACACTTGGTAAATTTGCGTACAAGGCAAATCTTGGGAGCAAAAAAGATGTTCAAAAAAGTCCAGGTGAAGGTGAAAAGAACGAGATTATGCGACAAGCTAGGTATAAACTGTCTCCTATCGCTAGTGACGTGGCGGATATTTCAAGCGGCACAGATGCTATGGGTAACGTATTGCCGTGGTCAAAAATTAAACCGCCAGCCGGAAGACACAAACTAACATGGGATGAATTAATCGGGCAGGAAACTCTACCCATCCCTGTTCAGTCTGGCATAGAAGCATATCATTCTTCTATGGAAGCAAAAGGCATGTCTAAGAATTATATTAACGGAGTGATGAATGGGATTCTTTTATTTGGGATAGAGGGATTAACCGGAGCTAGGTATCAGGATGATTATAGTCTTACTAAAAAGAAATGATGATTCGTATTTACTATATGGCAGAAGAAAGCGAAGGCGGCGGAGAAACCCCACCAAAGAAAGTTGAGGCTCCAAAGGATTATAAAAGCCTGACACTTGCAGAGAGAAAGAACTGGAATGATTTCTTGGATTATTTGGGTAAACAAGGAGTAGCGGGGAATACAGACCTAGACAAACGAGACCAGACGCTAGGACTAAACTATCTCAATAAGTACAACAAGGAGAATCCAGACAAGGCCATTGATCCTAAGAGGATTCAGGACATTCAATATGAGCAATACATGCTCAGAAAAGGAGAATCATTCCCGGGATTGAAGCCGGAAGAATTATCTTATATAAGAAAAGGGCTTAACCCGGCATTTCTTACGAGGCCAATATCAGATGTCGATAATTGGCTTGGTTCACTGACGAGCAAAGAATATTTTCCCACTGCGCATAGGGGAACAAGTGGTGGTGATCAATATGATTTCGGTGTGGATTTTCAGGCTTACGTACAATCACTAAACGATCCGTCATTATCAGAAAAATACAAAGTTAAAAAACCATCATAAATGGAGATACACATTAAGACGATACCAAATGAAAAATTTAGAGTAATTGGCGGGATAGGCGATTACTGGTATGATGACGAAGGCATTTTGCAAATTCGAGTGGTAGAGTTAGGTGATGAATTTATGGAAAAGAGTATTGCCGTTCACGAATTGATTGAGGAAGCACTAACAAAAAGAAGGGGGCTACCTGAACCAGAAATTCAATTATTTGACGAATATTATAGCCAAAGGCAAAAGATGGGGCTTGTTCCGGAGGATGCGGAACCAGGACACGATCCATCCGCTCCATACAGAAATGAGCACTGCTTCGCGGAATCTGTCGAAATGGGTATGTTTGCATTGGCTGGCGCTTCGTGGAAAGAATATGAAGATAAAATTAATTCTATATGATGGACCTATCTGATAAAACGTGCCTTGTCTACGATTATTATGATAAGATGGAAATAGCTATCCGTCTTGCAAAAGATTTCGGTAAAGTTTTCTATACCGGTCCTTATGTTATGAACGGGAGCCCATCGCACGAGGCAATTGACATGGCTAGAAATGTTCCAAATATAGAGCGCGTAAGAGAATGGTCTGAAGTGATTGATCAGGTTGATATAGTGGTATCAACAGATGCGCATGAGCCTTATTTGCAAAAACATTGGAAATCTTTAGGTTTAAGGGTATTTGGAAGTTTTTTTGCTTGTGAGCTTGAGAATAACAGGAGACTAGGAAAGCAGACTTTATATGATGTTGGTCTTCCAGTTGGCATTTACTATAAGGCAGATGGCGTTGACGAGCTGGAAGAAAGACTAAAGACAGCCCCACATTCATGGGTAAAAGGAGGCATGCGCGGCGATGGTGAAACGTGGGAGCATAAGTCATGGGAATTTTCCAAAGGAGAGTTGCTGGACGTTAGACACAATCTTCAAATATTCCAAAGCCAGCCTAAGTACACGATAGAGCATCATATAGACGGGTTGGCAGAAATTGGTATGGATATTCCTACAACCGGAGGAAAATTTACATCTCATTGCATGGCTGGTCTTGAAGTTAAGGATTGCATGTATGTTTGTAAGATTGTTCCGTACCATTCATTGCCTTTTCAGTTAACAGACATTACCAGTAGGCTTGCTCCAATATTTAACGATATGGAGTATAGTGGAATATTTTCAGATGAAGTAATAATTGGGGAAGATAAGAGAGGGTATATGCTTGATTTCACATGCCGATTTGGACAGCCACCAACATCTATCATCACAAGCATGTGGAAGAATTTTTCAGAAATAATTTGGAAGATCGCTGGCGGCATAATCCCTGAAATAGAGTATGAATTCGAATATGCCGTTCAGTTCATTATAAAATCTGATATTGCCGAAACCAGACCATCCCCGATAAGAATTCCCACTGAATACAGGGAGTTTGTTAAGATAAAAAATCTTGTAATCGACGAAGATGGGACTTGGTACTACACCCCTAACGGAATGAAAATGAAGGAAATTGGGGCGGTGGTAGGTCTCGGTCATAGTATTCAGGAAGCACATCAACAAGCCTCAAAAATTACAGATTCCATCGAAGGGTTCGATGTATTCATTAAGTCAGACGCAATGGATAAAGCTAAAAGGTCACTTGATAGATTGAAAAAAGCCGGAATAAACTTCATCTAAACAGTTTGTGGCAACAAACAATATCTCCATTTGTTGCCACAAATCAGGCAATAATCCCTCACATATAGTTAGCTTTCGTTCCCAAAGGTCATTTCATGGCAATGTTATGGGAAAAGGTCTTAGTTACAGCTAAGGAATTTTTAGGCGACAAAAACATCAATGATTCCAGAGAGTTTAACGAGCCGATGTATCGGGCCAAACTACTTCATTTCGGTTGGGAATTACAATTCGCAGCCGCATCCGTTTTTGTGGAAATAGTTTGGCAGATAGCTATAGGTCGAGAGACGATCACCGAAAGACAGCGGTTGGATCGCTTGTTCTGTCCGTCGCCAGTGGCCACCCACGCTAATTTCAGAGGATGTCGGGAATATATGACGGGGAACCTGCCGCAAAAAGGATCTATAGCAGTTTGGGTAAGAGGGCAATCTTGGCAAGGTCATCTGGCCATCGTTTCAGAAGTATCTATAAATAAGGATTCATTTGATGTGATTGAAGGAAGAATTTTGACAGGGAGCGATGGGCATTTTATCCAAGTGAAAGAGAGTAAAGGGAAGTTCATTGACCAACCTTTTAGTAGAGAGAAATTGAATTTGAAGGGATTCATCTATCCTCCAAACCGAGAAATAGCGTAAAATGCAATGGCATTCAAGACATTTATATTCCTGGCCGACACAGTTGACGGAAAAATTCTTGAATTTCCTAAGGTTTACTACTTAAGGTGTGATCAGGTTCAACCTTTGGGATGCGACATCATCCGGCAGTACACGAAGACACAGTGTATCGTTGCCAAAAAAGTTTTCCTGATTTATTATGGAGGTCAAGTATTCGGTAGCACTCAATTCACAAGTGTAGCTCAATTTGTTTTATATGTGAACAATTCCTGTCGGATATTTTGTGTTCCGGCGCTTGTTCAGATCAACAATTGTCTTTTACAATGGAACGGATGCAATGTCTCTATTTTTCAACAATGTCCGGGAGGATACAACTTTACTCGATATGGATGCTCGGTCACTAGAAACAATTGCCAAGTGGTTCTCAATTAACTTTTAGATATGGCATGTACCATCGACGAAAGCGCATTACCCATACTTGCCGGATGTCCCGGAGCGGGTGAATTAGTGGTAGTCGGAAATGCCGTAGGCGGATTGGACCAGAACGGGAATTATTCAGTTGGATACGCTAGACGAACGATGGGTAGCCTGATAGCCTGTTTCTTGAGTAATCTTGTCTTCGTCCCATTGCAGTTTACGATAGGCCAGCCGGGATCACCGATGACAGCAGGGCAGACAATCTTAATTATCAATCAGGCCGGTCTTATACAAGATAGCGTCAATGTGGTGTTGGGTGGAGTAGTTCTGGATCGTAATGATAACACACAAATCAGTTACACGCCTGTATACGGGGCGAATAATGTCACGATAACTTTTAACCAGGCTGTATCTAACGGAGAAACCTATGTAATAACTTATGCGTATGCGTTATAAAATACTTTTACTGACATTATTTTCAATGTTAAGTATTTGCCTGAAGGCTCAGCCTCCAGCACCTTCTGGATTCGCCTCTCCCTATTCCACCAGTTACTATCGAATAGGGTGGATGCAGGCCGATAGTGGAAATATATTCGCTAATAGAGCCCCCAATTTTACTCCAAAATTTCCTTTTACAGTAGTGGGGTATTTGCATTCTGGTGTTGATACTGCTTTATGGTTATGGACAGGGCAGACATGGAATGAAATTGGTAAATCCGGAATAGGTTCTTTGGTTGGTGTAGCCCCCATCGTTGTCAGCGGAGATACTATTTCATGCCCAACTTGCGGATCGGGGTCAGGAGGAATAAATTCGCTTAACGGAATTACGGCAACTACACAAACATTTTCCGTTGGATCATCCGGCAGCGATTTTAATATTCAGTCAGTAGGGACTGTCCATACGTTCAATATTCCGACAGCAAGTGCGTCTAATAGAGGGCTTCTGTCTACGTCGGATTGGAGTACATTCAACGGGAAGCAGCCTCAATTAAATGGGACAGGTTTTGTAAAAGCAACTGGTACAACCATAAGTTACGACAATACATCGTATTATCCATCAAGTAACCCGTCTTCGTTTATAACACTTGCTTCCTTGTCGGCTGTAGCCCCAGCAACGTATAATAATCTTACTGGGGCTATTGGTGTAGATACGTTGGTGGGTAACCAGAATTTAGCTACTCAGGGTTTTGTTTTACGAAATGCAGGAACCAGTGTGAACGGAGCCGGAAATCTTATTCCTTTATTTACCACCAGCATCGTATCAAATACGCTAACGTTCGCGGCACAAACAGTGACGGCTTATGCCGCTTATGGAAATTTTACCAACACGACAACAACCCCAAGTTTTAGTAAAATACCGTACCAAGCATTTTCTACAGGATCGGCAAATAATGTTCTAGGTTTTGACGGGTCCGGTAACCCTACTCAATTATCCGCAGGAACAAACATCAATATTGGAGGTGGAACTATTTCAACTACAGCCAATGTCAGTTTCACTAATTTGACAGCCACCGGGACGGTTAATTTCACCGGGATAACCAGCGGTGGGACTAATGATAGCATTCTTGTAATCAATCCACCTACCGGCAAAGTTGGATGGGCTTCAAGATTTGTTACTCTTTCTTTTGTTGAAGGGACTTCGCCAGCCGGGGTAGATTCTGCTCAATGGGGCGGCTCACTGGGGGCGTTTTACAAACCAGATACGATATACACCAACGGGCAACCTTTGTTATGGTATGGCATACCGGATACCGTGGCCACAAATTCGTCCGACAGCGTACTTATACTTAACTGGAATCACCAAACGAAATTGGTGGCCGTATCGGCTATTGGTGGTTCACAAACCTTACAGCAAGTATTCACCGTTCAAGGAAACAGGGCTATATTAACCGTAGCCGATACCTTGGATGCAACAGCGTCAGACCTTAGATTCATTGGGAATATGGTCCCCGCCACTAATGCGACAGCTAACCTCGGAAACGGGACAGACAATTATCTATCTGTATATACGCATCAGATCAACGGTAATAATGATCTATACTTCGGCATACCCACCTCGCATGCCTATCGATGGAAGATCAATAGTGTGGAGAATTTATCCATTCTTTCCACCGCGCAACTGCATGACAGCGCCTACATCGGAAACGTATTCATGGGGACGGTTACGGGGG
>Ga0210401_10004239_pt1 | contig 15002 bp, 11 predicted proteins | sample IncBWH32MmetaG_FD_150866 | JGI IMG/M metagenome (GOLD analysis project Ga0210401, IMG submission 150866) | Forest soil microbial communities from Barre Woods Harvard Forest LTER site, Petersham, Massachusetts, United States - Inc-BW-H-32-M | ecosystem: Environmental > Terrestrial > Soil >... | reverse complement strand
ACAGTGCGGGGTCTGCTCAGCGCCGCACGGAAAGGAAATACGGGGCTCGCTGCGCTCTACCTGGATACTTCCCTGCGGGGTGCAGATGCCGAGGCTCTGGCAAGCCAACTTGCCGCAGTCATCAATCGTCGTCTTCCTGCTCGGCTCAACGAGATCAGCGATGAACCCGAGGGTTCCCAGCGAGATCCGCTCAAGCCTGACGAAGACTTGGTCGGGGTAATACAGACCGCTAATGGTGACCTTGACATTCTGGTCGAACGCGTAGATCGTGGAAAGGCGGGAAAAGTCTGGCTTTTCTCCCGGAAGACCCTGGCCTCGATTCCCGATGCTTTCCAGGAGCTGAATAAGTCCCCTCTCGAAAGATTTCTACCGGATTTCATGATCACGACTCAGGTGGCTGAAATTCCCCTCTTTGAATGGGTGGCGGTTTTTGTGGGGATGCCGCTCGTCTACCTACTGACGGGAGTATTGAATCGCATTCTCAGTTTAGCTGCCGGTATCGTGCGGCGTAAGCTCAGCCGAAATGCAGCTCTACCGAATCCCCGGGTACTGCGGCCTCCATTTCGCCTGCTGCTTCTTGCGCTCGCTATCCGATGGCTGGTCTCGACGGTTCCTCTGCCCCTCTTGGCACGGCAATTCTGGTCTACCACAGCATTGATGATTGTGCTTGTCGCGTCCATGTGGTTGCTAATGCTCTTAAACGAGATTGGCGAACGTTCAATGGTTAGGCGTCGCCGGAGTTTGAGCGGAGCCGCTTCGGCCTTGCGTCTGGTTCGAAGGTTGATTGATGGACTCATCCTCTTCGCTGGTTTGCTGTTCACGCTACACCACTTTGGCATAAACCTGACGGCTACCTTAGCCGGACTCGGAGTCGGCGGCATTGCCGTTGCCCTGGCAGCCCAGAAGACACTAGAAAACGTGATTGCCGGCGTTTCCCTGATCGCCGACCAAGCGGTGCGTGTTGGAGACGTTTTGAGCCTAGGTGATATCCAGGGTACGGTGGAGGAGCTCGGCCTTCGCTCAACCCGTATTCGCACAATAGATCGTACGGTGGTGAGTTTGCCCAACGGGCAGATCGCGAATATGAGGCTGGAGACTCTTTCAGTACGGGACAGGTTCTTGTTTCATCCGGTGGTTGGATTGCACTACGAAACAACCGCAGTCCAGTTGCGCTCTTTCAGCGCTGGCGTTCGCACCCTACTTAGTGGGCACGACAATGTCGACCTGGCTTCCGTGCGTGTACGATTTGTACGCTTGGGTGCATCTTCTGTGGATGTAGAGATTTTCGCCTACGTGTTTGCCTCTGACTGGAACAATTTTCTCGAGATTCAGGAAGAGTTCCTCTACGGCGTCATGGATATGGTTCAGAAGGTCGGGGCCGCGATTGCGTTGCCTTCGCAGACCCTATACCTGGCAACCGATAAGTCAGACAAACTAGGGATTTCCCCAGTAGCGAAACCCCGCACACTGCCCTGAGAATAATTGCGAGCTTTGAAAACTGCAGCCATGAGGGTCAAGCACCACGACCACGGGTATCCCTCGGCTCTGATGGGAGGCGAACTTTGGCGTTACTCGAAGCCGCAGCTGCGCTTTTGAAGGCTCAGGTTGACGTAGTGGGAACGGCAACGGGTGGCGCCAATTTAAGTTCGGACGCCTTCCGCCTCTGTCCCGCCGCAAGTGTGGCCGATATTACGATGCCAGTCTTGAGCGGAATCGATGCCGCTCACTGCGCCAGTCCGCCTTGTCGCCACGCCAGAAGGACACATCGCCATGACTAATACACCAACGAAATCCGGCCGGCGCAACGGCCCGATAACAACAAAACTCACCACCCCCCGCCGCGCCCCGACGCCGGGGGACACTCCGCTCGATGCCGACCTCCTTCGCAAGATGGATGCCTGGTGGCGAGCGGCCAATTATCTGTCCGTTGGCCAGACCTATCTCTACGACAACCCGCTGCTTAAGGAGCCGTTGAAGAAGGAGCACGTGAAGCCGCGTCTGGTCGGCCATTGGGGCACGACGCCGGGTCTGAACTTCATCTACGTTCACCTCAATCGCGTTATCAAGGAGCGCGACGTGAACATGATCTACATCATTGGTCCTGGGCACGGCGGGCCGGGCATCGTGGCCAATACCTGGCTTGAAGGCACCTATAGCGAGTTTTACCCGAACATCTCGCAGAACGAGGAGGGAATGAGAAAACTGTTCAAACAATTCTCGTTCCCGGGCGGCATTCCCAGTCACGTCGCGCCGGAAACGCCCGGCTCCATTCACGAAGGCGGCGAATTGGGCTACGCGCTGAGCCACGCCTACGGCGCGGCGTTCGACAACCCCGATCTCATCGTGGCCGCTGTTGTTGGCGACGGCGAAGCGGAGACTGGGCCGCTAGCCACCAGCTGGCACTCGAACAAGTTTCTCAACCCGGCCACCGACGGCGCAATACTGCCCATCCTCCATCTTAATGGCTACAAGATTGCCAATCCGTGTGTGCTTGCGCGGATCAGTCACGAAGAACTGGATCAGCTTTTCCGCGGCTACGGCTACACACCGATCTTCGTCGAAGGCAGCGAGCCAACCAAGATGCACCAATTGATGGCAGCGGCGCTCGACCAAGCGATCAAAGAAATTGAGCGTGTTCAAAAGGCCGCGCGCAGGGACGGAAGCACGGGACGCCCGCGCTGGCCGATGATTATTCTGCGTTCACCCAAGGGCTGGACTTGCCCCAAGGAAATTGACGGCAAACGTGCGGAAGATTCGTGGCGATCGCACCAGGTGCCGATGGGTGAGATGCACGACAAGCCCGGGCACATCCAAATTCTCGAGCAATGGATGAAGAGCTACCGGCCGCAGGAACTCTTCGACTCAAATGGCCGCTTCAAACCTGAGCTCGCCGAAATGGCGCCCAGGGGCGAGCGCCGCATGAGCGCCAATCCGCACAGCAACGGCGGCCTTCTCCTGCGCGATCTACGAATGCCTGACTTCCGCAAGTACGCCGTCGAAGTAACGAAGCCCGGCGCCACCGACGCGGAGGCCACGCGCGTGATGGGTAAATTCCTTCGTGACGTGATGAAGCTGAATATGGAAAGCAAGAACTTCCGCCTGTTCAGCCCCGACGAAAACAACTCGAACCGCTGGCAGGACGTGCTCGAAGTGACGAATCGGGCCTGGATGGCCGAGAAATTTCCTTACGACGACCATCTAGAGCCCGACGGCCGCGTGATGGAGATGCTGAGCGAGCACCAGTGCCAGGGCTGGTTTGAAGGCTATCTTCTCACCGGGCGCCACGGCTTCTTCTCCTGCTATGAGGCGTTCATTCATATCATTGATTCGATGTTCAACCAGCACGCGAAATGGTTAAAGGTGTGCAATCACATTCCGTGGCGGCGACCCGTTGCGTCGCTCAATTACCTCCTTAGCTCGCACGTGTGGCGGCAGGACCACAACGGCTTCTCGCATCAGGACCCCGGTTTCATTGACCACGTCGTGAACAAGAAGGCCGAGGTCGTGCGCGTTTATTTGCCACCCGATGCGAACTGCCTCCTTTCCGTCACCGACCATTGCTTACGTAGCCGCAACTACATCAATGTCGTCGTCGCCGGCAAGCAGCCGGCACCCGTGTGGCTGACCCTGGATGAAGCGATCAAACATTGCACTGCCGGCATCGGTATCTGGGAATGGGCGAGCAGTGACAAGGGCGTTGAGCCCGACGTCGTGATGGCTTGCTGCGGCGATGTTCCTACACTGGAAACCCTCGCGGCGGTCGACCTGATCCGCCAGCATATGCCGGAGGTGAAGGTGCGCGTCATCAATGTCGTGAACCTCATGAAGCTCCAGCCGACGAGCGAACATCCGCATGGCCTGAGCGACCGGGACTTCGACACGCTGTTCACGAAGGACAAGCCCGTCGTCTTCGCCTTCCACGGCTATCCGTGGCTCATCCATCGCCTCACCTACCGCCGCACAAACCACGAGAACCTACACGTGCGCGGTTACAAAGAAGAAGGAACGACCACGACGCCGTTTGACATGGTTGTGTTGAATGAGATGGACCGCTTTCATCTGGTGCTGGACGTGATTGATCGCTTGCCGCAACTCGGCTCGCGCGCCGCCTATCCCAAGCAGGCCATTCGCAACGTCCTCATCGAGCATCGCCACTACATCAACGAACGCGGAGAGGACCATCCGTTCGTGCTCGGCTGGAAATGGGGCGAGAAGGGACCGGTCGCGCGGCGGAGTTCGACCGAGGCCGACAATGTATGAATAAAAACGAAAAGCCAGTGGCCCGTTCACTCCATAACCAACAGGTTCGCACAGCCCATCGCCGGAGAGTACCAGATCAAACTCCGTCACGGTCTCACTTCATCCAGAATGCTAACGACCTTCGATCGCACGCGCGACTCGAGCTAATTTTCATTCCCATGGTTGGGCCGCAGGCCCATGTGAACTCATTGACAGGGTTGTGAGTGAAACTTGGTTCTCCACCGACCATTACTTAATGCCAAAGCTCCAACTCAGCCCGAGCGGCTGCCGTAGTCGCTTCCTGAAAAGCCCGGCGGGAGGCTGGTTGTCCCAGTTGCCATAAAACGAGGCATCCCACGACAGATTGCTAAAGAGCTTGACGTAATTAAGACACGCCAGTCGGCGGTCTGTCACATTAGGGATTTCCCTAGTTGCGTCGGACATGAGACAGACCTAGGCTAGTTTCGAAACAAGGCTTGGGGCCGAGCGGAGAAGTACAGTTGGGACGAGATGAAAGGTGTTTCCGCGGCAGCCTCGTCGCACGACCTTCTCAACCTTACGACAAAAGGCGCAAAGGGTTGAGTATTTGGAGTTGGATTATGCCCCCCTCCGATGTTAATGCGCTCCCGAAAGCCGCGCTGCTTTGTATCGACGACGACCAAGCTGTGCTGGAATGCGAAAAGGCTTTTCTCGAAAACTTTGGGTATACCGTCGTGACCGCATCCAGTGGCCGCGAAGGACTGGAACTAGTCGGCCTCCATTCGTTTGACGTTGTAATCGTAGACTACTGGATGCCCGAGATGAACGGACAAGAGTTCGCAATTGCGATGAGACGGCTTAGGCCGCTAGCTCCAATAATCATGCTCTCCGGAGCGGTGGATGTTCCTGGTGAAGCTTTAAGGGTGGTCGACGCTTTTGTACCTAAGGACTGTTTGGCCAGCCGGCTACTGCCAGCCATCGCACTATTGCGTGGATCTGAATTGTTGCCTTCGTATTCGTATGACGCATGACAAAGGAAAACTCGGTTCACAGCAAGCATAAAACCATGAGCACACCAAACGAAACAATGAGCACACCAGCAGCAGCCAAGCATGACGGGTCGTTCCCGGCGTTGCCCGAGGAATCAGCGATTCCATCAAAGATCGACCGCCGGTCTTTCATCATGCGCAATGCCGTCATCGGGGCGGCGGCAGTAATGACCGGTTGCGTCTGGACGCCCGAAGCGCGCGCCCAGCAGGCCGAAAAGGAAGCGGCGGCGAGGTCTCCGTTGCCTCCGCTGGATTCCACCTCGATGTCGCAAGACTTGGACGTCGTGAAAAGATCCAACGGTCCAGTGATGACCGTGATCGAGGAATTCTATAAGGTGGGTCCGGGTCCCTCGAGTTCGCACACGATTGGGCCGATGCGTATCACGTACGACTTCTATCAGCGATGCACGAAGCTGCCGGCCGAGCAGCTCGCGCAGGCGACTGGCCTCAAGGTTCACCTGTTTGGCAGCTTGAGCGCCACGGGCAAGGGCCACGGCACCGAGCGCGCCTCGTTGGCGGGCCTGCTGGGCAAGGAACCGGCCACCGTTGACCCGCTGTTCCTCGACGAGATGAAAGCGAAGCCGGACCAATCGTATTCGCTAAAGCTCGGCGATAAGACCTTCACCCTATCGCTGGCCGACATCATCTACGACACATCCAAAGGCGATTTCCCGCACCCCAACACCATGATCTGTAAGCTCATAGGCGGAGACAAGTCCGTCTACGAACTGGAGTACTACTCGCCCGGCGGCGGATTCTACGAGTGGAAGGGCTACACGCCGCCGAAAAAGGGGCAGCCGAAATATCCGTACGGGACGATGAAGGAACTGCGGCAGCACGCGGAGAAAAACAATCTCTCGATCGCGCAAGTCATCCTGGCGAATGAGATTGCTGTGTCAGGCAAGACGGAAGAGCAAATCAACGCTTTTCTGGACAAAATCGCAAATGCGATGCTCGCGACAGTGAAGGCCGGGCTAGCGGTGAAGGAAAGCGTTCTGCCCGGTCCGATCGAACTACAATCGAAGGCAGCGACCGTTTGGCAGCGCGCCCAGGATGACAAATACGAGGCTGATCGCGCTGTGGCGCTCCTGTCCGCGTGCGCGTTGGCCGCTTCGGAAGAAAATGCGCGCGGCCATTTGGTCATTACTGCCCCGACAGGTGGTTCGGCTGGTGTGATGCCCGCAATTGTTTATGGCTTGACCCAAACCAAACGAGCCCTGCCCCAGGAAAAGGTTCGGCAAGGTTTGCTCGGCGGCGCCGCCATTGGCTATTTGTGCAAACACAATGCTACTCTTTCCGGCGCCGAAGGTGGTTGTCAGTCCGAGATCGGCGTCGCTTCAGCGATGTCGGCTGCGTTCATTGCTTCAGCGATGGACGCCTCACCTCTAGTGACGGAGAACGCTGCCGAATCAGCCCTGGAACATCACCTGGGCATGACGTGCGATCCGGTCGCCGGGTATGTGCAGGTCCCGTGCATCGAACGTTGCGCGTTCGGCGCGGTCAAGGCCTGGACCGCCTACATGATTGCGACGAACGAGATCGCATCGCGGCATCGTGTTGACCTCGACACGACGATCAAGACCCTCGCCGATACCGGCAAGGACATGAGCACAAAGTACAAGGAGACGAGCGAAGCCGGGCTGGCCGCAAACCTTGTGCTTTGCTGAAGCCTCGCAAGGCGGTTTGGCGGTTTCTCTAGTGCTTTGCTAGTTCGCTGCGACACACAAAGAGCAGAGTGCGCAAACCAATCATAGTGTGGCGATGGTATCCGTAACTTCACTTCCCCGTGGCGACACAGCTGCCCGCAAGAGTATCCGGTTGGCGACTGTTTCCTGGGTACTGGTCGCGGTTTATTACTTCTACCAGTACGTGCTCCGATCGGCGCCATCCGTCATGATGCCACAGCTGACGGAAGCGTTCGGACTCAGCGCGCTCGGCGTGGCTTCACTGGTCGGGCTGTTTTACTACGGATATTCCCCGTTCAGTCTGGTCGCAGGCGCTGCCATGGATCGGTTGGGACCGAACAAGGTACTTCCGATGTCCGCCGCTTTGGTCGGCATTGGGGCCCTGTTATTCGGTTCGGGCAACACAGCGGCGGCGAGTGTGGGAAGACTGTTGCAAGGAGCAGGAGGAGTTTTCGCGCTGGTCGGGGCCGTCTATATCGCCACGAACAAATTCCCCGCATCTCGCGCTGCCACGTTGATTGGCGCAACTCAGATGTTCGGCATGGCCGGTGGGTCGGCTGGACAATTTGCCGTCGGTCCGCTAATCAGCAGTGGCATGTCCTGGAAAGTTTTTTGGATCGGAATGGGCTTTATTGGCTTGGCAATCGGCGCGCTTCTCTTTTTTCTATTGCCGAGGGAACCGAGGATGGAGGAGCCGGTCGGCAGCCTGAAAGCCACGATTCAAGCGCTCCTCACTGTGTTCAAGAATCCGCAATCAATCTTGTGTGGCTTGATCGCAGGATTTCTTTTCATCCCGACAACCATCTTCGACATGATTTGGGGTGTGCGCTACCTGCAGGAGGCGCACGGATTCAGTTTTGCTTCCGCAGTCATGCGATCGGCTACTGTTCCTCTCGGATGGATCATTGGATGCCCATTGCTTGGATTCATTTCGGACCGGATAGGAAGGCGGAAGCCAGTAATCATCGGAGGCGCAGTAGTGCTTTTGGCCTGCTTAGGCTGGATTCTCTTCGGTCAGGCTGGCGTCTTTCCTCCTTACTTACTTGGCTTGGTGGCCGGATTGGCATCGGGCGCAGCAATGCTGCCCTACACCGTGATCAAGGAAGTCAATCCGCCACAGTTCGGCGGCACAGCGACAGGTGTGATCAATTTTTTGAATTTTACCTTCAGTGCTTTATTGGGGCCGGTTTTTGGCGGTCTTCTTCACCACATATCCGGTGGCACCCAGCGCGAACTGGCACATTACCAGGCGGCTTTTCTGCCACTTCTGTTTGGTGTTGCGGCCGCCATCGTTCTCTCTTTTCTGCTGAAAGAAACAGGACCTGGGGTTCAAACACAGTCTTGCAAAGTCATGAGGTGACGGCGATGAGTGTACAAACGGCGGACACAACGATTTTGGAAACTGGAACAGGAAAATACGGACGATTGCTGGACCGCTGCAAAGGCCTGGAGCCGGTCCCAACCGCAGTCGCACACCCTTGTGATGCCTCTTCTCTTAGCGGCGCGATTGAAGCGGCGGAACACGGATTGATCGTGCCAATCCTGGTTGGTCCCTCAGGCAAGATAACTGCGACTGCGAAAGCTTCAGGAATCGATCTCAGCAAGTTTCGAATCGTCGACGCTCCTCACAGTCATGCCTCTGCGGCAAGAGCCGTAGAGCTTATCCGCGAAGGCACCGCAGAAGTCCTGATGAAGGGGAGCTTACATACTGACGAACTGATGTCGGCGATTGTTGCTCGCGACGGGGGCTTGCGCACGAGTCGCCGGATCAGTCACGCCTTCCTCATGGATGTTCCGACCTATCACAAGGTGCTGCTCGTTACAGACGGCGCGATCAATATTGCCCCTGCGCTGGAAGACAAAGTTGACATCTGTCAGAACGCGATTGATTTGGCTATCGCGCTGGGTTGCGAAAGGCCCAAGGTAGCCATCCTCGCGGCAGTCGAAACGGTAACTTCGAAAATGCCTGCCACTATTGATGCTGCCGCACTTTGCAAGATGGCGGAGCGCGGCCAAATCACTGGCGGCATCCTCGATGGGCCCCTCGCCTTCGACAACGCGATCAGCAAACAGGCTGCGATTACCAAAGGCATCCGCTCCGATGTCGCCGGCGATCCGGACATACTGCTGGCGCCTGATCTTGAGGCCGGCAACATCCTGGCGAAGCAACTCACTTTTCTTGCCAAGGCGGACAGCGCGGGCGTGGTGCTGGGCGCTAGGGTGCCAGTGATTCTGACCAGTCGTGCCGATAGTGTGCGTTCCCGGATCGCCAGTTGCGCGGTCGCCATGTTGGTGGCTCACGCCCGACGAATGGGGCAGTAAGGATAATCCGTGACGGCCGACGACTTCGCTCTCGTGCTCAACGCTGGGTCATCCAGCTTGAAGTTTTGTGTCTTCAGACGGCGAGAGACCCTGCAATGGCAGCTGGATGCGAAGGGACAGATTGAGGGTATCGGGACTTCGCCGCGCTTATCAGTAAAAGATCGCGCAGGCGCACAGATCGCGGATGGCAGATTGGCTGGTGCAGTGGACGATGGTCGGGAGGCCGTCGACGCGCTGGCTGCCTGGCTCCATTCCAAATATCGCGGGGGGAAAGTGTTGGGCGTCGGCCATCGCGTCGTTCATGGGGGCTCCCGTTTTGTAGGCCCAACGGTTGTGACTGAGGAGACGCTGACTCAATTAAACGACCTGATTCCTCTTGCACCCTTGCATCAACCGTACAATCTGGCAGCGATCGAGGAAGTGTTTGAACGGTTGCCAGGTGTCCCACAAGTTGCATGCTTCGATACGAGCTTTCATTGCGGTCACTCGGCAGTCGCCGCGCTCGTACCTCTGCCGAGGGATCTTTGCAAATCGGGACTGCAACGGTATGGATTTCACGGCCTGTCTTACGAATATATAGCTTCCGTCCTGCCGGAAGTGGCGCCGGAAATTGCGCGGGGGCGCGTCATCGTTGCCCATCTCGGGAGTGGCGCCAGTCTCTGCGCACTAAAAGACGGAAAGAGCGTCGACAACTCCTTGGGCTTCACGGCACTGGATGGACTTTGCATGGGTACCAGGCCGGGGGCCCTTGATCCCGGTGTCGTGCTGTATTTGTTTCAATGCTTGGGGCTCTCCGCTAAAGAGGTTGAAACCATCCTCTATAAGCGATCGGGTTTGCTCGGAATTTCTGGAATCAGTAACGACATGCGTGACCTGCTGGCCGGGGACGAACCAGATGCCCAGTTGGCGGTCGACTACTTCGTTTACCGCGCCGCCAAAGAGATCGGGGCGCTGGTCGCGGTGTTGGGTGGCATCGATGGACTGGTGTTCACCGCCGGTATTGGAGAGAACTCAGCAGAAATTCGCCGGCGAATCTGCGAATCTGCTGCCTGGCTCGGATTGGAACTCGACGCAGAAGCCAACACTAATCGAGGTCCGCGTATTTCCACTCCGCAAAGTAAAGTCTCGGCGTGGGTCATCCCCACCAACGAGGAAATCATGATCGCGCGGCACACCGGAACACTACTCGGATTGAGATAGGCCTGTACCGTTGAACACCAAAGGAGGATCGCCATGGCTGCTACCGCATCGGAGAATATGGCCCAAATGAACACGACTTCTGCGTGGGCGGGATTTACACCGGGTCTTTGGCAGAAAGAAATCAACGTTCGCGATTTCATCCAACAAAACTACGAACCATACGAGGGAGATGGCTCCTTCCTCGCGCCTGCAACGGAGCGCACAAAAAAAATGTGGGCGGGGTTGAACGAACTCTTTCTGGAAGAGCGCAAGAAAGGTGTGCTCGATATCTCTCAGGTTCCCGGTTCAATTACGTCGCACGCACCGGGCTACATTGATCGTCCGAATGAAATCATTGTTGGTCTTCAAACTGAGGCGCCATTGAAGCGGGCAATCATGCCGAACGGCGGCTTTCGAATGGTTCTGAGCGCTTTAAAGGCATACGGGTACGATCCGGACCCAAAGGTTGTCGAGATATTCTCGAAGTATCGGAAGACGCACAATCAGGCTGTGTTCGATGCCTACACCGCGGACGTAAGACGATGCCGCAGCTCTCACATCCTGACTGGCCTCCCCGACTCCTACGGACGCGGCCGCATTATCGGCGACTACCGCAGGGCCGCACTGTACGGGGTCTCCCGGCTCATCGAGCAAAAGCAGGTAGAAAAGCGCAGCCTTGATGCGGCAATGTCGACTGAAGATGTTATTCGCGACCGCGAGGAACTGAGCGAACAGATTCGCGCTCTCCAGGAGTTGCAGCTGATGGCCTCCACCTACGGTTTCGACATCTCGGGCCCGGCTCGTGATGCGCGGGAAGCCGTGCAGTGGCTTTATCTCGCCTACCTGGGGGCGGTGAAAGAACAAAACGGTGCAGCCATGTCCCTCGGGCGGACCTCGACGTTCCTTGACATTTACTTCACGCGTGATCTTGCCGCTCAGACAATTACCGAACAACAGGCGCAAGAGATTATCGATGACTTCGTCATCAAACTCAGGATCGTTAGATTCTTGCGAACGCCAGAATACGACGAGCTCTTCGCCGGTGACCCCACCTGGATCACTGAATCGATTGCCGGCGTTGGAGACGACGGGCGACCTCTCGTAACCAAGACCAGCTTTCGGTTTCTTCAGACGCTCTACAACCTCGGTCCCGCACCGGAACCGAATCTAACGATCTGGTATTCGCCTCGGTTGCCCGACGGATTCCGCAATTTTGCCACGAAGGTGGCAATCGACACGAGTTCCATCCAATTTGAGAGCGACGAAATCATGCGGCGTGCGTTGGGAGATGACGGAGCCATCGCTTGCTGCGTGTCACCGATGCTGCTGGGCAAACAGATGCAGTTCTTTGGAGCACGAGCCAATCTCGCCAAGTGCCTCCTCTACGCCATAAACGGAGGCCGGGATGAGATCACTGGGGAGCAGGTGGGTCCGACTGGTGGCGTCAAAGATGAATACCTGGATTTCAACGAGGTAATCGACAAGTTCGAAACAATGATGGAGTGGCTCGCACGCGTGTACGTAAACGCCATGAATACCATTCACTATATGCACGATAAATATGCGTACGAACGTCTTGAGATGGCACTTCACGACTACGCTCCTTTGCGGACGATGGCATTCGGCATGGCGGGTATGTCCGTGGTTGCCGACAGCCTTTCGGCAATACGTTACGCAAAAGTTCGAGCGATCCGCGATGATACCGGGCTGGTGATTGACTATCAGACCGTCGGTGATTTCCCCCGGTTTGGCAACAACGATAATCGGGTTGACCACCTCGCCACCTGGGTCGTCAGCACGTTCATGGGCAAACTGAGAAAATACCCAACTTATCGCAACGCTGTTCACACCCAATCGATTCTCACCATCACCTCGAACGTGGTCTACGGCAAGAGCACCGGCAATACTCCCGATGGAAGGCGTCGCGGTGAGCCATTCGCTCCTGGCGCCAACCCGATGCACGGCCGCGACACGCACGGTATCCACGCCTCGGCTGCGTCGGTGGCCAAGATTCCGTATCGCGATGCCGCCGACGGCATTTCGTTGACGGCTACGTTTCTTCCAGAAGGTCTTGGGAGAGTCGCAGAAGATCGGATCACAAACCTCAGAAGTATGCTTGACGCATTCTTCAGCGTCACCGGTTATCACATGAACGTAAATGTATTAAACCGCGAGACCCTTCTGGATGCGATGGACCATCCGGAAAACTATCCCCACCTGACGATTCGCGTCTCTGGATACGCGGTCAACTTTGTGCGCCTGACTCGCGAGCAGCAGATGGATGTGATTAACCGCACGTTCCATGGAGAGCAGGTAACGTTGTGAATCAAACGCAGCACGCGCTTCCACTGGAGGCGAAAAGCCCTTTTGAATTACGCGTCAATTTAAGCGCGGGCATGCCGGAGACGGATGTGCGGACTGCCCTGGCCACGGGAGAGATGGGCTTCCTTCATTCCTTCACCACCGGCTCGACTGTCGACGGACCGGGAGTGCGCGTGGTTGGTTGGACGACCGGCTGCCAGTTCCGATGCCTGTATTGCCATAACCCCGACACTTGGACTATGAGCAACGGCATCCCTGTAACCTTAACTCGCGCAACCGAGGAGCTGCGGAAATATCGTCACGGGTTAGCAGCTATGTCGGGCGGCTTCACATTGAGTGGCGGCGAACCGCTCATGCAGGATCGGTTCGTCATCAAACTGCTGGCGGCCGCGAAAGGGATGGGAATCCATACTGCGCTGGATACCAACGGCGCTCTCGGGGCGCGACTCTCCGATGCGGACATGGAGAACATTGATCTCGTGCTGCTCGATCTCAAAAGCTGGGACCCAGAGCTTCACCGTAAGCTTACTGGCGTGGAGGTTGGGCCAGTGCTGAATTTTGCCCGGCGCTTGGCTGCTTGCAGAATACCGATCTGGGTGCGCTTCGTGCTCGTTCCTGGACTCACAGACGACGCCGAGAACATTGCCCAAATTGCAACGTTTTCTGGCAACCTGGGAAACGTCCAACGAGTCGACATACTGCCCTTCCATCAAATGGGTCGATTCAAATGGAAGGAGCTCAAACTCAACTATACCCTTGAAGATGTTCAGCCTCCGAGCAGCGAAGCGGTCGAATGCGCCTGCGCTCAGTTTCGCGCAGTTGGGCTCAAGGCGTACTGACCAATCGCCACAAGGGGGCCCCTACCGAGATCAGTACCTCTCAGGAATGAAGTGCTTCCCCTTCAAGGGTGCCTGATCATCGTATTGACCATGGGCCTTTCGTGGAGGCAGTTTTACCTTGTCTCGCGGTGTTTTTCGGTAAGGAATCAGGCTCAAGAGATGCGAAATGCAGTTGAGCCTTGCGGTCTTCTTATCGTCAGAGCGTACGATAAACCAGGGTGCATACTTGGTGTCCGTCGCCTTCATCATCAGGTCTCGTGCTTTGGAGTATTCGTACCAGCGACCGTAAGATTCCAGGTCCATCGGGCTCAGCTTCCACTGTCGGACTGGGTCTTTAATGCGTGACTCGAAGCGTCGCTCCTGCTCTTTCTGGCCTACTTCCAACCAGTACTTGATGAGAATTGTCCCACCATCGACGATGTACTTTTCCATCAAAGGACAGAGTTCGAGGAAACGGCGATGCTCTTCCTTGCTGCAGAAACCCATTACATATTCCACTCCCGCCCGGTTGTACCAACTGCGGTCGAAAATCACGATCTCGCCGGCTGCCGGAAAGGTTTGAATGTAACGCTGAATGTACATCTGACTCTTTTCCCTGTCGGAAGGAGCAGGCAAGGCCACAACACGGAAGACGCGCGGGCTCACGCGTTCTGTAATTGCACGAATGGTACCGCCCTTGCCGGCGGCGTCGCGTCCTTCGAACACGACAATGATGCGCAAACCCCGGTATTTCACCCAGTCCTGAAGTTTGCACAACTCCGCCTGGAGTCGGCGAAGTTCCGATTCGTACTGCTTGCGCCCTAGACCGTTCTTCTTCTCTTTGTCGTGTTTCTTGGCCATTGTGAAGTCATTCCCCCTTACGGCCGGTAGATCTGACATTTTGCCCTGCTAGCGTGGGCGCATTTCATCTTCGTCTCATACATCGCGCCTCAGAACATCCACCGAAGTGCGGTTCAGTTGCGATGGCGCCGTTTGACGCGCAGTTGTGCTAGTGAACGAACTAAGACAGCATTGACGGAGGCCACTTCTTCGGAAGAAAGTTTTTCGCGGAGGCGAGCAGCCGCGCGTTGACGTGCTTCTTCGGCTTTTGCTTCGTCGATGTCCTGCGCAGCCACAGCCATATTCGTCACGATGGATACACTTTTGCCCGTGACTTCGACCAGACCATCACCCACTGCCAGAACCTCTTCGACCCCCTCCTTGCGCACGATCAGTTCACCGGGCAGCAACTGCGTCATTAAGCGAACGTGGTGGGGAAGAATTCCCATCCGCCCCTCCGAGCCTGACAGAATGACCATGTCTACGTCTTTGGAGTAGGCCGTTCCGATAGGCGTCACAATTTCAAGTTTGAGAGTGTCAGCCATTTTCGCCTGTGTGTCGAGCCAGGG
>Ga0210401_10004238_pt1 | contig 15005 bp, 15 predicted proteins | sample IncBWH32MmetaG_FD_150866 | JGI IMG/M metagenome (GOLD analysis project Ga0210401, IMG submission 150866) | Forest soil microbial communities from Barre Woods Harvard Forest LTER site, Petersham, Massachusetts, United States - Inc-BW-H-32-M | ecosystem: Environmental > Terrestrial > Soil >... | reverse complement strand
ACTACACTATCCAGGCTGACAACATCCCCACCGGTTTCAGCGCCACCGGTTTGCCTCCCGGGCTCACGCTGAACTCCGTGACCGGCGCAATCACCGGCACAAATACGACCGGTGGTACTTTCAACGTTACGGTCATCGCCGCAAATTCCACCGGCCAAACCACGAATACCTTGACCATCATCATTTACAGTGGCGCAGGCCTCGCCCCCGGCGTCACGAGCGCCCTGACCGCGACAGGAAACGTGGAGGCAGGTTTTAATTATCAGATTACCGCCTCAAACAATCCCACCGGCTTCTTTGTGATTGGCCTCCCGGCGGGACTTTTATTCGATCCGGCCAGTGGACGCATTTTTGGAATCCCTTTTATAACAGGAAATTTTGCCGTTACGCTCCGTGCCGTCAACCGGAACGGAACCGGCAGCGCGACTCTTGCGCTCACCATCAACCCTCCTCCACCACCAACGATAACCTCAGCCTCGTTCCAAAATGGATTCACGTTGTCATTTTTGGCGCTCACCAACCAATCTTACAGCGTTCAGTGGAATACAAACCTGCTGAACACTAATTGGTCGCCGTTGACCGCCGGGATTGCCGGCAACGGCGGAACTCAAATGGTGAGTGATCCAGTGACCAATGCCTCTGCTCGCTTTTATCGTCTCAAGATAGACGTCCCATGACTCAATGATTCCGCGTGGGAAGAGATTGCTTGCCAGCGATGCTTTCAGAAGTTGATTCTCGTCCATGGCAGGTCACGACGTGCCCGTGGTGACGGCACGCGCCCCTGGCGGCGCTATTTGAGTCGCCGCCCGTTCGTTTCCCTTCACCACCTCCAATCTCTTTGAATTCCCAATAAAACCGCGCATTTTCGACCAGATTCCGTTCGTTTCGTTTTTGCGATCCCTATGGCCAGGTATGTGTATGCCGCCCTAACGGCACGGCGACGTCTAAATGCCAACGTTCGCAAACCTAATTCCCAATTGCGACTTGTATTAAAAAATCGCATTTCCAGAAAATTGCGTTATTGTTAACGGCTATGCCTGACAAGGTACCGTATTTTGATTTGCCCGCGCAAATTCGCGGCTTGAGGAAGGAACTCGAAGCCGCGCTCGCGCGCACGCTGGATAACTGCTCCTTTTGCCTCGGCCCGGACGTCGCGCAATTCGAAAAAGATTTCGCGCAGTATTGCGCCGCCAAACATTGCCTGGGCTTCAACAGCGGGACATCCGCCCTGCACGTGGCAATGAGGATTCTCAACATCGGCGCCGGCGACGAAGTCGTTACCACCCCCTTTACCTTTGTTGCCACAAGCTGGGCGATTTCCTACGTGGGCGCCAAGCCGGTTTTCGTGGACATTGACGACACGACGTTCAACATGGATCCGGCGCTCGTCCAGAAAGCAATTACGCCCCGGACTAAAGCGATTATGCCGGTCCACCTTTACGGCCAGCCTTTTGACGTCGACCGGATTTTGGAAATTTGCCGCCGGCACAAATTGCCACTCGTTGAGGATGCGTGCCAGGCCCACGGCGCAAAATACAAAGGCAAGGTTGTTGGCACGTTTGGCGTGATGTCGGGCTTCAGCTTTTATCCGGGCAAAAACCTCGGCGCCTGCGGCGAAGGCGGCGCGCTCGTGACAGACAACGCCGAATTTGCGGCGCGCGGACGCGCCTTGCGCGAGCACGGTTCGACAACCCGCTATTACCACGACGAGATCGGTTTCAACTACCGCATGGAAGGTTTCCAGGGAGCGACGCTGGGAGTCAAACTCCCGCACCTGGGCAAATGGACGCGCGAACGGCAGCGCGTGGCAAAACGCTACAACGAATTGCTCGCAGGAACGCCGTTGCAATTGCCGCGTGAAGCCGATTTTGCCGAGAGCGTGTGGCATGTTTACGTTGTGCGCCATCCGCGGCGGGACGAATTGAAGAAATTCCTCGAGGACAACGGCGTGGGCTGCGCGATTCATTACCCGATTCCGGTGCACCTGCAAAAAGCTTATGCGCATTTGGGGCACAAAGCCGGCGACTTCCCAGTCGCAGAAAAGGCCGCGAGCCAATGCCTGAGCCTGCCGATCTATCCTGAATTGACCGAAGCGCAAATCGCTCGCGTCGTGGAAGTCATAAAGAGATTTCCGTTTTAAATCCGGCAGGGACGGCGCTCACTCGCCAGTATTGATCGGCGGATCGGTGGTCGCCATCGTTTGCACGGGCCCTTTTGACGGAAGTTTGATCTTATCGACGACCGGCAGGAGAACGATTAGAAATGGAATCAGCGTTTCGTCGCTCACGTAATGTCGAAAATAATTGGCGGCCAGCAAAAATCCACAGACCGCCAGCAGCAGCACCGATTTCCACCAACGGACTTGCTCGTCATCGTATTCGCTGGCCAAAGTTTCCATGTCCTCTTCCACTTCGTCCATCCGTTCGCTGAATGTTTGGTTCCTGGACTTCACCATCGGGCACAATTTAATGAGATACCACAAGTTGGCCGCCAGGTATAAAAACGACATCCCGACACAAAACGCCGTAAACGAATTGACTGCGGTATCACTATGATTGAGTCCAAAAATATTCGCGACAGTCGAATAGGCGAATTTGGATGCGGCGACAAAGACCAACACGACGAGAAACCACATATAGAAATAAACTTTCCATCCAAATCCCTTGTCAAAACCGGCAAATGCGTTAATAACTGGAATGACGCTTAATACCGACAGCACTGTAATTGCCGCCGGACTGTCGGAAATTAACCGCGTTTGTAACGCGACATAAAGGCCGATCAATGTCCAGACCATCAGAAGTTCCTTGTTGATGCGTTGCAGGATTTTTTCTTTGAAAAGGGCGACATACATGACGGTAAATACTCCGGCAATAACGAGCAAATGGAACGAAAGATTATAGTGGTCCTCATGTTTTCCCGGAATTAAACCCACGCACGAACCGGCGCAACAACCCAAAAGCTTGACGATGTCATTTCGCTCAAATCGTCCAATGAGCAAAAAGACCGATTGCAGAAACACGCCGGCATAAAATGGCCAAACCGCATCTAAGTTCATAAGGATACAAAGGACCTCGTCTGCTTGGTTGCAAGTGCGCATTTTTCATGCCGGATTGCAAGAGATTCAAGGTGCGCCTTAGTGACACCGTGAAAAATGCGCGCTAGAATGGCTCTGAACCCGACGAACCAAATCAATGAAAAAGGCACTGCTTTTCCTCTTCGCAATCAATTGCGGCCTGTTACTGATCAAGTCATCAGTTTCCGGCCAGACCACGACTGTTTTTAGCGACACATTCACTTCCGACAGCAGCCTGGCAGCGCCACCCTGGTATAATTTGAATAACACCAGCGCCGCCGGCTATGCCCTCAATCCTACTGCCGGGCAGGGATTAGCGCTTACGGTCAGCTCTGGAACAGGCAAGGTCAACGAGATGTTTGCAGAATTCACGCCAGTTACATTAACCTCCGGCGAATCTGTTGCCCTAACGGTCAATTTCAATTCCCCGAGCGGCATGGCCACGGACACCGGAGGGCTTCTGGTGGGCCTCTATAACAATGCTACGGTCAATTCAACAAATGAGCAGGGTAGCGCTGGCGGCAGCACAACCACCGGCGGCGAAACCGCCGCGAGCCAGGGCTATTTCGGAATTATGGGATATAATACCAGCGCCGGTACTTCCACCAAATTCTTTAGCCGTCAGGGCGGCGCCACTGACGCCAATGAATTAGGCTATTACTCGTCACAAACAGCCGGCAGTTTTACCCAATTAAGCACTTTTGCCGCATCGGGTAATGCCGCTCTGTCGCTGAATGTCAACTACACACTGACCTATACCATCACGGACGAGGGGGGCGCCAACCTGATAACGGCCAATATAAGCAATGGCTCCGCAACGCTTGATAACTGGACGACAACGGATGCCAGCGGTCTTTATGACAAGTTTAATCAACTCGATTTTGGCAACTACGGCAAAGCCGGCGCCGTGGATATTAACATCCTATCCGAATCCGTAGTGACGGAGGTCCCTGAACCCTCGGTCATGGCCCTCGGAGGCGCGGCGTTCGGATTGCTTGGTTTGATCCGTTTTCACCGCAGATAAAATTTTGCAAATTGGCAGGCGAGCGCAATAATTGCGCCCGCTATTTTTGGAAATGGTGCAAAAAAATTTAGTCAGGGCAACTTTCGTCATTTTGATTTTGATCGGCGGCCTCGCGGTCCGGGGCACGCCTGTTAGCCAGACGCCAGATGCCTGGGCGCAGGTTCCCGCCATTTTGGCGCGCATTCAACCGCCAAAATTTCCGCATCGCGAATTTCCCATCACAAATTACGGAGCCGCGGCCGACGGCGCTACGGATTGCTCGGATGCTTTTCGAAAGGCGATTGATGATTGCAGCAGTGCAGGCGGCGGAGAAGTCGTGGTTCCCGGCGGCGCCTGGTTGACCGGTCCGATTCACCTCAAGAGTAACGTGGACCTGTTCATCGATAAAGACGCCACGATTCGATTCAGCGCCGATCCCAGCCATTATTTACCAGTGGTATTTGCGCGGTACGAAGGGACGGAGGTATTGAATTATTCGCCGCTGGTGTATGCATTTGAGCAGACCAATATCGCCATCACAGGCAGCGGAACATTGGATGGCCAGGGCGTAGCGTGGCATTCGTGGAAATCCAGCAGCGACCCAAGGCTGCCCGTCGAGATGGCCAGCCGGGGCGTGCCGGTCGATCAACGCATTTTCGGACAGGGCCATCATTTGCGTCCGAATTTCGTCGTGCCCCTTCGTTGTAACAACGTCCTTATCGAAGGCGTGCATATAATCAATTCGCCGATGTGGGTAATAAATCCCGTCTATTGTACAAACGTGACTATCCGTGACGTAACCGTGGATACGAAGGGCCCAAATACAGATGGCTGCGACCCGGATTCCTGCGCGGACGTGCTCATCAGAAATTGCAATTTCAGCGACGGCGACGATTGCATCTCCGTCAAATCCGGCCGTGACCGGGACGGCCAAAAAGTCAACATTCCCGCCCGGGATATTGTCATCCAAAATTGCCACTTCCAGGCAGGCCACGGCGGCGTTGCCCTTGGCAGCGAAACGTCAGGTGGTATTCGGGATGTATTCGCGGAGCACTGCGAGTTTGACAGCACCAATTTGGAAATGGCGATTCGCCTCAAGACCAATCCCGCGCGCGGCGGTTATATTGAGGATATTTACATCCGCAATTGCGTCATCAAACAGGCGCAAACTGGTATCGACATGACCTTGAAATACGGCAGCAGTGGAGAAATAGATGGCAACGCCATTCCCGTCATCCGTAATATTGACATCCGGAATACGACCTTTCGACGGTTGACCCGGCCGATATTCATTGAAGGATGGTCGGAATCCGCGCCGATTTCAGACGTCTCGATTGTTGACTGCCGCTTTCTTCATACCGCGGAAAAGAACTACATCACCAATGCCACGGACATCGTGACGGACGCCTCGCGATTTTATTGAATTAATCAATCCAATCCGCAAGCCATTCGGCGATGGCTTTGGCTTTGATGAGAATCACGATCCCCGCGATAATGGGAAGTGAATCCAATACAATCCGGAGAATATCAACCGGCGGCAGATGCTGTTTCGGCGCGTGAGGCTGCAAGCCGGCATACGGCATCAGATATTGTGTGAAATAGATCCCGCCGTCCAGCAGCCCAATCAGGATGACGCACGCGGCCACCAATCGAACGAGGCCTAAAGCCCCGCGTTTTTCAGATTCCATGTCAGAGATTTTCGGGCGATGGCGCTTTGAGCGCCGGATCCTGCGGATGCGCGCCCACGTCGCCCATATATTGAGTATTTCGACTGAATTTCAAATCGGCCGCCCGCGAATCGGTGCCGTCGGCGGAAACGGCCACGGCCGGCAAATCATAATTGCCGTCCGGCAGCGCAAATCGGAAACTGAACGAGCCGTCGGACCGCAACTTGATTTGGTGGCCGCCGATGGTCACTTTAGCATCCGCTTCAGTGGCCCCGTAAATGATCAATTCGGCGTTGACGTTGAACCAGAAACCCTTGGCCGGCATGCCGCCGAACGGGCTTGAGAGACTGGAAATGCCTAGCGAGGAAACTCCCAAGGAAGAAACCAGGCCGAACGAGGAAAGCTCCTGGGCCAGCCGGCGACGAACCAATTCAGTGATTTCGAGAGAACCCATCCAAACGCGCCGGGTTTCATCAATTGCAATAATTTTTGCCAGCGCGGATTCCTGTTCCTGAGTCCAATTGGAAATCGGCTCGCCGTTGACGCGCGGGAGCGCCGGATGACCCGTCCGGCGCAATTCTTCGACCGCCTGGGCCAGCGGCCGGTTTTCGCGGACGGCTGCCTTGACAATGTCGAGAAGTTTTGAAAAGGGAAATTCAAACGGAATCGTCGCAAATTCGGCGTTGCCATTCTCCGAAACGGAATCCGGCGGCGTCACTGTCGTGCCCGAAGCCGCCACTCGCATCCATCGCCCAACCGGCGAATAGTAGCCCAACTCCGCGGTGTAAGGGCTTCCCGCCTTTTCGACGTGCGCAAACCAGTGGCGGGATTCGGGATGCACGTGGATTTCGTAGAGGGGATGGCCCTCGATTTTGTTGGCGTAAACTCGGAGAATCAAATGGCCTTCCGCCGAACGGGCATTCAACTTCGATTGTTGATCGTGGGTCAGGTCCCAATTGGCGTAAAGCCAGTGCGGGTCACGGGCGGTAAGAAAGAGTTTTTTGGTGCCGTAGGCCTCCGGCAATTCGGGTTCCGGCTCGGCTTTTTGCGATGTCGGCCACGCTCCCAGAACGTATTTCTGCCCGGGGCCGCTGGCCGGCGGCGGCGCCGGATGATCGCCTTCCATTAAAATCGGGGGGGCTTCGATCTTTTTCTTCGGGACCTTGACGCGAGTGATCCGTTTTTTCACGGGCGCAACAGCATCACTAATGACGGCGGCAACGGCCTTGCGGATTTTCTTTGTCGCGGATGAACGGCTTTTGGACGGGGAAACGGATGGTTCTTTTTCTGATGAAGACGCAACGGCGGCTCGCGCACGGCTGACTCGTGCGGGTTTTTCTTTCGCCGCAGGCAGCGTTGGCTTTGTTCTCATAATGGCAATCCTTGGTGGCTGGTTCCTCGCACCTAAAAAACATTACGCCGTTCACCCAATGTTGGCAACCGAAAAATCGCCAAAGACCCAGGCCGGCAAACCCTATGTTATTTAAAAACCAAAGTTATTGCGGCTAAAACATTGACTAGTAAATCATTTCAAGCCGCCTTTGGCGCATTAAATCATTAATGCTTATTTTTCCATGCACAACTATTTGAAAATTAGATTCTCGCAAAATTTTGCAAATTCGCCGCAAGGCTCATTGCGCTTTCACAAACTCCGGCGATGATCGCTATTCCGACCCACCGTCGCCAATCCGCGCTCCGCTACCTGCCGCGCCGGATTGAAGCAATGCCAGCTCGACGTTCCGCAATCACTTGCGGCGTGGTGCGAAAACTGTATCTTTGTAAAAGCGGGCCGTTGGACCGCTGACTCCAGGTCGAATTATGGACCCGCAGGCACTGAAAATATTGTTCATTGGCAACGACGACGGATTCGCGCGCAGCGCCGCCGAGGCATTGCGGACATTTGGTGGAGAAATGGACCGCGCCGATTTTGACCGGACGGCCTCCGCTCTCAAGAACAACAGCTTCAGCGCCATCTTGTTCGAACCGGGCGCCCCCAACACAGCCAGCTTGTTTCAGGTGACAGCACTAACCATCCAGGCCCCGCATTTGCCAGTCATCGTCGTGGGATCTGTGCACGACGAATCATTCGCCGTGGAAACCATCAATGCCGGGGCCCAGGGGTATCTGGCCCGCGAGGAATTTCAGCCGGACCTGATGCGGCGCACGATCCGCTGTGCCATCGAACGGCAAATTGAACGCGTCGCCCTGGTGGCCGAAAAGGAAAATTACTACGGAATCTTTGACCACTTGATTGAAGGCATTTTCCGTACAACACCCGACGGCCATTATATGATGGCCAACGTCGCCCTGGCCCGTATCTACGGTTATGACTCGCCCGCGGACGTGATTGCCAACATCACTGATATCGCGCACAGCCTCTATGTCGAACCCCGCCGCCGCGAGGAGTTCGTCGTACTCATGCAGGGCAACGACATTATCACTGCCTTTGAATCAAAGATTTACCGGAAGGACCAAACGGTAATTTGGATTTCGGAAAATTGCCGCGCAGTGCGCGATGCGGAGGGAAAAGTGCTTTATTACGAAGGCACGGTGGAAGACATCACGGAACGCAAATATGCGGAGGAACAGATCCGGCGAACCACCGCTGAACTCTCGCGCAGTCGTGAAGAATTGCGGACCAAAAACCAGGCGATGGAGGAAAACCTGCGCATGGCCCGCGAAATCCAGCTTACGATGCTGCCTCAGCAGTACCCCACGTTCCCCAAAGACGCCCCGACGGACCAAAGCGCCTTCCTGTTTACGCATCGCTATCATTCCGCGGAGGCGGTGAGCGGGGACTTTTTCGCAGTGTCCGCCCTGTCGGACGAAGAGGCGGGCGTGTTGATTTGCGACGTCACCGGCCATGGGATTCGCGCGGCGCTGGTCACGGCCATGATTCGCGCGCTGGCCGAAGAACTCAAACCCTGTGCGCATGATCCCGGGTTTTTCCTGCGCAAATTGAATTCTGACCTGTTCAACATTCTCAAAACCACCGGTTCGCCAATGTTGACAACGGCTTTTTACTTCGTCGCCAACTGGCAAACGGGGGTCATGCGTTTTGCCAACGCAGGCCATCCCAAACCGCTGCTGGTGCGCCGTCCGGCAAATTCCGTCACCGCGCTCTCCAACAACATCGGCCGCAGCCAGCCTGCCCTCGGCCTTTTTGATAATCCGCCTTACGAAACTTCGGAAGTAAAAATCGTGCCCGGCGATTTGATTATGCTCTTTACCGACGGCGTTTACGAAGTCCAGGGCGCCAACGAGGAGCTCTATTCCCAGGAACGGTTGATCATGGACTTGAAACCGCTCATCCCCAAATCCACGAGCCAGCTTTTTGACGACTTGCAGGCCGTCGTCCGCAATTTCTCCGTCAGCCACGAATTTGAAGATGACGTTTGCCTCGTCGGGATGGATTTTGTCCAGAAACCACAAAGCCGGAAATCGTAATCAAGGGTTTTTTCCGCGGCTTTCCAGATGGAACTTGTGCAGGGCGCGGTGGAAAATCGGCGCAAGCAAGAGGGTGACCACCGTGACAAAGATCAGCCCGCAGAACAAAGCGTAAAATCCCGCAAAAATTTTTCCCGCCTGTGTATTCATGCTTCCCAGAGGTCCCATGCCGGCGAGAATCATCGATGCATTGGCGAACGAATCCACCCAACTCATCCCTTCCAGGAAATGGTAGCCGCCCATCCCGACCATCAAAGTCGCGGTGGCGATTCCCGCGCCCAACAAAGCGCATCGCCACATCCGGCGAATAAATTCCTGGCGCGGCAATACAGGGCTGCTTTTGTGTTCGAACATGGCAGGGATTTTAACGGTTGATGCGCGGATGCAAAGCGGTTTTGCTCCTGGCAGAGTTTGACTACAATCCAGCCATGCAAAAGCTGTCGCGCGAATTCTACGACCGCAAGACCATCATGGTCGCCCGCGATCTTCTCGGGAAATGGCTGGTGCGCGTCTGCCACGGTGTCGAGCGAATCGGAAAAATTGTGGAAACGGAAGCGTACCTGGGACCGCACGATTTAGCGGCGCATTCGGCGCGAGGTTTAACGCCCCGAACAAAGATCATGTTCGGACCGCCCGGATTTGCTTATGTGTACTTCATTTACGGGATGTATTTTTGCATGAACGTCGTGACGGAATGTGAAGGCAATGCCTCCGCCGTTTTGTTGCGGGCGATTGAGCCAGTGAAGAACGTTCAACAGCGCGGGTCCGGACCGGGGTTGCTGTGCCGGGCAATGAACATCGACAAGCAACTCAACGGGCATGACTTGTTAAGCGACGATTTCTTTATCGCCGCGCCGGCCAGCACGGAAGTTTTCCGGACCGTAAAAGGGCCGCGCATTGGCGTGGATTACGCGAAGCATTGGGCGCGGCGGCACTTGCGCTTTTATATCAAGGGTAATCCCTGCGTATCCCGAATTAGTTCCAAATAAAAAAGCAGGACCTGCCGGGCAAGTCCTGCTGTGAATGAAACAGATTAACGCTCGCGCGCAATCAATCCGCGCTCAGTCATCTGCACTCTGAAATCCGGAATGAAATCAGTGGCGATTACGGCCGCCGCTGTACTCGCGACGTCCACCGCCGCCGCCGCCGCCGCCGCCAAATTCACGCCGTCCACCGCCACCGCCGCCGGAACGTTCTTCGCGGGGACGTGCGATATTGACAGTGATGGCGCGACCGCCCAACTGCGCGCCGTTCATGGCGGCAATGGCTTTTTGCGCTTCTTCTTCGGTGCTCATGGTGACGAAACCAAAGCCACGAGGGCGTTGGGTGGTTCGATCCATCATGAGATTGGTTTCAGTGACTGTACCGTGCGCGGCGAACGCGTCGTTCAGGTCGTTTTCGGTGGTGTTGAAGGAAAGATTTCCTACAAACAATTTATTATTCATGTGATGTAACAACTCCTTGATGCCGCTCCCAAGACTGTTTCCGACTATCGGATTTCAAATCATCACTGAACCTATGTTCACCTGAGATTCACCATGTTTTGGCAGCTACTTAGCTATCCAGCAGGCACCACAGCATCGCTTTTCGCCCAAAAATAGCAAGAAGTTTTTGAATTTTTTTAGCGTGCCATTTTGGCGCGACTTCACCCTCCCGCTATTGCCCCAATGATCAGGAAAGGCTCGGAACCGTTGGTCACCGCCGGCGGTAAGCGCGTTTCCGGCGATTCCAGCGATAAATCCTCTTTGCAGGCGAAGAACCGGATAAATGGCCGCCGTTTCAGAGATCCGTGGTCGCGAATCGTTCCCCGGAGTACAGGATGCCGTTCCTCCAGCGCGGTAAGGACGCTGTTAATCGTAATCGGGTCTGGCACATCCAGTTGCACTTCGCCGGAAACACGCGCCAGGTTGCGCAAATGAAATGGAAGCTCAACCCGGATCATGACAGCATTTGCGTCTCCACGGACAACACCGCCGGCAAATCGCGCACGATTGCGTTCCAGGTGTTCCCGCCGTTAGCCGAGGCATAAACCTGGCCGCCGGTCGTGCCGAAATACACGCCGCAAGGGTCAAATGAATCCACGGCCATGGCGTCGCGCAGGACGTTGACGTAACAGTCCTTTTGCGGCAGGCCGCGCGTGAGCGCTTCCCAATCATTTCCTCCGGTTTTGCTCCGATACACGCGCAATTTGCCATCGGGCGGATAATGCTCCGAATCGCTCTTGATCGGCACGACAAAGATCGTTTCCGGCTCATGGGCATGCACGTCAATTGGAAAGCCGAAATCGGACGGCAGATTTCCGCTGACTTCGGTCCATTTGCCGCCGGCATCGTCAGTGCGCATGACGTCCCAATGTTTTTGCATGAACAAAACGTTCGGCCGGGATGGGTGCATGGCAATGCGATGAACACAGTGACCCACTTCGGCGTCAGGATCAGGCAACTCAAATTGAGATTTCAGGCCGCGATTGATGGGTTTCCAGGTCACGCCGCCGTCGTCCGAGCGGAACGCGCCGGCGGCCGAAATCGCCACATAAATACGCTTGGCATTTTTACGGTCCAGGAGGATGGTGTGGACGGCCATGCCGCCCGCGCCAGGCTGCCAAAGCTGGCCCTTGGCTTTGCGCAGACCGGATAATTCCTTCCATGTTTTGCCGCCGTCAGTGGTTTTGAAAATGGCCGCGTCCTCCGCGCCGGCGTAAGCCGTGTCCGGGTCCGTGAGCGATGGCTCAATGTGCCAAATGCGTTTGAATTCCCAGGGATGCTGCGTGCCGTCATACCATTTGTGCGTGCCGGCATCGCCGTCATAGACGAATTTATTGCTTTCGCCCTTGGGAAAGCCGCCCGGCCCTTTTAATTCCTCGGGACTGCTGCCGGGGGTGTTCCAGGTCTTTCCGCCGTCATCCGAGCGCTGAATAATCTGGCCGAACCAGCCGCTGCTTTGAGAGGCGTAAATGCGGTTCGGGTCCGCCGCAAAGCCTTTGACATGATAGATTTCCCACCCGGCAAAGTACGGGCCGCTTACCTTCCAGCTTTTGCGCTTGCCATCCGATGTCAGGATGAACGCGCCTTTTTTTGTTCCGACCAATACGCGAATCTTGCTCATGGCTTTTCCTTTGGTTGATTTTTAACTCGTTTCAAGGATATGACGAACGAGGCGGAACGGTCAGGACAAAATTTTATCAATTTTTCCGCGGGTCAACCAACCCGCCAGTAACACGAAATCGCGCCATGTCGCCCTCGCCGCGAATTCCTGGAATAATCATCGCCAGACCGGTATCGGCTTCTTCAAAATAGAAAAATATCACGATTCGTCCGTCCGCTTTGGCGTTGCCGTGGACGAACCGGTGTTCGCGCAGGTAGGAGACAAGTGCACCGTCCAGTTCGACAGATTTGTCGAGCGATTTTGAAACAACCTTGCCGAGCACGGCGACCAGGTGCGGCATCTGCTCGCGATCCGACACCCGGACAAACTCCTCGTCGCCCGCGAACTCCTCGAGGAAATAATAGACAGCTTTTTCGTAGTCCGTCGGGTGCAGCATCCGCTCACCGAGCACGGCGAGATGATGAGGGAAATCCTGAGAGGCAGAGTTCATTGAGATTTGCCTTTCATTGTGTCAAATCCGGGACGAACAAAGGCCCGCGCGTGGGGAAATAATTTCTCTGTTTCGCGCCGAATTTTTGCCAATTGCGCCAATAAATCCAGGATGCTGTCTCCGCTGTCCTCGCCAAGCGCATCACGCAAGCCTGACCAGGCGGCGATGGAACGGTCCATCGCAATGAGCGCGATTTTGGCCGAACCGTCGCCATCGTTCAAAATTTCTTTCAGTTCCTCATTCGTTTCCAGGTCTTTTCTTGCACGAGATGAGATTGCGCGACGCAATTTGACGTAAATGAAATGCTGATACCAACGGACGACGTCCGTGAAATCGGAAAGCTTTTCCGCCTCGCCTTTCGGGTCGCCAATTTCCAGTTCCACTTGCGTTTTCAATTCGCCAACTTTTGCTTCCAATAACGGCTTGGCCTGGTCGAACCATTTGTCCGTCGCAGTCATATAGGACTTCGCCACGCTCGCCACAGGGAGATTTTTGGCCGCCAGCCGCCGCTCAGCCCGCTGCTGCTCCGCAACGTCGGCCTGAAGCTTCGGGTCATCCAAATCAATCCCGCGCTTTTTGGCATCGGCGCGAATCATTTCAATCATTTCGAGAAAGTTCCGCAGGAGCTTGTCCCAAAACTTCTGGTTGTCCACGTCGCGCGCCGCTGGATCCGCATCGACATCCTCGCGCTCCATCGCGTAGACGGAACATCGATTCGAAAAGGAACAACGCTCACACCAGCGATCGCAATAATTGTAAATGCCCGAAATAAATTTCGAATCGCGTACCAGTTTGTCGAGCGATTTGCGTTTCATGTAATGATATTTTAAATCACTAGTTTCCAATCCATGAGTCGCACGACATCGGACGACTTGCCGATTTGGGAATCGGCGATACAGCCACGCGTGTCCGGTTGTTGTGAAGGGCACATGCGTTTTTATTCAATGTTTATGAGGTTTGAATTGATGTTGAGGGGTGTGACCGATTTGAAGTGGACGCGATTCCCAAAGGGCGGTTGGCAGTTATCCTGCTGCCATGAACTCTGGTCAATACGTCCTCTCCCAATTCCTGGATCTGTTCCACCGCCAACTTTTTCATCGGTGCGTCGAGCGTTACGGCGGCGATTACAAAGTCCAACACTTTACGACTTGGCAGCAATTTGTCTGTCTGGTCTTTGCTCAACTGACTTGGCGCGAGAGTTTGCGCGACATCGAAGCCTGCCTCAACGCCCGCGCCGATCAACTCTACCACTTGGGTTTGCATGGCCCGGTCAAACGCAGCACCCTGGCCGACGCCTTGGCCACCCGCGACTGGCGCATCTTCGCCGATTTGGCTCAACACCTCATCGCTCAGGCGCGAAAGCTTTACGCTCGAGAACCACTGGCGCTGGATTTGGAGCAAACGGTTTACGCTCTGGATGCCAGCCTCATCGATTTGTGTTTGTCGGTTTATCCCTGGGCGAGGTTCGACGCAAAACGTTCCGGCCTCAAAATCCACACCCAGCTGGAACTGCATTCGGCTTTGCCCGCGCAATTGTTGGTGAGTTTGGCCAAGTTTCAGGAGGTTCTCTGGCTCGACCAACTGGTATGGGAACCGGGTGCCTTTTACCTGATGGACCGCGGTTACCTGAACTGGCGGCGACTCTATACTATCGAACAGGCCCGTGCTTGGTTCGTCGTGCGCGCCAGAAAAGACCTGCGCTGTTGCCGGCTCCATGGGCAGCCGGTGGACAAAACGACGGGCTTGCGCAGCGACCAGATCATCAGCTTGCAGGAATATCGCGCGATTCAAGCCTACCCGGACAAACTCCGGCGAGTACATTTTTACGACGCGACGCACCGACGCTCGTTGGTATTTTTGACCAACCACTTTGGGCTGCCGGCACTGACGGTGGCGAAACTCTACCAACAACGCTGGCAGGTCGAATTGTTCTTTCGCTGGCTCAAACAACATCTGCGAATCAAAGTCTTTTACGGCACCAGTGCCAATGCCGTGCGTGCCCAACTGTGGGTCGCGGTATGCGTTTATGCACTGGTGGCCATCCTCAAAAAACAACTTGGCCTCAGCACTTCGCTTTACGAAATTCTCCAAGTCCTGAGCGTGAGCATTTTCGAAAAAATGCCCGTAGAACAACTGTTTCAAGCATTTTCTTCGCAAAATGAAACCACACCGATTCATAACCAGTTGCGGCTGTTCGAGTAATAACCGGACACTCGTGGC
>Ga0210401_10004237_pt1 | contig 15005 bp, 11 predicted proteins | sample IncBWH32MmetaG_FD_150866 | JGI IMG/M metagenome (GOLD analysis project Ga0210401, IMG submission 150866) | Forest soil microbial communities from Barre Woods Harvard Forest LTER site, Petersham, Massachusetts, United States - Inc-BW-H-32-M | ecosystem: Environmental > Terrestrial > Soil >... | reverse complement strand
ACCTGAACGGAGAGAAGTCGCTTTCTTCTCAGGATGTGTCCCAGCGGTTGGTCATCAGTTACGTGCTCGATCTTCCTTTTGGGCACGGCCAGAAATACCTTGCCGGAAGCACAGGAGCGAAAGACAAGCTTGTTTCCGGTTGGGGAATTGACGGCGTAACCACCTTCCAGCGCGGTTTTCCGCTCAAGATTGCATGGTCCGGCCCCGCAACCGCCTTGGAAAATGCCAGCCTCGGCGTGAGCAACGTCCGTCCTGACGTTGTGGCTGGATGCTCCAAAGGAGGCAGCCGTTCGCTGACAAGCTTGTTTAACACGAATTGCTTTGCCGCCCCGCCGCAGTGGGGTTTTGGCACCGAATCCCGTGTGGACGACTCACTGCGCGCGGACGGAATCAACAACTGGGATTTTGCTGTATTCAAGAACACGTCGATCACCGAAAGGTTCGTGCTTCAATTCCGAACCGAATTCTTTGATCTGTTCAATCATCCGCAGTTCGGCTTCCCGGGCACGAACTTTAATCCCGCGGCAGGGAACAACAGCGCTAATGGATTTGGAACGGTGACGTCCACGAACACGGGCAACACCCCGCGTCTGATTCAGTTTGCTCTGAAGCTTATGTTCTAAGTTGTGCGAAACTGAGCGGGCTGGGCATTTCTGCCCAGCCCGTTTTTTTCGCTTGTCGTGCTTGTGCCTCCGTTCAGTTTAGATTTCCCGCGATCCCCATGAGGAATGTCCCCGTCATCGACTACTCCGAGGCCAAAAAGATCGTTGACCTGATCGTAGAAAAGGCCGCACACAAGCAGAAATCAGTTGTGGTCGCCGTCGCCGACTCGCACGGTGAACTTATCGCTTTTGCCCGCATGGACGGCGCTCCCATTTCCTCAATCCGAATTGCTGTGAACAAAGCGTGGACGGCTGCCCGAGAGCGAAAGCCGACAAAGGAAATCGGCGAAAAGGTGCGCCACCCTGAAAAGGGCCACGACATTGCCTACTACGGTGATTCCAGATTCGTTGGCTGGGGCGGCGGCATCCCTATCTGGAAGGATGGTGTCGTTGCCGGCGCAGTTGCCGTCAGTGGCCTCTCGTCCAGCGAGGACATCGAGCTAGCTACGCTTGCTTTGGAAATTGTGTCTGCGCAGAAGTCATCATGAAGTCCGACCGAATCTGGTCAACCAATTTAGCTAGCTGAGTAGAATGGAGGTTTTAATGGCGCGAAGGCTTCGGCCTATTTTTCTTCTCTTGGCTTTCCCTGTTTTTCTGGCATGTGCCCAGGCGCAGACATCCTCGGCGGATGTCGATGCCCGCGTTGATTCCCTTCTCAAAAAGCTGACTCTCGACGAGAAGATCGACTTGATCGGCGGTGTGGACGATTTCTACATTCGCGCCAATGAGAAGATCGGGCTGCCACGCCTAAAGATGGCGGACGGGCCGGTCGGCGTACGCAACTATGGTCCATCAACGGTCTTTGGCGGCATTGGCCTGGCTGCCACGTGGGATCCAGATCTGGCGGCAAGGATCGGAGCGACCATCGGCCAGGACGCCCGTGCCCGTGGCGTGCATTTTATGCTCGGGCCAGGCGTGAACATCTATCGCGCGCCGTTGAACGGTCGCAACTTCGAATACTTCGGCGAAGACCCGTTCCTCGCCGGACGCATTGCGGTCGCTTACATCAGCGGTATGCAAAGCCAGGGAGTCAGCGCGACCATCAAGCACTTCATGGGTAATAATTCGGAATTCGACCGTCACAATACCGATTCCATTATCGATGAGCGCATTATGCGGGAAATCTACCTTCCGGTGTTCGAAGCTGCAGTCAAGGAGGCGAAGGTTGGCGCGATTATGGATTCCTACAACCTGACCAACGGCCTGCACATGACCCAGAACGGTTACCTGAACACGGAAGTCGCCAAAAAGGAGTGGGGCTTCGCGGGAATCATGATGTCTGATTGGGATGCCACCTATGACGGCGTCGCCGCCGCCAACGGCGGTCTCGACCTGGAAATGCCCTGGGGAAAGTTTATGAACCGCGCGAGCTTGTTGCCGGCCGTCAAAGCCGGCACTGTCAGCGAAGCCACCATCGACGACAAAGTGCGACGCATTCTGCGGACTGCGATTCAATTTGGATGGCTCGACCGCGATCAAACCGACTTGTCAATCTCGCTGTTGAATATTGCGGGAAACCAAACCGCGTTGGAAGCCGCTCGCTCAGGCATGGTCCTGCTCAAGAACGACGGCGATCTTTTGCCTCTCGAAAAGGGAAGTATCAAGTCCATCGCCGTCATCGGCCCCGACGCCTATCCCGCTCAGCCCGGCGGAGGAGGCAGCGCCGAAGCCAAGCCCTTCACGCCGGTGAGCTATTTGGAAGGCATTAAGGATTACCTGGGCGACGGCGCGAAAGTCTACTATGCGCCTGGACTGCCAACACTCGATGAAATGTCGAAGCAGATGCAATTCACCACGCAGGCGACCAGCGGCCAGACAGGCTTGAAGATGGAGTTATTCAATAACTCGGACCTCAGCGGCTCACCTGCGATCGTTCGATATGACAAGTACGTCCACTACGAGCCAGCCCGAGGAACAAACGGTGCTGCCAGCAATGTCTCCATCCGTTGGACTGGCTTCTTCACGCCGAGCGTCCCCGGGCAGTATCTTGCTTTCGTGCAGGGACCGGGTGAAAACGGCGGCTACCGGCTCTATATCGACAAGAAGCTGGTGCTCGACAACTGGAAGCAGTGGTACGCCTTTGTTGGGGAGGTTCCCGTTGCTCTTACATCGGGACCGCACGAGGTTGAACTTAACTATTACGCCAAGAACGGATGGGGCAAAACTACGGCCAACCTTGGCATCGTTCGTCCTGACACTCTTGTAAGTGCGGAGGCGAAAACGCTGGCTGCGCACGCTGATGCCGTGATCCTCGCTCCAGGTTTTGACACGGCCAGCGAAGGCGAAAGCGCCGACCGGACTTTTCGGTTGTCTCCCGGGCAGGACGAACTCATCAACCAGATTGCCGCCGTAAACAAGAAAACCGTCGTGGTCATGACTTCGGGTGGCGGAGTTGACATGAATGCGTGGATCGATCGTGTCCCGGCACTTCTCGAAGCGTGGTATCCCGGTCAGGAAGGTGGCGTCGCGGTAGCGCAACTTCTCTTCGGGGAATCGAATCCCTCCGGGCGGTTGCCGATTTCCATCGAACGTCGATGGGAAGACAATGCGACGCATGACTCCTATTATCCGAAGGATGGCAGCAAGAAAGTTGAATACAGCGAGGGAGTTTTCGTTGGCTATCGCCACTTCGATAAATCGACGGTCAAGCCGTTGTTTCCGTTCGGCTACGGCCTGTCCTACACATCATTCGCGTACAAGAATCTGACAATATCTCCCGCGTCATCTGATCAACAGGTCAGCGTCGCGTTCGACGTCACCAACACCGGCACTCGCGCCGGCGCAGACGTTGCGGAGGTCTACGTTGGTGATCGGCACGCTCCCGTCCCTCGCCCAGTAAAAGAACTGAAGGGCTTCAAGAGAGTAAGCCTGAATCCGGGCGAGACCAAGAACGTCGCCGTGAAACTCGACCGGCGAGCGTTCTCCTACTATGACGTCAAGCGCCATTCGTGGACCGTCGCGCCCGGAGACTTCGATTTGTTTGTCGCCCGTTCGGCGGCCGACATCGCGCTGAGCGGGAAGGTGGCCTTGCACTAGAATGCGATCAAAATAGCCTCGTTCGCTGTTGCTTACGCCGGGTTCCCGTCCACACTCACCCAACCACCCGAGGCGGAAGATCGCTCAATCGCGTGCAGGATTCTTTGCACAGCGAGCGCATCTTTGAAATTCGCATGGAAAGGCTCCTGCCGGCCTATCGAATTAAGAAAATCTCCAAGCGTCGCAATAAAAGGATGCTCATATCCCAGAACATGGCCCGGCTTCCAGAAGTTTTTCCCATATGGATGGTCCAGCGCCGTGACGGCGATGCTGCGCTTGCTTTGCAAATTGGCTGCTTCGGTCGCATTGAAGAAATCAAGCTGGTTCATGTCGTCGAGGGTGAAACTTAGCATCCCCTTAGAGCCGTTCACCTCAAACGTATTGCGATTCTGGCACCCCACTCCATATCGAGTTGCCTCGAACGTACCAATGCTGCTGTTTGCAAAGCGGGCCATCAGCAACGTCGCATCGTCCACATCCCGCGCCGGAGCAAACGTGTGCATCAACGCGGAGAGCTCCTTGATTGGTCCATTGAGATAAAGCGCAATGTCGATGGAGTGGGAGAGCAAATCTCCTGCAGCCCCCATTCCTGCTTCACTCCTTTTGTAGCGCCATGTGTTCGCCTTGCTGGGATCGTTTCCCGACTGATTCAAGTAGAGCGCCCGATAGTGAAACGTCTGGCCGATGCGTCCTTCGGTGATGAGTTGTTTCGCAAAAACAACCGCCGGCACACGACGGAAATTAAACCAAACCATGTTGGGAGTGTGCGCTACCGCTTTGGTCATGCTTTCCGCTTCTTCAATAGAGGACGCTAGCGGCTTTTCACAGAGCACGATTTTACCGGCTTCAGCAGCCGCGATCGCAATCGCGGAATGCAGCGCGTTAGGGACGGCGATATCGACTGCGTCAATATCTTTTCTTGCGATGATTTTCTGCCAGTCGGTCTCAATCTCGCTCCAGCCCCACTGAGCGGCCGCCGTCTCCAGCTTTGCCCGATTGCGGCCGCAGATAACCTTGCAGATCAGTTCGTAAGGCGTGTCGAAGAAATGCCCGACTTGGCGAAAAGCATTCGAATGTACCTTGCCGATGAAACCGGACCCGATCATGCCAACATTCAATTTCTTCCTGGACATTCCCACCCCCATGCGATTTTCGCATGAATTCAATTGCAGATGGCTGTAAGGCTATCGAGCGTCCCCACGACCACGGTCAGCTACGCCCTGCCTGTCCACTTTCGGACGCCCGAATCCCACAACCGAACATACATCCGATAAATTCGCCCCGTAACCGCCATGCGCATCAATCGTCTAAATAAGAAGTTCGCAGGTTGCGTAAAGGCATTTAACCTGCAGGAAGAGCGAGGACGACCGCATCGAGGACGACCGATGGAAATTCTGCTTCAGGATCTTCGCTTCGGCATCCGCATGCTGCGCAAGAGCCCAGGCTTTAGCGCAGTGGTAATTGTCACTCTGGCCCTGGGCATCGGCGCCAACACGGCGTTGTTTTCGGTGGTCGACGCCATCCTTTTGCGGCCGCTCCCTTACTCACAACCGGAGCAACTCGTGTCGGTGAAGGAAGACATTCCGGGAGCCAACCTGACAGATGCCGGCATGTCGCAGCCCGAACTCGATGATTTTCAAAAGCGCTCTGGCGTGTTCGAGCAATTGTCGGCGGTTTGGCCCATCAACGCCAACATTACCGGACGAGAGAAACCCCAGCGCGTCGAGGCCAATGCGGTCAGCACGAGCTATTTCACACTACTGCGTGCGCGGCCTGCCATAGGCCGGGTTTGGAACGACGCCGATTTCCGCGAAGGATTTTCTGAGGGCGCGGTCATCAGCGATAGCCTGTGGCACACCATGTTTGGGACGGATCCGAACGTCTTGGGTCAGGCGATCCGGATCGATACCGATCTCTACACCATCATCGGAGTCATGCCGCCCACCTTTCGCCATCCCGGACGTACTCTCGGGCACGACGTAGAAGTTTGGGTAGCGGCAGGATACGCCGCCCCGCCATTTCCGAAACCCCCAGTGCGCACCCTACGATTTATTCCGGGCGCCATTGCGCGCTTGATGCCTGGACTATCTGTCGCGCAAGCCCAGGCGAAGCTCGATGCCTTCGCAGCGCAGCTGCGCGAGCAATATCCCACCGAGTATCCCGCGACAGCACAATGGCGACTTGGAGTCGTGCCGCTGCGGCAGGAAGTAACCGCCAACGTGAGCTTGATGCTATTTCTGCTCCTGGCCGCGGTGGGAGTTGTGTTGCTGATTGCCTGCGTCAACATCGCCAGCCTGCTACTGGCTCGATCTTCCGCGCGTCACCGTGAAATCGCTGTCCGGCAGGCCCTCGGTGCCAGCGGCTGGAGGCTGATTCGTCAGCCCCTGACCGAGAGCGTCGTGCTCTCGCTGTGCGGGGGAGCGCTCGCCCTGCCCCTGAGCTTTTGGCTTAAGGATATTTTGCTCACGCTGGTTCCAGCGAATCTTCCGAGACTTACGGAAGTGGCTCTGGACGGGCGTGCACTTTTCTTCGCATTTGCGATTTCCGTAATCACCGGCATCCTGTTCGGCCTGGCACCAGCACTGCAAATGTCCGATCGGCGATTGATGGATAAATTAGGTCAAAGGTCGCGGAGCGCGGGCCTTGCCTCGGGTCAGCATCGGTTCCTCAGCACGCTGGTCGCTTGCGAGTTCGCGCTCTCGTTCATACTGATGGTGAGCGCCGGCCTTTTGCTGCGCAGCTTCTGGAAAGTGCTCGACGTACAGCCGGGCTTCAATGCCGAAAATGTGGTGACCGCCCGGTTGTGGTTGCCGGTTCCAAATGATCCCAAGAACAATCCTTATCCGACGCAGGAGAAACGTAATATTTTCGTGAGTGAGGTGCTGCGTCGCGTCGGCACTGTGCCCGGAGTGAAGGAGGTCGCAATCGGGGGTGGGAACACTCCCTTTACCGGGCTGCGTAACTCCAGAGGTTTCGAGATTGTGGGCCGGGTTGCCGCAGCAGGTGAAGCTCCAACCGCACAGCTGGGTGTAGCATCGCCCGAGCTTTTCCATGTCCTCGCCACGCCGCTCATCACAGGTAGATTCTTTACCGAGGCCGACAACGAGAAAGGCGAACCGGTCGTGCTCATCGACCAGACAGCGGCGGAGCGCTTCTGGCCACACGAAGATCCAGTAGGGAAGCAAATTCACCTACAGCTTGGCCCTCAAATACAGCCTGGCCCTCAAAATCCTGATGTGCGGAGGATCGTGGGCGTGATAGACAAGAGCAGAAATGAGGGCCTCGACGCACCCTACACTCCACATCTGATTCTTCCTTCACGACAGTTTCCGCTGAACGCGATGACGGTTTACATCAGGACCACGGCCAGTCCCGACGCTTTGGAGGAGCCGGTCCGCCGCGAAATCCAAGCTGTCGACCCGGACTTGCCAGTGTTCGGCGTGCGCGCGCTGCGCAGTGTCATCTCCGATTCGTTAGCCCCGCGTCGTTTTGCCATGCAAATTCTCGGATTCTTTGCAGCCACGGCCATGCTGCTCGCAGCGATTGGCATTTATGGAGTCATGGCTTATTTCGTCAGTCAGCGGGTGCGGGAAATCGGAGTACGCATGGCTCTTGGCGCCCAGCGTGCGGACGTGATGAAGCTCATCGTGTGGAAGGGAATGTCGCTTGCTTTGGTCGGAGTGAGCGCAGGTCTCGTCGCGGCTTTCGTGCTGACGAGGCTGATTTCGCGCCTGTTGTTCGACGTCAGCGCCACCGATCCCTTAACTCTCGCGGCTTTTACCGCGCTGCTGGGCGTTGTGGCATTGCTGGCAAACTACATTCCGGCCAGCCGCGCCGCCAAGGTCGATCCCATGGTCGCGCTGCGATACGAATAATCCTCGGATTCAGGGAGTGTGCGGCTTCGTCAGAGCAGCGTGTCGTTCCATGATGGACGCCTGCACCTCGGGAAATCCCTGCAGAGGTTTGCCCATCGTGATGGCCCAGTGGTCGAGCCAGCTGGTTCCTTCTTCTCCCACGTATGTGTCGGGCAAGCTGTAGGCCTGATCGCTCAACGCATCTTCGAGCGTGATGAAGCGGTATCCCCTTTTTCGCATCAGGTCTGCTAGTTCGCCGATATGATCGGCCTCCAGCCAATTTCCATGCAGCAGCAAAATTTGCTTGGGCTCGTAGCCCACGATCTGCTTGGAAAGCTGCTCATAGTAAGCAAATACCGCATCGCTGTGCGCCAGGTAAGAGCTGACCATCTCCTGCTGCAATGCGGCGTCGCCTCGCTTCTTGGCGTCTTCGTAGATGGCGCCGAACATCCAGTCCCAGGCATCGAGCGTGATCGGAGCGATGCGGTAACCCCGTCCCACGAGAAAGGCCTCAGCATCGCGGCGCGTCTGCAGGTCGCGGCCGGTATCCAGGTAAGGATGGCGGAAATATCTCAATGTCATCTTGTGCTGCGCCAGCAGCAACCGGGTCACGCTCTCGCCCTGGACAACATCGTCCTCCCACGCCTTTAGCCCAGCCTTATTCAGCGAGGTATGACTGAAAGTATGATTGCCCAGTTCCATGCCGGCGTCGAGCCACATGTCGAGAGCCTTGATTCGCTCATCCACTTCGCCCGTGCGATACAGCTTTTTCTCATTCACGAAACCAATAACTGGAATATTCTGCTGGCGGAGGGCCGCGAGCAACTTTGTCGTCATCTGGGTAATGTCAGCGGCGGACATGTTATAGGCGTTGCCCGCCGGCAAGTCGTCGATCGTGACCGCGACCTGCCGGTCAGGCGGGGCCGCAGCATGGCAGGTCAGAGCCATGCACGTGAACGCGGCCAGGATTATCAATCTCTGCACCTTAGTCATGACAAAGTCCTCACTGACGACCAGTATTGGTGCGGCAAATTCTCTCCGCCGAATACGATCGTATAAGAATCGAGCAAAATCTTGAACCACGAAGGACCCAAAGGTACACAAGAAGCCTTCTTGACAAGCCTTTGTGTACCTTCGTGCCCGTTGTGGTTAATGGTTTTAAGCAAATTCACCAAGACGGCAGCTTCTGATCTTCGGAAGCAACGCTGGTAGGATTAACGCTGGTAGGATTGAAGAGTGTAGCTCGAATGTTTCCCTGCGCCAATGCTCGCCATCCGAGACAATCTGGCCGAATGTCTGAGCGCCCTGCGCGCCCACAAGCTGCGCGCATCGCTCACCATGCTGGGGCTGACGATGGGCGTGGCCACGCTCATCACGGTCATGACCCTGGTGCAGGGCGCGAACGTCTACGTTGAACAAAAGATCGCCAATCTGGGCACAAACGTGTTTCAGGTCGCCCGCACTCCCTTCGCCGTCACCGACTTCAACATCGTCATCAAGGCGCTGAAGTATCGAAAGATTGAGCTTGACGATATGCAAGCTATCGCTGATCGATGCACCGCATGCGCCGAGGTCGGCGCCAGCGCCAGCAGCACCGTCCGCGTGCGCTACAGCAATAAAGAGGTTACGGACGTGAATTTCTCCGGCCAGACCGCAAGCATGGCCGACATCGATACGCGCACCGTCGAGCGCGGCCGGTATTTTACGCCGTCCGAGGCCGAGCACCGCGCCAACGTCTGCCTGATCGGCGACACCTTGGTGCAGCAATTATTTCTCGGGGTGGATCCCATGGGGAAGACCATGCGAATCGGCAACGATGAATTCACAGTGATCGGCACCATGGAGAAAATCGGAAGCGTGCTGGGCCAGGACCAGGACAACTTCGTCATGGTACCGCTCTCGGTCTTCCTGCGCATGCAGGGCGCCCATACCAGCCTCATCATCAATGTCAGGACCAGCGCAAAGAACTTTGAACCTGCTCAGGATCAGGCTCAGCTCACTCTGCGCGCACGGCGCCACCTCACGGCGAACATGGAGGACGATTTTTTCATCGGCACCAAGGAAAGTTACATGGCGTTGTGGCGCAGCATCAGTTCGGCATTTTTCGCGGTGTTCATTATGGTGAGCGTGATCTCGGTTGTGGTCGGCGGCATCGTGATCATGAACGTGATGCTGGTCAGTGTGACTGCCCGGCGCCGGGAAATCGGAGTGCGCCTCGCCGTGGGTGCGACCAAGCTGGACATCGTGCGACAGTTCATCGCGGAAAGCGTCACGTTGTGTATTGCCGGGGGTCTGGTTGGGATCGCGCTGGGTTTCCTGGTCGCGCTGATCTTGCGAACTTTCACCCCGTTCCCAGCTTCGGTGCAGAGCTGGGTCGCAGTGTTGGGAGTGTTTCTCAGTTCCGCGGTCGGACTGTTTTTTGGTATCTATCCCGCAGTCCGCGCGTCCCGGCTGGATCCTGTCGTCGCCATGAGGGCTGACTGATGGCGATTATGACGGCTTCGCAAGCTCGGGAGAATTGTCTTGCCGCGCTCGAAACCCTTCGCTCCTCGAAGGTACGGTCGGTGCTGACCGTCCTGGGCATTGTGATTGGCGTGTCTTCGGTGATTTCGATGGCAAGCATCATTCAGGGGCTGAACAAGTTTGTGCAGGACAAAGTAGAGTCCCTGGGCTCGCGCACGTACTTTGTTTCGCGATTCCCGCCCGGTTCGGACCCATCGCGCTGGCCGCAGAGCATTCGCACCCGCAGATACTTCGACTACGACTACGCCGATTTCATCCGGCAAGCTGCTCCCGACGTGCAGATCGTAACCACGTTTGGTACTCGCGGCTTTTTCTTTGGCGACAGCAACCTGATCACCAACGCCGATCGCAGCGTGGAGAAGGTCATCGTGCGGGGGGTTGAGCCGCAGTATGCGGAGGCGATTCCGTTGTTCACGGTAGGGCGCGGCCGCTTTATCAGCGCCTTTGATCAGGAACATGCGCGGCCGGTGGCAGTGCTGGGAGCCGCGATCAACGAGTCACTTTTCCCCTACACGGACGCGGTGGGAAAAACGGTGCGGCTCAACGGCGACCTCTACGAAGTCATCGGCGTTTTTGAGCATGACCCAGGTTTGTTCATCGGTCCCGGCGTGGACGCGTTCGCGGTTATCCCGCTCAGCAACTTCAAGAAAGAGTACCCAGAAGCCAAAGAACTGATCATGGCATTCACCGTCCCGCAGAACGTCAGCCTGCAAACCGCGCAGGACGAGGTGATTCAGGCCATGCGCCGCCTGCGGCATATCCCCGCTAACAAGGAGAATGATTTCGAGCTGAGTTCGCCAGACTTTCTTAGCAATCTATGGAACCAGCTTACCGGCGCGCTAGTGATCCTGACCAGCGTGATCAGTTCCATAGGGCTACTCGTAGGCGGCATCGGCGTGATGAACATCATGCTGATCTCCGTGACCGAGCGCACCCAGGAAATCGGCTTGCGCAAAGCGATCGGCGCCCGCCGCGTGGACATTCGCCTTCAATTCCTTGTGGAAGCAGTGGTCCTCACTCTGGTGGGCGGCACCATCGGCATTCTGATCGGGGCCGGAATATCGACGCTGGTCCGCACATTCGTGCCTTCGATCCCAGCAACGCTGTCGTATTTGTGGGTCTCGATCGGCTTCACGATCTCCGTGGCCGTGGGTTTATTCTTTGGTTTTTATCCCGCGAATTTGGCGGCCAATCTGGATCCCATTGTCTGCCTGCGGTACGAGTAGACTATGGATGACTCTTCTGATATTCCGAAGGCACCTTTGCGTAACCTGCAGGAACGTTGAATAACGTCGGGTCAACGGCTGCGGAGGAGAAATTTGTCATCTCCCTGGTTGATTCCATCAGTACCGCAGCGTTTTGCGGGGCACCGCTCGGCGCAGCTCCATTCGCCGTAGTCTGATCCGGTTGCTGCTGTGGCTTCTTCTTGTGAAAGCCTCCAAAGCCGCCCAAGTTTCCGATGCTCGAAGGCACTCCACCGAAACTTCCCATATGACTGCCAGCTTGGTTTTCAGCATTTGAAGTTGCGGCTGAATTTGCCGCGTTGGTAGAGGCCTGGTTGGCGATGGCGCCGGCATTTGGACCGTTCGACGCCGGCAGCGGCGCTTCCGAAGCGGCCGGAAGCGGGCTGCCATCGGCGGTTGTGCCCATACGCATAATTTGCGATACCGGGACACCTTTCAGTTTCGACATCTCCTTCGCCATGTCGGCCATCCCGGAATATATGCCCGGTTGCGCGGAGAGCATCTGAGGAGACATATTGGGCATGGTGCCATTGAACATGTTGCCCATCTTGGCGGCCATTCGACTATTGAAATCCCGGACTTCGCTATACCCGGGGATCTCCGGAACCATCCACATATCGTTGGTGATGGCGATATTGCCGGTTTGCCCGGACTGCTGGTCCTTGGCTTCAGCCGACATCTTCAGAATCGACTCCGCCGCCGACAAACCTGCAACCTGTTTAGTCACGCCGGTATTCGTAACCGTCACCTTGAACTTCAATTCTGGGGGCCGAGCGCTGCTGGTAGGCTGTGGCGCGGGCGCCTGCTGTGGCTGAGCCTGGGCCTTCCGCATAGCCTCTTCCACCGCCGCCTTCATTTCCTCGAAGGTCACGACCGTATACTGCTTTTTGGCATGATCCATTCTCGTAATCGTCTCTTGGTTGAGATCAATGATCTCCGTCGAGTCCGGATTGATGTGAGCCATACGATTCCCTTTTAGCAGAATCGTGGAATTGACCGGGTCCGTCATCTGGTGCGCCGGCTTACTGAAAGCGCCAACGAACTTCGTCATGCTGACAATCGAGCCGCCAGTGATCTTGCTGGTCTCGTCGTAGCGAAAGTCAGCGAAACTCGAAGCCGGCAGCGCGATACACAACCCAAGCGCCAAACTTGTTCGAATGTGCATGACGATCTCCCTGTTAACCCTGATTTTGAGAAAGCTCGAGATTTGAACCCAGATTTCGACCCGAAGCAGTGTACCGCAGAATTAATCAATCACAGCACGCCTTCGCAGCTTATGGAAAAACGTCGAAATCGGCGGCTGGAGCCTTGAAAGGGGCGCGGCTTCCCAGTCGTGCCGTACACTGTTTCAAAGACTTACGGCACGGCTGGGAAGCCGTGCCCTTTCAAAACTCCAACGCCTAGAGTTTCTCGGCAAGCTGTTCAGTCGCGATCTAAATCTTTCGTCATGAATACACCTTCAGGCGCTGATCGGAGCTTCACCAGTTAAGCGGCAGGAAGCGGCTTGCTCCTGTACACCTGATATCCCCGCGGCGTAAGCCGAACTACGCCCCTCACTTGCTCCTCGACGTAGCCTTCGTTCCGCAACTCGGCTACTGCCACGCGCGCGAAAGAGGAATCGACGGTCTGCTGCGGCAGCCTCACGAATTCACGAGGATCCTGCTCGTAGTGCTGAACGAGGGTAACGAAGAGCTCGGTTTGGATCGACTCTGGCTGCATTGAATTATCTCTGCATCCAGTGTGCCCTCAGGCGCCATTTCCAGGAATGGCCCGTCCGTGCCAGCCCGGGTAACCTTAGTCGAGTGTACTAACGCGGCAGCAACTGCGCTGGCATTGGACTTAACTGCTTCACCCACAGGGTCACAGGGTCACAGAGATCAAGTCGGCTTCATCCGCTGCGACTCACCGGACACTCTCCGCGAAGAAAAGCTGAGAATTATTGACAGCCAGGTTGAAGACATTTGAGCCCACCCCCGACGCAAGATGCGCCCCTGCGATGAGTGACCAAACCCCAGGATCGATATGGAGTGCAATTTATCACGGAATAATACTGGGTCCAGCAACGCCAGGGAGGATGGCCGTGGGTACAAGGAGAATGCGGATCACTACTATCGAAACCGATAAGGAGACGATCATCCGGCGTCATGTCCGCCACACCTGGTGCCGGGAATGCTCCTGCGAGGTCGAGGTGGTGGGAATCGAGGGAGCCCAGAGTACTGGTCAGTCTGACCCCACCACTAGCACTTCGGAATTGCGGCCAGTCCCAGGTATGGGTGACACAGGGAGCCACGATTGGCTCTGCTCGGGACTGAAGTCGTGGTCTAATTGCCAACGCCGCGGCCTGGAAGTTGTAAGTGAAGCGAAAGGTGCGGGTTGGCGGGGCTGAATGCTTGGGTATTTGAAGTGGGTTGGGCGGCCAACTGGCATGCCGGAAAAAAGAGCAGCAGCAACGACGAGAGAACTCGCAGCTTGCAGGAGACACTCCTTAATCGGCGGACATGGATCGAGATTTTACCATCAGCCCACGCGAGCTGTCAGGGCTGCGGAGGACGGCACTCTAGCGATAATTCGTGCCCTTAGCTTCGCTGAGACAAGGTTTGAGCCTGTCGAATATTTGGTATAGCATCCACTGGACGAGGTTCACCATGACAACCATCGCAACCTCACCGCGAAGTGGCGCAACCACAGTGGCCCACCAACCGCAAGCCGAAAATGGTCTAGCAATCGTGCGAGTAACGATCGGCGCCATGTTCCTGTGGGTCTTTTTTGAGAATCTGGGGAAAGGCCTCTACACACCGGCGGGTTACGCGGGTCTGATCAATTACTACATCAAGGCGAGCCACTGCCCGGCTGCCTGGAAGGCGGTGATGGGCCTGGCGGCAAGCCATGCCGCGATAGCTGCTCCTATGCAGGCCATGACCGAGATCTCTCTCGCTATCCTGCTCGTCATCGGTCTGCTTACCCGACCGGCCGCATTTGTGGCTTTTCTGTATCTCGGCAGCCTTTGGATTTCGGAGTGGGGCACCTCGTGGATCTGGGAACTGCTGGTTCCAGTGCTGGCATCGCTAGGGCTCGCTATCGGACGCGCCGGCCGGAGATGGGGCGTTGACGCGTGGCTGTCGCAACGGTGGCCATCTTCTCCGTGGTGGTGATTGGGCCAGAATCACTTGAATCACTATCACGTGCGCGTGTCCGTCATCATCCCTACCCACAATGAAGCGCAGGCGATTGAGCGCGTTTTAGCGGATCTCCCGTCCGATCTCACGACGGAGGTCATCGTTGTCGACAGCAACTCGAGTGACGGGACGCCCGAGATCGCCGCCAGAATGGGAGCCCGCGTGGTTCAGGAACCGCGCCGCGGCTATGGGCGAGCGTGCCTCACCGGTCTGGCCACGGCAAATTCTCCTGACGTGGTTGTGTTCCTTGATGGAGATTACAGCGATCGACCCTCTGAACTGCCGATTCTCTTAGCGCCAATCACTGAGGGGCGTGCGGACATCACGCTCGGTTCCCGCCTGCAGGAGCGGCGTTCTGGTAGGGCGTTGCCCTGGCATCAGGCGTTTGGTAATCGTCTCGGCGCTAGACTGATCAGGCTTCTCTATGGACTCGACATCACCGACCTCGGCCCATTTCGCGCTGGCCGCGCAGATGTACTACGCGCGCTCGGCCTCGAAGAGACCACCTAT
>Ga0210401_10004233_pt1 | contig 15020 bp, 13 predicted proteins | sample IncBWH32MmetaG_FD_150866 | JGI IMG/M metagenome (GOLD analysis project Ga0210401, IMG submission 150866) | Forest soil microbial communities from Barre Woods Harvard Forest LTER site, Petersham, Massachusetts, United States - Inc-BW-H-32-M | ecosystem: Environmental > Terrestrial > Soil >... | reverse complement strand
ATGGTGACCTTGGGCCGATTGAGCGCCCAATCCAGGTGAACTGCATAATTCCGCTTCATCCATTCGAAAACGCGATTCTGTTTCTCGCGCACGCCGCCCTTGAACCAGTAGGAGGCGAGTACGGGGATCAGAGTGAGCGTCAGGATAAGCGCGCCAATCAGCGCAAAGGACATCGTTTCGGCCATGGGGTGGAACAGCTTCCCCGAAGGTCCACTTAGCGCGTAAATGGGAAGATAACCCGCAAGGATGACAGCCACTGAATAGAAGATGGGGCGATCCACATCTTTAGCAGCTGCAAGAATAACCTCGTGCAGGTTGTAGTTCTGCCCTTCCCGTAGTGCCAGTTCGCGGTAGATGTTTTCAATCATTACCACGGTGCCATCGATGACAATTCCGAAATCGATTGCTCCGATGGAGAGCAGATTCGCGGCGACATCATGTGCGTGGAGCACGATGAAGGCAAACAAAAGCGAGAGCGGGATGGTAAGGGCAACGATGACCGCCGCGCGGAAGCTGACCAGGAAGAAAACCAGCACAACCAGAACCAGCACCATGCCGCGAAGAAGGTTGGTCCGGACTGTGTCCGTAGTCAGCTTTACCAATTCGCTGCGGTCGTAATACGGGTGAATCCTAACGTCCGGCGGGAGGATCTGCCGGTTCAGTTCGTCAGTTTTTGCTTCGACTCCTTTGAGAACGCTCTGCGTCTGCTCTCCGCGTAGCATGAGGATAACGCCCTCAACCGCATCGTCATTTTTCTGAAAGCCGAATTCGCCCAGGCGTGGTGCGTGCCCGATCGTTACATTTCCGATATCACGCACTCGGACGGGCACGCCTTTGTTGGCGCCAACTACGACGTTGCCAATGTCATCTGTGTTTCGTACCAGCCCTATCCCGCGAACATAGTAGAACTGTCCACCCTGTGAGTAGAATCCGCCGCCGGCATTCGAGTTGTTGGCAGCCAAGGCGGTCATGACTTGCGGAACCGTCAGGTGATACCCGTAGATGCGGGCTGGGTCAAGTAGCACCTGATATTGCATCACGGTTCCGCCGAACCCTGAGTCGTCAGCTACGCCGTGGACCGAACGATAAGCTCGCTCGACCACCCAATCTTCGATCGTTTTCAGCTCCTGAGGGGTGCGGTCGGGGCTTTCCAGCACATAGCGATATACCAAGCCGCTGGGGCTGAACAGGGGCGCGATGCTCGGGGTTACGCCTGTTGGAAGCGTGGCTTGGGCGAGCCGTTCAAAAACAATCTGTCGCGCAAAGTAGTCGTTTGTGCTGTCCTCGAATGTCAGAATGAGGTCGGATAGCCCATAGAGCGAGATGGAACGCATCACCACCATGTGCGGAACGCCGTTCATTTCGAGTTCAAGGGGGAGCGTGACCAGCCGTTCGACTTCTTCCGCGGCATGGTCTGGCCACTGGGTAATGATTTCGACCTGCGGAGGCGCGAGATCGGGATAGGCGTCCACGGGCATCCTCTGAAACGACAAGATCCCCCCGACCGTTATGAAAGCGGTCAGCATCAGCACCAGGAACTTTTGTCGCAGCGCCGCTTGGACTATTCGGTGGATCATTCAGTTGTGGTGGACACTATCCTTGCGAGAGTTCTTGAGACGATGTTCAAAGTTTTGCGCAATCCGGCTAGCGTTGCAGCGAGTTTGCAAACTGCAGGAACAAGCTGCCATTTCCGATGACCCGGTCGCCGGCTTGCAGCCCACTGGTAATCTCCGTTTGTCCATTTAAGCTTTCTCCGAGCGTCACGGAGCGTCTGCCGAACTGGTGAGGAGATGCCGCGGCATATACAAAAGGCTGGTTCTCGCTATCACGCAAGACAGCAGCATCCGGAAGCGCAATTGCATTACTGATATTGCCCGCATTTACGGTAGCCACGACGTACATATCTTTCTTCAGCTTTTCGCCTGGATTGTTCGTTTCGATGCGTGCCTGCAGCGTGCGTGTGTTTGGATCCAGCGAAGCCGCGACGTAAGAGATGCGCCCGTGGAAGACTTCAGGGTAGGTATCCGTCTGAATTGTGACCGTATCTCCGACACGCACATAGGGCAAGTCCTTCTGGTAGACATTGACCAGCACCCAGACATTACTGACATCGGAAATCATGAAACATTGGGTAGTGCCGGGCTGAATCAGCTGTCCCGCAGACACATCCTGCTCAACGACCATGCCGTTGATCGGCGCCCTCACGGGAACTTCAAACGAAGGCGGCGCTTTCACAAGTGCGTCGGGATCGGTAATCCCCATGACCTTCAATGCGGCTTGCGCCGCTGCCAGATCGCCGCCCGCCTGCACCTCAGCTGATTCCGCTTGCTCCACATTCTGCTCAGCGATAGCGCGATGTTGGTACAAGTCCTGCGCTCGGGCGTAGGCCTTCTGGGCGAGGGCATACGCATCCTTGGCCTTTAAGTAATTGGTGCGGAGCTGCGAGTAATCCGGACTCGCCACGTACAACATGGGCTCGCTCTGACGTACCTTTTGGCCTGGAACGACCACGACCCGGCTGACCGGTCCACTTACCTGCGTAATGACCGGCGTTGTGCGGAAACTGTTGTACGCCACGGCACCCGTCAGCCGGAGTGACCGAGTCAGCGTTGTGGGTTCAACTGTCAGCACCTGCACATGCGACATCTGGTCTTGCGGAATTGCAAACAGTTCCGGATTGTTTGAGTTTGCTGGGCCATTTGAGTTGACGGTATTCGATCCTGGTCCCTGACAGCCCGCTAAAGTCAGCATGAGCGCAGCTACTGCGGCTAATTGCCAAAGATCCCTGTGCGCGCTCATGGCAGGCTTCTCGTCCCTACTGCTTCCTTCAACTGTTCCAACGCGGTCATGTAAGAGCCCAGCGCCTGCCGATAGGCCAACTGAATGGACCGGTAGCTGCGCTCGGCGTCGAGAAAATCCAGAAGACTTGCAGCTCCCCGTTTGTAAGCATACTCGCTGATGTCGCGCGAATCCTGCGCCTGCTTGAGGTACCCGGAAGTGTAGATTTGCACTACTTCGTCGTTGCTTCTGAGCGCCTCATAGGCGTTGGCGACATCGGAAAGAACCGTATCGCTAGCCGATTGCTGCTGCTCCTGCGCCTGCGTGAGCGCATAACCAGTACGGGCGATCTCTCCCTGATTACGGTTGAAGATCGGCAATGGAAAGTTCACGAAGAACGAAGCCGTGTTCTCACCAGAGACATGCGTAAAATCGCCTGTGCCGGTTACGTCCACCTTGGCGTTCGCTTTGGCAAGGAGGATTTGGCTCTGCGCGGCTGTTATCCCCAATTGCGCGGCCCGGAGGTCGGGGCGCTCGCCCAGTGCTTTCATCTGCAGGTCTTCTAGGTTCGCCTTGAGGGGCTGGTATGCCAGATCGCCAATCACATCATAATTGGCCGGCACCGTGTTGTAGCCGAGGAGCTCACGCAGGCCTACAAGCGCCTGCACTTTCGCAAGACGCGCAGAGGATACGTCGGTCTGAAATTGCAGAAGCTGCAGCTTGATCTTAAGATAATCGCCTTCACCTATGTACCCAGCCTTGAATTCTGCCTCGCCAATATCGACAGTCTGCTGAAAGCTCTGTAGGTTCTGAAGCGCGAACTGAAGAGTTGATTCCGCCAGCAAAACGCTGACGAACTGTTGGCCTACGTTGAAAGCCAGGATTCGTTCGGCATCGGTGACCTGGGCACGCGTGACGTCTGTTTGATCGCGGGCCGCTTGTAGGCGCCTCTGCCGCTTGTGACCACGTTCGAAGAGATACCCGATTCCGATATCGAATTGCTGAATCTCGTTCAGATTTTCCCCAGAAAAATCCTGAGGATTGAAAACTGGAACGAACTGGGTATCAGCTCCCAAAGTCGGATTGGGGCGCAGATTGGCGGTGATCTCCTGGGCCTGATTCTGAAAAATTAGAGTTCGCGTCGCTTTGATGGAATGGTTGTGCGCCAGTGCCAGATCAATGGCCTGGTCAAGACTGATAAGGGTCGTATTTTGTCCTTCACTTGTCCCTACTAGCAGCGGGAAAAATATCGCAGCCGGGGCGAACATCCGAAAGTATCTGGAACGCATAAGGGTTGAGATATCCTTCAGCAGAAGGTAAAGGGTTACTTATCAACATGTCCAATGTACAGCGACGGGGCAGATCTGCCATGGGAAACGGGGTTTTCAGGTAGTGTTGCAAGTTTCAAATGCAGACAAGTTTGTCGCCGAGCGTCTGTAGTGCGTTCTTAGGCTGCCAAATCGAATAGATTGCCGATGAACTGAATCTGACGAAGAAGATCATCTCCTGCCACCCATCGACCTTGTCCCTTCCGGATCATGTGGACTGCTTCGTAGCCTTGAATCGTTCGCCGAGCCGCCTGGAATTCTCGGAAGCCCTGCTTGGCGTTCACTCGACGTTTGATGGCCCGATGATCCTGTTCGAGAATGTTGTTCAAGTACTGCACAGGTCGGTGTCGGCAGCGGTTGCGCAGCGTCCCTTCCTTTTTACTGTCAGGGATCGCGGAACTGTAAATCGGCGCCAAGGCGGTGTTGATCGCTCGAGGTTGTGGATGGGATTGATCGCCGAGCGCCTTGCGAAACAGGCGCTTGGCACTATCCAGCGTCGCGCAACGCTGACAGCAGGAAATCGATGGTGGCACCCGTGGAATCGATGGCCCGATACAAGTAGCACCAGCGACCCTTCACCCGAACGTAGGTTTCGTCCACCCGCCAGGACTTGTTTGTCGACTTGAGATGCCGTCGGAGTCGCTGCTCCAGCTCAGGGCCGTAATACTGCACCCAGCGCCAGACCGTAGTGTGATCGACATGGAGACCCCGCTCCTCCAGCAGCTCCTCAACATCGCGCAGCGAGAGAGAATAGCGGAGATACCACCGGACCGCACAGAGTATGAGGCCGGGTTCGGTCTGTCGCCATATGAAGATCGCGGGTCGGGTTCCCATTTCGCGATTCTTTCACGGCACCAGCCAGCAACCCTGAATGTTGCAACACATCCGATGGTTTCATCTATCTGCAAGTTTGATGAACCCACAGACCAGCGCTCATCCAGCTTCGGTTTGGGGCTTTCGGATGGACTAGTAACGAAAAACGCTCCAGCCTTCTGCGATATGCCATTTCCGAATTACTGGAGCCTAGCCGACATGGCGGTACTCATCCGGTCGACTTTCCAGGCGCTCAAGCGCTGCTATCCATTGCCGGAGGGGAAGGGACAGCCTGCCGTACTGTAACGGGGAATCAAGCCCCAGGAGGAGTATTCCTGAAAAAACATGAGCTCCGAGCAATTCAGAACACTCAGCAAATCATTCATCAGATCCTGGGTGGGCGTTGGGACGTCAGGTAAGGAACTGTTCCCGTCACCGACATACAGCATGTATACATCCCACACGCTAGTGTAGTGCGTCGTAAAGAATAACGTTTATATGTAGCGTGCGTCCATACTGTGGAGGACGACACGATGCGGGTTGCACGAGCGGTTTTCCTGAATGCCGAACAACGGAAGAGCCTGGAGCAGCAGGCGCGTGGGCGTTCGCTGCCTGCTCGTGTGGTGGAGCGAGCACGTATTGTGTTGCTGACCGCCGAGGGCCTGCGGGACAAGGTTGTCCTGCACGGGAACACCGATTGCCATTCCACTGGCGAGGGCAAATCAGCTATCAGCGGACCGAGCTCAGGCGTCCATCACGGCGTGAATATCGGGTGATGGGCATACGCGTCACTTGACTGCGCCCGGCCGGAACGATGTGCCCGACTTCCGGTTGGCCTGTGACTCGCCCGCAACGGGAAAATCGGAACCCCATGGCTAGGTTGTTCGAAGAATGCCTCGGCGATTTATGGCCCGGGGTTCGCCATGGGGGCTGCGCCTAAAGCAAGTGCGGCGACCATCGGCTCTCCATGCTTCAATCCAATCGCGAGTGAGGCGATCGCCAGGCCAGCGATCGTCCCTTCCCTCGATAGTCCACTGGCCCGATGTCTTGTGGCGCCGCTCACCAGCCTGGCCACCGCTGCACTGCGTCTGTGAGTGTACTTAGGAGCGCAACGAGCACAGAGAATATGTCTTCCTATTGCCGCTCCTCCTGGCGGTCCGCCTCTCTGGCTACTCCGGAGACTGTTCCCGTAAACTCCCCGGTAGCGGCAAAGAAGACGGGATTGTTTTTGGCGTCGGCCAACACGGGCACCGCCGTCTCGGTAAACGTAAGGGTGCCGGACGCATTCCTGAAACGGCCGGTTCCCCCCGTGACCTCAAGAGTCAGAGTGCAGTGGGCCTCCAGAGCCGCGAGATCGATGCAATCGCTTCCCTGCGTGAGACGTACATACAACAGACTGCCGTCATCGAAGCGAAATACACCCGCGCCCGCCAGATCCTGGAAGTAGAATTGATTTGCGCCCGAGCAAGTGCTGGACGTCGTTGGATAAGTTGCGATCGCTCGTACATTACGAAAGGTGAATGAGCCCAGGGTACCATTCCCGGCGAAATTGTCTTCGTCGTTATTTGTAGCGGGTCGTTGGAGATTACTTGGATCGGGTTGTTGGAGATTGATGGTGCCGGCAGCGGAAGTTCCCGAGAATTTCATCTTTACGGAATGCCCTTGTGCGTAAACGCATGTGACACCGAGTGTGAGCATCAGCGCTATAGTTGCTATGTGTTTCATGTGTGTCTCCTGCTTTCTGAAGGAGGTCATGGTTCCGCTTTGTTCTCCTTCTACCGGTACAGGCGGAAGTGACCCGCCAAAAGCGGCCACGGGTTTTGCATATTTTTGAAGCCCACCGGGAGACGGGCAACCCATCGACGCACGCTCTGGAGAAATCACGAATCTGTTGAAAGCCTGGGGAGGCGGTGACGAGGCAGCCCTGGGCCGTCTGGCGGAGCACGTTTATCCCGAAATGCGTCTCATGGCCCGCCGTTACATGAAGAACGAAGCCCAGGGCAACACCCTCCAGGCCACCGCGTTAGTTCATGAGGTCTTCCTCCGCATGGTTGACGTGACCAACGTCGAATGGCAGGCGCGCGCGCAGTTCTTTGCCATCGCGGCCCAGATGATGCGGCGCATCCTGGTGGACGCCGCTCGCGCGCGCGGTTCGCGGAGGCACGGCGGAGCACCGTCCAAAGTGAATCTGGATGAATCCGCCGTCCTGTCGCCGTCGCCCGACCGATCCATCCTCGCTCTCGACGACGCCCTGACAGCGTTCTCTCAGGTAGCGCCTCGCCAAGCCAAAGTGGTCGAACTGCGTTATTTCGGTGGATTGACCGAGGAGGAGATCGTTGCCGCCTTAAAAATTTCGCCACGCACCGTCAGACGCGATTGGGACCTCGCCAAGGCATGGCTGCTGCGTGAGTTAAGCCATACAATGGGAGAACAATCGGGACTCTGACATGACTCCGGAGCGTTTCCGGCAGATCGAAGAGCTATATCACGCGGCTCGCGAGGGCACTGCTGATGCGCGAGCGGCGCTGTTGGCGCGGGCGGATCCCGATTTGCGCCGCGAAGTGGAATCGCTCCTGATAGAACCGGCAGGCGGCGAGTTTCTCAATCGGCCTGCAATCCGAAATGCTCCACACCTGCTGGAGGATTCGACTCTCACCGGATTGGCTTCGGGCACGTGTCTGGGACCCTACCGTATCGAAAGCAAGCTCGGCGAGGGCGGCATGGGGGAGGTCTTTCGGGCCATCGACACGCGATTAGGCCGTGCCGTCGCCATTAAAACCACGCACGAGCAGTTCAACGCCCGTTTCGAGCGCGAGGCCCGGGCGATTTCGTCCCTGAACCACCCCAACATCTGTATCCTTCACGACATCGGGCCCAACTACCTGGTAATGGAGCTTGTGGAAGGGGAGACGATCGCGGCCCGCCTGAAAGGGGGCCCGCTGCCTGTAGAAGAGGCAATCCGTTACGCGCGGCAGATCGCCGCCGCGTTGGAGGCGGCACACGAGAAGGGCCTCATCCACCGCGATCTCAAGCCCGGCAACATTATGCTGACTAGGTCCGGGGCGAAGGTCCTGGATTTCGGACTGGCGAGACTGGAAGGAGACCAAGCTCTCACCGGCGAACGAATGGTGATGGGAACGCCTGCCTATATGGCGCCGGAGCAGCGGGAAGGCAGACCGGCGGATGCGCGCACCGATATCTACGCATTCGGCTGGGTCTTCTGCGAAATGCTGACGGGCGAGCGAGTCACCGTCCAGCGGCGACGCATTCGTGCGCGCAAGCTGGAAACAATCGTAAGCCGGTGTCTGGAAGAAGATCCCGGGCGGCGCTGGCAATCCGCTGCCGAGTTACAGCGGGAGCTGGCGGCGATTCCCAGGGGGAAACGTGGATTGTACGCCACGGCACACTCTTCCACTCACCGGGCTCCGAAACTTACCCAAAAGACCAGGATTGTGCTGGGCGAATTCGAGAACAAGACCGCCGATCCGATGTTCGATGGAATCCTTCGCCAGGGTTTATCCATCCAACTGGAGCAGTCCCCGTTTTTGACTCTCGTCTCGGATCAACAGGTCCAGCAGGTCTTACGTTTTATGAACCGGCCGCCCGAGACGCGCCTTACTCCTGAGGTGGCGCAGGAGATCTGCGAGCGCACCGGCGGCACGGCTGTGCTGGAAGGCTCGATTGCAAGCCTCGGAAGTCAATATGTCTTGTGGTTACGGGCCAGAAACTGCGGCACCGGAGACATCCTGGGCCAGGAACAGGCGCAGGCGGAAAGGAAAGAAGAGGTCCTGAATGCGCTCACTCGGATTGCAATTCAAATCAGGGCGCGGCTGGGCGAATCGCTTGCAACTATCCGGGAACACTCGACGCCCCTCGAGCAGGCAACCACACCCTCGTTGGAAGCTTTGAAGGCGTATAGCGTCGCACGGACCGCCCTATTCGCTCGTGGTTTTTCCGCCGCAATCCCTCATCTCCAGCGTGCTATCGACCTCGATCCTCAGTTCGCCATGGCGCACGCCGACTTAGGTTTTTTTTACTGGAACATGGGACAAACCGATGTCGGCGCGGAGCACGTCCGCAAAGCCTATGCGCTGAGTGACCGCGTCAGTGACCGGGAGAGGCTCTTTATCCTCTTTCTCTACGACCGGCAGGTAACCGGAAATTTGCAGAAGGAGTTGGGGACTATCGAGTCATGGGTGCAAGCCTATCCTGATGATTGGCAAGCCTGGGCGGTTTTGGGCGGATGGGGCACGCTGGGGACTGGCCAGTATGAGAGGGGAATTCAAGCGTCCCAGGAAGCGATTCGGTTAAATCCCGACCTCCCGTTTGGCTATGGTTCTCATACTGTCCACAATATTTCGCTTGGCCGGTTTGCAGAGGCTGCGGCAGGATTGCAGCGGGCCGCCGAGCGCAAATTGGAGACCCCCTATTTTCTGGTTAACCGATACTATCTCGCGTTTCTCGATGGCGACGAAGCGGGGATGAAACGCGAAATCGATCGGGCTCGCGGAAACCTGGAGGCAGAGGGCTGGATGTCGCACCACCAGGCCCTGGTCCTGGCGCGGTCCGGACGGATGCGAGACGCGAGAATCCGTTGGCAGCATACGATCGAACTAGCACAACAGAACGGCGACCGCGAAAAGGCCGCCGTTTACAAGGCCGCAGAGGCAGTGTGCGAGGTGCATCTCGGATTTTGGGATCAGGCAAAAGGGCTTGCTAGGGCGGCACTGGAGCTGGGAAGGGGTCGCGATGTGGAGTATGCCGCGGGTTTTGCACTGGCCCTGTCAGGCGACATTTCCGGATCGCAAATACTTGCCGAGGACCTGGCCGAACGATTCCCGGAAGACACTCCGGTACAGTTCGAGTATCTTCCCACGCTGCGAGCGCTTTTCGCGCTCTACGATAAGGCCCCGTTGGACGCGATCGAGCGGCTACAAACGGCGCTTTCCTACGACCTCGCGATGCCGGGCACGGCTTTCTTCGCTAAGTTCGGAGGGCTATATCCGGCCTATGTGCGCGGTCTGGCGTACCTGCAGGCCGCCCGCGGCTGGGAGGCGGCTACGGAATTCCAAAAGGTCCTGGATCATCGCGGCATCGTTCTTGCCGATCCGATCAGTGCGCTGGCGCACATGCAACTGGGCAGAGCATTTGTTATCTCGGGCGACGGTGCCAAGGCCAAGAACTCCTATCAGGATTTCCTCACCCTCTGGAACAATGCCGACGCGGACATCCCCGTCCTCCAACAGGCCAGGGCAGAATTCGCGAAGCTTCAGTCGTTTAGTGCCTTCGACTCAAGCTGTGCGGAAAGCTGAGACTTTCGAACTGACCATATTGTAAGTCGAGTGTCAGCATTCGGAAGCAATCCCAGTTGACGGTTTGTCGCTAGCCTACATCGGAACCGACTCGGGCGCGGCACTGCGGGATGACCGCGACTTTCGGTCGAGTCGGTTCCGATGTAGGCTAGCGACAAACCGGATGTTATATCCAGCCGCTAAGCGCCGAACCGCCCCACTGCTTTCTCGTTCCAAACCACGCCTGTTCCGACAACCCCGTCGACAATAGCCATTCCGCTCGCGATCTGTAGTGGTTCGGCAAGAACCGGATTCCACCAGTCTGCGTACTCGAGGAAATGGGCCGTTGGTGTTGCACACATGAGCTGTGCGCTAATCTCGGGCCATAGATGATTCGAAAGCGGGATGCCGGAAGCCTCCCCGAGGGCCGCAGCCCGAACCCATCCCGTCACACCGCCAATTTTCATCACATCCGGCATCATGTAATCGGAAGCGCGTGCTTCGACTGCCTGGCACATTTCATGCGATCCCCACCAGTTCTCCCCACACTGGATCGGGGTCTTGATCTCGCGTGCTACCAGCGCGTGGCCCTGGTAGTCATGTGCCAAGACTGGCTCTTCCACCCAGGTGAGTCCTTCCTCATCAAGCACTCGGAGTCGCCGTACTGCTTCTGGTGGCGTAAGCGACTGGTTATAGTCCACCATGATCGCCATCTCATTGCCGGTGGCCTTCCGCATCGCGCGCACTACTTCAAGGTCTTCTTCTACCGTTGCATAGCCGATTTTCGCTTTCACTCCTTTGAATCCAAGCTTTGCCCAAGCTTCGGCCACCTGCGCCGAACCTGCCACGCCGTCGTACCCCACCGCTCCATATGCAGGAATCGGCTTTTCAGTGGTGCCGAGCAATCGCACGAGCGAGGTGTTGTGGCTTCGCGCTAGAGCGTCCACAGTGCCATGTCGATGGCAGCAACCGCCATGGCGACGAGTCCTTGCAGACCGAGAAGGCGAAAACGCTTCGCAAACCTATCCGCGATCTCAGTCGGCGCGAGAGGCTCATTCCTTGCGAATGACTCAAGATTCTTGATCAGATCAGCAGTGGGCTTCAAGGCAGCGACGGCATACGTGAAAATCATGCTGTGCCCGACTGTGCCGTCGTCCGCAAAAATGTCGGTCAAAACCAGCGGAGACTCCGAGATTGTTCCGCTCGCCGTCTTAGGTGGGTGTGCCATTGGCACGCGCACGGCACGAACACGAAACTCGCGAATCTTCGGATAGACCATAAATCCCCAGGATTATATCTTCGACGGTAGAAGCGAACAATTTCGCAGTGCCGGAAGACATATTGTGAAGACTTGCCAGTCAGTTCTGGCGTTCCGACTTTATTGACATAGACATCGTCCTGGTGATCGTGAAGCTTTTGAATCTGGTGGTAATTTATCCGCTATATTAATTTATCCGCTATATATGGATCTGCGGCATTCCAGCTGGCTCTTGGAGATGAAGAACGAGACCGAGCCGATGTTTCTGAGCTTCTTTATTCCAGTCGGGTCTTTCTACTCGTGGCCGCAAGGAGACCATCTGAGCATCGCTCGATGATTGCTTTAGCCGCTTGGTGGCACATCTCCCATGGCGTAGTGATGGCTATTCAAAGCGTGGAAGCCTGGATTCACGGTGTCCACAGGAACTTTACTGATGTGATCGTATTCCTTGTGGTCGGCGGACTTCTGTTCGCGGTTCTGCCAGCAAAGCGAAACGTAGTCGAGCCAGTACTTGCCTGAATGAGCGCAGAAACCCCACACTCTGCGCGGATAACAGTTACTTCTCGTCTTCTTCTTTTCACGGTTCTTTGGTGTTCTGGACGTATGACCGCTATCCAAGATCGGAAGCGCCTCGCGCCGACGGGTCCGTTATTACGGAAGATTTGTCTGCGAGGCGCTTTCGATTTGGAGGTAAGAAGGAAGCCGCAGGCGTTTGCCGCGGTCGCGGTGATGCAGGTGGGAATTATGGAGATTGAATGCAGTTTCGTGATCCGGTTAATGCTTTTGGGCCCTGCCATCGTCGACGATGCTGATGGCCAGCGGTGAGCAGTTGCATGAGCGGTCTTCGATCGGGCCGTTCGGGGCTGTCGGTAAATTTGGTTTTGCAGGCTTGCTTGATGCTTGGAACACACTGGTGTGAAGACGTGCAGGGAGCAAGTCGGTGGACCGGATTGGCGCAGGCGATCATGAGGAATCGAAGGCTGCCAGATAGAGTTGAGCGGCGGTGAAGCGCTGGACGACTCGCATGGCTTTGCCGCAGCGGGGACAGTGCCAGAGTTCGCATTCGGGCAAGGGTGGCATCGGAAGTGGTTGGCGGCCTTGGGTGGCGAGCAACTCGTTTGCGAGCGGCAGCAGCTGGTTGCGGAAGCGGTTGGAGAGCAGGCCATAGTGTCTGATCCGCACGAAGCCCTTGGGCAGGACGTGCAGGAAGAAGCGGCGCAGGAACTCCACTGCATCGAGGGCCATGACGCGCTGCTTGCTGCCGTGGGCGTAATCCCTCCAGAGGAAGGTGACCTTCTGTCCGTCGAAGGCCAGGAGGCGATGGTTGGATATGGCCATGCGGTGGGTGTAGCGACCGAGATAGCGCAGGACATGGGCGGGGCCGCCGAAGGGAGGCTTGGCGTAAACGAACCACTTCTTCTTGCCCAGTCTGGCAGCCAGATCCTCGAACCATGCAGGATCACGAAAATCGGCAGCGGGCCCGCGGCAGTCGAGCTGTTTTTTGTGGTGAAGCTGCCGAAGTCCGTCGAGGAACTTGTTGCGGAACATGGTGCGCAATACGGGAATGGGCAGTAGGAACAGCGGGTGGCGGGTGTGGATCCATCGCCGGTGGTCGGCCGACAGTCCTCCGGCGAGGACGACGCAGTGGACATGGTAATGGCCCAGCAGATTCGAACTCCACGTATGCAGGACCGACAGAAATCCGATCTCTGCACCGAGCCGCCTGGGATCGGCGGCCGCCTCCAGCAGGGTCTGGGAACTGGCCTCGAAGAGCAGGTCGAAGAATGGCCTGGGAGAAGTCAGCGCCAGCGGGTTCAGTTCGTGAGGCACGGTGAAGACGACGTGGAAGTAGTTGGTGTTGAGGAGGTCGCGCTGCTGTGCCTGAAGCCAGCGGTTGCGGGCCTGCGCCTGGCATTTGGGACAGCACCGCGATCGGCACGAGTTGTAGGAGATGGGTGCTTCGTACTGGCAGTCGACACACTTGTCCTGATGTCCGCCGAGGGCAGCTGTGCGGCAGCGCACGATGGCGCGAAACGCCTTCAAGTGCTGGTAGCTCAGGCTGGAGGAGTAGCGTTCCAGAAACTGCCTTCCCTGCGTACGGACGATATCGGCCACTTCCATGGCCGGCCGCATTATGGATGCAGCGGACGATGATAGAGGCGGCGACACTGGTCGACGCTGGTGAGCTTTAGTTCCTCGATAGGGTTGGCGACCTGGTGCAGGTGCTGTTGGGAAAGGTGCAGATACCTGGCTGTGGTCTCCAGATCTTCATGACCGAGCAGAAGCTGGATGGTGCGCAGGTCGGTACCGGCTTCCAGCAGATGGGTGGCCCAGCTATGACGAATCAAGTGGGGGGAAACCCTCTTGCGGATGCCCGCCCGTTTTCGAGCTTCGCTGCAGGCACGCCATACGACCTTGTCAGTAATCGGCTGCTCGCAGTCGCGATGCATCCGCGAAGGGAACAGGTAAGTCTTCGGCTTGAGCCAGCGCCAGTATGCGCGCAGGGTCTCTAGCAGCGCCGGGCTCAGGGGTAGATCGCGGTCCTTGCCGCCCTTGCCGTTCACCACGTGGATGACCATGCGCTGGCTGTCGATGTCGGCGATCTTCAGCCGGGCGATCTCGGCACGGCGCATACCGGAGCCGTAGAGAAGCATCAGCAGCGTGCGCTCGAACAGGCTGCTGCTGGCATCGATCAGCCGTGCCACTTCCTCCCGGCTCAGGATGTTGGGCAGTTTCCTCTGAACCTTGGGATAGGGCAGGAACTCGCGGAACTCATGCCGGTGCAACGTGCGCACGAAGAAGAACCGCAGTGCAGAGATACGATGCTCGACCGATCCTGGGGAGAGCCTTCGTTGCTTGAACAGGTAAGCCTGGTAGCTCCGCAGATGATCCAGGCCAAGCTTGTCGGGGGACTTGCCGAAGTGTTGTGCGAACTCCTCCACGAAGCGCAGATAGTGGCGGATCGTGGCGTCGGTGTAGTTACGGCGCTCGAGTTCCTCGAGCATCATCTTGCGTAGGTGTGTCACAGCGGGTTTACCTCCTGTGCCCCACCCTAAACCGGCCACAAAACTACTCGACAGCCGCTACAGCAGCGACCGCGGCGCCTGCGGCTTCGTTCTGACCGGCATTACGGAAACTATGTGCGACGGCGTCGAGCGTGATGCCATCCCGCTAGCATTTCTTTGCTGGAGCCTGACGAACGTTACTCGTTTCAGCCGTTCGGGTTCGCGCATATACTGCCAGCGTAAGCACTTTCCTTTTGTGTGCCCATTATGAGTCCGTCTGGAGTTCCTAAATCCAGACCGCCGAACAGAATTGTCATTCCCCGATGGATGACTATCCTGCTGGCGCTATTTGTCTGTCTGATTGTGATACCGCTTGCGCATGGAGCAGTTCCGTGGGAGATCTCCAAGCTGACACATCGCTATGGTTGGGTACACGGGTCGCCCGGGTTGTGGAATTTGCTCGGACTGATCCCGGTTGGCGTTGCCACGGCTCTCCTTATTTGGACACTGATCATAGGAGTTGCGCATGCACCAAATGCCGTGAGGC
>Ga0210401_10004232_pt1 | contig 15024 bp, 13 predicted proteins | sample IncBWH32MmetaG_FD_150866 | JGI IMG/M metagenome (GOLD analysis project Ga0210401, IMG submission 150866) | Forest soil microbial communities from Barre Woods Harvard Forest LTER site, Petersham, Massachusetts, United States - Inc-BW-H-32-M | ecosystem: Environmental > Terrestrial > Soil >... | reverse complement strand
CATCACGTACTTGGCGCCCTGCGGATGGTCGAACTCCAGGCCCATCACCAGCCCGTCCTGCCGGATGCCGGTGAACCAGTCCGGGTAGCTGCGCTGGATCCGGCGCAGCCCGGTGCCGAGCAGGTCAGCTATGTAGAACACCATCGACCTGATCTCCGGCCGGCAGGTGATCTCCAGCGTCTTGAGCGCGGCCACGCAGCCGAGTTCCGCGCCGCCGAACGTGGACATGTGCGCGAAGCCGTCCTCGCTGAGCCAGCCCGCCGCGGCGTCGCTGACCAGCACCGCGCTCACCGGGTACATGCCACCAGAGATGCCCTTGCCGGTGACCAGGATGTCCGGCGCGATGCCGTGCTTGCTGATCGCCCACAGCTCGCCGGTGCGCATCAGCCCGGTCTGCACCTCGTCCGCGATGTACAGCGCGCCGTGCTGTTCGCACAGCCGCTTGACGCCCTCCAGGTAACCGGGCGCGGGCAGCGGGAAGCCGTAGGTGGCCGGGATGGTTTCCATGATCACCGCGGCCGCGTCCCGGGCGCGCAGGGCCTGCTCCATCGCGGCCAGGTCGTTGAACGGCACGTGCACGAACTCGTCCGGCCGGTCGGACAGGAACAGCGCGGCGAACCGCTCGTCGCCGGTGGCCACGGCCAGCCCGGTGTGCCCGTGGTAGGCCTTGGCCACCGACACGATGGTCCGCTTCTTGGTCGCGTGCCGGGCCGTCTTGAGCGCGATGTCGATGGCCTCGCCGCCGCCGCTGCCGAACACCACCTTGGTCAGCCCGGGCGGCGCGGTGTTGACCAGCGCCTCGGCCAGCGCGGTCCGGGCCAGCGACGGGAAGTGGTGGGTGCCGATGTCGAACCGCTGCATGGCCGCGGTGACCGCGGCGATGACCTCAGGGTTGCGGTGGCCGAGGTTGTAGGTGCCGCCGTTGAGGTGCACGTCGATGAGCCGCTTGCCCTCGACGTCGTAGATGAAGTACCCCTCCCGGCGGTCGATGACCAGCGGGACGCCGGCGTCCACCCAGAACTGGGTCTTGTCCGGGTTCCAGAACTGCCGGGATTTGTCGAGCATCTCGCCCTTGGACGGGAAGGCGATCAGCTCCTCGGCCACGGGCACCTCCACTTTGGTCTGACCAAATACGTACCCTTTAGACCTTTAGGTGTCAAGAGGTCAAGGTTAAGTCCATATTTCATGAACCAAAACTCTTGTCACCACTTGTACCTGCTGATACTGTCCGCGCTGTGATCTGTACCACAGTCCGTCCCGCAACCGTTTGACCCAGTCTTGACGGAGCGCCCCCGGGAGGCACGTATGGCACGGTCGGAACTGCCCCGGGTGGGCGGCATCGAGGGGATGGAAGAGACCTACGACATCTCCCAGCGCGAAGAGGTCTCGAAACTCCGTAAGCACGCGGTCGGCCTGGGCGGGGTGCTCTTCCTCACCGTCACCGGGTCCGCGCCGATCTCAGCCATGCTGTTCAACACGCCGATCATGGTCGGCTACGGGCAGGGCGTCGGCGCGCCCGCGGCGTTCATCTTCGCCGCGATCGTGCTGGTCGTGTTCTCCGTTGGGTACGTCGCGATGGCCCGGAAGAAGACCACCACCGGTGGTTTCTACTCCTACATCAGCCACGGGCTGGGCCGCCCGCTGGGCATCGGCACCGGCTACGGGGCGGTCGTCGCGTACTCGGTGTTCGAGGCGTCACTGGCCGGCGGGTTCGCCTACTTCGCCAACCTGAAGCTGGCCTCGTTCGGCATCAACATCGGCTGGCCCTGGCTGGCGCTGTTCATGGTCGTGCTGATCTCGCTGCTCACGTTCTTCGACGTCCGGCTGTCCTCCACGCTGCTGGCCATCGGGCTGATCAGCGAGATCGCGATCCTGATCATCTTCGATATCTTCATGTTCGCCAAAGGGCACGTCGTCTGGAGCGCGATCAACCCGGTCAAGGCGTTCACCAGCTTCCCGGCGTCCGGCAAGCTGCTGGCCGGCTCGGTCGGCATCGGGCTGTTCTTCGCGTTCTGGTCCTGGGTCGGCTTCGAGATGGCGCCCAACTACGCCGAGGAGTCCCGCGACCCGAAGCGGATCGTGCCCCGCGCGCTGTACATCTCGGTCATCGGCCTGGGCGTGTTCTACGCACTCACCTCGTGGGCGCCGCTGTTCGGTTACTCGAGCACGCACGCGGCCGTCTCGGCGGCGCAGTCCAACGCGGCGAACTTCTACCTGAACCCGGCCCGGCAGTTCGCCGGGCACTGGGTGGCCTCGATCATGAGCTACCTGATCATCACCGGCTCGTTCGCCTGCGGCATGGCGTTCCACAACACCGCGGCCCGGTACATGTACTCGCTCGGCCGGGAGGGCCTGCTGCCCGCCCCGCTGGGCCGCACCCACCGCAGGTTCAAGAGCCCGCACATCGCGTCGGTCGTGCAGTCCGTCATCGCCGCGGTGATCATCATCCTGTTCGCCGTGTTCACCGGCACCAACGACCCGAACTCCCAGGCCTACCTGCAGCTGTACGGGCTGATGGCGGTGATGGGCGTGATCATCATCCTGTCCGTGCAGGCGCTGGTGTCGCTGGCCATCCTGGTCTACTACGAGCGGCACCACCGGGACGAGGCGAACTGGTGGAAGACCCGGCTGGCCCCGATCCTGGCCCTGGTGTCCCAGGCCTTCGTGGTGTACCTGCTGTTCGACAACATCGACTTCCTGGGCAGCGGCTACAGCTACGCGAAATGGTTCGGCCCGATCGACCTGGCCATCGTGCTGGCCGGGGTGGGCGCCGCGTTCTACTTCAAGAAGCGCAAGCCGGAGAAGTACGAGCAGGCCGGCCGGCTGATCAACGAAGGGCTCTGAGCCGGGCGGGTCACCCGGGGCGCGCCGCCACGCCAGCGCCCCGGGTGACCGTCACCGGGGCCTGACCCCGGTACGCTGACCGGATCTGACGTCCCGGGGGCTGGCGGTTCAGCGATGGTGTTGGCGGCGCGCTCGTGGTGGTCCGGCCAGCGCCGGCCCGGCCTGGCGGCCGGTGCGGCGGTGCTGGCCGGCTCGGCGCTGCTCGCGGCCGGCTGCAGCCCGGCCGCCACCCATCCGGCGGCCGCCGTCACCCCGCACCAGGCCAGCAGCAGCGCCGGCCGGGCGCGGGCCACGGTCCCGGCCAGCGCTACCCCGAGCGCGGGCAGCCGTGCCCGGCCGAGCGGGGCGCCGACCCTGCTCCCGGCCCCGCTGCCGCCCGGCAACCTGCCGCAGACCAGGGCGCGGCCCAGCGCGGGCAGCCGGGTGTTCCACGCCGAGATGACCGACCTGTGGGCCGCCGTGGTGACCGGCCAGGCCCGGCTGGCCGTCCAGGCGTTCTTCCCGCTGCACGCCTACACCCAGGTCAAGGCGATCGCCGGCCCGGCGGCCGACTGGCGCAGCCGGCTGTTCGGTGACTTCCGGCTGGACGTGGCGGCCGCCCATCACTACCTGGGCCGGGACGCGGCCCGCGCCCGGCTGCTCCGGGTCATCGTGCCGTCCGCCGAGGCGGCCTGGATCGACCCGGGGGTGTGCTACAACTCGGTCGGCTACTGGCACGTCGCCGGGGCCCGGCTGGTCTACCGGGAGCACGGCCGGCTGCGCTCGATCGGCATCGCGTCGCTCATCTCCTGGCGCGGCCGGTGGTACGTGGTCCATTTCGGCGCGGTGCTGCGCACCGGGGCCAGCGGCCTGGTCGACCAGCCCGCGGCCGGCCCGGGCGTACCAGGACCGGCGGGCGGATGCTGACCCGGGGCGCCGCAGCGCGCCGTATCCTGTCCGGCATGCGTTCCCCGGCTTTCCCGGCGCGCCGCGCCTGGCTCCCCGCCGTGACCGGTGGCCTGCTGGCCACCCTGGCCGTCGCGGGCTGCGGGCCAAAGCAGGCGGCCAGCCAGCAGACCGCGGCGACCGTACCGCCCACGCACGCCGCGGCGGCTTCCACCCTGCCCGCGCCGTCGCCCACTCCGACCTGCGACACCACGGTCGCGTCCGGCTTCCCGTGCGCGATGCGGGGCCGGATCGTCGACGTCAAGCACTACCTCCGGCGGCTGCCCGGCACCATCGGCATCGTGCTGCACGACCGCACGACGGGCGCCACCTGGCATAACGCCCATGCCGGGGCACTCATCCCGGCCGCGTCCACGATCAAGCTGGCGATGATGACCGACCTGTTGCTGCGCAACCGGGCCGGCCAGATCCACCTCACCCCGGCTGACCGGGCGGCCATGTTCCAGGCGCTGTACACCAGCAACGACGACGACGCGACCTACCTGTGGAACCGCTACGAGGACGCCAGCTTCATGGACCGGGTACGGGCGTTCGGTATGCACAGCACACGGTTCACCAATTCAGCGTTCTGGGGCAACGTGGACACCACCGCCCGGGACCTGGACAACCTGATCAACTACGTGCTGACCAAGACGCCGCCGCACATCCGCGGCTACCTGGTGCACCGGCTGCAGCACGTCAGCGCGCTCGACCAGCAGTGGGGCGTGTGGGGCGCCGGGCCGGCCAACCATCCGGGCAACAAGGACGGCTGGGAACAGGATCCCGACGGCTTCGGCGTCTGGATCACCAACACGGTCGGCTTCGCCGGGCCGAATCAGCAGTACACCCTGGCCATCACGTACAACATGGGCGGCTTCGGCGAGAACGGCAACACCGGGTTCAAGTTCGGCACCAACAAGCTGACCCAGATCGCGGCCATGCTGTTCCAGGGCCACCACACCGGCACCCCGCACCCGCTGCCCTCCGCCGTCCCGTAGCCGCCCCGGACCGGATCAGTGAGAGGGGTGACCGCGTCCCGCTTCGTGGTGCAACTGCACGACGCCACCGCGCTGCACTACGACCTGCGCATCCAGGTTGGTGACGTGCTGCGGTCGTGGGCCGTGCCCCGCGGGCCGTCGCTCGACCCGGCGGCCCGGCGGCTGGCCGTGCCGGTCGAGGACCACACGCTGGACGCGGGTGACTTCGAGGGGGTGCACCCGGGGCAGCGGCGCGGCACCGGCGCGGTGATCATCTGGGATGAGGGCCCGGCCGACATCATCCGGGACGAGCCCGGGCACCTGTCCGTCACGCTGCACGGCCACAAGCTGTCCGGCGGCTTCGCGCTGACCCGGACCGGCGAGCGGCGCTGGATCCTGGTCAAGACCCGGGACGCGGACGCCCGGCCCGGCTCGGACATCGTGGCCGAGCAGCCGGCCAGCGTGCGCAGCGGCCGGACCTGGCAGCAGGTGGCCCGGCAGGACCGGCTACCAGGTTGAGATCAGGCCGCCGTCGATACCGAAGTCAGACCCGGTGATGTTCCCGGCGCGCGGGCTGGCCAGGAACAGCACCAGGTCGGCCACCTCGGCTGGCTGGGTGAACCGCCCGGTCACCATCTGGCTGGCCGCCTCCTGAGCGACGTCCGCAGGCTTGGCCCCGGTGGCCGCGCCGCGCGTTTCGGCCACCCCGCCCGCGCCCAGCCACAGATCGGTGGCCACCGGGCCCGGGCTGACCCAGTTGACCCGGACGCCCTGCGGCCCGAGTTCCTTCGACAGCGACTTGGAGAAGTTGGCCAGCGCGGCCTTGGCCGCGCTGTAGTCCATCACCGCCGGGTCGGGCAGCCGTGCGTTGACCGAGCAGATGTTCACGATCGCGGCGTGCTCCGACGCCAGCAGCCCGGGCAGTGCGTTGCGCGTGGTCCGCACCGCGGCCAGCAGGTTGAGCGTGAGCGTGGCCAGCCAGTCCTCGTCCGTGATGCTGCTGAACCCACCGGTCCGCGGCGGCGCATTGCCCACGTTGTTGACCAGGATGTCGATCCGGTCGCCGGCCAGCGCGGTCAGCTGGGCTGACCCGCCCGGCTCGGCCAGGTCCACCGCCAGCACCTGCACCTGGCCACCCTTGGCTAGCTCGTCCAGCTCGGCCGACGACCGCCGGGCCCCGGCGACGACCCGGGCCCCGTTGTCCACCAGCCCGCGCACCACGGCCAGCCCGATCCCCCGGCTCGCCCCGGTGACCACCGCGATCCGCCCGTCCAGGCCCAGGTCCATGTTCCCACCCTCCTGCTGCGTGCACCGTGCTCACCCCGACGGTAGCCGGGGCCATGTTCGGCACCGGAACGGGCACCATCTTCAGCGTGGCCGACCGCTGCACGGTCCCGGCCGCCAGCCGAGCGAAGGGACGGTCCAGATGCGAGCCGCGGGAGTAACCCAGACCGGCGGGCCGGTCACGCTGCTGGACCTCGCTGACCCGCGGCCGCTGCGGGACGGCGAACTGCTGCTCGAGGTGCAGGCGAGCGGGGTCGGCAACTGGGACGAGTTCGTCCGCACCGGGGGCTGGGTTACCGGTGCCCGGCCACCGATGGCGCTGGGCGTGGAGGCGGCCGGGACAGTGGCTGGGGTCGGCCCGGCGGTGCCGGGCTTTCAGCTGGGCGACCGGGTCAGCACGCATTCGCTGCCGCTGCCCGACCAGGGCTGCTGGGCGGAGCTGTTCATCGCGGCCGCCGCCCAGGCCGCCGCGGTCCCAGCGGGCGTGCCGTGGGACGTGGCCGGTGCGTTCCCGGTGCCCGCGCTCACCGCGGATCAAGCGCTGACCGATGCGGTGCAGCTCAGGCCGGGTGAGAGCGTGCTGATACACGGCGCGGGCGGCGTCACTGGGGGTCTGCTCGTCCAGCTGGCGGCCCACTACGGCGCGCGGGTCATTGCCACCGGAGGCCCGGCCAGCCTGGACCGGCTGCGCGGGCTGGGCGCGGCCACTGTCCTCGACTACCAAGAGCCAGGCTGGCCGGGCCAGGTGTGCTGGCTGACCGACCGCGGTGCCGACGTGGCGGTGAACGCGGCCCGGGGCGGAGCGGCGGACGCGGTGCGAGCGGTGCGGCCGGGCGGCCGGCTGGCTACCATCACCGGGGACCCGCCACCGGCCGAGCGTGGCATCACGGTCCGTGCGGTCCAGGTCGAACCGGACGGCCCGCGGCTGGGCAAGCTGGCCGGACTGCTCGGCCACGGGGTGCTCAGCGTGACGGTCGGCGGCAGCTTCCCGCTGGACCAGGCGGCCCAGGCGCTGGACCAGGTTCGGCACGGCGCGCACGGCACCGCCATCGTGCTGCAGCCCGGCCAGCCGGGACGGTAGGCGTCGGCCCGGCACACCAGGCCCCGGACGGCCGCGCCGGGCGCAATGGCAGGGTGGGGGTACCGGCGTTGGGCGAGAAGGGCAGGTCCAGATGGACACGATGATGGCGCTGCGGGCGCACCAGCGCGGCGGGCCGGAGCAGCTGGTTTACGAGCAGGCACCGGTGCCGGTGCCGCAGCCAGGCGAGGTGCTGGTGGCGGTGCACGCCGCGGCCATCACGTTCGCCGAGCTGACCTGGGACGAGTCCTGGACCACCGAGGATGGCCGGGACCGGACGCCAATCATCCCGGCGCATGAGATGTCCGGCACCGTGGCCGCGCTCGGCGATGGGGTCAGCACGGCGGCGGTCGGCGACGAGGTGTACGGGCTGATCGAGTTCGACCGGAACGGGGCAGCCGCTGAGTTCGTGACCATCCCGGCCGCCGAACTGGCGGCCAAGCCGCGAACCGCCTCGCACCTGGACACGGCCACGCTGCCGCTGGCCGCGCTGACCGCCTGGCAGGCGCTGGCCGACCAGGCCGCGCTGCAGGCGGGCGAACAAGTGCTGGTGCTGGGCGGCGCGGGTGGGGTCGGGGTGTATGCGGTGCAGCTCGCGATGGCACTCGGCGGACAGGTCACCGCGACCGGGGCCAGCCGGGACGCCGACCTGGTGCGTGGCCTGGGCGCGGCGGCGTTCGTCGCCACACGGGACACCGGCGCCCAGCCCGGGGCAGGCCGCTTCGACGTGGTTATCGACACGGTCGGCGGGGCCGCGCTGGACAGCGCCTTTGCCGCGCTGCGGCCGGGCGGCCGGCTGGTCACGCTAGGTGCCCCTCCATCCCAGGAGCAGGCCCGCCAGCACGGAGTGCAGGCGATGTTCTTCATCGTCAGCCCAGATGCGGCCGAACTCGCGCACCTCGCGGACCTGGTAGATCAGGGCAAGCTGCGCGCCGTGGTCAGCCAGACATTCCCGCTCAGCGAGGGCCGGGCCGCGTTCGAGAGCGGCCGGCGAGCCCGGCCGCCGGGCAAAACGGTCCTGGTGGTGCGCTGAGGGTTGGCCGAGACTGGGCCAGAGGGGGTGCGACGATGAGCCAGCCCGCGGCGGCCACCAGCGGAACCGGTGAGGGCCTGGTCATGGCCAGCGGGCCGGGGCGGTGGGTGCTGCTGGCCACCGTGCTGGGCTCGGCCATCGCATCCATCGACGCCACTGTGGTCGGCATCGCGCTGCCCGCCATCGGCCGGGACTTCAACGCCAGCCTGAGCGCGCTGCAATGGGTGGTCACCGGATACACGCTGACGCTGGCCGGGCTGCTGCTGCTGGCGGGCGCGCTGGGCGACAAATACGGCCGCAAACGGGTCTTCGTCATCGGGGTGAGCTGGTTCGCGATCGCGTCGCTGCTGTGCGCCGTCGCCCCCAGCGCCGGGTTCCTGATCGGCGCCCGGGCGCTGCAAGGAGTGGGCGCAGCGCTGCTCACCCCGGGCAGCCTGGCCATCCTGGAGGCGGTGTTCCGGCCCGACGACCGCAGCAAGGCGATCGGCGCCTGGTCCGGGTTCAGCGGGGTGGGCACCGCGATCGGGCCGTTCATCGGCGGCTATCTGGTGGCCGCCGCGTCCTGGCGGTACATCTTCCTCATCAACCTGCCCCTCGCGGTCGTGGTGGTCGCGGTGACGCTGCGGCACGTGCCGGAGTCCCGCGACCCGGCGGCCACCGCCCCGATCGATGTGACCGGCGGCGTGCTGGTCACCCTGGGCCTGATCGGGCTGACCTACGGGCTGATCGAGGGCCCGGGCGGGAACTGGACCAAGCCCCTGGTGCTGGCCGGGCTGCTCGGCGGCCTGGCGCTGCTGGCCGCGTTCCTCTGGTGGGAACACCGCACCCCGTCGCCCATGTTGCCGCTCAACTTGTTCAGCTCGCGCCAGTTCACCGCGACCAACGTGGTCACGTTCGTGGTCTACGGCGGCATCGGCGGGGCACTGTTCCTGCTGCCGATCCAGCTCCAGCAGGTGTCCGGGTATAGCGCCCTGGAGTCCGGGATCGCCTTGCTGCCGGTCACCGCGATCACGCTGGCGCTGTCCCAGCGCTCGGGCGCGCTGGCCGGCCGGATCGGCCCCCGGCTCCAGATGTCGGTCGGGCCGGTGCTGGTCGGCCTCGGGCTGGGCTTGTTCACCCTGATCACCGCCTCGGGTGACTACCTGACCGAGGTGCTGCCCGGGGTGCTCGTGTTCGGCTTCGGCCTGGCCGTGGCGGTGGCCCCGCTCACTTCGACGGCGCTGTCGTCGGTGCCGCCTGAGCACGCCGGGATGGCGTCCGCGGTCAACAACGACGTGGCCCGGGCCGCGGCGCTGATCGCGGTGGCGCTGCTGCCCGCGGCGGGCGGGCTGACCGGGGACGCCTACCAGCACCCGGCCGTGTTCTCGGCCGGGTTCCACACCGCGTCGCTGATCGCGGGCGGGCTGTGCGTGGCGGGCGGCGTGCTGGCCGCGGTGACCATCCGCAACCCGTCCCGGGCCAAGGCGGCCGCGGTGGCCGCGTCCCGGCACGGGCCGCTGCTGAACTGCGCGCTGGACGCGCCGCCGCAGACCTGACCCGCGGCGCTGGCCGCCGCGGTACTGGACGGCTGTCGAAGCTGCGGGGCCAGCTCCGACACAGGGCTGAACGCGCCACCACGGCGCAGCTAGCGGAAGGACTCCCGTCATGGACTGGAAACTGGAAGTCGTCGTCGTCCCGGTCACCGACATCGACCGGGCGAAGCAGTTCTACCTGGACAAGGTCGGATTCAAGCTGGACGCCGACATCCAGCCGGCCGAGAACTTCCGGGTGGTACACATGACCCCGCCCGGGTCGGCCTGCTCGGTCGTGATCGGCCCGGCTGTCGTCAGCCCGGGCACGGACCTGACCGCCAGCGCCCGGATGCAGCTGGTCGTCACCGACATCGACGCGGCCCGGGCCGAGCTGTCCGGCCGCGGCGTGGATGTCTCGGGCGTGCAGATCTTGGACGCCCGGGACGGCGGTAAGTTCTTTTACTTCAGCGACCCGGACGGGAACAACTGGGCCGTGCAGGAGATCCGCGATTACGTGGGCGCGCCGCTGGACGAGCCAGCCGACGGCTGATCCGGCGGTGACTTTCCGGCCGCCGGCTGGTCTGTACTCACAGGGCCAGCCGCGGCAGCCGGAGTTCGCGCTGGCAACCGTGGAGACCACCATGACTGCCAGCACGGATTTCATCAGCGAAACCGGTCAGTTCCGGACTGAGCTGCTCGCCTACTGTTACCGGATGCTGGGCTCGGCCGACGAGGCTGAGGACCTGGTCCAGGAGACCTACCTGCGGGCGTGGCGGTCCTACGACGGCTTCGAGGGCCGCTCCTCGGTGCGCACCTGGCTGTACCGGATCGCCACCAACGCCTGCCTGACCGCGATCGACCGGCGCGGCCGCCGGCCGCTGCCATCCGGGCTCGGCGCACCGGGCGACGACTCGGCCGCGCCGGTGCCGGCCGGCCCGGAGGTGCCCTGGCTGCAGCCGCTGCCCGGGGCGCTGCTGCTTGCCGAGGCGGCCGACCCGGCCGTGGTCGCCGCGTCGCGGGCAGGCCTGCGGCTGGCTCTGGTCGCCGCCTGGCAGTACCTGTCCGCCCGGCAGCGCGCGGTGCTCATCCTGCGCGACGTGCTGGACTGGCCGGCGGCCCAGGTGGCGGACCTGCTGGGCACCAGCACCGCGGCGGTGAACAGCGCGCTGCGCCGGGCCCGCGCCCAGCTGGCCGACGTGCTGCCCGCGGAAAACGCGGTCACCGAGCCGGCCGAGCCGGCCCAGCGGGCGATGCTCGACCAGTTCATGGCGGCGTTCGTGCACGCCGACGTGGCCGCGCTGGCCAGGCTGCTGCGCGACGACGTGGTACTGGAGATGCCGCCGCTGCTCACCTGGTTCGCCGGCCGGGACGACGTCACCGGGTTCTTTGCCCGGCAGGTGTTCCCGCAGACCCAGTTCAGAATGCTCGCGACGGCGGCCAACGGGCAGCCCGCGGCGGCCGCCTATCACCGGGACGGCCGCGGCCGCTATCAGGCGCACGCCATCACCGTGCTCACCGTGACCGCGACCGGCATCGCCCGGATCGACACGTTCCTCGACCCCGCCCTGTTCCCGAAGTTCGGCCTGCCCCAGCAACTCCCGGCCGAGTAGCGGCCAACGGCGCTGGCGCGTTCTACGCCCACCGGGGTTGGCGGCCGCCGCCCCGGCCGGGCCGGTTTCGGCTGGCTGCGGCTGCGGCTGACCATCCCGGGCTGAGCCCGAATCCAGCGCACGGCGATTTCCAGCCACCTGCCTGGTCTGCATATCCGGAACCGCCCACCCAGGCGGCTCGCACCACCGCAGACGAGTCCAGGAGGACCAGCATGACCAGCACCGACATCACCGGCCGGAACGCGATCGTGACCGGCGCCAGCCGCGGCTTCGGCCGGGCCATCGCCACCTCGCTCAGCAAGGCAGGCGCCCAGGTCACCGGCGTGGCCCGGGACCCGGCCCCACTGGCCGAACTAGCCGCCGAACTCGGTGGCTCGTTCACCCCGGTCAGCGCCGACGCGGCCGACCCGGTCGTCACCGGCCGCCTCATCGACGAATACCAGCCCAGCGTCCTGGTGCTCAACGCGGGCGCCGCCCCGCTGAGCCGGCCTATCCAGCGGCACACCTGGCAGACGTTCAGCCGGAACTGGGAGGTCGACGTGCGGCACGCGTTCGGCTGGGTGCGCGAGGCGCTGCTCGCCCCGCTGCCGCCGGGCAGCGTGGTGGTCGTCATGTCCAGCGGGGCCGCGCTGCGCGGCTCACCGCTGAGCGGCGGCTACGCCGGAGCCAAGGCCACCATCCGGTTCCTGACCAGCTACGCCGTGGCCGAGTCAGCGCGGGACGGGCTGGGCATCCGGTTCGTCTCCGTGCTGCCCCAGCTCACCCCGGCGACCCGGCTCGGCGCCGCCGCGGTGGCCGCCTACGCCGCCCGGCAGGGCCTGGACGTGCCCGGCTACCTGGCCGAGGTCGGCCCCACGCTGACCGCCGACCAGGTGGGCAGCGCGATCACCGAGCTGATCACGGATCCGGGCCACGACCAGGACGCCTACCTGCTCACCACGGGCGGCCTGAACCCACTCCCGCAATAGTCCACTCGTCTCCCCCACCACGGGCCCCAGAAAGAGGTATCCCGATATGACTGACATCGTCAGCCCGGCCCAGGCCACCCCACCCGGCCAGGCAGGCCGGGCCGGGCGGCCCGGCCCGGCGCATCGCGGCTGGACGCTCGCCCTGGCCTCGGCCGGGGCGTTCATGGCCGCCCTGGACGTAGTCGTGGTGTCGACCGCGCTGCCTACCCTGCACAACCAGCTCGGCGCCAGCCTGTCCCAGCTGGAATGGACCATCAACGCCTACAGTCTGACCTTCGGCTGCCTGATGCTGACCGGCGCCGCGCTGGGCGACCGGTTCGGCCGCCGCCGGATGTTCGTAACCGGCCTGCTCGTGTTCGTGCTCGGCTCGGCGCTGGCCGCGCTGTCCCCCGATGCCGGGCTGCTCATCGCGGCCCGCGTGGTGCAGGGCGCGGGCGGTGCTCTCCTGGTACCGCTCACCCTGACCCTGATCAGCGACGCGTTCCCGGTCGAGCAGCGCGGCACGGCCATCGGCATCTGGGGCGGCGTCACCGGCCTGGGCGTGGCGGCCGGCCCGGTGGTCGGCGGCGCGATCGTGCAGGGCGCGTCCTGGCAGTGGATCTTCTGGCTCAACGTCCCGGTCGGGCTGGCCACCGCGGCGCTGGCGGCGGTGCGGCTGAAGGAGAGCCGCGGCCCGCGGCCGCAGCTCGACATCGTGGGCCTGCTGCTGGCCGGGGCCGGCCTGTTCGCGCTGACCTGGGCCCCGGTCCGGGCCCCGTCGGCTGGCTGGGCCAGCGCCGAGGTGATCGGTGCGCTGGCCGCGGGCGTGCTGCTGATGGGCGGTTTCCTGGCCTGGGAGCGGCGGGCCGCCTACCCGATGCTGCCGCTGGCCTACTTCCGCCGCCGCGGCTTCGCCACCGCCAACGCAGTGATCTTCTTCCAGTTCGTCTCGCTGATCGGGTCGCTGTTCTTCGTCACCCAGCTGTTCCAGATCGGGCTCGGGTACTCCCCGCTCGCGGCGGGCGTCCGCATCCTGGTCTGGATGGCGATGCCGATGCTGATCTCCCCGCTGGCCGGCACGCTGGCCGACCGGATCGGCAACCGCCCGTTCATGGTCGCCGGCCTGATCCTGCAGGCAGGCGGGCTGGCCTGGCTGGCGGCCGCCACTCACCCCGGGGTGGGCTACCCGGACCTGGTCGCGCCGCTGGTCATATCCGGGGTCGGCATCTCGATGTGCTTCCCCACGGTGGCCAATTTGGTGACCGCCTCAGTACCGCCGGCCGACGTCGGGGTGGCGGCTGGGACGAACAACGCACTCAACGCCCTTGGCGGTGTGTTCGGCGTCGCCATCCTCGCGGCCGTATTCGCGGCTCATGGCAGCTACGCTGACCCGGCGTCGTTCATCGCGGGCTTCCGGCCCGCCGAGTGGACGGCGGCGGCGGTGGCCGCGGTCGGCGTGCTGGCCGCGGTGCTCGCCCCGGGCCGGACCGCCGACCTGGCCGCGATCAGAACGCGATCACCCGCAGCGCGGCCCTGAGACTGGCCGCGTCGTGCGCGGACAGCTTGCTGAGGAACCGCCGCTCCGCGTCGTCGGACGCGGTGATGGCGCCGGCCATAGTGGTGTGGCCCGCGCCGGTGAGGGTGACCACGTTGCGGCGCCGGTCGGCAGGGTCCGGCCGGCGCCGCACCAGGCCCTTGTCCTGCAAGCCGTCGATCAGCGCGACCATCGTGGTCCGGTCCACGCCTAGCCGGCCCGCCACGTCCTGCTGGGACAGCGGGACCGGGTCGTCGATGGTCATCAGCACGGCCAGCTCGCGCCCGGTGATACCGAACGGGGCCAGCGCGGGCGCGGTGAACGCGGCCAGCCGCAGCTGCGCGTGCTTGAGCAGGTAGCCCAGCCGCTCGCCCACCGCGGTGGGCGGCGCGGCCGGACGGGACAGGTCCTCCGGGGTCTGAGCTGACACACGAGCATTGTACGAGTAGGCTGATCGTCAGTAATGCTGATGATCAGCTTAGTTGACGTTTGTGATGGAGGCCCGCCGCAGATGACTGACCGCACGCTCAGCTTCGGCATCAAGACCAGCCAGATGGGCATCGGCTACCCGGAGATCCGCCGGATCTGGCGGGAAGCCGACCAGATCCCGGTGTTCGAGCACGCCTGGCTGTGGGACCACATGGTGCCGCTGCGCGGCGACATCCGCGCCGCGGCCCTGGAAGCCTGGACGCTGCTGGCCGCGCTGGCCGCGCAGACCAGCCGGCTGCGGCTCGGCGTCCTGGTCACCAGCAACCGGCTCCGCTCCCCCACCCTGCTGGCCAAGATGGCCGCCACCGTGGACGTCATGGCCGGCGGCCGGCTCATCCTCGGCATCGGCGCGGGCGGCAGCGCGGTGCCTATCGAGCACAACCCGGCGGTGCGCGAGTTCGCGGCCTACGGCGTGCCGCTGGTCCCGCCCGGCCAGGCGGTCCGCGACCTGGCCCAGTCGCTGGACATCATCAAGCGGATGTGGACCAGCGACGAGCCGTTCGACTTCACCGGGCCGACCATCCGGCTCACCGGCGCGGTGTGCGAGCCCAAACCGGTACAGCGCCCGCACCCCCCGGTGATGATCGGCGGGCAGGGCGAGCGGTTGCTGCGCGTCGTGGCCGAGCACGCCGACATCTGGGCTTACCCAGGCCCGCCGGACGCCACCTTCCGGCAGCGCGAGCAGGTGCTCGGCGAGCACTGCGCGGCCATCGGCCGGGACCCGGCCGGGATCACCCGGTCCATGCAGCTGATCGTCCGGTGCGATGAACCGGACGCGGTCCCGGCCGCCCGC
>Ga0210401_10004227_pt1 | contig 15032 bp, 16 predicted proteins | sample IncBWH32MmetaG_FD_150866 | JGI IMG/M metagenome (GOLD analysis project Ga0210401, IMG submission 150866) | Forest soil microbial communities from Barre Woods Harvard Forest LTER site, Petersham, Massachusetts, United States - Inc-BW-H-32-M | ecosystem: Environmental > Terrestrial > Soil >... | reverse complement strand
CGGTCTTTTCAGGACTGCTGCTCATTGTGGTCGGCGGGCTGCTGCTGGTCGCGACGCTGAACCCCGGCGTTCGCCTCGGCTATATCATTGGTCACTTCTGGCCGGTCATTTTCATTCTCTGGGGCGTCGCAAAGCTCGTGGACCGCTCGGTGCTCTCGCAAGGCGGCGAGCACCGCCCCCTGATCACGGGCGGGGAAGTGATTCTGATCATCGTGCTTCTGTTTCTCACACTGTTCGTCGCTGCGGGCCGGTGGGTCGGCGGCCGCTTCCCGCGGGGCGCGATCGATCTTGGGCCATTCTCGGAGCGCTACTCGCAGAATCGCCGGGTGGACGTGCGCGAGGTGCTGGCCAGTTCTACTTTCTCGGTCACGACGCAATCGGGTGGCATCAACGTGCACGGCAGCGGCGACAATGGCCTTCTTGTGCTCGGCACGGCTTCTGCGCCGGGAAGTTCGCAACAGGACGCCGACAATCGCATGAGGAATCTCGACGTCGTCTTCGACGGGCCGCCGGGCGCCTACTCGATCCATCCGGTCAACGTGCATGACAACAACGTCTCGGTCGATCTCGACGTGCAGTTGCCGAAAGCGGCGAAGGTCGTCGCCAAAGTGCAGCGCGGGGACGTAGCCGTCTCTGATGTTCAGGGCGGCGCGGACGCGGCCACGCACAACGGCGGCATCGACATTCACGACGTCGCAAAGGACGTCACCGCGGACTCGGGGAATGGTGATGTGCACATTCGCAACATCAATGGCGCCGTGAATCTGAACGGCCACGGCGGCGGCGAAGTTGAAATCGCCGATGTTCAGGGAGCCATTGCGGTCAACGGAAATATTTTTGGTGACGTAGAGATTCGCAACGCGGCGAAGGTCGTCGCGTTCTCAACACCGCGCGCCAACGTGCAGGCCGCGGGCATCCCCGGCCAACTGAAAATCGATAACGGTGCCATCGAACTGTCGCGCGCCACCGGGCCCATCAGCGTCACCGCGCGCAATCAGGACGTGCGCCTCAACGACGTTGCCGGCAACATCGACGTCAACAACAAGCGCGGCGACATCAACCTGACCTTCTCGACGCCTCCCAAAGCGCCCGTAAATATTTCGACTGACGCGGGCGACGTCACGGTTATTCTTCCTCCTCAATCGACGTTCACGATCGAGGCAACTTCAAATTCAGGCGACATCACCGACGATTTTTCGTCCGCCCACATCGAAGACGATACTCACGGCCCGCATCAGGATAACCACACCTACGGCTCGGGCGGTCCGGTCATTCACGTCACCACCAAGTACGGCGACATCCACATCGGCAAAACGCAATAGCTTCGTTTTTTGCGCTGATGTGGCGCGCCGGGACCCAGCCGTTCCGTTCGCCTTTGTCCGTCTCCATCGGCGTACATTTGTGGCAAAAGGTTACGCCTCATCCAGCTTTTCTCCGTGGCTCACCACCTGCCGGCCGGCAGGCGGGACTTCCTGGCCCGCCTTTCAGACCGTCGCTCCGCGCAGCCGCTCCATCGTCGCAAAAAATTCCGGGAACGACACGCCGACGCAGTCTGAATCCTTGATCGTCGTATCGCCGGTCGCTCCGAGCGCCGCCACCGAAAGGGCCATCGCGATCCGATGATCGCCGTGCGACTCGACCTTTGCGCCGCGCAGTTTCGTTTTGCCCGCGACGCGCATCCCATCGGGAAATTCCTCGACGCTCGCTCCCATCGCACGCAGACCGGCCGCAATCGTCGCGATGCGGTCGCTCTCCTTCACCCGCAGCTCCTGCGCATCGTGAATCTCAATTCCCTTCTCCGTGAACGGCCCCAGCGCCGCCAGCATCGGCAGCTCGTCGATCATTTCCGCCACCTGCGTGCCGGCCACCGTGCCGCCCGTGAGATTCGAATGCGAAATCGAAACGTCGCCGACCAGTTCGCCATCGCGCAATTGCACCGTCGGAATTTTCACCGAACCGCCAATCGAAATCAGGAAATCGAGCACGCGCGCTCTGGTCGGATTCAGGCCCACGTTGTGCAACATCAGTGACGACTCGGGCAAAATCAGCGCCGCTGAAATCAGAAAAACCGCGCCCGAAAGATCGCCGGGCACAACGAGCTGCCGCGCTGTCATTTTCGGCCGTGGATAAATCTTCACCGCACCTTTTGCATCCGACAGACTTTCGACGCGGGCTCCAAATTCGCGCAGGGCAGTTTCCGTGTGATCGCGCGTGGCGACCGATTCGCGCACGATTGTCTCGCCCTCGGCATAAAGCCCCGCGAAGAGCACCGCTGACTTTACCTGCGCGCTCGGAATCGGCGTCGTGTAATCGATCGCGTGCAGCGGACGCCCGTGAATCTCAAGCGGCGCGCGGCCACCCTCCTGGCTCGTGATCTCCGCACCCATTTTGGCGAGCGGGTCCATCACGCGCCGCATCGGACGCCGCCGTAAGGAATCGTCTCCCGTGATCGTGGAATTGAATTTCTGCCCGGCGAGCACTCCGCAAAGCATCCGCATTGTCGAGCCGGAATTTTCGGCGTCGAGCGTCTTTCGCGGCTCTTTCAGGCCGTCGAGCCCCGCGCCTGTGACAAACACGCGGTCGCTCTTGATATCGACTTCCGCGCCCAGGCGGCGCACGCATTCAAGCGTGCTGCGGCAGTCCGCGGCCGACGCGTAATTGATAATTTCGCTTTTTCCCTCGGCCAGGGCGGCCAGAATCGCGTAGCGGTGTGAAATCGACTTGTCGCCTGGCAACTCGACCACACCCGTCACGTTTCCGCCCGACGAAATTGTTCGTTTTGACATGCCGAAAATTCTAACACGGCGGTCGGATTGGCCAGAGAAAACGCGGCGCGGAAAAAGGTAATTTCGCGCGGCCGAAGCGCTTATTCCCGGCGATCAGACCCGGGCCAAGGCACGATCGGTTGGATGTTCAGCAATTTCGGATTTAGGTCTCGGCCACGTCCAGGCAATCCACAACCAGACGGGGACGGCAGCCAATGCAGCCCACAGGAAATAGCCTCCCGCATCGACCCCAAGATCGATCCACTCATGCACGGTCGTCGCGAGAACCAGCGAGCCAGTGCGCTCGGTTAGAAATGCGAGGGCGAACGTGATGACGACGATTGCGGGAACGATGATTTCCAATCGCGAAATCACCTCGCGCAGCGTGCCCTTGGTATGCGAAGTGAAGTGCCAGATTTCCCACAGGAACGCCAGAAGCAAGTAGCCTCGAACCCTTCCGAGCGGGCGTAGCGCACCTTGCAGGAATCCCCGCCAACCCACTTCCTCTCCCAGGGTCGAGAAGCCACCCACGACCAAGTAGTAGACCAGCTTGTAGGAAAAATGCCGCGACCCGGTTGCAGAAGCGACGCACGCAAAGAGAATGGGCATCAGGAAGAACAGTGCGGACCGCTTCCATGAGGAGCCCCAGAGGGTCACGGATCGGGATCGCGCCTGGGGAAAGAGAGTGAAGACTGCGATCGCAGCGAGGCCTGGCCCCCACGGCTGCGTCAGTCCTTTGATTTCTTCGGGAAGGCGCCAGGCATTCCAGCTTGCCGTATGAACATCCCGCCACCAGAAAAAGGGCCACGACAGCGCGCAGGCCAGGACGTAGAACAGAGCGATCGCGCGCCAATTCGGCTTCGATTGCGCTTCGATGTTTTGGATCACAACCGATCCTATCCCGGGCCGGAACTCGAGCTCAAGTTCGCGATGTGGTCAAGAGCGCAGCGGTGCAAAGCATGAGTTTGTCGTCGATGGGTCTGCTGATTTTGAAAGTGCTCCGGTGTCCGCACGCGCACCGATTCCCTTGCGATATCGGTCCGCACTTCGTTCGAGTTGCTCCTATATCTGAGCGACAGCGTCGGGCTCGGGCGCCCGGCGATACCGTACCTCTCCATCCCAAGCTAGAATACGCGCCATGCCAAGAGTCCGTATTGGGACGAGCAGTTTTACGGCGAGTGGGTGGGAGACGACGTTCTACCCCGCCGGGCTGAAGGACGCCGACCGGCTCACCTACTACGCGACGAAATTCGACACGGTGGAGATCGACGCGACGTTTTATCGCGTGCCGGCGCTATCGACGGTGAAAGGATGGAGGGCGAAGACTCCGGCGGATTTCACGTTTGCGCTGAAGGTGCCGCAGGCGATCACGCACGAAAAAGTGCTGGTCGATTGCGACGACGACCTGAAAGCGTTTCTGGATGCGGCGAGTCTGTTGGCCGAAAAGCTCGGCCCGCTGCTCTTTCAATTCGGATATTTCAACCGGTCGGTCTTCAAATCACAGGCGGAATTTCTGGCGCGGCTCAAGCCGTTTCTCGCCAAGTTGCCGAAGGGCTTCCAGTTCGCGATCGAAATCCGCAACAAAGACTGGCTGGATGCGCGCCTGAGCGACCTGCTGCGCGAACACGAGGTGGCGCTCGCGATGATCGATCAGGGCTGGATGCCGCGTCCATGGGAAGTGAAAACGAAGGTCGATTGGCTGACAGCGCCGGGTTTTTCCTATGCGCGTCTGCTGGGCGACCGCAATGCCATCGAAGGACACACCAAGACGTGGGACAAGGTGATCGTCGACCGGAAAACGGACCTGGAAAAGTGGCTCGATTACTGGAAGAGGATCGAGCGCTACGACGACATGAGTTACATCTACTTGAACAACCATTACTCGGGATTTGCCCCAGCGACGGCAGAGACTTTGCGCAAGATGTGGAACAACACAAAGTGAGGGGCTGCGGCTCGAATCGATACGGCGTCCGATTAGGGCCTAACCCTCGTGCCTTCAACACCTCTGCCGCTTCCAGTTGGGAGTGAAAATACTTGCCGGCAATCACCGCCTCACATCGCCCGAACAAAATCCGACGCCAAGGAAAATTGGATCGAACGCTGGCAAGGAAGTGCGCGAAAATGGGATGGGGAGAAATATTCCTCATCGGGGGAAACCAGACAGAGCAGCTTGAGGAGGCTGAGATTCATGGCATCGCGAATTTGCTGTACGGAGGGTCATTCGACAAAGGCGATTCCGGTGGGAGAGGCGGCTATCGCTCTCGCCGAAGGACGCGCAATCGGAACGTGCAGAAAATGCGGCAAGGCGTTGCAATATCGGATCGAGCACACCTATGAGAACGATCCCAAGGATAAGGAATACATCTTCGTGGTGACGGGCGCGGCTCGGTTGGCCGCCCGGACGGCCGACAGCAAGGACGTGGATGCCTTTCTGCTGACGCTGCGCGATATGGAATCCGGAAAAGAGCTGATTCTGCCGACTTTCTGGGACTTCGGCTCGACCCGAGCGCATCGCGGCGCGCATCCGGCGCCCATGTTGAGCTTGGAGGGATGGAAGCGGCTGTTCCGGCAGCTCAACGCGAGTCTTGAGGAGCCGCTGCAAAGAATTCGCGAGCGTGCCTATCAGCTTTACGAGCAGCGCGGGCGGCTCGATGGCTACGACGTGGCCGATTGGCTCCAAGCCGAGGCTGAAATTAACGATGCGGGGCGGGTTCTCGCCGCGGCGGCGTAAGCGCAAACGCGTCGAGCGGGGGTGGCCGGGCTAACCCGGGAGGTTGATGCCGCTGACAAAGCCCCCCAGGTGTCCGGTGATTGCGATGACGAGAACCCCGAGAATCTCGATCGGGAGCCGATAGGCTGGCAGAACCAGTAACGTCGATCGCCTGGCCCTGAAATGGACAAGCCATACGAGCCAGATCAGAGCGGTTGACGCCATCGCGAACGCGAGGTGCAGCAGCAAAACGCCCTGGAGCTTGGCCGATTCGAGTTGGAATTTCCACGCGAGTAGGCCCGTTGCGACCGCCGGCAAAGTCATGATTGCAGCGACGGCGAAGTTGCAGTAAGCGGCGGCGGCCAGTTGGAGCTTTTTGAAGCGCAGCGCGAGCACATCAAACACTACGCCCACGATAAAAAGAGCGATCGGGAAATGGATGAGCACGACGTGCTGCGCGTGTTTTGCCAAAAGCGCTTCCTTGATGTCGAAGGGGTTCATTGGACCGGGCGATTCCTTTCGGCCGTGCCAGAATGGATTGTCTGACGCACGGCAGCCAACACTTGTCCAGACCGTCGGCCGCGCCGATTTATTCCCGCCTCGTTGACTACGGGAGAGGGGTCGGATATTCTCGATTGTCAAGATTTGGCCATTCCTGGCTGTTAAAAAGCCGAAAATTTGAAGAGGAGCACGGATGCCGCAGGGTCAGGCTGTAAAAATTAAGAAGAAAAAGAAGTCGGTGCTGAAGAATATTCGCCAGACGGCGAAGCGGGCGGCGATCAATCGCATGAACCGCACACGTGTTCGTACGGCGATTCGCCGCATGCGGGCAGCGTTGAACGCCAAGGACGCGGCTGGCGCCGAGAAACTGGCGCCCGAAACGTATTCGGAATTGGATAAGGCGATCCAGAAGCGAACGCTGACCGAAAATACCGCGAACCGGTACAAGTCGCGCCTGGCACTGGCGTTGAATGGATTGAAGGCCGCCAGGAAGGCCTGAGGCGAGCCGCGCCTACGCCGCGCTCAGGCGCACGAGCAGGAACTCGAGCAGGGCCCGCGGGTCGGGCGCTGAGGATTTCAGCTGGCTGTCGGCGTCGGCCAGGGCGTGGAGCGCGGCGACCAGACGCCTTTTCGGGAAGCGGTGGGCGTTGCGCACGGCGGCTTCGGCAATGTCGGGTGACATACGAAGGCGCTGCGCGGCCTGAAACTTGTTGGTAGTGGCGGGGAGTTCGCGGGCTTCGATGAGCCGGCGGTAGGTGGCCGCGAGCGCACCGACGATCATCGGCGGCTGTTCCCCTTCCCTTAAGAGGTTTTCCAAAAACGCAAACGCCGCGTCGCGGCGGCCGCTTGCGAGCATATCGGTCATATCCCACACCTTGTTGCGGCGCTCGGAAACGACGAGCGCTTCAACGTCCTTCACCGTAATACTGGACGCGCCCTGCGCGTAGGCCGCGAGCTTTTCGACTTCCGTGCGGACGCGGGCGGGTTCGCCGTTGACGAGGCTGGCGAGCAGCGCAGCGGCGGCGCGATCGATCTTCGCTCCTAACTCGGCAGCCATTTCCACAGCGAGCAAGGAGGCGGTTTCTTCGCCGAGTTCCAATTCCACAATCAGCGCTTTCTGCGCGAGCAATTTCGAAAATTTCAGGCGCTCGTCCATGCTCTTCATTTCGAGCACGAGCACGGTGAAGGGCGCGGGTTGGTCGAGATAGGAGCTGAGGATTTCGACGACTTCGTCGCGACCTTTTTCCGAGAGGCGTTCGACCGAGGCGACGTCTTCGACGAAGACGACTTGGAGCTGCGCGAGCATCGGCAGCATTTGGGCGCGGCCGACAACATCCGGCCAGCCGGACTCGCGGGCGGACATGCGCGAGAGCGCCCAGTCGCGAAGGCCGGGATCGGGCACGTAAGCATCGGCGATTCTTTTTCGGCACATATCCAGAAGATAGGAATCGGTTCCGAGAAGTACGATTGCCGGGACGGGCTTCCCTTTTGCGAGTTGCGCGAGCAGTTTGTCGGGTGAAGTCGACGATACCATCAGAAGCCCTCGAGCACGGTGGAGACCAAGTGCGATGCGAAATCGCGCGACATACGGCCAAGCGCGGGATCTTCTTCGTTGAAGAAGCTCGCGGGGTCGGAGGAGATTTGGTACTCGTCACGGAAGATCAGATCAGCATTTTGATAGACCGGCTTTTTCGAGACGACGTCGTCGAGCTCGACTCTCGCCTGAACCGTAACGAGCATCGTGGTGACTTGGCCCGTGGTCGCGTTGAACAGGACCGGGTTTGTATCGATCGAGAGAACTTCGCCGAGCAGGACGGCGTCGGCCGAAGCAGGGTCCTGCACAACGCGGTATTTGGTGCGCGCGATGAATTCGCGGATCACGGCTTCGGTGAAGCGTTGCTCAATGCGGTCGTGCGTCGTGTCGTTTTTGAACGCAGGGATGGCGATGGTGCGCCATTCGGCAGGGGCACCGGTGGCACGTCCGGCAACGTGATAGCCGCAAGCGGAGAGCGACAAGGTGAGCGCAACTAGAATCAGCCCAAAGGGCAACCGGTTACGGCTCACGAACAAGATCCTCAGCGATGCGGATGGCGTTGGCGGCGGCGAGGCGGAGGTTGTCCGCGGCGCCCCAGAGCCACGCCCCGCTCGGCACGTTGGGGTCGGCCTCGACGGGCGCGAGATAAATTTCGCTTTCGCCGGCGACACTGACATTCGATGGAGGCAGATCATCTGCCGCAGCGATTCTTACTCCGACGCCGCTCAAGGCCGACTCAATTTGCGCCGAAGCGACGGCCTGCGCGAACTCGGCATACGCGGAGAAAGCATATCCGTAAAACATGGGCGCGTGAAGCAGCTGAATGGCCGGAGTCACAGCGCGACCCGCGAGAACCGCCGACGTTTCGCGCGCAATCGAGGCACGTCGATCTGCAAGAGGCGGTTTGCTTTCTCTTCCGTAGGCCGAGAGCATGCTGAATGCGACCTGGATGTCGAAGACGGTTTTCGATATTTCGCGAAACGAGAGAAGGCTGGCGGTTTGCGTCTCGAGTTCTTCGATTCCGGGCTGGTCGCGTTCGGAAACCGGCGCGTAGAGCGTGAGCGCGACCCGCAGCGGCGCAAGATTTTTCAGAGCGGCGGCAAGCGTACAGGCGATGAGAACGGGCGTGGGTTCCGCAACGTAAAGACTGGCACCAAGCGCGCCGTTTGCGCCGCGCGACTGAGACGGCGGAAAAACGGCGTTCAGTGAGGGAATGGTTCGGATCGCCGAGACCTCGCCAGAGACCGCGCCGCTAAGATCGATCACGTGAGCGCCGGCTCGTTGAGCGGCGGGCCAATTGCGTGCGGCATCCGTTGGCGTGCCGGTGAAAAAGACCAAGCGAGCGCCTTCGAAACTGTCCTGTTCGAGTGGGCGGACGAATGTCGCTTCGCCGCCGACTTCGGTAAGAACGCCGGCCATCACGCTTTCATCGAGAAGGACGATGTCGCTCGCAGGAAAATTTCGATCTTCGAGCAGCTGCTTCAGTTCCTTACCGAGCAGAGTGGAAGCGCCTGCGATGGCGACGCGAGGAGAGCCCCGTTCAGCAGCCATAGGTCAGGCGTGGCGCGAAGCAACGCGATGGCGCACGGTGCGGACAATGTGAAGGACGAAACCCTGAACGACGTAAACCGTGGCCAGGGTGAGAAGCGTGATCTTCGAGAAGTAGACGATCAGGCCAACCAGAAGCGCTAGCAAAAGGAGCGCCAGAGAAGGCATGCGCCGCGTCCATTGCACGTCCTTGAAGCTGTAGTAACGGACCGTGCTAGTCATCAGCACACCGAGCGAGACCATCAGCAGGAGCCAAAGGACGGCCGCGCCGACGTCCTGAATCGGTCCGCCTCCACTGAAGTGCACGATCGACGCCAACATGCTCGCGGCCAGAGGCGTGGGCATTCCGGCGAAGTACCGCTTGTCGGTAGAGGCCATTCCCTGGATGTTGAAGCGAGCGAGGCGCCACCCACAGCAGGCCACGTAAAAGAAGCCCACAACCCAGCCAGCTTGGGCGAGGTGAAAGCCATTGGGAGCGTTGGCCGCCGCCGCAGCGTGGATTCCCCATGCGTAGGCGAGAACAGCGGGTGCAATGCCAAAGCTGACTATGTCTGCGAGAGAATCCAGTTCCTTGCCAAATTCGCTGTGGGTGCCCATGGCGCGCGCGACGCGGCCATCAAGGGAGTCGCAAAGGAAAGCCAGGCCGATGGCGATGGCGGCATAGTCAAAATCGGTGGCGCGGCCCTCGAAAGCCGAGAGGATCGCGTAATAACCGCACATCATATTGGCTACGGTGAAAAAGGTGGGGAGAAGGTAGATTCCGCGCCGAAGGCGCGTGGCGCGAAACTTCTGGTGTCGTTGCTCGTGGGCGTCGTAGCCGATCGGATCTAGGCTGTTGAATTCCATTCCGCCAGAACGCTTTCTCCGCCCTTTACATGCTGGCCGCGCTTCACCACGATGCGGGCCTCAAGCGGAAGCCATACGTCGACGCGCGAACCGAAGCGAATCAAGCCGACCAGCTCGCCGCGAACTACTTCCTCGCCTTCACGTTTCCAGCATATCACGCGACGTGCAACGGCCCCGGCGATTTGTTTGAATACGATTCGTCCACTTGGCGCGTGAAGGTAAATGATGTTTTGTTCATTTTTTGCGGAGGCTGCCGAGCGCATGGCAGCGTAAAAGCGGCCTGGGCGGTAAACGACGTCCGCTATCCGGCCTGTAACCGGAGAACGCTGCACGTGAACGTTCCAGATTGCCAGAAAGATGCTGATCCGCTGGCCGACGATGCCGTCGAGGGGTTCTTCGACAATTTCCATGATGCGGCCATCGGCGGGCGATACGATGAGACCCGGAGCGCTGGGAATCGTGCGATTCGGGTTGCGGAAAAAATAGAGAACAAAAAGAGCGAGGAAAACCAGGATGCCCCCGGTCCAATACCAACGCAAGGCAAGAGCGATCAAACCGAAGACGAGCGGCGGCGCAGAAAAATAAAAGCCTTCTTTTACCATTCGTGAGATTCACCTGAAACGGTGCGGGTATCAGGAAGGCGCGAGCCTTCTCAAATGACACGGGTATTGTACGACAAAAACGGCGGGGGAAATCGAGCCGTCAGGGGCGCGGCGAATGCTGATAGCGCGCCACAATCAGTTCCATACGATCTTTGAGACGCAACTTCATTTTCTTGAGTGCGATTTCCTCGATGAAATCTTCCGAGCTTACGTAAGGTTGTTTGAGGATTTTTTCGAGCTGAGATTCACATCGGGAGTGTTCTTCTGCTAGACGCCTGAACTCCAGATCCTGATTGAAAAGGACCTGCTTTAATTCGTCGCTTGCGGTGGGCATGCGTTCCCTCCTTAATTGAAATGAGAGATTCACATGGCTGTAACACTTACCACAGTTCAGCGCCCACGCCAATAGTTTCGAATGGGTTTAATGTGGAAAACCGGCGAGGTCGGTAGAAAACAGCAGAGCGTCTTCGACCGGCGCCGAGTAATAGTGCCGTCGACGTCCCGCCTCGGTGAAGCCATTGCACTTATAAAACTGCAATGCCGGCTTGTTGGACGCTCGGACTTCCAGATGAGATCTCGCCGCGCCGTGCTTGAGCCCGTACTTGAACGCCTCGCGGAGAAGCAGGCTCCCCAGGTGGTGGCGGCGGGAATCGGGCCGGACAGCGAGATTGAGGATTTCTATTTCGTCGAGCACTTGCCTAGTAACAAGAAAGCCGACAACTTGCTCGTCGAGTTCGGCAACCCAAGCGGGCGCTTCCGAACTGGCCGCGATTCGATAAGCCTGGGGCGTCCACTGCGCGATTTCTGGCGACAAGGCTTGAATCGCGAGCACCGCCTCGACATCGCGCTGTTCCATCGCCCGGACGGTTGCTCGGGCGATCAAGGGGTCAATTCCCTTTCCAATTGAGCTCGGCATCGGACCGGCGAACGTAATTTGCGTCGAGGCGCAGCGCATCAATGCCTTCATGCCGCTGCGCACAACGAAACGCGATCTTGCCGATGGCAGGCGCTAGCGCGGCCGAGACCTCCTGGATGCGAATCGCTCGGGAGCTCCGATCGCCGGAGGCGAGCAGCGACAAGAGCCACGACGACGATGGGGTGGCAACGGTGGCTGCGGCTCGCTCAGGTGATGCGCTGAGCCACGCGAGGAATTCTTCTGGCGTCATTACGGCATCGTCGGTGACGCGCACGAGTTCGGATTGCCAAAGCGTCGCATCTTGAGACGAACTGTAATGCCCCACGTAGAGCTGACTGCGGCGCGCATCGGTGACCGGAACGATCGCAACGTCCGATGCCGCGGCTTGCGCGGCAACGGCCTCCAAACCGCTGACCGGAACCACTTGCCGTGCAAAGACTTCCGACCACGCCTTGGCCGCCGTAAGCCCCATGCGCACACCGGTGAACGAGCCGGGGCCAGAATTCACCGCGAAAAGATCGAATGAATCGAGGCCAAGGCTCAGTTCCGCAAGCAAGAACTCCAATTGGCGAAAGATGCGCGACGAAAATGCTTCTTCTGTCGACGTAGAAACGACCCCGAGCAAGTGATCGTCGCGCAAAACGGCGATGCTTCCGGTAGGCGAAGATGTGTCCAAGGAAAGAATCAACACGTGCACAAGTATAGGGCAATTCGTTTGCCATACCCCCGAAAAAACATAGAGTTACGAAGATTTTCTTCTCTAGAAAATCCTTGGAATCACTTGACGTTCAGAGCAAACTGCGCCTAATATCAAAAGATGTCGGGGGAGGGAAAATAATCTATGGACTTTAAGCTTGGCGAAAAGGTCGTATATCCGAACCATGGCGTTGGGCTCATCGAACAAATCAGTTTTGGGTATGTAAACGGAAAATCGGAACGGTTTTATATGTGTAAGATCGTTTCGAGCGGTTTGAAAGTGATGGTTCCGCAGTCGAACATCAACACCGTTGGCCTTCGTCCTATCATTCGATCGAATCAAGCCGAGCAAGTCCTCTCCTACCTCGAACGCGGTCGTTCCGATTCCCACCACGACTGGAAACACCGATTCAAAGAAAATTCAGACAAGATGCGCACCGGATCGCTGATGGAAGTTGCGGCGGTGCTGAAGGGTCTTGTCGCGCTGAGCCGCACCAAGCCCCTCTCCTTCCGTGAAAAGAAAATGCTCGATCGCGCAAAGCACCTGCTCATCAGCGAACTCGCCACTGTGCGCAACACCTCCGAACAAGCCGTGGAAGTGAACATCCAGCGCGCGCTTGCAAAAGCGAAACTGCAGATGCCGGAAACGACGGCAACCCCTGCGGACTGATTTCTAAATCACAAGTCCCTTTTCGACGGGCGGCGATTCATTCGTCGCCCGTTTTTTTTTGCCTCGAGCGAGGATCAACAGGCGGCACGGTTGCCCCCCAGTCCCCAAGGCCTGAGCCCTGGTTCGGCGGGCGCGGCCTGAATGGGCTTCGATCAGCGCCATTTCCGACTGAAGAGCGCCGTGGGTCTGCCGTCGATCACTCAAATCGCTCCTAGCGCGCCGATGAATCAGGCTTGCGTGCCGAATTGCGCCGCAAAGGCAAGAAGCCGAGCATCGGCTCCGCGAGCAGCGGCAAGTTGCACGCCGGCTCCTGAGGGGTCCGGCAGCGTGACGACGGGCCCCCCGGCGAGGCTCATTGGTGCGGTATAACGCAGGATCTTGGGCCGTGTTTGCGAGTGATCGGCTCCCGCCACGAGTTTTTCTAAAGGCGCACACGGCAGAATCAAATAGTCGTGAGCGCCGAGGAGTGAATCCATTTTCTTGCGAAATTCGGCGTGGCGCTCGCGGCATCGTTTTAGTTCGTCGGGTCGGAGCGAAGCGCCCCAGCGCAGGCGTTCGGCAATCGTCGGATCGAAATCCGAAAAATCGCCCCCCGTGAGCGCGGTATGAATTGCCGCCGCTTCGCTTGACTGCAGCGGCACAAAGAAATCGAGTGTGTCATTCCAGAATTCCATGTCGAACATGTTGATTTGGGCGCCTATCTTCGAGAGACGCTTCTTCCAGCGTGCGAAAACGTCGTATACGGTGGGCGAGCAATCTTGAAGGAATGCGTCACTCACGCAAGCGATCTTCACCGATTTTGTTTTAGCACCGGCCGATTCCTGCGGCAGGCCAAAGAGCGCTTCACCGAGAAGCGGACCATCGGCAAGATCGCCGAAGACCCAGCCAAGCGTGTCAAACGATTGAGAAAGATGAAAGCCGCCGCGCCAGAGAGCTTTTTCGTGCGCCAGATCGATCGAGGCGCGATAGCCCGCGAGACTGCAAAGCGCGGACGGCACTCGGATCGAGCCGCCCGTGTCGGTTCCGATCGCCGCGAATGCCGATCCTTCCTGTACCGCTGCCACTGAGCCGCTCGATGAGCCTCCTGTAAAGCGTGTCGCGTCGCGCGGCTGCACACAATCGCCATAGTCGGGATTCTGGCCGGTGATCCCGTAGGCGAGCTGATGCAGATGGGTTTTGCCGACAATGACGGCGCCCTGCGATCGAAGGCGCGCCGCAACGGCTGAGTCGCTTTGGGCGACGCCATTCTTTTTCGCGTAGTAATGCGAGGCGAGCGTCGTAGTGAAGCCGGCGAGATCGAAGCAGTCCTTCAGTGCGACCGGCAGACCATATAACAGGGGTTTTTCGGCATCCGGAAATTTCGCGGGGAGCGATTCGGCTTCGCGCACGGCCCACTGCTTGTCCAGTGAAATGTAGACGTTTTTACCGGCGTTGGAATTGGCGTGAGCGATGGACTCCACGGTGATGACCTGCGGCGGCATGCTGCCTTCGCGAAGCGAGTCACGCAGGCTCTGAATTTGTGAAGGCATGCGGGTATTCTAACGGCGATTGGCGAAATCGAGGCGCGGGATATTTTAAAAAATCTCGCCGAAAAAAATTGTCGGCAGGAGGCGCGAGCCTCCTGCCGACAATTTTGAAGTGCGATTTCCCTATGGCGTTACGTCCCCCTGCCGTTGCCGGCACGGGGACGCCGCCTGGTTAGAAGTTAAGCTTCAACGCGAGTTGCAGTTCGCGCTGGTTCCAGTTTGCGTTCATACCCGTAATCTCGCCGGGCAAGTGTGTCCTATCAATTTGCACCGGCGGCGCAGCGTTGGACGCGTTGACCGTCGACGTCAGGAACGTGATACCCGTCCCCGGCGTATTGAACATCGGCGTATTGAGCAGGTTAAAGGCTTCCACGCGGAACTGGACGTTCAAGCGTTCGTTAACCGGGAAAGTCTTGAAAACAGAGAAGTCAAGCCGGTTCAGACCCGGACCGTAGAACTGGTTCGGGTGCTCGTTGCCCTTGGTACCAGGAGTAGCGGCGACGAAGCAGTTCGGGTTGAACCACATGAGCAAGCTCTGGCCGGTGATACCGGGATAGACGCCGGCAGGAACGTTGTTGGCGTTGCAAGTCTGGTCATAGACGCCGGCGTTTACACCGTACGGAAGACCGGTCTGGTGCGAACCCTGGCTGTTGAGCGCCCAACCACCAATGACCGCGTGCTCGATGCCTTTTGCGGACTTCGCAAAGGGCAGTTGGTA
>Ga0210401_10004226_pt1 | contig 15033 bp, 17 predicted proteins | sample IncBWH32MmetaG_FD_150866 | JGI IMG/M metagenome (GOLD analysis project Ga0210401, IMG submission 150866) | Forest soil microbial communities from Barre Woods Harvard Forest LTER site, Petersham, Massachusetts, United States - Inc-BW-H-32-M | ecosystem: Environmental > Terrestrial > Soil >... | reverse complement strand
TCGCCGCCAACAATTTAGCTTCGCGCTGAAAACGAGCGAGTCGCTCAGGATCGTGCGCAAATGCTGCAGGAAGGACTTTGATGGCTACGTCGCGACCCAGCTTTGTGTCGTGGGCACGGTAAACCTCGCCCATGCCGCCCGCGCCGATCTGCGCGGTGACTTCGTAGGAACCGAAGGTTGTGCCTGGGGGGATCGCCATAAAGCTCTAGCCAACCGGGAGTGGCGAAAGTATACAGCAGCAAGGCCATTCGTAGGGAGAATCAGAGGCGACAAAGCCAAGTCCTGGTAAGTCGCCTCCTGAGGAACTTCTTATGCTCTATGATGCGGCAATGAGTTGGAGCCCAAGCTCTCGGGCCTGTTTGCGAAGCCTAGCTTCCAGACGTTGGCGATGTTGCATTTCGTTTTGTGCGCAGATGGTCTCATGGTATTCCTGGCCTTCGGTCACCATGTGATAGATGATCCGCGCCAGTTTATGCGCTGTGGCTGTAATCGCTTTGGCAGCGCCCAATTTGGCTCGCATCCGGCGATAGAAGTGCCCGAGATAAGATTGGCTATGATGGAGAGATAGAGCTGCCATACGAAGTGCTGTGGCGGCGCGATTCTTGACTTTGCGTGTTTTGACCGACAGCACTTTCCCACCGCTGATCCGGTTGTCTGGACACAATCCGAGCCAGGATGTGAATGCCGCCCCTTGGGCAAAGTGCGAGAAGTCCGGACCGACCTCCGTCAAGAGGGTTTGCGCGGTGAGAACGTTTATCCCTGGAACTCGTGCCAGGTCCACTCCGAAGATGCGATGGAGATGGCTGCGCAGATCGAAATGTGGCTGCTCACTGTTTGATTCTTGCTGCTCTGGTGATTTCGCCAGCGGACCTTCGTGCGGAGCCACTTTCGATTCGAACGCTTCAAGATACTGCGCAATTTCTGTGTCGCACGCTCCGATCAACTCTTGGTAATGACGAAACGCCACTAGCGATTGGCGGAGTGTGAACAGGTGCTCGTGTCGGTAGTCTCCCACCATCGATCTTTGCGACGCGAAACCGTTTCCGGCACAAGCAAAATCGATAGTGACATCGGTTAACGAACGTGGATTAAGCGGCATGAACGACTATTTTTCGGGCTGCGAGGGAAAACATCAGGCGACTGATCCCGCTGAACAACATGCTGACTCCAACCAAGATGCCGAGAGCCCACGCCGTGCTGAAGGGCCAAGTGCGCCAAATCATGACCGCAAGAATTAAGGTAATGACGCCATTAACAAATAGCCAGCCGGAGCCCCGGCGAGGCCGAAGTTGGAATCCAAGGATGAATTCGAGGACGGCCTCTGCGAAAAGGTAGATAGCGAGGGCTAACGTAAGCCCTACCATGCCCAGCAGCGGATGAAACAGCACGTAGCCGCCCACAAACGTGTATGCGATCCCGACTAAAATCTCCCAAATAATCGGGCCAGTACCCCCGAGTATGCCAGGCGTAGACAAAATGCGTCACCCCGCTGAAGACTAGCAGCCATCCCACCAGGATTGTGACGGCAATTCCAGCAACCGGGGGGATGACGATGGCTAGGAAGCCCGCCACAATCATCAGCACACTGAGAGTGGTTCAATCGATTTCTTGTGTTTTCCGGATTTCGATTCACCTACAGTATTTGCGGTTCTGCTCGATGATGAGCGGGGCGGATGTTTACAGATTCAACTACAACTTGCGAACCCGCGGATACGCCAGCTTTACTAGCCAGAAACGATCATCCTGCTCACCCGTTTTCTCGCGGACGAAGGTGTCGCTGAGCTGACCGACTATATGCCCATTGCGGCAGACGGGAAACAGCCGAATGAAATCGTTCGAACCGTGTCAGTTGTCAGGGGGAAAGTACAGTTCAAGATGCGCCGCAGGCCCCGGTTTCATTACTCGGCATCTGAACACACTGTGATCACCCGCCCGCAGGCCGTCGAGTTTCGGTACGCGTCTAGAGTTATTCCGCGGTAAGGGAACTTTTCGACCTTAATCAGCATTTCTCTCGATACACGCATTCATCTGGAACGTTTATGCTTGGGAGTCTGTTCGTTATTACGGAGAATCAAATGAGGATCGCTGAAATCGCGCCGCTCTATGAAAGTGTGCCACCGCAATTTTACGGGGGCACTGAACGTGTCGTCTCCTATTTGACCGAAGAGCTGGTAGCTCAAGGTCACGAAGTGACCTTGTTCGCCAGCGGCGACTCAAAAACTTCGGCTCGATTAGTCTCGCCGTGCCGACGAGCCTTGCGCTTGGATGAACGCAGCGTGGATAAGCTGGCCTGTCACTACGCAATGATAGAGAACGTGATGGAGCAGGCCCATGAGTTCGACATCCTGCATTTTCACGTTGACTACCTTCATTTTCCGTTTTCCAGGCTCTGCGGTGTTCCTCATGTCACTACACTGCATGGCCGTTTAGATATCCCCGAGCTGGCGCCGCTATATCGCAGATTCCCCGACGCGCCGGTTGTTTCCATTTCGTTGAGCCAGCGCGAGCCGCTTCCCTGGATTCCATGGATCGGCAATGTCTATCATGGCCTGCCGCAAGCTAATCTTTCTCTTGGTTCGGGAAAGGGAAAGTATCTAGCGTTTTTGGGCCGAATTGCTCGGGAGAAACGGGTCGATCGTGCGATTGAAATCGCCTTGAAATCGGGCATGCCTTTGAAAATTGCCGCCAAAGTGGATCCCAGCGACCGGGAGTACTACAAAACAGAAATCAAGCCGTTATTGAATCATCGGAGCATAGAGTACGTGGGTGAAATCGGTGAACACGAGAAGTCGAAGTTTCTGGGCGATGCCTGCGCGCAGGTCTTTCCGATTGATTGGCCGGAGCCATTCGGTCTTTGCATGACCGAAGCGATGGCATGTGGAACTCCGACCATTGCCTTCGATCGCGGCTCTGTCCGGGAGGTTCTTACCCTTGGTATCAGCGGGTTCATTGTCAACAATGTCCCGGATGCCGTTGCTGCCGTCTCGCAAGTGTTTTCATTGAACCGTATGGCGTGTCGTCGTGAATTTGAGAGTCGATTCACCGCTTCCCGTATGGCAGAAGACTACGTTACGATATACCAGTCTCTCTTGAACCCTGATGCGCTTGCCGCGAGGACGCCAAGCTTGAACTCGACATTTCTTTCCAGGACGGCTTCCGTTTGACCGATATTCTTCGCCTCGAAAATGAATACTACGTTCGAGCCTCCTCCCCTCTGGCCGACGATCGAACCCGAGTTCTCAAGTATGGCGATACCTTCGCGGTTTTTAACCGTTCCGGTGACATTGCACCTCTGGGGCCCTCGCCGTTCGGCCTATTTCACGCCGAGTGCCGCCATCTTTCGCGTTTCACAATACAGATCAACGGAAAGCAGCCGCTTTTGCTGAGTTCAACGATTCGCGAGGACAACGCCTTTCTCTCGGTCGATCTAACGAACGTCGACAGCACTTCGAACAGCCGCCCCCCGTTGTCTCGCGGAACGCTTCACATTTTCCGGCTGCAATTCCTTCGGGAGTCACAGTGTCACGCGCAGATTCGTCTGCTGAACTATGGCGTCGATCCTGTTGTCGTATCAGTGTTGGTCAAGTACGAGGCGGACTTTTCCGATATTTTTGAAGTGCGCGGCACAAAACGAGACCGCAGCGGTGAGCGACTGAAGAACGAAGTCACGGGCGACGCTGTAATTTTCGCGTATCGGGGACTGGACCGCGTCTTGCGTCAAACGCGTATTGAGTTCTTACCAATCCCTACCTCCATAAACTCCGAGGAAACGTGTTTCGAACTCACTCTTGACCCCCACGAGGAAAAATCCATCTTCGGAGTCATTTCCTGCGAACGTGGTGACGTACGCCGTTACAATCGTGTCTCATTCGCCACGGCGTTTTCCAGCCTCAGCACCGAGTTCGACCAGTCCGGCTTGCAGGGTTGCCGCATCGCAACACCCAGCGAAGGCTTTAACGGGTGGCTAACCCGCTCATCCGCGGACCTTCGTATGTTGGTGGAAGGAAATCCAGAAGGGTCGTACCCGTATGCTGGAGTGCCTTGGTTTAGCACTGTCTTCGGGCGCGACGGAATCATTACTGCGATGGAGTGTTTGTGGATGGCTCCTTCATTTGCTGAAGGGGTGCTGAAGTACTTGGCGGATACACAAGCCACGGCCGAAATCCCGGAGCAAGATGCGGAGCCCGGCAAGATTCTCCACGAAATGCGCCGTAGCGAGATGGCCGCGACGAAGGAGGTGCCATTCGCTCAATATTACGGGAGCATCGACTCCACTCCGCTCTTCGTAATGCTCGCGGGTGCTTACCTCGATCGCACGGAAAATCTCTCTTTTATCAGAGAAATCTGGCCGGCCGTGAAACGTGCTCTGAAATGGCTGGACGATTACGGAGATCGCGACAAGGATGGCTTTGTCGAATATGAGAAGCGTTCGCTTCGGGGTTTGGTGCAGCAGGGCTGGAAGGATTCGCACGATTCCATCTTTCATGCCAATGGAGAGATAGCCGAGCCGCCGATCGCCCTCTGCGAAGTGCAAGCCTACACATATGCCGCAAAGCGCGCCGGAGCGCGAATTGCCCAGTCACTTGGAGAGCCAACTCTGGCGCAAAGGCTCGAGAGAGATGCTGAAGCACTTCGGATCCGGTTTGAGCAGGCCTTCTGGAGTGATGAGCTGAGCAGTTATGTTCTGGCGCTGGACGGGCAGAAAAGGCAATGCCGTGTGCTTGCTTCGAACGCCGGGCATGCCCTCTTTTGCAAGATAGCAAGCCAGCAGCGAGCTGAGACGGTGGCCACTTCGATGATGAGCACACATCTGTTTTCAGGTTGGGGCGTGCGGACCGTGGGCTCTTCGGAAGCTCGCTATAATCCGATGTCTTACCACAACGGTTCGGTCTGGCCACACGACAATGCGCTCATAGCCATGGGCTTTTCCCATTACGGGCTCCAGGCTTTGGCGTCTGACATCTTCGAAGCCCTGTTTGAGGCCAGCCGCCACATGGAGCTTCATCGCATGCCTGAACTCTTTTGCGGTTTTCACAAACGACCCCAGGGCAGCGGCCCGACCATGTATCCCGTTGCTTGTGCGCCGCAGGCTTGGGCCGCCGGGGCAGTCTTCATGATGCTTCAGGCGTGCCTCGGAATTAGCGTGACGGCGGTTAAGCCAGAAATTCGTCTTGCGCGGCCGCATTTGCCGGCGTCGCTGAATGAATTAAACATCAGCAATATACAGGTTGGGAGTGCGAGTGCGGATCTCGTTCTCCGGCGCAATAAATCTGGAATCGAGATGGAGATTCTGCGGAGGCACGGCGACATTGAAATTGACGACCGAGTTTGATGTGATTGCTGATCACAAACCAAAAACGTCAGCTGAACATACACTTGGTCTCCGTTCTCTTGGGAGCGGTACTGAGCCTCGGCGAAAAATGATTGTCAGAAAATTTAGTGGCTCTACTTCAATATCAAGTCAAATGAATTGCCGCCGGAACTATGTCCGTAAGTCGCTCTTTTCGCGCCCGAATGTGCTTGGGTCTATTCTCATCTTTGTGGCGCTAGTCTCCGCAGGGCTCGTGGCAAATCTGAACTGACGCTCATTTTATTGTTACCGGTATGGCTTCGACCGCGAGAGCCTGAGTATTGGCCTTGCCACACTGCCTCGTGCCTCTACGCCTGTTCCAAAGCTGGGGAAAGGGGTTTTGGAACGCAATGCATGGGATTCTCTGGGTCATGCAAAGCAGTTTCGGCCTTCGAATCTTTCAAGCTACAACTAGTCTGTATGTGAATTACATCTTTCTCCGGATAGCTCGTTCTGAATTTCACTTCTACTTTGGTTAAGCAAAACAAACCACTTTTGCGGAGGGTCATCATGAAAAACAACTCTCTCAAAGAACTTTATGTTGACGAACTTCGGGACATTTTCGATGCCGAAACCCAATTAATCAAAGCACTGCCCCAAATGGCAAAGGCAGCTACTTCGGAAGCCCTCCGGTGCGGGTTCGAAAGGCACCTGGAGCAGACAAAAGTGCATTCGCAGAGGCTCGTGCAGATTTTTGACGGTCTGGGCAAAAAGGCAAGCGGCAAGAAATGCATCGCGATGAAGGGTCTTGTTTCCGAGGGCAAGGAGGTAATTGATGGAAGCTTCGAGGGCGAGGTGAAAGACGCTGCACTGATTTCCGCGGCGCAGCGCGTGGAACATTATGAAATCGCTGCTTATGGTACCGTTCGCACGTATGCGGGACTTCTGGAGCAACAGGAAGCTGTTTCACTCCTTGAGGAGACCCTCCAGGAAGAGAAAGAAACCGACGCAAAGTTGACCGAATTGGCGGAAGGCATCAATGTGGAAGCCGCTGGTTCCTCTGATGACGACCAGAATTCAATGAAGCCAAAGAGAAAAACAGCGAGAGCGTAGCATCTGATCACAAATTAAACCTCTGATAGGAGCATAAAATGCGAGACAAGAAGAATTCAGAGATGAATGGCCAGACTGGTAATCGTCAGCATAAGAAATCAAACAGGCCTGGGAATCCAATCCCGGGCAGAATGAGCGCTCGCGAGGCGGACAAGAACAGTCCAGCCCAGCGAGCAGAATGACAGCCTGACAAAGAAAGTGGACCGCAAAATCAAGGCGGAAGGGGAGGAAATGTAGCATCCCCTTCCTAAATACGCCCATCCAATGCCCAAATAGCATCGATTCACATTTGCGAAACCTGGCTTCCCATGTGTCACCCTTCATCTGCTGCCGATACGAACTGTGAGAGCTTTTTATCGGAGGTTTTGTGACCCGCTCAAACTTGAAGGAAGATAAAAAGATTAGATACGCCGTAGTTGGCCTGGGCTATATATCTCAAACTGCGGTCTTACCGGCGTTTGCCCATGCGGCGGAGAACTCCGAACTGACCGCGCTTGTAAGCGGAGACCCCACCAAGCTGAGGGCACTTTCTCGTAAGTACCACGTTAAGTATGCCTTTTCGTACGAACAGTATGCGGATTGCCTCTAAAGCGGCCTGATTGACGCAGTTTATATCGCTTTGCCGAATAACATGCACAGAGCTTATACAGAGGCAGCCGCGCGAGGAGGAATTCATGTCCTATGCGAGAAACCGATGGCGTTTGACGAAATCGAAGGCGAGGGCATGATTGCAGCCGCAGAAAAAGCCCATGTAAAGCTCATGATTGCGTACCGCCTGCATTTTGAGCAGGGCAATCTGCAAGCAGTTGAGATGGTTCGTTCCGGAAAGCTCGGTGAGCCAAGAATCTTTACATCTATTTTTTCCCAGCAAGTGAAGAAAGACAACTCGCGCCTGAAGAAAAACAATGGCGGGGGGGCCCTCTATGATATGGGCGTCTACTGTATCAATGCGGCCCGATATCTTTTTAGAGCTGAACCGCTGGAAGTGTTTGCATGGAATATTAAGTCGACTGATAAGCGTTTCAAGGAAGTTCCTGAGACGACCAGTGGATTACTTCAGTTTTCGAACGGTCGCGTCGCTTCTTTCACAAGCAGTTTCGGCGCCGCTGACCGTTCGGTTTTTGAAGTTATCGGAACCAAAGGCATCTTGAAAATGGATCCCGCATTCGAGATGGCGGAAGCCCTCAAAGCGGAAATTACGATCGATTGCCGCATGACTAAGAAAGTGTTCAAGAAGCGCGACCAATTTGCTCCCGAATTGGTCTATTTTTCGCATTGCATACTCAATAACAAGGAGCCGGAACCTTCGGGGCAAGAGGGTTTAGCGGATGTCCGGGTCATTCGGGCGTTACTAGAATCGGCTGAAACCAACCGACCGGTTTCCATACCACAGGAGAAGGTTGGACGGAGGCCGGATTTGAGTCAGGAAATTTCAAAAGAGGCAGTTGCTACACCACTCCGACTCGTAAAGGCTGCGTCACCAGGCGCACCTTAAGAGTCAGTCCGGGAGAGTATTCCATACTGAGGAGGTTTTATGGCTAGATACGGAAAGGCTGCTAGCAAGAGTGTTCAGAGCGCCATGCATCGGGAGAAGCGCGGCACGCTTCGATCAGGAAAGGGCGGAAAAGGCGGCCGAGTGACGAGCAGGAAGCAGGCCATAGCGATCGGGTTATCGGAGGCGCGAAAGAAGGGCGCCAAGGTACCCCCCAAAAAATAATCCAATGCCGAGCAAAAGCGCAGGCAGGAACGCTCTGGCCGACCCGTCGCGCCTCGCACCGCTCGATGTCGATAGCCAATCAACAATTCAGGTGATCATCGAGACTCCCAAAGGGAGCCGCAACAAATACGCATTCGATCCTGATCAAAAAGTCTTCCAGCTGAGGAAAGTCTTACCTGCTGGAATGGCATTTCCATATGACTTCGGCTTCATTCCTTCCACAAGGGCAGGGGATGGAGACCCTGTGGATGTCCTCGTGTTGATGGACGAGCCTGCCTTCCCGGGCTGCTTGCTGAAGTGTCGAATCGTTGGCGTCATCGAAGGTCAACAAGGGAAGAAAAAAGAAAAGGAACGGAACGACCGCATCATTGCCATCGAACAAGAAAACCACAGTTATTCACACGTGAAACATGTGCGGGACCTGGGCAAGAAGTTTGTTCAGGAGCTCGAGGAATTTTTTGTGAATTATCACCGCCATCAGGGAAAGAAATATCGAATTCTCGATGTAAAAGGCCCGGCCGAAGCCCGGCGTTGCATCGAGGGTGGGATGCGAGGGGTTCGTCCTCGACGTCGTTAGTTGTTTGTGGAAACTGCCACACTCCAATTCAGGTCAGGAGGGCTTGAACCGAAGATTTTTACGCACACGCCAAATCAGGATCGAGATAGCGAGCCACACGGTAAGCGCCCCTAGAAGCGTTAGGCCGCTAATCTCGGTTGGCAATAATGTTGAAACAATAATCGCAAACGCCGTGAGCGCGATGCTTCCCATGTGAGCCGTACGGTAGTTCTCAAATACCAATGGGCAGTCCACGGAGATGTCGGCTATTCGCTGTTCAATATCTTCAGGAGCAGTTGGGTACGGATGACCAAGCGATACTTATCACTGATATTTTTCCCACTGGATACTTCGCGGCAGACATGGCCAACATGCACGCTGGGTCCACACTTGTGGTCTTCGGCTGCAGTCCAGGAGGGCAATTCGCGATCGCCAGCGCGAAATTGACGAACGCAGATCGCATTTGTGCCGCTGACACAATTCCTCGCGATTACAAATGGCCCGCGATCAAGGCGCCGAGGTCATTGACTTTAATAAGGAAAATCCGGTTTACGTTCATCCTCATATACAGGGATTCGGGGATGGAGTTTCCGGGCCCCAGCGCTAAAGTGTGCCGTGGGAGGGCGCAATTATGAGCACCACAGGCATCGTTATTCTAGTTGTCGCCGTCGTGCTGATCGCGGCGGGCTCGATTTTTATCTTTCAACGACAGAGAACGAAGCGGCTGCGCGCAAAGTTCGGACCGGAATATGACCGAGCCGTCGAGACCGAAGGCAATCGGTTGAAGGCTGAACAAACCTTGGCTAAACGCGAAAAGCGGGTGAAAAACTATCAGATTCGCCCGCTACAAACCGTGCACTGCGAACGGTTCCGGCAATCCTGGAGAGACGTTCAGAGCGGCTTCGTGGATGATCCAAAAACCGCCCTGACCGAAGCGGACCGCCTTGTACAGGAAGTGATGAAGGCACGCGGATACCCCATCGATGACTTCGAGCAGTGTGCCGCGGACCTTTCGGTCGATCATCCCGTCGTTGTGGAAAATTACCGCGCGGGACACGTAGTGGCTGTGCGTCACGGACGAGGACAAGCGACGACCGAAGACTTGCGCCGCGCCATGATCTACTATCGCACGCTTTTTGATGATCTGTTGGAAGAAGCTCCCATCCCTGAGGAGCGGGTGCGGGTGAAGCGCGCGAGCGCCTAAAACTATGGAATGGAGCACTATTGTACTTCCGTGTCTCCGCAACGTAGGGGGAGTTCTTATGGTCGAAAAATTAAAGAAGCCAAACTATCCGCCAGCCAAGGAGCCGGAACAATTGACAAAGTTGAATCTTGCGGGAGAGCGGACAGAAAAGCGGTCAGATGTCGAAAATCTGGAGCCTGTCGGCGAGTCGGAAGTGACGATCGCGGAAGCCTACCAAGGCACGACTGGGCACCTCAGCTCGACCGCGCTCCAGAATTCTTCCACCGCAAGACCTACGAACACCCGAGGCACCGCTGAAAGCGTACCGCTGGGAAGAGGTACCGCAGCCGGAGTTACTCCCGCGCGGGAAGAGGCTACGTCGCTTTTTTCACCGGACGAATCCATGGCTTTCAGAACTCACTGGGACAGCATTCAAGTTGAATTTGTGGACGAGCCACGACGCTGCGTCGAGCAAGCCGACAACCTCGTCGCCGAAACGATGAAGCGCCTAGCTGAAATTTTTGCGGAGGAACGCGAGCGCCTCGAGCATGAATGGGACCGTGGCGGGGATGTTTCCACGGAAGATTTGCGGCAAGCGCTGCGTCGGTATCGCTCGTTCTTCGGCCGTCTGCTTTCCGTGTAGTGCCTCTAAAATGGGGCATCCCTCGAAGTGCATGCTCCCGGTGGGAAGCTGCGTTCTGCTGTCAAAATTCCAAGTGAAGGCGCAGAGCCGGAGTGATTGTATCCAGGGTTGCCGAACATGCTGCACGCCTAGCGACGTGAGAATTCCGTGCCAGACGTGCAGGAATTGCCACGCGCAACGCTGTTGGCGGTGTCTCCCCTTGGCAAACCGCCATTATTGGGTCGGTCTGCTAGGTTGAATTGAAGGTTTTTGGGATTCTTATCGGTATGTGGCTTGTCAGGCTGGCAGCAGCCCCGAGGGTCAGCTCAACTAGCAACCATTCTCCCGGGGTAGTTCACTCCCGTAGCAGTAGAAAACTTTGCTCGCTATTCGGCAATTCTTTCCGTACTGCGTTTCCGGTAGGTACGCATTTTGAGCCAGCGTTTTCGATTGAATATGCAGAACAAGGTTGGCAACAAACTTGCACTTGTGCATTCGTAAGAGGTGTTCTGTGGAACGCGAAGCCGACACATTTTCAAACCTGCTTTTGGATCCCTGTCTATACGGCAAACTCATTGCATTGCCAGTGGCATTTGCGCTGATAGGCCTGCTCGCGGCTCCCGTGCTCGCAACAGAGCTGAAACCTGGAACCGCAAGTGCCTTTGACCGCTACGTTCAAGTCACCGAGGAGCACATGGCGAAGGACCTCCACCAGGGTATCTTCCTCCGCATCGATGCTTTGCCGGAGGCGCAGCAGCAAGACGCCTACGAACGCCTGCGGCGCGGTGAAGTCATCGTCGAACATATCAGCACGACCGAGAATGGCCGTGCGATCGACGCACCCCATGGCCTGATCCACGACTGGGCCGGTATTGTCTTTATTCCCGGCGCCACGTTAGCTCAGACAGTCGCCTTTTTACAGGACTATGATAATCATGCAAGCGTGTACGGCTCCACAATTCGGCGATCGAAAGTGCTGGAGCGCGACGGCGACCACTTCAAAGTCTACGTGCGCAGCTACAGCAAGCAGATCACGACCGTTGTTATGGACGCAATTCTAGATGACGTCTACACGGATGCGGGGTCGTCCGAAGTAATGAGCAAGTCTTATTCCACGCGTATCACGGAGGTCGCCGACGCGGGCGAACCCACCGAACACGAACTCCCTGTCGGGAACGACCACGGGTACGTGTGGCGTTATTATACTTACTGGCATCTCAGGGAGCGCGACGGTGGCGTGTATGCCCAGTCGGAGTCCATCGCGTTGAGCCGAGCAGTCCCGGTTGCCCTTACATGGCTTATCAATCCATTAGTGAAGAGCGTTCCAAGAGGGTTGGTCTGCTCCAACTTGCTCGCCACCCGCAACGCAATCCTCGACGCCATGATCGCATCGAACGCCACGCACTCGACTCCAATCCGTAATTCCACATCGGTTTCTGCTGCAAGGCCAGCTTCTCTGCGCGCGGCACTGCCTCGCTAGACAAACTCCCACCAGGTCCAAACGAAGGGAATGCCAGATGACCATAAACGGACGTCTCAAGACTTGGCTCGCGTGCAGGTGTAAAGTTGAGCGCTGAGGCGCTGTTCGAAGGAGAATCAGACCGTCGTAACGTATCGTTCGAGCCAGCTCGAATATCCAGATGTTAAGAACTTTCCAAACCATAATCGAAGCCCTAGCGGGTTCGTTTTTTCTCGCAGTGGCAATCATCTGCCTCTTGTGGCCCGAAAAGTTATATGAACATGCTCTATAAGGCCTCAATGTCGAAAATCCGATATAGGCGATGAACCGCTTCAGAATTTGCAGAGAAGGGGTTACGTCTGGACTGTGCGCATAATCGGAGTGATTGCTGCGATTATGTTTTTCTTTTTTGTGATCCATCTTCTCTCGAGTAAGCCGATTGGTCACAGAAATACAACAAGGCCCGTCATAGTTGTGCCGAATGAAGGGGAAGAAGAAAGGCAAAAGATCAACTCGAGGCAATTGCCAAGTAATTGACTCAGGACGTCGCCCACGCGTTGGGGTTTGCGTTGGTTATCATAATGCGCCGGGACATCCCGATTTGGGTCCTTCCCGTCCAACTCGTGCATCCAAGATTTGCTTCCCCGAATCAGCCTTCCTCCATAAAACTGGCCGCGCCCGAACACTATGATTTCGACTGGCCCACGGAGCCAAGGGTGCCGTTGCCGGACGCTAGCCACCCTTTTCGGGAGAAGAACCATCTAAATTGTTAGCCCGCCCTGCCAGCCCGCTAATGTCGTTCAATCAGCGAATGACGAATTATAAATTAAAGGAGGACGACGATATGCGGCGAAGACTTGGTTACGCTGCTTTAATTCTCCTGGCAGCGGCGCTTATTGCCCCAGTGGCATTCACGGGTTGCTCTGCTCGAGCATCAGGGACGATAAAAGGGGCTAAAGCGACCACACCCATAGATACTGGAACTGGCCAGGCAGGGAGTAATGTTCAGCAGAACGATGGGGCCGCTCAGGCCAGCCAGTAGGAAGTCCAAGTAACCACCCGAACGGTCCTAGAAAATGCCTGCGGAGAAGAGGGCTCGGCCCGCCGGTCTTTCGAGCACTGAGGCTTGGGTGCCGCCGGCGGGCCAAGTTCCCTTGCGATCCGCATAGTGGAGACAGCTTACCCTCCGCACGCATTCGACCGGAATTTTCGTTTTGACCTTCCCGCAAGCGTTTCTGCCTCAAAATGATCAGCGAATATTGATTTAGGTCCGTTCAAAATGAGAAAGAATTTCCGGGACGCTGAGCAGACCTCACTCTACTTTGTTGCAACGCCGCACTCGCCCTCATTGCTTCTGGATTAAGCGGAATGCCCTTTGGCCGAAAGCTACTGGCAGCATCCTTAGTACGATGAGGCCGCGCAGTCTTACTCATCCCCCTGCCGCGCTCTCAATCAATGGCCGGGAGGTTCTTTGAGTCGAAACTGTTCGCAGAAGGTCTTCCGCCAAAATGTCAATTAAGAAAAATTCATTCCCTGAATGCTCCGCCAGCTCATACATTTTTCGTTGAGCTTCGTACCGTCCGTTGACACAGGCTCTCCAAAGAGTGGAACCATCGGGGAATTTCTCGAATACGTGGAAGTCGCGCCGCAAGTGGGGGTACCTCGTTATTCTGTTATCCCGCAAAGCTTTTACCGCCGAAGGTATAACCTTGCGGTTATCACCCGGATCAGACTGAAACTCGGCATCGACTTCTCCAATGTAGGTTCGATCTCGCCGCTCCGCTGGGCCGGTGCCATCTTACCTTGAACTAATTTTCACGAGCTTTCGCGGGCCAGAGGCCCCAAAGGACTGAAACGAGATCACCCACCAGGCACCGAGCGAAGATCGCTCACCAAAGAGTGCGGATGGAAGGATAGCGGCAGAGGCGGCTCGGTTCCAAGGAAGACCACTCGACGAGCAAAGGCAACTACAAAACCGACTTGACACTAACCGGCCTTCTCATGGAAGGATTTGGCCAATCAGCGATACGGCGCTTTATGATCTCCCGATTCTCTCAGTTCACAAAAAGTTTTTCATTTCGCGATAACGCTTGAGGGGAAATCTTCCCTATCGAGATCTATCCTACAAAGCCACAGCTACCGCTCGCACATTACCGGTAAGAAAGAAATCGCGCGCGGCTATGGACCAGAAAAGAAATACGAGACGCATCCCATCGCTTGCGCCAAAGCGTTAGGCCTGAACCCGGAAGATTGGGCAGGTCTCAGTCGGGGCAAATAAGATCACTCCGGGCGCATTTGCGATCTAAGAGCCTAAGATTTACCGGGAGGAATTCAGATGCGCCATCGGGTTAGGTGCCTTGTATAATTATTCCCTCGTCCGCACGAAGCGACGCGCTCGCGCCCACATCCTCTCCAGCACGGTCAAGATCTGTGGATAGCAGCAATCTCCCGGACGGGAGAGATACACGCGCCCGTTCGTGAGCCAGATTGAGGGCAATAACGAGTCGTTGATCTCCTTGTCGTCTTTCGTACCTCAAAATGTTTCCCTGAACGGTCACCGCATCGATGGATCCATGTGAAAGGACCGGCTTGTCTCGTCGCAAATCAATCAGCCGCCGGTACAGATTCAAAATCGATCGGCGAGACTCGCGCAGACCCTCCACATTCACGCGGACGTGATCGGCGCCCAAAGGCAGCCATGGCTCTCCGGAAGTGAAGCCTGCAAGAAGCGAGGCATCCCACGGCATCGGAGTTCGCTCAGGATCGCGCCCCAATCCCAGCCCCGGTTCATTTTTTTCAGCCGGGTCCTGAACCTGCTCGGGGGCAATGGGAACATCCTTCATCCCAATCTCCTCCCCGTAATAAATGGTCGGCGTGCCGCGCAAAGTAAGCAGCAGCATTGCCGCAACCCGTGCCTGGGCCGAACCAATTTTCGACGCGATCCGCTCCTTATCGTGATTTCCGAGGACCCAGTTCGGCCAAGCCCCGTGCGGCAAGGCCGCTTCGTACTCTTCTATGATCTGAGCGATACTCGCCGCATTCCAAGCAGTCTGAAGGAGCTGAAAGTTGAACGGTAAATGTGCGCCCTTGAGA
>Ga0210401_10004225_pt1 | contig 15033 bp, 14 predicted proteins | sample IncBWH32MmetaG_FD_150866 | JGI IMG/M metagenome (GOLD analysis project Ga0210401, IMG submission 150866) | Forest soil microbial communities from Barre Woods Harvard Forest LTER site, Petersham, Massachusetts, United States - Inc-BW-H-32-M | ecosystem: Environmental > Terrestrial > Soil >... | reverse complement strand
CTGGAATAGTCGGAGATGTAAATGTTCAGCGACACACTCTTGCCAGCAAACATGCCGCCCTGCCCAAATGCTGTGGCGGAAAACTGCTCTGGCTTCTTCTTGTCGTCGGACTGTCCCGCGGAGGGCAATGGAAGCGAGGCTGTCAGAAGGAAGAAAATGCCGCCTATTACAACTGATAACCGTGCCGTCCGCCCACCGGCCTTGCTGGTCTTGTGTATTCTCATCGGATCTCCAGAATGTTGCTCATAATTTTGTTGACTGCTATTCCAATTTCTTCCAACTCGTATCCGGTGCGTATTCCTTCATCGCGGTCGCAAGCTGTGCGGTCCTGGGGCCCAGATCTTTTTCGTAGATCACTCCAGTCTGATCGACAGTGAAAGTCATCACGCCGGAGGAACGATAGTCGGCGGGATAAGCCAGAATGGCAAAACCCCCGGTCATCGCTCCGTTCACGATGTAATCCTTGGCGCCGCCCTTCGCGCCCTTTCCTTGCTTAGTCAAGATTCGATAGTAATATCCGTGGAAAGGGGAGTGCTCTGCATCAGGGGATTGGCCATAACCCACATCTGCCGCATAAGCCACCAACGGGCCAATCGGGCTCTCGGGTTCGCCCTCGGCAACTTTCCAGTACAGTCCATTGTGCTGGCCTTCAGCGCTGGTAAAAACCTGTGCATATTGTTGAGGTTTTCCATCCCGGGACTGGCCGTAGTAATCGTTCTGGGCCGTGACCAACGCGTAGCAGACGTCGGTCGCAGCGAATTCGTTCTGGCCGATGCGGCGCAAGAGAATATCTTTCTTGCCGGTTTGCGTGTCGAAGTGCCAGAGTCCACCTGCGTTCACCAGAGGCACGGGAAAGGGCCAGTTGTCCGCTCCTATGTAAAGAGTCGTAGTTCCATCCGGCTCTGGTCCGAGGCGGTGCATTTCTTTATATTCGGTGACAAATTGCTCGAGAGTGTTCTTATCCTGGACTGGATCTCCCGAAGAGATGATTTCGTTACCCGCCGGACCGAAGATCGCAAGCATTGCACTTTGATCACTGGATTGAGCGGAAGCAAACAACGCCTGGGCCGCGTCCTCTGCGGAAGAAAAAGTTTTCTGTGCGGGCTGCTGTGCGGGCAGAAGTCCACTCATCAGCAGCGTCATGGCCGAAACACAACACCAATTCGCTATATCGCTTTTTCTGAACTTAGTGGCGCGCGACAACAACATTAGTGTGTCCTCCGTCCGACCGTGTTGACCCGTTGATGTCCGCACTTCGCCTCGCGTCGTCAGCGGCGTCCGCCGGCATTTCCTCCGCTGGGCCTTGAAGCTTTGCTCGCGCCACCGCCGAAGCTGGAGCTCCCGCGCGATTGCTGCGCCGCAGCGTTCCCGCCCGCGGTGTAACCAGAAAATGCATTGGAGCGCGTGCCGGTTGCGGCGGTGTTCCCGAATCCGCGATTCGGATCCGCCTGGCCGCGATTTTGGCCTTGTCCCAAATTGCCCTGCCCGCCTGTACGATTGCCCGCCGGTAAGGTCGAGGGCGTACCTGGCTTGTTCCCACCTTGGCCTTGTCCTAAATTGCCCTGCCCGCCTGTGCGATTGCCCGCTGGTAAGGTCGAGGGCGTACCTGGCTTGTTCCCACCTACATTGATCGAGTTGCCACCACCACCGTTGATCGTGTTACCGCCCCTGTTGATGGTGTTCCCGCTGCGGTTGATGTTATTGCCACCGTAAGGGGTCGGCCTCGGGTAGTTATTCGGGTGACGATAGTAGGAGTTGCGGTTGATATAAATGTTGCTGTGAGAAACGTAGACGTTGCGCCGGTATACAACAGTTCCGCCACGCCAGTTGTAGCCCCACGAACTCCATCCCCAAAGACAACATCCGCCCCAAACGGCTGCTCCTACAGCAATGCCGATCCCGAAGGAGATAGCGGCAACAGCGGCCATGTTCGGGCTGCTATATCCCGGGTAAACGACGACGGGAGCGCCATACACGATCGTGGGATTGTAGACAGGCACGTAGACGACCTGCGGATTGGCGGGCTGAATGACAATCGTCTGGGCTTCAGCGGTGACGGTTTGTTCCTTGGTGGTCTTGAGATTTCCCGCATCTTTCGCTAGCTTTCGCAGTTTCTGAACCGTGGCGGTCACTGCGTCCTTCTCATTGAAATACGCATCGCCGAGCGCGGACGTCCAAGACAGGTTCGTACTCATGTTGTCGAGGACCGAGGGAAACTGTGTGAGTGCCTTGACGCTCTCGTCCCAGGACTGGGTATCGACCGCTTTGGCCAATGCTTCGCCCTGCAGGCTTGAGTTTTGCTTTAGCCAGCGGTCTGCCTCGACGATCTGGGTAGGGTAAGTAGCGCCCGCGAGAATCTGGGCCACGAGAGCATCGGGATAAAGAGCGATGGGGGCAACCAGTTGCTCCAACCGATCAGAAGCCTGTGCCGCAGGTTCTTGTGCTGCGAGTGCAGATGGCGGACTCGCATAGCCCTCTAGGGGACACGTTGCAATCGCCAGAGAGCAGGCAAGAAATAGTGAAGTAATTTGCTTCAACATTGGTATGGATGGACCGTTTTCTCCGCACGCAACCGCAGATGACTAGGTAACAACAGAAGCCAGCGCCCGTAACCTGTCATTAATGACAGGTCTGCGGACCTTATCGTTCAGGTAGTGTCAAAGGCGCTCAGATCACGCAACGGTCCGGCACCGGCCTTGGTTACTGCGGGGACCGGGTGATGTAGTGCCTGAAACAAAGGAGGGACCAGTGAAAAGATACCTTCTGTGCCTGCTCTTTTTGAGCCAACTTCGGTATGCAGGATTGGCCCAACAGGAAACCGCGCCCGCACACGCGTCCTCCGTTGCGGCCCAGACTCCCTCGGCTGAATCAATATGGGCCGATTTGATGGAAGGCAACCAAAGATTTGTAAACGGCAAGACGAAAACTGTTGATGTCGTACCTTTGCGTCAAAGTCTGGCGAAGGGGCAAGCTCCCAAGGTTATGGTACTGGCTTGTTCCGACAGTCGAGTTTCGCCGGAAATTCTTTTCGACAAAAACCTGGGCGACATTTTTGTGGTTCGGGCGGCGGGCAACATCGCTGGCCCTCTGGGCGTGGCCAGCATCGAGTTTGCGGTTGAGCATCTGGGATCGAGCGTGCTGGTGGTGCTCGGACACGAAAGGTGCGCCGCTGTTGCGGCCGCCTGCTCGGGCGACAAGATGCCAACGACAAACCTCCAGGCTATGGTGGACAAGATCTCGCCGGCCGTTACACGCGCGAAGACGCATGCCAAACCGGACGAACTCGTGGAAGCGGCGGTTCTGGAGAACGTGCACCAAAGCGCCAAGGACGTGCTCGACAGCAGTGAGGTGCTGCAGCATTCTCTACACGACGGCAAGCTGACCGTTTACGAAGCGACGTACGAACTCAGCTCGGGCAAGGTTGTGCGGTTACGGTCAATTTCAAGTAATGACGCTTCAGATCATCATTAACAACAATCCGCGTTCGATGGGCGCACGATTCTCCATTTGGTGGCGCAAGAGAAGAACGGGCTCCGGAGCGTTCGCTATGTGGCCAGACACACACGTGCGACTTTGAACATGTACAGGATTCGGCCCAGACAAGACGCGCAGTTCCAGCCAGCGTACGCCACGCACTCCGACTTTTGCGAGGTCCTTACAGCCGATTTTAAGCCTTTGTACTTGCTTGCCTTCCTGTTGACGGGAAGTCACGCTGACGCGGAACGGTGTTTCATCGCAACGGTCGAGGAGGCTCTGAATGCGAAATGCGTTTTTAAGGGACGGGAAAGAACCTGGAGCAAACGCTGCCTGATGCTCAATGCTATTCATCGTGTATTTGCATCGCCCTCGGAAAGAGAAGGAAAGGTCGATTCCTGGCGTGAGCCTAGCGATGAATCAGATGGATCCTCAGTCTTCGACCGAGTGACCAGACTCACTCCGCCGCTTGAGCGGTTTGTCTTTGTCATGTCCGTACTGGAGAGATACTCCGACCATGAATGCGCTCTTCTTCTCGGACGCACGCGGCGAGAGGTGTTCGAGGCGCGAATCGAGGCGCTGCGGCAGCTTTCAAACGTTGAAGCGGCGCTCATCAGGAATGCAGGACCAAACGCAGCTTAAGACACCTGGCCTTTCGCCCCCTCCTGACTCACTGTCCGCAGTTTTCTTGAACCCGAAATCAGATGGGTCGGATGCCCCACGAATCCCGTGAACCTACGGTGTTTTCATGCTCTTGGAGAGACTTATCAAGTTCTGCGGTTGGACGAGAATCACGCCTCCGCGAGGGCTATCGATGTCAGCTATCAGGAAGAACGAGAGCGCGACCGCGAGGGGCAAAACTGTGAAGAGGAAACTCATTCGATGTGCCCCATAGCCTATCAACAGATTGCAGCCCGCGGAAATGGCTGCCAACAGGACCCAGGCCTCAGATGGAATGCGGTTCCACCACGCGGCCTGGGTATATCCCTGAGAGTTCAGCACATCGTTCATGCCTGCAGCGACCAGGGAGGAGATGGGTCCCGGCTGAGCCAGCGCGTGGGCCTGAACGGATAACCACAGATCGTTCTGCAGCTGGGCAGTGTCGGTGTCGACCTGCCGAAGCTTCTGCGCATCGCGTGTGGTGTAGAACAGCACACGTTGATTGAGATAATTTCTGAGCAGCTCACGCACCTCCTGCGCTTCTGCGGCAGGCAGCAGGCCTACGCGGAAATACTCCGTGCCGATCGCGTTCGCCTCCGCCTCTTCATAGTGTTTCCGCTGTTCGTAGCGGTTGATCGCCATTGAAAAGGTAAATCCGATGAGCAAGCCCAGAAGTGTCAGAGTGGCAGCTTGGACAGTTCCGAAGTCGCCCCGCTCGTCCTCGCCTAGTGGCCGGAACTTTCTTCGGACGAAATCACCGAACAACGCCGAGAGCCAAAGCACGATGAAAGAGAACGCAAAAACAAGCAGTGGGAAGTCGACAATCTTGTCCATAGCGGGCGAACACTGAAGTCGCCGTGTTCAACACGGGTCATTCCAAAATCGGCTTAACTAGTTTACGCCCGGAACACCGCTTCTTTCCGTCGTCATTCCACTACCGGGCTCCAACTGGGATCGGGATTAAACTCGGTCATCGCTTTCGCTGTTTCCGTTGTGGCCTTCCCCAAGTCCTTCTGCAGCAGCACTCCATCCTGGTTAATGATGAAGGTCATGACCCCTGAATTACCGTATTCCGCCGGATAGGCCACGAAGGCGAACCCACCAGCCATCTTTCCATCGACGACGTAGTCCTTGGCGCCACCCGGCGCGCCGGCGCCTTGCCGGGCAAGCATATGGAAGTAGTATCCGTGAAAAGGCGCGTGTGAGTTCGGCTTCACGCTATAGCCTTCATCGGTTGCAAAAGCTACCAGCGGTCCAAGCGGACTTTTGGGCTGGTCTTGAGGAGAATCCCAGTACAAACCGTTCTGCTGACCGGTATCACTGATAAACTTCAAAGCGTATTGTTTCGTACTCGCGCCATTGTGCGGTGCTGAGAAATATTCGGCCTGGGCGTCCGCCAGTGCTCCACAGACGTCAATGACGGCCAGTTCGTTCCGACCAACCCGGCGCGCCAGAATCTCGTCTTTTCCCGCCGCTGTGTCGAAAAACCATTGGCCGCCGCCATTTTTCTTAAGCGGGATCGGGAAGGCAAAATTGTCTGCGCCGATGATCAGGATTTGGGCTCCATCCGGCATCTTGCGCCAACGGTGCATTGTCCCATAGGCAGCCACGAATCTTTCGACTGTGGTCTTGTCCTGCACGGCATCGCCAGAAAAGATCGTGTCTTTCGATTCCGGGCCGAAGACTGCCAGCACAGCGTTCAGATCTCCCGACTTTGCCGCTTCCAGTAGTCCGTTGCCGGCATCGTCGGGCGAAGCAAACAGTTTGACCGAAGAGTTATCAGACTTGTTGCAGGCAGCGAGGGAAACGATCAGCGCCAGCAGCAGCCAGCTCGCAACAGTAATTCTTTTTTTTTCGATCGACATACTTAGACCTCCGAAATATTCACTGTGACGCACTTCCCAAGTACGACGTGATTATGGGTTCACGTGGATCTCACCTGCGGTAGCCACCGCCTCCAGAGCGTCCGCCCCACCCTCCGCCTCCACCGCCACTGGACCAGCCACGAGAACTCGCCGACTTGGATCCCCAGCCTCCGTCTGAGCTGCTGAAGGCCGATGAGCCACCGCTCCTTTCTTGCCCTCCCCAGCCTGAAGCGCTGGATTTCGGGGCGCTTCCATTGGTGTTCGACCAGCCGCTCCCGGTGTTCTTGTAGGTATTGCCGTTCGCGGCAGCATACTTGTCACCGTTTGCGGTCTGACCGACCGCGGCGCTGTTTCCGTACTTGCCCGACGCGGCATAAGCTGAGCCGCCGTTCGAACTGTGGATCTGACCGGTTGTTCCATTGGCGTTGGTTTGATGCTGGCTATTCACGGTGGTGCCGTTTTTTGAGGCCGTCGAAGCTCCGTAGCTGCCATAGGCATTGGAACCTTGCACGGTCGAGGCCGAAGCCCCGGTTCTTGGGTTGTATGCCTGACCGGCACTTACACTGCCGTAGCCATTCGAGACAGTGCCACCACGTGCATAAGTCCCAGTCGACGGATTGTAGCCGGAGCTGGCGTGCGCGCTGCCGTATGGTCCATAGGCACTCGCGCTCGATCCATAGTATCCACCGTGCCAGGCGCTGTTTCCGTAGTATGCTCCGCCGTGATACACAACCGTGGTGCTACCGTGCCAGCCGCAATTCCAACTGCTATATCCCCAGCCGCAACATCCCCCGCTCATCATCGCACCCACCGCAATGCCGACCCCGAAGGCAATCACCGCAGTCGCCGCCACCGGCGGAGCCACGTATGCTGGAACAACGTAGGGATAGCCGTAAACGACGGCGGGGTTGTATACGGGGACGTACACCACCTGCGGATTTGCAGATTGAATGACGATGACTTGCGGCGACTGCTGCGAGACAACGATCTGTGAGCCTGACTTCAGGTTGCCGGCCGCTAGTGCTTTTGCGCGCAAGACCTGGACGGCCGCCATCACGTCGGCGGCCTGAGTGTGATAGGCCTCGCCCAGCGAGGAAGTCCAGCTAAGGTTCGTCGCCAAGTTGGCGAGCACCGAGGGAAATTGTGTGAGCGCTTTGACACTGGGATCCCACGATTGGAGGTCAACGGCCGTCATTAGGGTCGAGCCTGTGAGCGAGCTGTTCTGCTGCAAGTAACTCGCGGCGGCGGCAATCTGGTCTGGGAAGGTTGCGGCTCCAAGAATCTGCGCGACCAGGGAGTCTGGGTACAGCGCGATAGGGGCCACCAGTGCTTGCAGCTCCTCGGCGGTCAGCGGCACACCTTGTCCAGAATAACCGCCTGACCCTGCTTGCTGGGCGGCAGCTCCCAATGGCGTAGTGCCGATCACCAGCAGGATAGATAGCGTCGTTGACAAAAGCCGCTTTGCGAGAGTCCTGATCATATTTTTCTCCCTTTGCAGAAGTGCGTGGTGTTTAGCGGCGAGGGCCGTCGCTGAGCGCTATGTTCGTCAACCGCCTCGCATCTGGCAACTGTCAGTTTTGCCACTGCGATTCCAAAGCTGGCAGGTCGTTCAGTACCTCCACGACAGGCCGGAAGTGGCTCCATAGTCAGTCCCGGGTAGATTTTGGGGTGGCCGGCTGTCAAAATCCAAAAAGTAGCCGAAGGTCCAGTCCAGACGCCTGGCCACTCTCAATTTCAGTGACGTGTTGAGATCAAAGCGTACGCGCCCCGTGTCTGTCAGGCTGGGAAAAAGACGGGCATCAACCAGGATATTCATGGTTTTGAAGCGGAAAAAGTTAAGCTGAGTTCCCAGCAGCGCTTCCGCGCTGTTTCCCGTCCGGCCAACGGTCGCTTCCGAAGAATAGCGTTCGCGGTTCCACACGATGCCGCCAAACGCGGTGACGAGACTGTTGTTAGTGAAACTAAACAGATGCCCCACCGCGCCTCCAAGGGTGGTGCGCAGGTCGAGTTGCTGTTCGTTGCTTTGCAGGAATTCCGTAAGTCCCTGGTAGAAGTTACGTGGCGAGAGCAATTGTCTGCTGACATTCAGTCGCAGATCATTACGAAGATCGCTGACGTTACCTCCGCCGCTGAAACTGGCTTGATAATTTGCTGCCATCGACCACTTCGTCCGTTGGAAGATCGTATTTGACTGAAAGTTATATTGGGTGCGGTTTTGCTGTTTGGCATAGTTGACGCCGGCGTTGAGATCGCCGTGGAGGTTCTGCCAGAAGTTTTCATCTGTCTGCTCGATCTCAACCACGTCCTTGGCGGGGATAACCTGGCTGGTGGAAGATCCTGTGACCTGCACCTTCAATTCACCCGATTCATCTTTGGCGCTTTCATCCATGAACCTCTGCAGGGTGCCCGTGTGGCGGTTTCCCGTTTTATCCGCAACCACAAAACTCTGGGGGCTTTCGACACGGGTGACTTTGGACCAGTCCAGTCCGGTCTCTCCCTGCGCGTACGGGAGTCTGACGTACAAGTAACCCTTTTCGAGCCTCATGATCTCGCAGGTTACTCGGTCGCCGTTGGCGAAGTGGATGACGTCTGTCCGCTCTCGTGCCGAGCAGACTCCGGTCAGGGTTACGAGAAGAAGAAAAAACAGCCAGGCGGGACAGGGAGAAAACGGATCGGGACGAGGAACAATGATGGGTTGCATTTCCACCTGCATGATTGCCTCCCGGCATAGTATCCGCGATTCATCCAGTCAGGCAGCCCGGAACACGCGCCTTCATTGGTTACCTCCGAGTTTCGGCTACCGGACGCGAACTCGACCGAGATCAGCATTTTTTGAGTTCGAGAAATAGCGATTTGCGAACTCATGAACAAAGTACGAGACAGCTTTTCGGCGCACACCTGTCAGAACTGACGGTTGCGGTTTCTCGACGGGCAGCTAGACTCGAACGTCGAGCCTGAAAGTATGGATGAACACCGGCGAATGTCGTTTCCGATGACGGTCCTATATCGTAATCAGAGGCGTTGGCTGAAGCTGGCGCTCTGCCTCCTGTTTGCCTGCACATCAGTAAGCGCACAATCGGTTCAGTTCCTGCCGGAGGTTGACACTTACCTTAAGCTCAGCTCAATGTTTCGTGTGTATAACGAAACGAAAGATGATCGCGACGGCGGCGACTCGACTCAAATTACGAGTGGTCCGAGTGTGCAGATGTATCTTAAGCCGCTGCTGAGGCTCAAGAAAATTACCACTTTCGATCTGGACGACGCAAAACCGAGAGCCCTGGTGCTGGAAGCGGGATACCGGTACATCACGGCTCCGAATGAGCCGCTCGACAATCGCTTGCTGCTGTCTGCAACCTCCCACCTTCCTATGAAGTGGGGGTTTCTGATCAGCGATAGAAATCGCGCCGACCTCGACTGGAAGGGCGGCAAGGCCAACTGGCGCTATCGAAATAAATTTACGCTCGAAAGAACATTCCCAATCCGTTCTTATCACCTGATTCCATACGTCGCCTTTGAGCCCTACTACGAGAGCCAGTACAACAAATGGAGCACCACCACCGAATATGCAGGTTGCCTGTTACCTGTCGGAAAGCATGTGGAGTTCAATCCATACTATGAACACGAGAATGACACGGGGAGCAAACACGGGAACAAACAGGAAAACTTTGTAGGACTTGCGGTTTACTTTTTCTTTTCAGTGGAAAATAACAAGACACCCGCCAAATAACCGCGACGAAGCTCGCTATTTTCGCGGTTCTATTTTCGCGGTTCAAGGTCGAGATATTTGATCAGCATTACCTCATTACCCTGTTCGTTGTAGACCAACTGATCGACGAGCCGCTGCGCCAGGAGAACACCAAAACCACCGGGACGCATGCCAGCGGCTTCGCGATACTCCATGTGGCGCACCGGGTCTTCGGCTGGATTGGCGATAGCCGCGTGGGGAATCTCGTCCAGGGTAAAGCCTTCCCCCGAATCACTGATGCGGCATGTCACCATATGACGGGCACGGATGTAGGAAATCTCCACTTGCTGATTTGGATCGAGGCGTCCTCCGTGCTCGATTGCGTTCATCAACATCTCGCGGAAGGCCGCTCCAACCGAGGTTCTTTCAGGATTCGGCAGTTCGGCGATCTCGTCAAAAAATTGCAGCACTCGATCCGCCGTCTTAAAGTCGCAGCGCGCGCGTATACGAATCCACTCCGGAGTCGCTGAGACCACATCGATCCCATCATCCCAGCAGGGTTCGTCGATAGCATGCTGGATCATAACGCCGAGAGCATCCAGGGAAAATGGTCTGGAAAAATAGCTGAAGGCATGCTCGCGCATCGAGGTGATTACATCCGCTGGAGTGCTTTCGTCGGCCAAAATGATAAAGCGGGTGTGGGGACGTATGCGACGCATTCTGCGCAGCAGTTCGATGTCCTCTTTTCCTGTGGTTTTTTCACTGGTAATAATTAAATCAAAGCTCTTTCTGAGGGCCACGATGAGCGCTGCCGCGTTGTCCGATACATGCTGGATCGCCCATGCTTTCGGTTCGAGGCAACTCCGCAGTCGTGCCTCAATCTGCGAATCTCCCCCAACCAGTAATGCCGTACGAACTGGGAATGGACGCAGGTCGAGCGTAGGTAGAGCGTTCATTTGCCGACCTCCTCCTTGGAATGGCAGCTTCATTTCGCCCAAGACTTCTTTGAACGCTAGATGCTTCATTGTCAGGAGCAATACTGGCAGAAGTGACAGTTTATTTAGAAGACTTGCGCTCTGGCCGGCTAGTTGGGACGGGAAGACGCGGCAGATTTCTAACGCCAGTATCCTTTATGAAACACCCAGCCACCTCCACTTTGAACCCAACGGGGCGACACCCAAACTACTCCCACACGCGGCGGACGAACCCAATGCCCGGCTACCCATACATACCCCGAGCCGTTCCAGCGCTGATATCCGCCAACCCAGACATACCCAGGCCCAGGCGCCACTCCAACTACCCCCACCCGGACAGGCGGAGGTGGCGCAATCCGAACCACCGTCTGCGCAACTCCGATCGCACTTCCCAACAACAGGACTCCACAAAGAGCCGCCCGAGCGCAGTACATTTCGTGATCTCCTGACATTCTGGCTTTTTATAGTCTTACTCTGGCCGCGCCACCAGAACCGAGAAGAGTCTAGCCTCAGCGGCAGGACTGGTGAACTGGCAAAAAACACAGTGTAGCCGCGCGCCGGAGCGGAGCTTGGTAAAGGATGAAGAATGGGTATTTCTGCCAGTCTCGCGCTTTCCGGAGTGGGCTTACAAAGGAGCATAGGCGCTGGAAGTATACGGAGATGAAGTCGACTGCCATTCAGCAAATGCCCTTACCCACCGCCGTGCTATCTAAACTCGCGGTCGCGTTCGTTGCTCTTACCTTGGTACTGCCCACGAGTGCCCAAGACGATGTGCCCATCCTCAAGACGGAAGCAACGGGTGCATTTGTGTGGGGTGAGGACACTCGTGCGGGCGCGGTATCTTCGAGCATTCGAGATCCTCTGACCGGAAATGCGATCCACAAGCTGAACCATGGGGGAGTTGAGGTAAGTTCCCGGGCGGGTTTTGAGAAGATCCGCTCAGGGCATGCGGGTGAACTTCTGAATTTCACGGCGACCGTCGTCAACAACACAACGTCTGAGTTGCTCGTGCGCCAAGGCGCTGCCAGCGTGGATGGCCGAATTATTTTGCCGCTTCCTCTCGTCCTTACAAGAAAAGGCCTCAGCAAAAAGGAGCGCGCTCAAGTGTGGGAAGCAGCCAGCATGAACTGCTTCGCGAGCGGCTTTCTTCCGGCCCAGGTTTTTCTTCCTCCGAACGCAACCGCGGATGTTCGAACAGTAACTCCGAGAAGCGCCGTGACTCTCTCATTCGTGGTGAAAGACCCACGCGATTATTCCGTCTTGTGCGCGATGGACGGCTGCCATCCGAAAGGGACGATACGCTTCTCCGTGACGGTCAACGCGACCGATTTCGTGTTTGTTTGGCCGGGTCGAACCATGGTGGATTGCGGGAAGTAAGGCGGCAACATCCTGACTATTGTCGTCTCTTTTCTGGAAGGCGACTCTTGGATCGCGTTCTCCGTTTTTCCGGACTAGTAATTGTGACAGTTCCTTCTCTAGCGCCCCTATGGTGAATTGTGAGCACGATGCTCTGGAGGAATGCTCGCACAAAATTCCTCCCTTAGGGTGGCGCAGCTCTTCCATTTGTCCCCGGGTTGTTAGCTGCGCCCCATTTTTTGCAATCATGGAGTCGAAAACGGTCATCCTCTGCATTGACGACGATCCCGCAATTTTGCACTACGAAAAAGAATTGCTTGAAAGATCGGGGTATTCCGCTCTCATGGCTTCGTCCGCTCAACAGGCCCTCAGCCTTCTAAACATGTGCAAATGCGACGCGGTACTCCTCGACTACGAAATGCCGGGGATGAACGGCCACGAGGTCGCTCTCGAAATAAAACGTTTAAGACCGGAGCTCATGGTCATCTTGCTGTCCGGGAGCGACGTGCCAATACAGGCGTTGACCGCGGTCGATGCATTCATCCCCAAGCTTGACGCAAGCCGGGAATTGCTGCCAGTGATTGCTGCTCTCTGCGGGCGGGGTCGAGACTCTGAGCAAGAGCAGAAAGATCTCCTGCAATAGGGTCGCCCACAAAGGAGTATTCCAAGGGAGTAGCCGTAAACCAGCCTCAGCGTTTTACGGCGGGCGATTTGCCCAGGTTTTCGGGCGTGAAGAGTTTTTCGTCGAGATTTTGATTGAATTTGGCTTCGTCGATGGTCAGCACAGTGCGAGTTTTTGCCTCCACGGACTGCATCTCTACATGGCGCGCACCCCAGGTCCCGGAGGCTTTCTTCAGCCCCGAAGCGTGAAGCTCACGGATTAGTTTTCCGTCGCGATCATACATTTCGGCGTGCAGGATAACCGGAACATCCTGCGCTATCCAGTAGTAGACGTACTTATATTGGGACCGGCTCGCGTCGATCGGCTTCGATTCGATCTTGTAGGTTTTGTGCCCGTCGATAATCTCGCTGTCAGTGAGCAGAGTATAAGTGAAATCGTCGAGCACGCGCTCCTCAACGTCTTCATAAGTAAAGTCAGTACCGGCAAACTTTTCTGAAAGCTCCCGCGGCGCAACGCTGCGAGTGCGTTGGGTGGCTGGGATATAGAGCCACTGCCGGTCCGTGTCACCCTTGTGATTATAGGAAAGCAGCGCCACGCCGCGAATTTCGACCGGATCGGTGAAGCGCACAAGCGTTTTACTGTCGCCGGGCGAGCCTATGCGATAGAGCATGAACTTCTTTGTGGTTTTGTGGCCGTCTTTGTCAAAGATGTCGAACGCGGCTCTCATCGCGGTGTTGTAACTGGATTCCTGCTCGTACACGCCGTCGATAATCTTGCGTGCATCGACCTCGCCCGAGGCTTGCGCAATCATCGGAAGGCATAGGACTGAAATAATGAGAAGCGCGTTCACAATCCCAATCAGCCAACGCCACGCCATTCTATTCATATCCAATTGCCTCGATGATTTGATGGGAGACGGCATGCTGGGCGGGCCACCACCCAGCCACCAGCGAAATGCCGATTACTACCGGCAGACTGATCATGATCAACGTCCAGGGAACAAAGAACGGAACGCCGTATCCCACTAAGACCATGGAAACCGTGTGAGTCATAAACTCGGTGCTGAACATTCCCGCAAGCGCACCCAGCGCGACTCCGACAATCGAAATGGCGACCGCCTCCAGCAGGATCAGCTTGCGTATCTGGACGCGCAATCCGCCGATGGCGCGAATAATACCGATTTCGCGTTTGCGCTCGGATATGGAAATCATCAGCGTATTCACAATTCCCAGAATTGACACAATCACCGCAATCACCAGTTGCATGTAGTTGAGCACGAAGAATTGATCGACCAGTCCGTACACCCACTTCTTGAATTCAACCTGAGTGTAGACGAATGCGTGAACAGTATTGGAGGTGAGGTTCTGAATCTGACGCTTGGCAGCAACAGGATCGACCCCAGGGTTCAGAGTAATGAAGAAGAAGTCAACCGCATCGTCATGCCAGTATTGTTTGTATAGTGCGCGATCGATAAAGATGGTGCCCTTCTCGGAGCGGTAGTCATCAAGCAGGCCAAGAATTGGGCGCTCCAAGGTACCGTTAGGCGTGTTCAGCGTGAGCGAATCGCCGACATGCATCTTCCAGCGCGTGGCGAAGTTTCGGGAGACCAGCACGCCCTCGCCCTTTGGGAGCTTGTCGAGGAGGATTTTCTCGCCCTTCCCTTCCACGGCGTCGATAGCCCGCGCCATGAAACCATTCATCTCGATGGCAATCAGGGCCGCGCTGTCGCCGTTGTAGGGAACGCTTGTGAAACGAACGTTTTCAAGCCGCTTCACGCCGGGCACGCCCGCGATCTGCTGCCCAAGCTCTTCCTTGAAATGATAAGTAGTCGACCTCATGGTGGTGGATGTGGCGACAAAAATGTCGGCATTCAGGGACTGCTTCATCCAGCGGTCGACCATGTGCCGGTAACTCTGAATATAGCCGGCTGTCGAGAATACGAACATGAGCCCCACCATGAGCGCGCCCACGGTGGCGGAGCTGCGGCGGGGACACTGAATCATTGCATCCACGGCGAGGCTGCCCTCCGCCCCACCCATCCAATCCATAAAAGGACGCAGCACATGCGAAATGATTTCGATGAGCTTCGGCAACAACGCTGTCAATCCCAGGAGCATCAGGATGGCGTAGGAGAATTGGAAGTTGGCACCGACGCCGGAAGGCGTCCATATCATTAATGCCAGGCTGGCCAAAGTAAGAACCAGGCCGAGGGCGACACGGCGATATCCGAGCACGGCCTCCCGGCTGCGCGCTTCGATGTTGTACAACGCCATCGTGGGATCGAGATTGGACGCCGCATGCGCCGGAAACCAAGCGCCCAGGACGGATGTGGCCACGCCGAGCGCGAATGCCGTGACTGCGTATTGCATGCGGAAGACGACTGGCGTCGAGGTCGAA
>Ga0210401_10004224_pt1 | contig 15037 bp, 12 predicted proteins | sample IncBWH32MmetaG_FD_150866 | JGI IMG/M metagenome (GOLD analysis project Ga0210401, IMG submission 150866) | Forest soil microbial communities from Barre Woods Harvard Forest LTER site, Petersham, Massachusetts, United States - Inc-BW-H-32-M | ecosystem: Environmental > Terrestrial > Soil >... | reverse complement strand
ATTAAGCGAAAGCGTCGTAGTGCTGCCGCCGCGCTGAGGAAGGGACACGAGTGGAATTTCCAGATGTAGGTTGCCATTTGCGGCATTTATGAATCCCTTTTCGACCGGCAACGCCTGCGTAAACGGCGGCACGCCAATCGCTTCCTCGAAGGAGGACTGTGCCAGCGTCGGCTTACCGAGCATTACGTAAACCGCCGCAATACTGAGTGCAATGGAGACCATGCGCTGTGCGGAATTTCGGCTATGCCAACTTTGGGCCGAGTGAATGCTCACGGATGAAGTTTCCATGGTCGCCCCTTTCCCACGCATTGGCGGCTCAAATTCAACTACTGCAATGCGAATGACGACGTCTGCAATCCTGTGTTGAAATTGACTTGGTTGAGATCTATGGTCCAATTTTTGCGAGCCCCCAAGAATTCTGTGATTGTGAAAGGAATCGAGAAGCCACCCGTCGTCCGATATTGCGAGTAGTGCAATTCGTGCACGACGTTGTTCAACACGGTTTCGCGCATCAAGACAATTTGCGATGTAGACGTGTCAATGAAGAGATCTCGACTACGGAACGGGAGAGGATGCGGGGATAGTGCAGTGCCTGATGGGGACGCCGCAGGAGTATATTCTTGGTAATGAACGTCGTACGTTGAGTGACCGTCGACTTCCGTTATGCCTACATAAGATACGCCAGAGTTCGCACCGCGAATCATGAGGCCAAGCTGTCTCATCGGAAATGCGAGACTCGTGGAAAATTGGGGAACCAAATACGGGGAGTATTTCCTTTTGGAAGTCGTGTTCCGAGGATCTAGTGACGTGACAGTCCCATCTTCCGTTTTTGTAGATAAGATGCCATTGTGAACCGCGACAGATCGCGTACCCGCAGGAACGCTCATGTCCATTCGAAACTCCGAGGGTCCAAGCGCAGTGATCGTCACACTCCCCTGGAGCTGCCCCGATGGTGCCATGACTGTGATTGTTCCAACTGCCGTGTAGTCCTGAATCGCAGAGATCGACGACGACGATCCTCTTGCAGCCGAGAGAGCCTGAGTTAAGACACTCACGGCCTGAGGGTCTCGCGGGATGGCGGCCGGGGCAGTACTGCCCGGGACCTCTTGCGCGTTCACAGAAGCGAGACAAACAAGGAGAAAATAGAGGAAAGCGAGGGGCCGGGAGATAATCCGCATAAAACCTCCCCATATGCTGCGACGGTGCGGTGGTTCGTCGCTCATCGTACAGTTTCTTTGTACTCAGCCCGATTACTACTAATGGATGTGACAGCTATCGATTACGCCAACCCGGAGAAATAATGTCGCGGAGCATACGGAGTAAATCCAGAAGCGTGAATCAGGGATTTGCTGTATTTATCACAGATAAATGACCTGATCGTTGGTTGTTGCTTCGTACAGTAAGCAGAAGAAGGAAGTATCGGCCAAGGATGTAGAGTTTGTGACCGGGAGCGATCCTTATTATTTGATCGCTGAGGGCGGGAGTGTCGATACCTCGAAATGGGACGTTGCCCCGCATTTGGCCTTCGTGAAACTCGCAGTTGACGATCCGATTGAGGTTCGCAAGTTCATGCTGAAATACGGCGCGTGGTATTCAGCCGAAACCGAAGGTGATCGCACAAAGGTGACTCAGGCAGAGCTTGCGAAGAAGCAATCTCTTTTGCGAATGGCTTGGCAGCGTGTCGATCCGAAGAAAGCGGATGAGTCTGAACAGGCTTTTGAGATACGTCGCAAGCAAGAGGCCGGTCAAAAGCAGGACGCGCGTCAGGAGATCGCGCATCAGGGTACAAACGGTTTTTCTGCGCCGGTGTTAATGACTGGATTTGGCGGTAAGACAAAAGGGGGCGCGCGGAAAGCCGATCCTTACGTTCTGATGACGGCGGGGTCTCTATGGGCCGTGATCTGTGTGTTGTCCATGCGCACCTTTTGGGCAACGCGAAATGGCTACTGCGTCAATCCGAATTGCCCGAACGGGCGATATTTTCTGCGGCTCCGAAAGAACCAGCAGGTTTGTGGCGCGCGCGAGTGCGTGAGCTATGCGCAGACCGAGTACACGATGAAATGGTGGAAGTCGGCAGGGAAGCCGCAATACCGGGGTCAGAAGCCGCGCCGCGACTCAAAGAAAGGCGGAAGTAAATGAGCACTCTAATTGTCGAATTGCCAGAAGCTGGAGAAGTCGAGACGAGCAACCGTCGCGGCGAATACGGAAAAGGTTACGTGGAGCGTCACGGCAAAGGCTATCGCATTTGTTTCTACGACAATCAGGGCCGCCGCCGTCGCAAGACGTACAGCACCGAAGCTAAAGCCAACAAGGCTTTGAGCGATCAGTTGGTGCTAAAGGAAAAGGGCAAGCTCGATGCCTATGAAACACGCATCACCATCGATACGCTGGCAGAACTATATCTCGCCGACCGTAAAGGCTGCTCGCCGAAATCCTACGATTGGTTGAAGAGTGTTTGGGACAATCACCTTGAGCCGTTCTTCGGCGGCTATCTGGCTGGCCGGATTGCGACAGAGAAAATCATTGAGTACCGCAACACGAGATTAGACGCTGAAGCGTCTCCGTCGTCAGTGAATAAGGAAGTGGGTGTTCTGAAGTGGATGTTCGGCCACGGATTGAACGATTATGATCCGCCAAAAGTCGCCAGGATGCCGAAATTTCCCGCGGACCTTACGGAAGCAAACCCGCGCGGCGGGTTTCTGACCGACGAGCAATATGATCTGCTTCAGGCGAATTGCAAACATGCGTGGCTGAAAGCCTTGCTCGCCGTCTCATTCACATATGGTTTCCGCCGCGCGGAACTCGTAGGCCGTCCGCAACGGAAGCAGTCGCCAATGCTTGTCAGCCAAATCGATCTGGCGAACCGCCCAATCAATTTGGAGCCGGGAAAGACAAAGAGCGGGCACGGGCGGGTTGTGAAAATGACTCAGGACGTTTACAATCTTTTGAAGCCGTGCATTGAAGGCAAGCGGCCAACTGATCCTGTCTTCACTTGGAGCAACGGAAGACCGGTGAAAGATTTCCGCGAGACTTGGAATCAGTTGACGACAGCCGCTGGCGTCCCGAATTTGCTTTTGCACGATATGCGGCGCACGGCGGCCCGCAATCTGATTCGCGCCGGCATCGACCGGGATGTGGCGAAGAAGATTACGGGGCACAGAACAGACTCGATGTTCAGCCGATACAACATCGTTAGTGAGACTGATCTGATGGAAGCAGCAGATAAGCTAAACGCACGTAGAACAATGGGAGCCAACGCAGGGCAACAGTCGCCAACGACTGAAATTAGCCCCAAATTGACCCCAACCTCGAATCAGAACTCGTAAGTGCTTTGCGGTCGTGGCGGAACTGGCAGACGCACCAGCTTGAGGGGCTGGCGGTAGCAATACCGTGGTGGTTCGAATCCACTCGACCGCACCATCTTTTCCTCACATCTCTCGCGCAGGCTCCTTCGGCATTGTTGCCGTTTTCCCGTAAAAATAAATGAAGGGGGAGCAGTTTTTGGCTCCCCGCCGTCATTCTCATGTTTTTAAGTATGGGTCTTATTGCAACGGCGAGTCGGTCGTCGCGCAGTTCGGCGAAGGACCAGCGTTCACCGTGCCAGCCGGGTTGAAGCGGATCACGCCCGAAGGATCCGAGCAGTAGGAGGTCTGACCGGTGGTGCCAACCGTGATGGGCACGGCCGTAGTCATGTAGCCGTCCGCATAGCCGTAGCCGGCCGTGCAGGAGCTCGACGTGCTGCTGACCTGCGACGTGCCGTGCGTGAGCACGAAGTTGTAGCCCTGCTTGCTGCCGCTGGTGAGAACCGTGTCGATCAGCTCAGCGTTGGTGCAGCTGATCGAGGTCGTACCGTTGTTGCCAATGGCGGCCATCGACGGGGGGAAGCCGTTGCCGTAGGTCGAGTTGTAAGAAATCGCTGCGGTGTTGATGGTGCGAACCGAGCCGACGGCAGACGCTTGGGCGGCAGCCATGCGGGAGCGAAGCAAGTTCGGGATGGCGATGGCGGCGATGATCAGGATGATCGCCACGACGATCAAAAGCTCGATGAGCGAAAAACCCTTCTGTTTCTTCTTCATGGTTTGTGTGACCTCTGGGCGATGGATTTCAGAGCTGCGGTAGCTCGGTATCCCTTCGGGGATACGCCGAACAAATCGCAATGAATTTGCCAATCCAGCCTTGCGGGATTATCTTTTAGGGCACACTCATGCAAGGCGTTTATTTTGATGGCGATACGGGAGGGGAACGCACAAAAGCGGCAGCGAGGCCGTCGGCCGTCCCAGGCCAATGCCTCGAAAATTGACGTTTTTTGGCGGTCAATCTTGACGCAACTGAACGCTCAGATTGCGATCGCCTTCACTTAACCGAAGGCAAACAAAACGCGAGGCTAGAATTTCAGCACGAGTCCGATGAAAGGTTCGCCCATTTGCGTGATCGTATTCACGGTTTGCGAGGCAACGTTGAAGGAAGCCGGCTTATAAAACAGACCGCGGTACCCGAGTCGTGCCGAGAAGCGCGCACCGAGTTTGTAATCAACTCCCACCCCCGCCACCACCGCAGGCTGCACAACCTTTGCCCCACCCGGCGTTGATCCGGACGCCACCGGCGAAAAGTACAGCACCCCACCGCCGCCTTCGACAAACGGCCGCAGTTTCACAGCGGCGTCGCGAAAGTTGTAAATCGCCACAGCCGTTCCCTCATAAATATTGGCCTGTTCCTGCGCTTGTACCGGACGGTAATACTGCGTGAACGTTGTAAATCCTCCGTTCGCACCGAAATCCAAGTGTGCACGAAAGTGATAGCGCACGCTAAACACGATTCCGCCCGAATACGTCGCTGTGTCGGTCACGCCTGAAGCGGACGTCTGCCCCTGAAGATTTGCGGTGATGACCGCCGATGCGTTCAACTGACCGGTTTGCGACCAGGCAGGTAAGGCAAATAATCCGAGCGCCGCCACGATGAGTGCTGTTTTGAATTGCATGTGACCTTTCTAACCGTTTTATATCGCGCTGCACACTGCAGTCGCGAAACGCAACCATCTCTCGCCCGCCGCCGAAGCACCAGGCCCAATCGCCGCGTTTAAAAGTTCAATCGTTCGACGCACTTGCCCGCGGAGCGGTTGCTTGCCGAAAGCCGCTCCCGGCTTCCCCCAACGCGCCCGATATCTTGCCACGCGCCGCATTCCCGTCGCAATGCCGCATCGCAACATAGCCGCACATCGGTCCGTTGCGACAAGTTCGCCCGGCTCGACCGCCGAAACCCATGTAGAATACCGCCGTAAATTCGGCGCCTTCGCCGCACAAGCGCCCGCTCCGCAAAAAATGACGACACGCGTTAAAGGCTCCACGCTTCCCGCCATACTCTTCGCGCTCGTCATCGTCACTCTTGTGGTGCACGTCGTCGTGATTTTTGCCTCGGGCCATTTCGCCGCGCCTGGGCCAATCACCGCGGATGCTCGTGCGGTCGATCACCAGTTCCGCCTCACGCTGTATCTGGTGGGAGTTCTTTTCGTCAGCACGCAACTCGCGCTGGTTCTCGGCATCTGGCTCTTTCGCGATCGGGGCCAGCGCGCCCGCTTCATTCCCGGCAATAACGCCCTCGAAACTCTCTGGATCGGCGCCGCCATCGTTCTTTTTCTTGGACTCGGCGCTCTCGGACGCAAAGCCTGGGCCGCGGTCCGCTACACCGGCCCCGAAACGGGCTCGCTCCAGATCGAAGTCACCGGGATGCAGTTCCAATTCGCGTTCCGCTATCCGGGTCCGGACGGCCGCTTTGGCCGCCTCGATCCCGCGCTGATTAGTGCCGCGACGTCGAACCCGCTCGGCATCGATCCAGCCGATCCGGACGGGCGCGACGACATCGTCACCAGCGGCACTCTGGCGGTTCCTGTCGGCAAACCGGTCGAACTTCTGATTCGTTCGCAGGACGTAATCCACAATTTCTTCGTCCGCGAACTTCGCCTCCAGCAGGACGCCGTCCCGGGTCTGATCGTTCCGGTGCACTTCACGGCCGACCGCGTCGGCCAATACGACATCGTCTGTACGCAGCTCTGCGGCCTCGGCCATCAAAAAATGCACGCCACACTCAACGTGATGACTGAATCCGATTACGAAAACTTTCTGAAGACTCAGGCGGCCTCTCAGTGAGCGGGCCAGTCAAATTTCGCCTCTTCAGTACGGACCACAAAGTCATCGGCCTGCAATACTGTTTTCTCGGGATGATCGCCGTCTCGACCGGCGTCGTTCTTTCGCTGCTGATGCGGTATCACCTCGCGTGGCCGAAAGGGCACCTGCCGTTCATCGCCGGTGGAATCATGACGCCCGAGCAATATCTCGCCCTGGTCACCATGCACGGCACGATCATGGTGTTTTTCGTTCTCACCACGGCGCCGCAAAACGCCTTCGGCACGTACTTCCTCCCGCTCCAAATCGGCGCGCGCGAAATGGCCTTTCCCGTTCTCAACATGCTCGGCTTCTGGCTCACCTTCGCGGCATTCGTTGTGCTGCTCGCGGCCTTTTTGGTTCCCGGCGGCGCGCCGATCAGCGGATGGACCGCCTATCCTCCGCTCAGCGGGCTGGGAGACATCACCGGCCCGGGCGAAGGCGCCGGTCAAACGCTTTGGCTTGTCAGCATTTTGATTTTCTGCGCCGGCTCGATCTTCAGCTCGATCAACTTCATCGCCACCACGATCGATCTGCGCGCGCCGGGCATGACCCTCATGCGCCTTCCGCTCACGGTGTGGGCTTGGTTCTTCACCTCGATCCTGATATTGCTTTCGTTCAGCGTACTGTTCGCCGCCGGTGTCCTGCTTCTGCTCGATCGCTCGTTCGGCACAAGCTTCTTCCTTCCCGCTGGTCTGGTCGTAACCGGACAATTGCAGACGCACAGCGGCGGATCGCCGCTGCTTTGGCAGCATCTTTTCTGGTTCTTCGGCCATCCGGAGGTTTACATCGCGATCCTTCCCGGCATGGGGGTCACCTCGCAGGTACTGGCGAATTTTTCGCGCAAACCGGTCTTCGGCTATCCCGCGATGGTCACCACCCTCGGCCTCATCGGGCTTCTCGGCTTTGGCGTCTGGGGGCATCACATGTTCGTGAGCGGCATGAATCCCTATTCCGGCTTTTCGTTTTCCGTGCTCACCATGTCGATCGCCGTGCCGTCCGCGGCGAAGACGTTCAACTGGCTCGCCACGCTCTGGCACGGAAAAATCCAGTTCAAGACGCCCATGCTTTTCGCGCTCGGCTTCGTATCGATCTTCATCACTGGCGGTCTTTCCGGCATTTTTCTCGCGCAGCCGGCGGTCGACAACATGCTCCACTCGACGTATTTCGTCGTCGCTCACATTCATCTGGTGATGGGAGTCGCCGCGATTTTCGGGATTTTCGCGTCCACCTATTACTGGTTTCCGAAAATGTTCGGCCGCGCGATGTGCGAAAGTCTCGGCCGGTGGCATTTCTGGCTGACGTTCGTTGGCACGTATTGCATCTTTGTCCCGATGCACTTTCTGGGTGTCGCCGGCGGCATCCGCCGTTACGCTGATGATTCCGGCGCCGGCTACCTCGCCGCGCTTCAGCCGCTGCACACGTTCATGACGGTCGCCGCGCTGCTCACAGCCGCGGCGCAGGGCATCTTTTTCTACAATTTTTTCAACAGCATCAAAAACGGCGAAATCCCAGGCCCCAATCCATGGAACGCGAACACGCTCGAATGGACGGTCAGCTCTCCACCGCCACCCGATAATTTCGGCTCCGAAAAGATCGAAGTCTTCCGCGGCGCCTACGACTATAGCGTTCCGAACTCTGCGGCCGATTTCATTCCGCAAAACGCGCCGTTCGATTCTGCTTACGATACAATCCCGGTGACTCCGCAACGCGAGAGCTGAAAGCGTGCTTACGAAACACGAAAAGATACTGATCGTCGAACAAGATGCGCAGTCCCGGCAAAGACTGCTGGACCTGCTGCACTCGGCAGGCTACGACGTCTCGGCCGCCCCTGCGCGGCAGGAGGGATTCGAGATCGTTCAGAAAGGCGGCATAGACCTGCTTCTGCTCTCCGCCGAACTTTCGGATCTGCAATCGTCTAACGTTCTGACCGAAATCAAGGCCCTCGCAACTACCGCCAGCACGCGCGTCGTTCTTTTGACGCATGGCGGCGGAGCGGAACGCGCACGCGGCCTCGACCTCGGCGCTGACGATGTGATTTCTCCGCCATGGGACCCTGACGAGTTGCTGGCGCGTGTGCGAGTCCAGCTCCGTGAGAGACGCGCTTATGAAGATTTGTGGGACAAAACGCGCATCGCCGCCGAAGGCCAGGAGATTGCCAACACCGCATTCCAGGCCCTTGCCGTTACCGAGAAGATGGCGCACGACGCCACCGTTCTCGATCGCACACTGAAAATCGGGGTTGCCGCGCTCATTTGCGTCGCCGTGGTCATCGCCGGAATTTTCCTGCTCTATTCGCGCCGTGCCGATAAGGAGACCAAGCGCGCCTATTCGTTGATCGCGCAGCTGACCGAAAGCGTCGCGGGGCAGGAGGCGCTCGTCGCCGAGGCCCGAAAAATGCGTGCGGACTTGCAGCAAACCGACGCCGCCCTTCAAAAAGACCAGCTCCAGAAACAGACCGAAGACCTGCAGCAGAAAATTTCGAGTGGAAATACCGGAGATGTCGCCGATTTGAAAAAGCAGCTGGACGACACAACCAGCCGCCTGAAGCAAATCGCCAGCCAGGCCGACGCTGCCGAACAGGTGATTCGAACGTACGCGCCCAGTGTCTGCCTTCTGCACATTTCGGTCGCGTTCAACGACAAGACCACAGGGCAGCGCCTCCACTACGGCGGCATCAATTCCGATGGCGAGCCGCTCAAAGACGCCAGCGGCAATGTCGTCTATACGCTCGGTGGGCGCGGCCCCGAAGTTCACGCCGATTTTTTTGGAACGGGATTTCTTGTCGGCGAAGGCAAAATCCTGACGAATCACCACGTGGCGCAGCCCTGGTGGAAGAATGACGATCTGAGTTCCGCCTTTCAGCAAGGACTGAACCCGGAGATCGCCGAGATGACCGCGTATTTCCCGGATGCTCCCTCGGGAATATCGGTGGGGATTTCGCAGATTTCCACCCAGGCGGACCTTGCACTGCTTCATCCGGATCTCTCCAGTCCGAACCGGCCGGTTCTGAAAATTGACGCGCGCAAGCAAGCAGCCGTAAGCGGGCAGCCCGTGATTTCGCTGGGCTATGCCACCGGAATCAGCGCGATTCTCGCGCGAGCCGGAGACGACACGATGAACGACATCGTGAAGGATTCCGGCGGCGATCCGACGAAAATCACCGACGAACTCCTCCATCGCAAACTGATCCGGCCGCTTGTGACGCAGGGCCACATCGGCGACGTGCTCGCCGACCAAATCGTGTACGACGCGCAGACCACCTCGGGCGGATCGGGAGGACCGCTCATCAATCGCGACGGCGCAGTGATCGGCGTCACTTTCGCGGTCGTGAAGGACTTCGGAGGCTCGAACTTCGGCGTCCCCATCCACTACGCCCAGGACCTGCTCAAACTCCCCTAGGCAAAAAGCAGTGTACGCAAAAATCGTGCGCCGCGATTTGATCGCTCCCCAAGGCTGGTCGGTTGCCAACTCGTATACCCGTCGGCCTTCGTGCCGTGCGTTTTGCTCTCTTCGAAGGTAAACTCCCCGCAAGAGGTCATCCCAGCATGGCGAATGAGGCAGCGAGGGAGCGCATGGCCCACGACGTCGGCTTGTGGCTTGCCGACGGCCTGATCTCCAACGAGACGCACGATCTTCTCCGCGAGCGCTTCGGCGCAAAGTCTTTCGGGATCGCCAAAGCCGTAAAATCTCTCGGCATCGCGGGCGGAATTGTCGCCTTCTTTGGAGTACTCGGCCTGATCGGCGCGATGTCGCGCTCGGAAGGCGTAATCGCATTCCTGCTGATCGTCGCAGGCGCCTGCCTTACGGTTCCCGCCATTCATCTTTCGATGGACAAACTCGGGCGCTATCCGGCTTCTTCGAAAGTCCTCTTGTTTCTCGGGGTAATCACGGCAGTGCTCGGCATCGGCGTCGCGATCAACGCAGCCGGTCTGGATGGCCCGCGAGTATTTTTCGTCACGGGAATCGTCACGATCGTTCCTGCGGCAATTCTGGCCTATCGCTTCAAGAATTCTTTCCTGCTTTACGTAACGCTCATCGGCTTGTTTCATTGGGTCGGTTCATGGACCGATATGTACGGGCGCTCCACATATGAACTGGCTGTCGATGACCCGCGCCTGATGTCGCTTGCCGCGTTGGTCGTAGTCCTGATCGGCGTCTTTCACGAAAGAACTCTGCGTGAACAGACCGGTCGCTTCTATCAGGCTTACGAAGTAATGGGCCTGATCTATCTGAATCTGTCGCTGCTGATTCTCACGCTTGATCCTCCCCATGCCGCGGCGCCGCTCTGGATCGGCATCTGGTTTATCGCTGCGATCCTGCAAATTGTCGCCGGCGCGCTCGAGCACAGTCCGCTCTTCACGGGGTTCGGCGTCACCGCATTCGCGATCAACGCCTACACACGCTATTACGAGGAGTTCTGGAACCGTATGCATGCGGGCGTTTTCTTTTTCGCTGGAGGACTCGCGCTCTTTGTGGCCGGCGCGCTTTGCGAGGTCGTTTTGCGGCGCGCGCAGCGGAGACCGGCATGAGCGCGAAGCTCAACCGCGGAATCAACGCCGAGCTGGACGGCCTTGTCGCGCAGAATATTCTGACTTTTGGCGAAGCGCAAAAAATTAGAGAGCGATACCCCACGACGCCGTGCGATCTGTTGGTTCTCGCCCGGTGGTTCACGATCCTGGGCGCTGTGGCCGCGGGCGCGGGCGTCGTAATTGTCGCAAAACAATATGTGAACGCGATCCACCTGGCCGAGTTCGGTCTCCTGCTCGCGACGATCGGGCTGATTTGGCTCGGCCGGTATCTCGCCGGTCGAAAAAGTCTCGCCAAAACAGGCGCGGCGCTCGAGATGGCCGCTGGCTTCGGGCTTCAGGGACTGATTTTCGTCCTGGCCATCGACTTCTCCCACGGCTCGAAGAACTGGCCCGCTCTCATCGGAATCCAGGCCCTCGCGCTCGCGATCCTCGCCTACGCGCTGAAAAATCGCCTGGTGCTCATCCATGCCGCGGTCTGCTTCTTTGTATTTTTTGGCGGCGAGACTGGCTACGAGTCGGACTGGGGCGCTTATTGGCTTTCGATGACCTATCCGCTCCGGTTTCTCGCAGTCGGGTTCGTGTTTTTGGGAATCGCCTGGTTGCACGCCACGGTGTTTGAGCGGGCCTATCAGAATTTCTCGCGCGTCTACGCCCACCTCGGCCTTCTCGACATTCATTTCGCGCTGTGGTTTCTCTCGGTCTTCGGATACTTCAATGAAACGGTCAACTGGGAAGCGAGCGACGGCGAGAGAATCGCCTTCAGCGCGTTGTGGCTTCTGGTCAGCGTGTTGTCTCTCTGGTTGGCCGGGGTAACGGGGCAAGGAATTCTGAAAAGCTATGGCATGACGTTCTTGATCATCAACGTCTACACTTTCTATTTCCAGTTCGTTGTCGACAATTCCACCGAACTCTGGTGGCTGCACCTGCTTATTGTGGGTGGCAGCCTCGTTGCGCTCGGATTCGCTCTCGAACGTCGCCTCCGCCGCCCCGCTGCCGCCTCCGCCACCCAGATCGCCCAACGATAGCCTTCCCGCGGCTGCCTCGCCGCCTTTCCGCCAGGCCCTTCCGCCACGCCCTTCCACCACGATTGGTCTGCAGCAGGCCATGTGATAGCGTGAGTGCGGATGTAGATTGCCAGAAGACATGGCCATGACCACTCAACCGATCAGCCTGCCCGGTCAACCGGATCCCGCCGTTCCCCAGCGCGTCTATGTCACCGGCATGTACCTGGCGCTCGCGGGAATCCTGATGTTCTTTACCGCGCTGATTAGCGCGTGGGTGGTCCGACGGGGACTATCAACCAGCAACCTCGAAGCTCGGCTCGAGTTGCCGCGCGCGCTGCTTGGTCTCAACACATTTCTTCTCCTGGCGAGCAGCGCCGCTTTGGAGATCGCGCGGCGCGGATTGCGCGCGGATCGCCCGGAAACTTTCCGCCGCTGGTGGTATGCGACTTCGGTTCTCGGAATCGCGTTTCTGGTCGGACAGATTTTCGCCTGGCGGGCCATGGCCGGGACAGGCATATTTGTCGCATCGAATCCGGATGCGAGTTTCTTTTATCTATTTACGGCTGTGCACGGCGTTCATCTGCTGGGCGGGATCACCGCCCTGCTGATCGCAGCGACGCGAAACTTGCGCCACATGGCTCTCGCGACAGCGGCGCGCGTTGCGGGGCTGTATTGGCACTTTTTGACGGCGCTATGGTGCGCGATATTCGTTTTGCTGATGGTCGGTGGAAGATGAGGATTCGTCGCTCGATCGCGGAGGCAAATAGATACCGCGCCGAAGGCCCCGCTGCTTGGTTCAAATCCCACTTCGCATCAGGATCGACTGCAGCGACAACGCACTTGTGCGGGAAAAGTGCAGATTCCTCCTTCCATAAAATGAAGGCGCAGTTCGCGATGACAGACGAAAAGATGATTATGCGAATGGCGACCATCGCGCTTATTTGTGCCGCGCTGGCAGCAGTGCTCGCGCCGCACGCGGTGGCGCAAGGATGTGCGATGTGTTATCAGAACGCGGCGGCCAGCGGCGCCAAAGGACAGGCCGCGCTTCGTCACGGGATTTTGATTTTGCTGATTCCCGCTTTGGGAATTTTTGGATCGATCCTCGCCGTAACGTTTCGACGTCTCTAAAGCATCTATGAAAATACGGATGAAGTGCCAACGAAATTCCGTACTCCCCGCAAGAGGTACTTGAACGACAAATCATCGAAAATATCGTCCTGTACTGCATATTTCCGCGCCCTGCAAGGGCTTACATTTGCATTAGCCGAGTAACTCCGAACTTCATTTTGGGGGGAGTACGCCCATGTCTTCGAATTGCTACCGCTTGTCCCTTGCAAAAATTCTAGGCGCAATTGCGTTTGCCGCGGTGCTCGCCGGCGGCGCGAGCGCCCAGACGTCTTCGATCAACGGAACGGTCACGGATGCGACCAGTGCAATCGTGCCAGCTGCGAAAGTGACCGCGATCGATATGCAGCGCAACATTTCGCGCAGCACCACGACCGGCGCAACGGGAGCCTATTCGATTTCCGATCTGCCACCGAGCGTCTACAGCGTCACGGTCGAGAAAACCGGATTTCGCGAAGAACAGATCGCAGCGTTGAAATTGACCGTAGACCAGGAATTGACGCTGAACGTAACGCTGGAAGTCGGCGGCGTACAGGCTTCGGTAACGGTTGAGGGCGGTGGAATCGCCCCAATCAACCAGACCGATGCACAGGTGAGCACTGTGATTGAGCAACGGCAAATCGAGTCGTTGCCCTTGATCCTGCGCGACCCGTATCAGCTCATCCTGCTCAGTCCCGGATCGACCTCGACCGACTCGGGACTGCTCGGTTTCTCCATCGATGGCGCGCGCGAGCGGAACAACAATTTTCAGTTGGACGGCGAGGACAACAACGACGCGGGCGTGCCGGCGAGCGGTCTCACCATTCTGAATCCCGACAATGTGCAAGAGTTCCGCGTGATTTCGAACAACTATCTGCCCGAGTACGGCCGGAATTCCGGCTCGGTGGTCGACATCGTGACACGCAGCGGGACCAATCAGCTTCACGGCGACGCGTATTACTTCGGCCGCTGGAACGGATTCGGCGGCGCGCGCGATTTCTTCAATCCGGTTGGCACGCCGCAGAACCCGTACGTGCGAAATACGTTTGGTGTTTCGGCGGGTGGTCCTGTGATCAAGGACAAAGCATTTTTCTTTTTCAACTACGAAGCGAACCGGTTCGCGACGACGCTGACCAACGCCGCAACCGTGCCCGACCCGGGTTTATTGACCGGCGTATTTACCGTCGCGGATCCAAATTCGTCGGCCACAGAAACGATCGACGTGAGCCATCCGAACGCAGCAAACAACGCGACCGGGCTGTCACTTGATCCTGAGGTTCGCCACGTTCTTTCGACCTATCCAACCAGTCCGATTGTGTTCGTTCCGGGAGTGAGTGACGAGCTTTTCTACCCCAGCCCGGACTTGCTGAACGCAAACAATTTCACGGCACGAGCCGATTACAACCTGACGCCGGCGAGTGCGCTCTCTGTGCGCTACGTGGCCAATCATTCGAACGAAAGCAATCAATCACACCTCGATACGCTGCCGGGGATTGGCGGGGTTTCGTTTCTGGGGCTCAATCAGAATTGGGCGCTGCATCTGACCACCGCGATCAGCCCGTCGATGCTGAACTCGTTTAACTTCGGGGCGCTTCGTGCGAACCAAAGTTATGGATGCCAGGGCGACGCCGCAATCAACGGTCTCGGTTCGACCGATGTCTACGGGCGAGGACGCGATTGGGGATTCCCGTCGCTTTCGGCGCCCGATCTTTCAACCGCTGGTTGCGTGGCGATCGGGGACACCGACGCGCAACACCGCTGGTTCGGGGCCTACAGTGAAGGGGACGACATCACGTGGATCAGGGGCCAGCACACGACAAAGCTCGGGATCCAGTTTGCCTCCGAATACACGAATGACTTTGACGGGTTCCGATCGAGATCGCAGCCAAGCTTCAACAATTTCACCGGCAACGCGGCTTCCGCGCTGAAGGGATTGTCGTTTGATCCAGGACCTGAAGTGCAGGACATGGTCTGGGTGCTTCTGGGCGCACTCAACACCGAGTCGCAGGCGCAATTTTTCAACAATTCCGGCGCGCGCCAGCCGAACGATCTGCGGCATTTTCACGAACACGATTTCGCGGCGTATTGGCAGGACCAGTTCAAGCTCCAGCCCAATTTCACGCTGAGCTACGGCCTGCGCTATGAATGGGACGGCACGCCGTTTGAGACCAACGACCTGTTTTCACAAGTGACGGTTGCGCAAGCCGCCGGCCCGGCTCCGATTTCGTTCCATCCGGTC
>Ga0210401_10004223_pt1 | contig 15038 bp, 11 predicted proteins | sample IncBWH32MmetaG_FD_150866 | JGI IMG/M metagenome (GOLD analysis project Ga0210401, IMG submission 150866) | Forest soil microbial communities from Barre Woods Harvard Forest LTER site, Petersham, Massachusetts, United States - Inc-BW-H-32-M | ecosystem: Environmental > Terrestrial > Soil >... | reverse complement strand
TAGCGGAAGGTCACGGTGGTGTCGGGGATGTAGATGGTGACGCGGTTGCGCCCGCCCTGCTTGCTGCCGTAGAGCGCCTTGTCCGCGCATTCCACCAGGCCCTGCCAGGTGTAGGAGTCGCGGGGGAAGGTGGCCAGGCCCACCGACACGGTGATGCGGTGGTGGTGCTCGCCCAGGCGCACCGGCGCGGCCTCCACGTTGGCGCGCACGCGGCTCGCCAGCTCGTGGGCCAGGCGCTTGGTGGTTTCGGGCAGGATCAGGGCGAATTCCTCGCCACCGTAGCGCGCCACGATGTCGGTCTCGCGCACGGTCTCCTCCAGCACCCGTGCCAGCTGCTGCAGGGCCACGTTGCCGGCCTGGTGGCCGTGGGTGTCGTTGAACTTCTTGAAATGGTCGATGTCCAGCATGACCAGGGAAAGCTGGTGGCGGTAGCGCTTGGCGCGCTGCAGCTCCTCCGGCAGCCGGCCGGAGAAGAAGCGGAAGTTGCGCAGGCCCGTCAGCTGGTCGCGGTAGGCCATCTGCTCCAGCTGCCAGTAGCTGGGCTGGGCCACCTCGTCCTCGATCTTCAGGGCCAGCTCGATGTTCTCCACCAGGTCCAACGCGGCGGTCTTGATGCCGACGGGCCGGCCGATCCGGGCCTCCATGCGCTCCTGGTGTGAGCGCAGGGCCTCGAAGGTCGCCTGGGAGGCCTCCTCGGACACGCTGAGGTTGGACGTGACCAGGGCCAGGGACTGGTAGTCGGCATGGTCGCGTTCCTGGCTGTTGATCAGCAGGTCCAGCTCCTGGGAGCGCTTGCCGCCCAGGGCCACCCCACGGAGCAGGTCCAGGTCCACGTCCTTGCCTTCCGCGATGAAGTCGAGATCCTTAATGTCCATCATTCCAGAACGAGGTCGGGATGATAAAAGGAGAACCCGGCGCGTTGGCACCGGGTTCCCAGTTTCAACACGGCGTTCGCCGATTTAGCTTAGCAGCCGCAAGGCTTCTTGGGACCGAACATGATTGCCTCCATTTTGCGCGGGAATCCCCGCAGGGAAATTGGGATCGGGCCTGGGACCCGGCCGCTACGGCCAATGCCGCTGGGACCGGGCCCTAGCCAGGGAATGCTCCGTGGGTGGCCATTTAGGCTTACGCAGGGTGCAGGTGCCGGGTTTCCGTGGCTTAAGACTAGCCCCCCAGATCGGCCTCTGTCAAGGCGCCTGTTTCACCATACGGGTCAAAGACGCTCGCCAGGGGCAAATCCAAGGGCCAAACCAGGCCCCACGTCCATGGAGGGCCCCCCGCTCAAGCGGAGGCCCTGGGCCAGCACCTGGGCGGCGAAGGGGGCCTGGGCCGCAGCCGCGCTGCGCTCGTCCAGCCAGGCCCCTCCGCCAAGCTCGGCCAGCCGCAGGGCCTCATCCAGCGGACCGCCTTGCACGCCATAGCGGTCCCTTCCCTGGGCCCCGCCCAGGCCGCAGGCGGCCTGGCCGCTGGCCACCGCCAGCCCGAATTCCACGCTGACCTTGTCGCGCAAACGCAGCTGCTGCTGCAGCACGGGCAGCAGGGCCTGCAGCTCCCAGGCCGCGCTCAGGGCATGCTTCACCGCGGTGGCGTCCGGCTGAGGCGCGCCCCAGACCGCCACCCAGTGCCCGGCCGTGGCCTCCATCACCCAGGCGCCCTGGGCGTCCAGGGGCTTTTGCGCGGCGGTGGCCAGGCGGCGCAGCACGGCCAGGCGCGCGGCCGGGGCCAGCGGCGCCAGGGCCTGGGTCACGCCGAACCAGCGCAGCGCCAGCACGGCCACCGGCCGCATGGCCACGCTGTCCAGGGGCGGGGCCGCGCCGGACAAGGGCCGGCCGTAACGCTGCCAATGCTGGTCGCGCTGGCCCAGGGCCGTGAGGGCCCGGCGGCCTTCCTGCATCAGGCTGCCCACCAGGCCGCCGTCGCCCACGGCCAGGGCGGCTTCGGTCCGGCCGCTGGCCAGGCCGGCCAGCGCGTCGCGCAGGTCGCGCAAGGGCTCCTCCACGCTGCTGCGCAGCGCGGCCACGCCGGCCACGGCCGCGGACAGGCCCAGCAGCGCGGCCGCGCCGAAGACCAGGGGGTCCACGGCCTGGCCCAGCGCGGCCAGGGCCGCCAGCGGCGCCAGCGCCACCAGACCCGGCGCCAACACGGTCCAGCGCAGGCGCTGGCCCAGGGGCGCCAGCCAGGGCTTCAAGGCCCCGGCCGGATCCGGCCCCAGCTCAAAGTAGGGCAGCGCGCGCCGGACGCGCAGGCCCAGCACCAGCACCTGCAGGATGGCCGACAGGGGCGCGCCCGCGCTGAAAAGCAGCAGCGCCCCGGCCCACGACACGCCCAGCAAAGGCGCGCAGGCGCAGGCCAGGAGCCAGGCCAGGACCGCGCGCCACTGGGCCCGCCGGGGCAGGCCCAGCAGGCCGGCCTGCAGCGCTTCCCGTTCCGGCGCGGGCAGCGACTGCAGCAGCACGCCCTTGCTCAGCGCCCGCAGGCGCCGGGTGCGGCCGTCGGCCAGGCCCAGCAGCAGCTCCACCCCCAGCAGGAGCGGCGCCAGGAACAGCACCGCGGTCCAGGCCAGCGGGCCGCCCAGGCCGCAGAAGGCCAGCGCGGCGTAGGCCGCCAGCCCGGCCAGGTGGCCCAGCCAGCGGGCCCCGCGGGCCGCATCCAGCAGATCCGCCAGGGGGCTCACCTAGGGCCTCACCAGCGCCACCACGGCCTTGTCCGGCCGCAGCCATTTGGCGGCCACGCGCCTGCAGTCGGCCAGCGTCACCGCGTCCAGCCGCGCGGCCACCTGTTCCACCTCGTCCGCGCCCAGTCCCCAGCTTTCGTAGTTGGCGATCACGCGCGCCTCGGTGCCGAAATCCTGGCGGGCCACCTGGAACAGGCCCTTGGCGTAGGCCTTGGCCCCGTCCAGCTCCGCGGCGCTGATGCCTTCCTTGGCCACCTTGGCCGCCACCTGGCGGCAGACCGCCTCGGCCTCGGCCAGGTTCTGCGGCTGCGTGCCCACGTAGATGCGCCAGCTGCCCGGGTTGAGGCGCCGGTCAAAGCCGCTGTAGGTGGTGTAGCAGAGGCCGCGCCGGTCACGCACCTCGGTGAAAAGGCGGCTGTCCATGCCCTCGCCCAGCACGCTGTTGACCAGGCGCAGGGCCGAATAGTCCGGGTGCGTGGGCGGCGGGCAGGGCCAGCCCAGCATGAGGTGGGCCTGCTTCTTCTTGGGCAAGGTCTGGGTCTTGCGCCGCGGGCCGGCCTTCAGCGCGGGCGGCTTGGGCAGGCGGGCCGGGACGCCCTGGGGCGCCCAGGCGGCCTTGCCGAACTGGGCCTCGAAAAGGTCGCGGGCCTCGTCCGGGGCGATGTCGCCCACCACCACGGCCAGCAGGCGCTCCGGCCGCAGCACCTGGCCCTTCAAGGCCAGCAGCTTGGCGCGGGTGACGGCCTTGACGCTGGCGCCGGCGCCGTCCAGCGGCCGTCCATACGGGTGCTTGGGGCCGAAAAAGGCGGCGGCGAAGAGGTCGGACAGCACCTCGTCGGGCGCGTCGCTCTTGTCCTTGATGTCCTTCAGCACCCGGGCCTTCTCCTTGGCCAGCTCGTCCTCGGGCAGCTCGGCGTGGCGCAGCACCCGCCCGGCCAGGGCCAGGGCCTCGGGCGCCTTGCCGGCCAGGGACTGCAGCGACACGGTGAAGCGGTCCGGATCCGCCTGCGCGGCCAGGCCAATCCCCAGGTCGTCCATGGACTGGGCCAGGGCGGCGGCGTCCGCGCCGGGCACGCCCTTGAGCAAGGTGCGGGCCAGCAGGTTCAGGGCCCCGGACTGGGCCGACGGCTCCAGCAGCTGGCCCGAGGGGAAGACCCATTGGGCCGCCACCAGCGGCGTGTGGCGGACGCTCTTCACCAGCAGCGTGCCGCCGCTGCTCAGGCGGTAGCGGCTGATGCCGCCGGCCACGGCCTCGGCCCCGGCGCCGGCTGGCTTCCCGGCGGACGGGGCCCCCTGCAGCAGCTTGGCCCAGCCGGCCGGATCCAGGCCGGTGGCCTTGGAGCCGCGCGGGCGGTAGACCACCACGTTGAGCTTGGGCAGCTGGAAATACTGGCGCATGACGCGCTGCACGTCCCCGGCCGAGACCGCCTTCAGGCGCGCGGTCTCCCGGTCCACCAGGCTGTAGTCCCCGCCCAGGGTCTGGTAGTAACCCAGCTTGCCGGCCAGGCCTTCCATGCTCATGCGCTCGGCCGCGTCCTCATGCTCCAGCCGCAGCTTCTGCCGGGCGATCTCGTCGGCGCTCACGGGCTCGTCCTGCATGCGCCGCACCTGGGCCCACAGGGCCTGGGCCGCCGGCTTCAACTGCTCCGGCTCCAGCTCGGCCCACAGGTAGCAAAGCCCGGGGTCGGCCCCGCTGAACTGGCCCGCGGCCACGGACTGCACCAGCTTCTGCTCCTCGCGCACGGTCAGGTTCAGCCGCGAGCTCAGGCCCTGGCCCAGGATCGACAGCGCCATGTCCAGGGCGGGCGCGTCCTCGTGCAGTTCGGCGCAGCCGGGCAGCCCCATCACCAGCAGGGTGGTCTGGATGTCGCCGGCGGCCTCGTCGCAGCGCAGGCCCTGCTGGGCCGGCTCCTGCGGCAGGGCCTGGGGGCTCTGCCCGCCCGCGGCCCAGGACCCGAAGGCGGCCGCGGCCTGGGCCAGGGCCTTGGCCGGGTCCACGTCGCCCGCGATCACCACGGAAATGTTCTGGGGCTGGTACCAGCGCCGCCAATATGAGACCAGCAGGTCGCGGTCCATCTTCTGCAGCACGTCCTTGGTGCCGATCACCGGCAGGCGGTAGGGGTGGGTGCCGAAGGCCAGGTGGCAAAGGCGGTTCCAGGCCTCAAAGCTGGGGTTGTCCTGGGCTCGGCTCAGCTCCTCCAGCACCACCAGGCGCTCGCGGCCCAGCTCCCCGGCGTCGAAGGTGCTGTGGCTCAGCGCGTCGGCCATGGTGCTGAGGGCCACCTCCAGCTTGTCGGCGGGCATCACGTCGATGAAGTCCGTGCTTTCATAGCGGGTGTGGGCGTTGTTGTAGCCGCCGTTGCGCTTGATCAGGCGGTCCAGCTCCCCCACCTTCAGGCGCTCGGTGCCCTTGAAGAGCATGTGCTCGATGAAATGGGTGATGCCGGCCTCGGCCGGGGACTCCTGCACCGAGCCCACCCGCACCCAGGCGTTGACGGCCACCACCGGCGCGCTGTGCAGGGGCTTCACCAGCACGGTCAGGCCGTTGGGCAGCACCTGCTTGGCCACGTCGTTGGCAAGGCCGGCGGGGGCGGGTGCGGGCGCAAGGTCCGCACGGAGCGGCTGGGTGTTGGATGGGCGGCGCGGACTGGGCGAAGTCATGCTGGAAAACCCCTGGGTAGGATGTAAGGACAAGGCGACATGGTATGCCAGCGGGGGCGCAGCGGCAAGGCGGGGCCTTGCCCCGGGCCTGCCCCTCCGTTAGGATGGCCACCGATGCACGACCCTACGCGCGCGGAGGCCGGACGGTGAAAAGAATCTTGCTGGTTTGCTCGGCGGCCCTTTTGGCCGGTCCGTCCGCGGGGTGGTCCATGCCCCGCCAGAACGCGGCGGATCCCTTGAGCGCCTCGGCAGCGGTCAGCCCCAGCGCGGCCGCCGCGCCCCAGGCCCCGTCCCAGCCCCTGAGCCCGACCGCCGCCGCGCCCCAGGCCCCGTCCATGCCGGCGGCGCTCAGCCCCGGCGCCGGCGCCGCGCCCCAGCCGGCCAGCCCCAGCGCCCTGGATTCCGACCTGCCTGAAGAGGTGGGCGCGGACCAGGGCGGGGCCTCCCAGCCGGTGCCGGCGGACCTGGGCAAGCTGGACAGCGCCACCCTGGCCCGCCTGGCCCGCAGCCTGGGCGTGGACGCGCCCACCCTCTGGTACGACCCGGACCAGCAGCAGCCCTTGAACAGCGCGGCGGAGAACGCCCAGTCCGTGGACGCGGGCGCGCTCTACGCCGAGCTGCAGCGGCGCAGCGACGCCGGGGACAAGGACGCCCGCCAGGCCTTGGCCATGGCGCGGCTCAGGGGCGACCCCCGGGCCGAACCCGCGGCTGCCGCGGCCTCAGATTCGGGCACGGCCCAGGCCCTGGGGCTGAGCCCTCCGGCCGCGGCCCTGGAAGGCCTGCAGGCCCTTTCGGCCGTGGCCCAAGCCCTGGGCCTGAGCCCGGGCGCCGGGGTGACCCAGACTGCGGCCCCGGCCCGCTGAGGCGGAACCCGGAGCCGGCCTGAAACGTTTGACCTGAACCTGACCACCCTTGGAGGAAGCATGCGTTCCAGTTTGATCCTTGCCCTGACCCTGGCCTTGGCGGCGCCCCTGGCCGCGGACACCGACACGGCCGTGGCCGCCCCGGCCGCCGCCGTGGCGCAGCCCAGCCCCGCGCCCACGGTGGTGCCCACCTTCATCAGCAACCCTCCCGTGGCCCAGGATCCGACCTTCACGGACGTGTCCTACGCGTCCAAGTGGCCCCACATCACCCTGGACGAGGCCAAGCGACTGCAGGCCAACAGCCACGTGGTCTTTGTGGACGGCCGCTCCCAGTTGGAATGGGACCAGAGCCACATCCCCGGCTCCATCGCCCTGCCCCTGGGCGATTTTGAAAAGGATTTCCCGCTGCAGGAGAAGGCCTTGCGCAAGGCCAAGATCCTGGTGGCCTATTGCCACGGCAAAGGCTGCCACCTCTCCGACGGCCTGGCCCAGCAGCTGGTGGACAAGGGCTTCCACAACGTGGCCGTGTTCTGGGGCGGCTTCCCGGAGTGGCACGACAGCGGACAGCTGCTGGTGGACAAGAACGGCAAGCCCGTGGCCGCGCCCACCCCGGTGCCCACGGTGGCGGCCGTGGTCGCGCCCGTGGTGACGCCGGTGACCACCACCACCGCGGTGCCGTACCTGAAGTAAAAGGGCCTTCCGAAAAATAGAAAGCGCGCCGCGGATCGCTCCGCGGCGCGCTTTTTTTGTGCCCCGGCTTAGGCCTTCACTTCCAGGCTCAGGCCGCCGTGGCCGTGCTTCACTTCCACGGTCTGGCCCTCCAGCACCTTGGAACCCAGGATCAGCGCGGCCAAGGGGTCTGAAAGCTCGGATTGGATCACCCGCTTGAGGGGCCGGGCCCCGTAGACCGGGTCCAGGGCTTGGTCGGCCAGCCAGGCCTCGGCCTCCGGGCTGAGGGTCAGGCTGATCTTGCGGGCCGCCAGGCGGCTGCGCAGGCCCGCCAGCTGGATCTCCACGATGTGCACCAGCTGGGCCGAGCCCAGGCGGTGGAAGGGCACCACCGCGTCGATGCGGTTGAGGAACTCGGGCCGGAACTGCTCCCGCAGGTCCTGCTGCAGGGTGCGCTTCAGCTCGGCGTCCGTGTCGGTGAGCACGTCGGCCAGGCGGGCCGAGCCCACGTTGCTGGTCATGATCAGCACGGTGTTCTTGAAGTCCACCAAGCGGCCCTGGCTGTCGGTGAGGCGGCCGTCGTCGAAGACCTGCAGGAGCAGGTTGAAGACGTCGGGGTGGGCCTTTTCGATCTCGTCGAAGAGCACCACGCTGTAGGGCCGCCGGCGCACGGCTTCGGTGAGCTGGCCGCCCTCGTCGTAGCCCACGTAGCCCGGGGGGGCGCCCACCAGGCGGCTCACCGCGTGCTTCTCCATGTACTCGCTCATGTCGATGCGGATGAGCGTGTCTTCGTCGTCGAAAAGGTTCGCCGCCAGCGCCTTGGCCAGCTCGGTCTTGCCCACGCCGGTTGGTCCAACAAACAAAAACACGCCCAGCGGCCGCTTGGGGTCGCTCAGGCCCGCCCGGCTGCGCCGCACGGCGTTGGCCACGGCCTTCACGGCCTCGTCCTGGCCCACCACGCGCTGGTGCAGGGCCTCCTCCAGGTGCAGCAGCTTCTCCATCTCGCCCTGCATGAGCCGGGCCACGGGCACGCCGGTCCATTTGGCCACCACCTCGGCGACCTCCTGCTCGGTCACCTCCTCGGGCAGCAGGGCGCCCTGGGCCTGGCTCTGCTTGAGCACGGCCTCCTGCTCCTTGAACTTGTTCTCCAGCTGCGGGATCACGCCGTGGCGCAGCTCGGCCACCTTGCTCAGGTCGCCTTCGCGCTCGGCCTTTGCCTCCTCGGTGCGGCGGCGGTCGATCTCCTCCTTGGTGCCGCGCAGGGCCTGGATGGCGGCCTTCTCGGCCTGCCAGCGGGCCTTGAGCCCGGCGCTGCGCTCCTTCAGGTCGGCCAGCTCCTTCACGGCCGCGGCCAGGCGCTCCTTGGAGGCCGCGTCCTTCTCGTGGCCCAAGGCCTGGCGCTCCACCTCCAGCCGGCGCTCGCGGCGCTCCACCTCGTCCAGCTCGGTGGGCAGGCTGTCGATCTCCATCCGCAGGCGCGAGGCGGCCTCGTCCACCAGGTCAATGGCCTTGTCCGGCAGGAAACGGTTGCTGATGTAGCGGTGGCTGAGCGTGGCCGCGGCCACCAATGCGGCGTCCTGGATGCGCACGCCGTGGTGCAGCTCGTAGCGCTCCTTCAGGCCGCGCAGGATGGAGATGGTGTCCTCCACGCTGGGCTCGCCCACCATCACCGGCTGGAAACGCCGCTCCAGGGCCGGGTCCTTCTCGATGTACTTGCGGTACTCGTCCAGGGTGGTGGCGCCCACGCAGCGCAGCTCGCCGCGGGCCAGGGCGGGCTTGAGCAGGTTGGCCCCGTCCATGCTGCCCTCGGCCGCGCCCGCGCCCACCAGGGTGTGCAGCTCGTCGATGAAGAGGATGATGGCCCCGTCCGAGGCCGTGATCTCCTTGAGGAAGGCCTTCAGCCGGTCCTCGAACTCGCCGCGGTACTTGGCGCCGGCCACCAGGGCCCCCAGGTCCAGCGCCAGCACGCGCTTGCGCTTGAGGCCTTCGGGCACGTCGCCGCTGACGATGCGCTGGGCCAGGCCTTCGGCGATGGCGGTCTTGCCCACGCCGGGCTCGCCGATCAGCACCGGGTTGTTTTTGGTCCTTCGGCTCAGCACCTGGATCACGCGCCGGATCTCGTCGTCCCGGCCGATCACCGGGTCCAGCTTGCCCTGGCGCGAGGCCGCGGTGAGGTCGCGGGCGTACTTGTCCAGGGCCTGGAACTTGCCTTCCGGGTCCTGGCTGGTCACGCGGGTCTGGCCGCGCAGAGGCTTGAGCGCCTCCAGCACCGCGTCGCGGGTCACTTTCAGGGAGGCCAGCGAGGCCTCTTTTTTATCCGCCAAGGCGAGCAGCAAGTGCTCGGTGCTGGTGTACTCGTCCTTCATCTTGGCGGCTTCCTTTTCCGCCGCCTCCAGCACGGCCTGCAGCTCGCGCGAGGCGCCCACCTGGTCCTGTCCCTGCACCCGCGCCAACTTGGCCAGGGTGCCGGCGGCCGCCGCGGCGGCCTGGGCCGGGTCCACGCCCAGCTTGCGCAGCACCGGGCCCACCAGGCTGTCCTCCTGCTCCAGCAGGGCCAGCAGCAGGTGCGCCGGCTCCATCTGGGCATGCCCTTCCTCCATGGCGCGGCTTTGCGCCGCGGCCACGGCCTTCTGGGCGTTTAAAGTGAATCGGTCAAAGGTCATGGTGAATCCTCCTGCCGGGACAGTCATGCAATACCTGGGCCAGCTTCAGGGCTTTGCAGCAAGGGACTTTTACCAGGCCTGTCCCAAGACGAAACAATTTGTGTATCATTGCCGCACAGGCACGGTCCGGCGCCAGGCCAGCTTGATCCATGGTGGAGCGTTTTCTTGCCGTTGTTCCAGCCCAAATTCTCATCCAGCCAGGCCGCGTTGGCCGCCCTGGGCCTGGCCTTGGCCGCGGCCTTGGGCTGCCTGCTGCTGGCCTCCTGGAACCTGGACCCCGGCACGGTGCTGGTGGCCGCGGTGCTGGCCTTGGCCTTAGGCTGGCGCGGCTTGGCCATGGTGCTGCAGGGCCGGCCGTGGACCGCCAGGCCTTCCAGCGTGCTGGGCGCGGCCTTGGCGCTCCCGGCCGCCTGGGGCTTGGCCCTGCTGGCGCCGACGGCCGGAAGGATCTCGCCGGTGGCCACGGCCTTGGCCGTGGCCCTAGTCACGGGTGTGGCCATCAGCAGCTGGGAGGGCGCCCAAGCCCGGCCCTGCCCGCCGCGGCGCCTGGAATGGCTGGCCCCGCTGTCGGCCGGCTTGGGCTTCTATGCGCTGCTGCTGCCGTTGCGCGCCTGGACCCTGGCCCAATTCTCCGCCCAGCCCAGCAATAGTCTGCAGCTTTTTTTCATGCCCCGCACGGGCTACGAAGGCATCCCCAGCGCCCCGTTCAACGACCCCATCCTGCTGCTTTGGCCGCTGCTGTGGTGGGCCGCCACCCTGGGCGCGGCGGCCTGGGCCTGGTGCCAGCCGTCCTGGCGGCGGCTGCTGCTGCTGGCGGGCTTGGGGCTGGTGGGCAAGCTGGCCGTGGCCGCGCTGTCCGGCAGCGGCCTGCAGGTGCTGCCCCAGAAGATCGAAGCCGTCTCCACCGCCTACTTCAACATCACCCGGGTCGTCCGCCCGCAGGGCCTGTGGAACTTCATCAGCCACTTCAACCAGCTGCAGCCCCAGCTCGGCACCCACGGCGAGAGCCATCCCTTTGGGCCGGAGCTGGTCTACTGGTTTCTGGAGTTCGGCCAGCCGCCCAATCCCTGGGTGCCGGCGCTGGTGCTGTCGGCGCTCAGCTGCCTGATACCGGTGGCGCTGGCGGGCATCCTGGTGGAGCTGGGCAAACCCTTGCGCTGGGGCCTGGCCGCGGCCCTGTGCTACCTGGCCGCGCCGCCCAGCAGCATCCTGGCCAGCTCAGGCATCGACAGCGTGCTCAGCCTGCTTTTCACGGGCGTGGCCTGGGCCGCGCTCCGCGGCGTGCGGATGGGGCGCGCCGGCCGGCCCTGGCTGGCCCTGGCCGGATTGGGCGTCTTCGCGGCCAGCCTCATCAGCAGCGCCGTCGCCTTCCTGGTGCTGGGGCTGGCGCTGGCGGCGCTGGCGGCCGCCTGGTCAGGCCGGCTGGCGTGGCGGGCCCTGCCCGGACTGGCCGCCTGGCTGCTGGGCCCGGGCCTGCTGTCCCATCTGGCCCTGGCCGCGGCGACGGGCGGCGGCTTCAACCTCCTGGGCGTCTACCATTACGCGTCCTATTTCCAGTTCGCCCCGGGCGCGCGGCCCTGGGCCCTGTGGTCCTGGCTGAACCCCCTGCTGTTCCTGGGTTACGCCGGCGCGGGCACCCTGGGCCTGGCCTTCAGCGCGGGCGCGGCCCGCTTGAACGGCCGCCGCCGCCTGGGCGCGGCCGGCCTGCTGCCGCTGGCCTTGCTGACGGCGGCCTGGATGCAGGGTCTGGGCCTGGCCGAGGCGCAGCGCATCTTCCACTGGGGCTACGCAGGCCTGGCGCTGCTGGCCCTGGATGCGCCGGGCCAGGATCCGGACACCGAAGAAGCCTTCGGGCGCTGGGCCTTTTGGGCCAGCCTAAATTTTATGACGAGTGTCATAATAGAAATGACCGTGATGCATTATTGGTAGAAAGCCCTTTCCAAGCCCAGCCAGCCTCCTAAAATAAGCCCTTCAAACGCTGGCCGAAAATCCGGAAAGCGTGGACCCCGCCGCCGCAGCCGCTTGCGAAGAGGACCCATGATCCCCTGGAAACGCATCCCCTACCACATCGACATTGACCCCAAAAAGCCGGGCCGCACCCAGAACTGGTTTGAGATGGCCGCGCTGGAAAAAGCCCTGGGACGCCCCATCACCTGGGTCTACAGCAACCTGATCGAGCCGGGCAAGACCGCCGGCAGCCACTACCACCTGGAGCACGAGGTGCTGGTGTGGGTGGCCTCGGGCGAGCTGGTGATGCACCTGCGGGACGTGGATTCGGACGAGGTCGAGACCGTGACGGTGAAGGCCAACAGCGAGCTGCTGAGCGTCCCCCGGCGGGTCTACCACGCCGGCGGCAACGTCGGCACGGAGCCTTGCCTGGCCGTGATGTTCGCCAGCACCAAGCCCCGCGACGGCGGGGACGAATACTTCACCTGACAAATCTGAACGTAAACCACCCGGGAGCCGCCATGTTAGATCCCCTCGCCTGGTCCAACCAGGAAGGCATCGACGCCGAACAGTTCATCATCGCCACCTACCTCATCACCATGCCCACGCGCTCGGCCATGGACGCGGCCCAGGCCATTGCCTACGAGCAGAGCACCGGCACCTGGACCCAAGTGCCCGAGGACACCGACGCGGTGCGGGCCCAGAGCGTGGCCAAGGTGCTGGGCGTCTTCGAGGTGCCCCATTACGAGGACAAGCTGCCGGAGGGCACCACCGACCGGACCTTCATCGTGGACATCGCCTTCCCGGCCGAGAACATCCACAACCAGTTCCCCCAGATGCTGACCGCGGTGCTGGGCAACATCAGCATGAGCGGCAAGCTCAAGGTGCTGGACATCCGCTTCCCCCGCGCCTTTGTCGAGTCCATGCCCGGGCCGGCCTTCGGCGTGGAAGGCACCCGCAAGGTGCTGGGCCTGGCCTCCGGCACGCCCCCGCTCTGCGCCATGTTCAAGCCCTGCACCGGGGCCCCGCCCAAGGTGCTGGCCAAGATGTTCTACGAGCTGGGCATGGGCGGCGTGAACATCGTCAAGGACGACGAGCTGCTGGCGGACCCCAAGTTCTGCAGCATCGACGACCGCCTGGCCCTGATGGTGAAGGAGGTCGCCAAGCTCAAGCAGGAGACCGGCCGCACCGTGCTCTACGCCCTCAACGTGACCGACGCGCCGCTGAAGCAGGCCGAAAACATCGAGCGCGCCCTCAAGGCCGGCGCCAACTGCCTGATGTTCAACGTGGCCACCATCGGCTGGGCCAGCTTCGCCGAGGCCGTGCGGCAGATCCGAGGCCGCGTGCCCGTGCTGGCCCATCCGGACTTCGCCGGGGCCATGTTCGGCAGCCCGCACTATGGCCTGAGCAGCCAGCTCATCCTGGGCAAGTTCATGCGCATGGCCGGGGCCGACTTCGTGGTCTGCCCCAGCGCCTACGGCAAGGTGCCGCAGGTGCCGGAGCGCGTGCTGCAGCTGGGCGTGGCCCTGCGCGCGCCGTTTTACGATGTGAAGCCGGTCCTGCCCGCGCCCAGCGCCGGCATGCACCCGGGCCAGGTGCAGCAGCTGCTCAACGACTTCGGGCCCGACACCATCGTGGCCGCCGGCGGCGGCTACCACGGCCACCCGGACGGCCCCCGCGCCGGGGCCCGGGCCTTTGTGCAGGCCGTGGAAGCCTGGATGAAGAAGGAAGACGTGCGCAAGTTCGCCGAAGGCAAATCCGAACTAAAGGCGGCCATCGACAAATGGGGCGTCTACACGCCCGAGACCCCGACCGCGTACGCGCTGACCAGCTAGGCGACGTGAGATCCTAAAACAAAAAAGCCGGGGACCTTGGTCCCCGGCTTTTCTTTTGCAAAAGCCATCCCGCCTTAGTGCCCGCCCCCCTGGGCATGCTTCTTCAACTCGGCTTCCACGGTCTCGCTGTAGAAACGGTATCCAAAAAAGCTCAGGGGCCAGACCACGGCCAGGCCGACGAAAACCACGCCGAGCACATCGAGGATGGGGGTCATGGGGGCTCCTGGAATGGATGAGCAAGCAAGCTGCAACCATTGTTCCCCTCACGCCTGTGCCACTCAAGGACAAAGGCGCTGCAGGACGAAACAGAGGCTGTTGCAGGCTGGAACAGGGCTCGGGTTTGAGGGCGGAAAACGCCTGGGCCGCCTGCCTGGCACGCGCCTTGCGATAGCTAAGGGCAACGGACCCTTTTCCATTCTAGGAGAACACCATGCGCTTCTTCCCCATCAAGCAAGACACCGCCGTGGCCCAGGACGAATTCAACCAGCTGCTCCGCACCTTTTGGGGCGAAGTGGCCCAGCCTGCCCCGGGCTACACCCCGCGCCTGGACGTGCAGGAGACGGCCGAGGCTGTGGTCGTGCAGGCCGACCTGCCGGGCGTGGACAAGAAGGACATCAGCCTGGCCCTGGAGCAGGGCGTCCTGACCCTGCGCGGCGAACGCAAGGCCGGGCATGCCGAAGCCACGGAAGGCCACAACTGGCACCGCGTGGAGCGGCGCTGGGGCGCCTTCGAACGCCAGCTGCGCCTGGGCGAGGGCTACGCCAGCGACCGGGTCAAGGCCGAGCTGAAGGACGGCGTGCTCACCGTGACCGTGCCGAAGCAGGAGCAGGCCAAGCCGCGCAGCATCGAGATCCAGTAAGGCTCCCCAAAAAAAAGAGCCGCCCCCAGGGGCGGCTCTTTTTTTGCCCGGAAGGCGGCTCTCAGTCCTTCTTCAGGCTCAGCAGCAGGTCCTTGAGGAACTCCATGGCCATGGAACGGATGCCCGGCACCTTGCTTTCGCGGGGGCCGGCCACGTTGAGGACCTTGATGTTCTCGTAGTCCAGCCAAAATTCAATGGAGGACAGGTTGCGGGGCTTGAGCAGGTCCACCACGAAGACCGGCTTCTGCAGCTTGTGGGCCAGCTCCACCGTGCCGGCGGTGCCGCCCTCGGGCCGGCCCGTGGTCAGCACCAGGGTGCCGTCGCTGTCCCGCACGTTCCACTCGGTGCGCTGCTCGTACTCCCGGCTGGGGGTTTCCTTGACGGGATAGCGTTCCGGAATGAGGCCATCCTCGGCCCGCCGCCCCTTGGGGGCCCAGCCTCCCGCTTCCAGGCCCAGGTCCAGGGCCGCGTCCAGCGCCCCACGGTCCACGCCGGTCTGTCCGCCGGAAACGATGCGATTGAGCAGGCTCAAGAGGGCTCCTTCATTCAGCGGGGTTCTATCCACAAGGCTTGGGCGCCGGCTTGGTCCGGCATCACCCGGGCGTCCAGCCCGGCCGGCAGCATGGCCGTGGCGCCGGGCGGCACCATCATACCCTCCCCGGCGCTCCAGGCAAGCCGCAGACCGCCCAGGGCCATCAGCACCCGGGGGACCCCCGCCGGGGCGAAGGGCGCGGCGCCGCGCAGGGTCAGGCGCCGCACCGAGAAATAGGGGCCCTCCATCAGGGCCTCATCCAGGGCGAAGCCGCGGTTCAGTCCGCGGGGGCGGCGCAGCCCGTTGTCCGAGACGAAGGGATGGCCAAAACGCAG
>Ga0210401_10004221_pt1 | contig 15043 bp, 9 predicted proteins | sample IncBWH32MmetaG_FD_150866 | JGI IMG/M metagenome (GOLD analysis project Ga0210401, IMG submission 150866) | Forest soil microbial communities from Barre Woods Harvard Forest LTER site, Petersham, Massachusetts, United States - Inc-BW-H-32-M | ecosystem: Environmental > Terrestrial > Soil >... | reverse complement strand
CGGACCGGAAGAAAGCACCACCCCAGCGATTACGATTGCTGCGATGGCGCCGGCGGCTCCTTTCTGCATAGCCGGCAGCGTGGAAGTGGCAAGCACCGACAGCGCAACCAGCACGCCGGCCAATACCAGGAATACGGAGATCCAACGCAGCGGCCACACGTCCATCAAAACGAAACCAACCAGCCAGGCTCCCGCGGCCGACCCAATAATGTTGCTCAGGTACAGGTAGCTGAGACCCGCGCCGGCGTCGGAATCCGGGCGCACCGAAATGTGGCACATCATCGGGAAGGTGGCTCCCAACATGCCGGCTGTGATCCCCACTAGCGGAAGCGTCCATAGGAAGTTGACATGTTGCACCGCCAGCGCTATCAGGGGCACGGTCGCGAATCCGAGCAGGTTTGCCAGGAGCAGCAGCAGGGCAATGGAGCGCTGTAACGGCGTCGCGCGCGAGGACGCCTGACTGTACGATGTCTGATTGCACATGCTTCGGCTCAGCAGGGAGCCTAGGGCCGTGCCTGCCAGGAAAACTCCCAACACGTACGCAAAGCACTGAGCGGGACCGCCGCTCGCGAAGGAATAGAGCCGGTACCAGACGATTTCATAACATAGCGCGATAAACCCGGCTAACCCCGCGACCACCAGTGCGATGGGGAACGGCAGCATGGGTGCGGACTTCGGGGTCGCGGCCGCGGTGGTCAGACTGCCGCGCCACCGGAAGTGCAGGACGAGCACCGAGCATCCCACCAGCACGTTCAGCGTTGCGGCCACCATAACCGAGCGAAGCATACCGAGATAGGGCATGGTCACCCACGCTGCCACAAAACATGCGACCGCCGAACCGAGCGTGTTCACAAAGTAGAGGATCCCGACCGAACGGCCGACGTTGTGCGAGAACTTCACAAGCTGCGCCACCAGGAGCGGCAGGGTAGCGCCCATTAAAACCGTGGGTACGAGCACCAGCGCGAACGATAATAGTCCGGTTTCGAGTGGCGGCGCGGCCGTGGTGAATCGTGCTACCGCATGGAACAGCGGCAACGAGGCAACACCGTAGGCGGCGATTCCCAACTCCACGGCGCCGAACAATAGCAGCAGGGGTGCAGAGCTGGATTTGGAAATACGGCCGCCGGCCAGGCTCCCCAGGCCCAGACCCAGCATGAACGCGCTGACCACTACCGTCACCGACTCGACGTTGACGCCGTATATAGCGAAGAGAGTCCTCTGCCAGACGATCTGGTAAATCAGCGCGGGGAATCCGGAAAGGAAGAATAGGACGTAAAACCACCGAAAGGTTTTGGGCATGCCGACTCAGCGATCTTATTACATGGCGCGAGGCGACGGAGCGAGCGGCAGACTCTTGCAGCACTCTGAAACAAGGACCTGGCGTCGCCAGGAGTGACGACGCGGCACGCAAAAGTGCGTGCGCCACGGCGGACCTAGTAACATTAACACAAGGTGTCCCGATTCTTGCGGATCCTCGTGTGTGTGGCCGTGTGCCCTGTCGCGCTGCTCGCTCAAAGCGACACCGGCGAACTGCGTCTGAAGGTCAGCGACCAAGCGGGCTTGCCGATCCCGAGCTCGGTTGAGCTGGTCAGCCAGTCCAATCAAGTCCGTCAAAAATTGGAAACCTCAACCGATGGCACGCTGGTCGTCAAGCGCCTTCCATTCGGCGTGTACCGCGTCCGTGTGGAGCGCGCCGGCTTCGCTCCACTTTCGGAACTGGTCGAGATTCGCTCCTCGCTTCCGAAAGAGCTGCGCGTGGCACTCGGGGTTGCTCCCATTGAAACCGTGGTCACGGTGAGCGAGTCCGAGACGCTGGTCGATCCGCACCGGGCCGGAACCGCGAATCGAATAGGGTCAGAGACGCTGCAGGACCGGACCGCTTCTCAGCCCGGCCGCTCGCTGCTCGACTTAGTGGACAACCAGCCCGGCTGGTTGCTCGAAGCCAACGGCGTCCTTCATCCCCGCGGCTCCGAGTACCAGACCCAGTACGTCGTGAATGGAATCCCGCTCACCGAAAATCGCTCGCCCGCGTTTTCTCCGGAGTTGGAGGCCGACGACGTGCAGTCCATGACCATTCTCACGGCCGGTTATCCAGCCGAGTATGGCCGCAAGCTGGGCGGTGTAATCGACGTCAACACCGTGCGCGACACTCGCCAGGGATTCCATGGCAAGGCCATGCTCAGCGGCGGAAGTTTTGACACCGCCGGCGGCGATCTCGCCCTGCAATACGGGTGGGGTCATAATACGCTGAGCGTGAGCGGCAACGCGGCCCGCACGGACCGGTATCTTGATCCGCCGGTGGAACAGAGTTACACCAACGCCGGTACGAATACGTCCTTCGCCGCTCATTACGAACGCGACTTGACCGATAACGACCGCTTCAGTTTGATTCTGCGCGAGGGGCAGTCGCGCTTTGAAATTCCGAATGAGATGGTTCAACAGGAAGCCGGGCAGCGGCAGGATCGCGGCACCGGGGAGACCGCCGGAGAGTTTTCATACCAGCACATTTTCTCGGCCAACGTAGTCGGCGACGTGCGCGGCATGGTGCGCGACCTTTCTTCGACCCTTTGGTCCAATCCCCTGGCGACTCCAATTTACGCGGCGCAGGATCGCGGACTGCGCGAAAGCTATCTGAAGAGTACGGTCTCCGCTCATTACGGCCGGCACGAGATCAAGGCCGGCGTGGAAGCCGACTTCGGTTCTATCCACGAGAATTTTGGTTATCGGATTACCGATCCCACGCAATTCGATCCCGACACGCCTCCGGCCTTCCAATTCTTCGGCCGGGCGCAGGATCGCGAGCAGGCCCTTTTCGTTCAGGACCTGATGCGATTCGGCAACCTGACCATTGAAGCCGGGCTTCGGTGGGACCACTATAGCCTGCTGGTGAATGAAAGCGCCGTAAGTCCGCGTCTGGGTGTCGCGTGGTATTGGCCGCGCGCCGATCTGGTATTCCGCGGTTCTTTTGATCGCATCTTTCAAACGCCCGCCTTCGAGAATCTCTTGCTGGCGAGTTCTCCGGAGGTCGATTCGCTGAACGACAGCGTGCTGCGGCTGCCGGTGCGGCCTTCGCACGGAAATTTCTACGAAGGCGGCTTGGCCAAGGGCCTCTTCGGCAAGATCCGGTTAGATGCGAATTATTACCGGCGATCGATGGACAATTTTGCCGATGACGATCTGCTGCTCAACACCGGCGTCAGTTTCCCAATCGCATTCCGCAAGGCGGAAATTCACGGCGTGGAGGTCAAGCTGGAGATCCCCCGCTGGGGTCCGCTGTCCGGATTCGTGAGTTACTCGAACATGCTCGGCGTCGGATACCTGCCAGTCACGGGGGGCCTTTTTCTGGGGAGCGATGCAGCCGGTTTGCTGGGCACCGCGACCAGCTTTCCAATCACTCAGGACCAGCGGAACAGCGTGCGGGCCCGCTTCCGTTATCAAGTCACGCCCCGAGTCTGGCTGGCTTTGGGCAGCTCGTACAATAGCGGGCTGCCGGTGGAATTCGACGGGAGCTATGCGGACGCGCTGGCGGCGTACGGGCCAAGAATCGTTAGCCGCGTGAATTTCGAGCGGGGCCGGGTGCGTCCGTCAGCATCACTGGATGCCTCGGCGGGATTCATCGCCTGGCAAAAAGAAAAGCGCAGCGTTCGTTTTCAGGCCGACGTTAAGAACCTGACGAACAGGTTGAACGTGATCGACTTTGCCGGCCTTTTTTCCGGAACGGCGATCGCCGCGCCGCGAAGCTTTTCGCTGCGCATGCAAACCGATTTTTGACGTGGCGCACGCACTCCTGCGTACGCTTTCACACTCGTGTGAACGCCTGTAATATGCTTGTGGACAGGAGCACCATTGTGGAAAAAGAAAAAGTAGCCAAGTCCGATGCCGAGTGGAAGAAGCAACTGACCCCGGAGCAGTACCAGGTCACCCGGCGGCAGGGCACCGAGCCGGCCTTCACCGGCGAATACTGGAATAATCATGAGTCCGGCATGTACAACTGCGTTTGCTGTGGCGCGCCCTTGTTCAGTTCCGATACCAAGTTCGATTCCGGAACCGGATGGCCCAGTTTCTATAAGCCGGCCGTGCCGGAGAACGTCGCCACCGAGACTGATACTACGCACGGTATGCGGCGAACCGAGGTCAGGTGCGCGAACTGCGAAGCGCATCTGGGGCACGTTTTCGACGATGGTCCCAAACCTACCGGCCAGCGCTACTGCATGAATTCGGCCTCACTCAAATTCACTCCCAAGGAGGACTGAAATGTCCCGCTTCTTCTGCCTCGCTCTTCTTTCCGCGGCGTTCACGCTCGGTGCCGCTGAGTTCCCTTCGCCGGCCGTCGATATTCCTGCTCCGCCTGCAAAACAGACCGCCAGCGTTGTGCTGGCAGGCGGATGCTTCTGGGGCGTGGAGGCCGTCTTCGAGCGCCTCAAGGGAGTCACCGACGCGGTCTCCGGTTTTGCCGGCGGCTACAAAGCCACGGCCCACTACGAAGTGGTTAGCACGGGCCTGACTGGACATGCCGAGTCCGTGAAGGTCACCTACGATCCTTCGCAGATCTCCTACGGCAAACTGCTGGAAGTCTTTTTCTCCGTGGCGCACGATCCCACCGAGCTCAACCGCCAGGGCCCGGACTACGGCACGCAGTATCGGTCGGCTATCTTTTATTCGAATGACGAGCAGAAGCGCGTCGCGGAAGCGTATATCAAGCAGCTCAACGAAGCAAAAATCTATTCACGCCCCATCGTGACCCAACTCACGCCACTCGAAGGTTTCTACCGCGCCGAGGAGTATCATCAGCATTATCTCGAGCACAACCCCAACCAGCCGTACATCGTTTATAACGATATGCCGAAGTTGAAGCACTTGCAGCAGCAATTTCCGGAACTGTTGAAACAGCGCTAGTGGCGCGGGTCTCCGACCGGCCAGAGACTTTTTCAGCAACATCCTAGACTAGCGGCCCGGACCGGCGAAGACTTCGCGCAGCAGCCAATCCACGTTATAAACCTTCTTGAGAGCTTCCAGGATGGCATTGCTCGAAACGTGGACCGAGCGCGCCCGTTCCTCGGTGTACAGGTAGCGATTTTCGAGACCCTCCCAGTTGCCGTCGAACAGAAGGCCTATAAGCTCGCCCTTTTCGTCGACGGTGGGGCTGCCGGAATTGCCGCCGTGCGTGTCAGCGGTGGTCACGAAATCGAAGGGCGTATTCGGATCCAAGGCTGCCTTGGCCATTGCCCACCGGACTGGAAGCTGGAAAGGTTCCTGGCCAGTGGCGTGTTTGTAAAGTCCGGCGAACGTGGTGTCCCAGGGCACCGGCTGGCCCGCGGAGCTGACGTACCCTTTCACTAGCCCGTAAGAAAGGCGCGGCGTGAAGGTAGCGTCGGGATATTCATTGGTGCCGTAAACCGAAAAGCGCGCCTGCGCGATGTTGGATTCACTGGAGATGATCGCTGCCTCCACTTTGTCTTCGAACTCCCGGCGGTATTTTCTAGCAGGGCCATCGAAAAGCCGAGCAAGCTGAAGCATGCCGTCCTTGGAATTTTTCAGGGCGTCGAGATTGTGAGCCAGGCGCTTGCGCTCTTCGACATCCTGGATCCTGGTAGTGGAAACATAATGATGCGCAGCCTGCTCCGGGGTTTGCCCCGCCAGAATCGCCTTCACGGCTGGATCATCCGCGCCCAGCTCCTTCTGAAGAAAGCGCAGTTCCTCCGCCAGCACCACTTCTTCCAGGGCGCTGTTCAGCGGGGCGGGAGAATACATCTTTTGCTCGAGCGACTCCAGGCCGGCGTCCTGATACTCGCCCAGCCGCTGAGCGTTCGGCTTGCGCGTCTCCTCGGCGTAGCGCACCACCATTCTGGCGATTGAGAAGAGCTGTGAATCGTCCGGCGCGGCCTCCAATAAATAATAAGGCTCGAAGAAATTGGCGTACTGCTTATAAGCCGCCGCGATCTGATCCCAGAGCTTTCCGAATTTCTTCTTCTTTTCCGCGTACTTGTCGACTGCGGCGCGCAGTCGTTGCTCCTCTTCGCGCTTGCGATCCATCAGCTTCGGATCCTTCAATCCGTCCTCAAAACCGCTTAGCGATTTGTACTCGTTCTGATCGTCATCCAGGTAATCATGTACCACGCGTTTGTTCTCGGCGTTCTTTGCGCTGAACGCCAGCAGCCGATCGATGCGCTCTTTGTACAAACGGAGCAGCATTGGATAAGATACGTCGCGGCTGAACTCCATCTGCGCCACGGTCTGCAGCCGTCCGGTGGAACCCGGATTCCCCGATACAAAAGTCAGTTCGCCATCCCTGACTCCTTCGCGGCTCCAAAGCAGGTAGTCCGGAGTGGAAGCCGGTAGGCTGTTCTCGTAGGCGCGGAAAAATGAAAAATCGAGACAATAGCGTGGATACATGAAGTTGTCCCGATCGCCTCCGAATTGCGCGATGGCGAACTCGGGCGCGAACACCAGCCGCACGTCGGTGTACTTCTTGTATTCATACAGGCTGTACTCGCCCCCGGAGTAAAACGAGACGACATCGCATCGATTGCCGGTGGAAGTGGAGCAGTCCTTTTCGATCCGAGCAATGGATGCCTTACGCGTCCGGTTCGCTTCTGCAGCCGGCGTATCGGAGCGAACGCCATCGTTTATTTTCGCCGTGACTTCGGAGATGCGAAGCAGAACGTCCACTTCCAAACCGGGACAGGTCTTTTCTTCGTTTTCCGCGGGGGCAGAAAATCCGTTCGCCATGTAATCGTGTTCGCCGCTGCTCAATTGTTGGATGCAGTCCTCTCCGACATGGTGATTGGTGAGCATCAGACCATGAGGAGACACAATCGAACCCGATCCCCCGTTGTTAAATCTCGCGGAGGCGCGCTCGAGATGACGCAAAAATTCATCCGGCACGGCGAACCCATAGGCCTTCTCCACCTGAGCTTTGGGGAACTGATCGAACAGCCACATGCCTTCGTCCGCTGCCACCAAAACCGAAAAAACGAACCCTAGGGCTAGTGTTTTAAGCAGCATCTGAAATTTCTCATAAACATAAGAAAACAAGTATGTTATACGCCAGGGCGCAAGTGCAGGCGCTTCACTTTTGAAGGCCCACCGTGCGATACTGGGGGCAGAGATTCGGATAAAAAATGACCCAGTTGGGCGAAGCAATAGCCCGTTATCACAAAATCCTGGAGGGCGATCGATACAAAGATCTTTCCTGGGCACACGAACTCCAGGAACGCATGAAGGCGCACAAGCTCGCCATCGGCGGGAGACCGGTGTCTCCAGTCCTGCGTCCGCATTTTATCACGCGCAGACAGTACGCTGGTTTGGTCAAAGCCGTGGAAGCGTTTTCCAGTGCCATCGAGCGCATCGAAAAGATGGCCATTGGAAGTCCGGCGTTGCTTTCGCGGATGGAATTGCTGCCCGCCGAGAAGATGCTGGCGGCGGTGGATCCGGGATACTCGTTCTTAGCGGTCACGTCGCTCATCGAGACCCACCTCAATAACGGCACGTTGCGTTTCGCGCGCTACATTCCCGACACACCCACCGGAGTGGCTTACGGCGAGGCGCTGTCGGATATGTTTTACGATACAGCGCCGGTGAAGGAACTCCGCAAGCGCTATCGGTTGGAAAAGCTGCCGGGAACGAAATACCTGTTGCACGCCATTCTCAAGACTTACAAAGAATGGGGCGGAAAGAACAAGAAGCCCAACATCGCGATTCTGGAGTTTCGCCAGCCCTTCCAGACTACCGAGTCGGGAGAGAACGCGCTGATCGCCGAAATGTTCCGGCGCGAGGGGCATCTGGTGGAAATCGTCTCTCCGGACCAGATCGAATATCGCAACGGCGTTCTGCAGCGCGGTGAGTTTGCTATCGACCTGATCTTCCGGCGGATCAAAGTACAGGAATTCCTGACGCGCTTCGATTTGACGCATCCGCTGCTGCGCGCTTATCAGGATCGCGCTGTGTGCATGGTCAACAGTTTCCGATCCGAGCTGGCGCAAAAGAAGGCGATCTTCGATCTGCTGACCGACGAGGAAATCACCGCCAGTTTCCCGGCGTCGGAGCGGCGAGCGATTAAGGACTTCGTCCCGTGGACACGCGTAGTTCATGAGACCAAGACCAGGTACCGCAATAAGACCATCGACCTTCCCGAGTTCATCCTCCGGAACCGGCAGAAGCTGGTGTTGCGTCCCAACGACGACGGCGCCGATCAGCATTCATTCCAGGGTTCCGAGGTAGACGAAGCGGGTTGGGAGAAAGCGCTTCGGGCCGCGCTTCGCAATCCCTACGTCGTGCAGGAAGCGCTCGAACCCGTCGTGGACGTGTTTCCGATTCTGCAGTACGGGCATTTGGAAATGCAGAAGATGCGGATCGATGTGCATCCGCACTCCTATCTAGGCAAGGTGCAAGGCTGCTCGAGTTGGCTGACGGCGGTGGGCCCATCGGGATTCTCGACCTTGGCCGGAGTGGCGCCGACTTTCATTCTGGAGTCGAAGTAAACCATCCGCAGTTGTGCGGCAGCTCTCCGATCTGCAGATGTCAGCGCACCGCCAGAGTGATCGGCGCGCTCGGGGGCGCACCGGGTGCCGAAATGCCGATGGGCACCGCATCGCCGCTGATTCCGGTTGGCACCGTTACATTGATCTGCACGGCGCCGTTCACTAAGCCGGGCGCCGACCCGGCGTACTGTACGTTAGCGATTTGCCCGCCAATCATAACACTGGGGAGGTTGACGAGCGCCGCAATCGAGGTCGCAACTGTGCCGTCGGTTCCCAGAGGCGCGGTTATGCCGCACCCGCTGCAGAAGAGCGAGACGACCGATCCCGGCGCCGCCGGGTGCGCGGCCGAATTGATGCTTCCGTCCTGATTCAGAATGGCGCCTTGCCCGTGGCCGCTCGCGTCCGACGTGAATAGACCGGGGACGGCTGGGATGGCGATCAGAGAATTCGTCATCACCGGCGAGCCAATTCCCTGATAACCCACCTGGATCGAAACGAAAGGGGGAGGGCCCGGGGAGGCCAATGAGGTTGCCAAAGAAAGAGGAGCAATGCCCGCGATCTGATTGGCGCTGGTATAGAGCAGGGGAACTGGCACTCCTCCAACCAAAAGCTGCGTACCAGCCAGGCTGGTAGGAAGCCGTCCGTTGGCGTCGAAAGATGCGCTGATCAGTTGCGCCGGGCCTATATTGGCGCCGTAAACTGCCAGGATTTCTCCGGGCGCAATTAAGAGGGACTGCCCGCTGGCGGCATTCGTCACGCCTTCGGGCGTGACTGTAGGCAGAACACCGGAGGTCAAGGCGGCGGCATCGAGCTTAACCACCGCAAACCCGCCAGCCGCGGTCTGATAGGCGCCAGGCGTCGCGGGGAAATGCGGCGATTGGCCGAAGACGGGATTGGAAAGCGTCAGATAGAGATTGCCTGCGGGGTCGAGGGCGACGAACTGAAGGGTGTCCGGCAGACTCGTGCTGGAGGGAGGCGGAGCGAGGGATGGGAAAAAAGTGGTATCGGTCGTAAACGAACTATCGATGCGCGTTATAAATGGCGTGCCCCCGGCGGGTTCGTTCCCAACCACGTACGCGTTGCCGGAGCTATCCACAGAGACACTACCCGAAGCCACTTCCAGGTAATGGCCCTTCACCACGACGCCCTGGGAATCAAGCTCGGCGATCAGCGGTCCGGCCGAGTTCGAGGAGAGCGATCCCCCGCCGATGACGTACAAGTTTCCAGCCGGATCGGTACCAAAGTTGAGGACGTTAATCGGAGTGGACGCATTGGGAAACGTCAAAGTGGATAACGCTCCGCTGCCGGACGGGTTCAATTTCAAGAGCGTCGACTGAGGTCCTTGTCCTGGACTGGACGAAGGCACAGTAGTCAGGATCATAGCATCCTGATTGCCGTCCACGCCAAAAAATTGCATCGTGTTCCCATTGAAAGGAACAGGATTGCGCAAGTACGTGGAATACGCGACGTTGCCGGCGGCATTCAGCTTCATCACAATGCCGTATGCGGAAAGTGCTCCGAAGAGACCGATCTGACCCGGAAAAGTCGATTGGTATGATCCCGATGTGGTGGGAAATCTGGTGTCGGTTGTGGTGCCGGAAACGTAGACATTCTGCGCTGAATCCAGGACGAGATGGGAAAGGGATGACCCTCCCAGATTGTTGGCGAAGGTATGGCTGTAGGCAAATGCCGAGCCATCCGGCGTCAGCTTGACGATGTAGTTTATGTTGCTGTTTCCGGTGGGCGAGCCGGTGACATACGCGCTGCCCTGAGAATCCACCGCGATGGCCTGTGCGGGTGGCAAATTAAGGTACGTCGAATACACGAGATTCGCGCCATCGGCGCTCAACTTCGCGACAAATCCAGTGTTGCCGCTGGCGGGCGTCGGGATGGGACCCGGGGTGGACGGGAATTTGCCCGATTGAGCATTGCCCGTTATATAAGCATTACCTGCCGCATCCGCCGCAATGCCGGAGACGACATCGCCCTGGAAAGGCGGTCCGGCGGTGCCGAGATAAGTGGCGTAGTCGACCAGCGGATCAATAATCAAAGGGCGCGAGCGATCGTACGCGCCTATGGCGAATGCAACTTGTTTTTTCCCCGTCAAAACATAGCCGACCTCGACGGTGTGCCGAACGCCGCCATCGCCGGATTGCCAGGCTACAGGCTTCCTCTCGACGAAGTTCACCGTTCGCAAACGCGCCACCAGATTGCCCTGGCCGTCGATTCGCAAATCGCTCGCTCCCTGAAGCGTCAGGCGGATTCGCTCCGGGCGCGCTCCCGGTGAGACCGCAAAGTCGTATTCGAGTTCGTTCCCATGGCCATAGAACAGAAGGTCGATGCCCGGATACACGGAGCGGTAACGGATCCGGCCATAATGTCGTACACCTGTAATGGCAGGCTCGCGATTCAAATAATTACTCTTCCCGGGAAGCAGTTCAAGAGGCTCGGGCGCGGAAGCGGCAGCCCCGTCCGGCTGGATGCGAAGCGCGTCGCCCGATGAAAACGAGAGGACCGTTTCTTTTTGAGTGAAGAAAATGCCGGGCGAGCCGGGTGCCAGAAAGCGAACTTCGGCCGCGCTCTGGCCGCGATTCTCTTCGAAATAGAGCGGTAGCGACGGCGTAGCCGCCCGGCCGACTGCGGATAACACTAGCAGAACGCACCAATCTTTCATCCGCCCTCCGTCGGCTCTCATCCGCCCTCCAGTGCCCAAGTAATAAGCTGTGTGCACCAATTCTACTCCAAGCTAAAGCTCCAGGTTCTGAAATCACCATTCTCGATCGTGTTTTTCCCGCACACTTTCATCAACTTCCAGACTTTCATCCGGTCGCGCCCCGGACCCGAATGGTAAAACCGAAATGGAAGGGAACGAAACTATGGCCGCTCGAAGCGGAGTTTGGGTTCGTTTTTTCGAGTGACGATATTTGGGCTCGGGACCCCTGATTTCGGCCGCCGATGCTACGCTGAAAGTAGATGGCATTATCCGAGTCCTTCTTCGGGCAGAAGTTCGGCATCACCGAGCACGACCTCCAGTCGTATCTCAACGAGGCGCTGTCCGCCGGGGGTGACTACGCCGATCTGTACTTCGAATACCTGGCCACCAGCAGCCTGAGCATCGACGAATCTATCGTCAAAAGCGCGGTCCAGGGAGTTTCCCTCGGTGTCGGCGTGCGCGTAATCGCCGGCGAGCGCACTGGTTATGCTTATAGCGACGACTTGAGCCCCGAGAAAATCCGCAGGGCCGCCCGGGTCGCAGCCTGCATCGCGAAAGGACCGGCGAAGGTCGACAAAACCGGATTCGAGGAAGCCAACAAGCGCGATCTTTATCCGATTCTCCAGGCCCCCAACGAGACCAGCCTCACCGAGCGCGTGGATTTGGTGAAACGAGCCGACCGGGCAGCCCGCGCCTACGACTCCCGGATTTTCCAGGTGCAGGCCAGCTACGCCGACAGCCTTCGACAGGTGCTGGTGGCTAACACCGATGGCGTCCTCAGCTTCGACCGGCAGCCCATGGCGCGCATGAACGTCGGTGTCCTTGCTCGCCAAGGAAACGGTAGCCCGCAGCGAGGTTTCGCCGGCGGCGGCGGACGTGTGGCGCTCGACTTTTTCCAGAACGAACATTCGCCGGAGGAATTCGCACGCGAATCAGCTCGTCAAGCCATCGTGCAATTGGACGCCGTGCCTGCCCCCGCCGGGGAGATGACGGTGGTGCTCGGCCCTGGCTGGCCGGGTATTCTGCTCCACGAAGCCGTTGGACATGGCCTCGAAGCTGATTTCAATCGCAAGAAAGTCTCGGCCTTCAGCGATCGCATCGGACAGCAGGTGGCCAGTCCGCTATGCACAGTGATCGACGACGGCACCATCCGCAATCGCCGCGGATCGCTCAACGTCGACGATGAAGGCGCGCCTACGCAGAAGAACATCCTGATCGAAAAAGGCGTGTTGCGCGGCTACTTGTTCGATAAGCTGTCGAGCCGGCTTTTGCGTTCTGGAGCCACCGGGAACGGACGCCGGGAAAGTTATCAGCACATTCCCATGCCTCGCATGACCAATACTTTCATGTTGGCCGGCGACAGCGATCCCGGAGATATCGTGCGATCCACTCCGCGCGGCCTCTACTGCGCCAATTTCGGCGGCGGCCAAGTGGACATCACCAGCGGCAATTTCGTATTCAGCGCCTCAGAGAGCTATCTGATTGAGGATGGTCGCATCACCCGGCCGGTCCGCGGCGCCACCTTGATCGGCAACGGCCCGGAAGCGCTCAAGTACGTCAGCATGGTCGGCAACGATCTCAAACTGGATGAAGGCGTTGGAATCTGCGGCAAGGAAGGCCAGTCCGTTCCGGTCGGCGTTGGGATTCCAACCATCAAGGTCGATCGCATGACCGTGGGCGGCACCTCGGGATGATCGACGCCGAGCTGGCCTCCCAGGTGGTCCGGCTCGCTCTCGACCGCGGCGCGAGCGATGCCGAATGCACACTGTCGGAAGGCGAGGAATTCTCGGCCGGCGTGCGCATGCGGTCGCTCGAAACCTTGAAAGACGCTGGATCCCGAGGCGCGGGCCTGCGCGTTCTTCTCGGCCAGCAGGTCGGTTCGTCCTACACTTCCGATCTTTCGAGCGAAGGCATCCGCAAGCTGGTCGATTCGGCTCTCGAAATCGCAGCCATCTCCACGGAAGATCCACACGCCGGCTTGCCCGATCCTTCCGAACTCGGTTCGCTTTCAGGCGACTTGCAGCTTTACTCGGACGATGTCAACCGCATCGACACCTCCCAGCGAATCGAGCTTGCGCTCCAGGCCGAAGACGCCGCTCTCTCCGCCGACCCGCGCATCACTAACTCGGAGGGCGCATCGTTCGATGCCTATAGCGGCGAACGCGTGTTTGCCAACTCGCGCGGCTTCCTGGGCTCTTACCGGGTCAGCAGTTGTTCGTTGAGCACCACTCCAGTGGCTCGCGAAGGCGAGTCCATGGAGCGCGATTATTGGTATTCCTACGCTCGCAATTACTCTAAGCTCGAGAGTCCGGCCGCAATCGGGCGCAAAGCCGCCCAGCGCGCCCTGCGGCGTTTGGGTTCGCGCAAAGTGCCGACTCAGAAGGTCCCGGTGGTCTTCGACCAACTCACCGCCCGATCGCTTATAAGCAATATCTTCGAGGCTGTCGACGGCGATTCGGTCTATCGCAAGGCTTCCTTCCTGGCGGACAAACTCGGCGAGCGCGTGGCATCGGAAAACGTAACCATCATCGACGACAGCACCATCCCAGGACTGTTCGGCACTTCGCCTTTCGACGACGAAGGTGTTCCTACGCGCCGCACGGTCGTGATCGATCGCGGAATTCTAACCAGCTACCTGCTCAACACCTATACCGGCCGCAAGCTCGGCCTTCGGACGACTGGCAATGCAGCCCGCGGGCTCACCGGTAACGCCAGCGTCGGGCACGGCAATCTATTCCTCGAGAAAGGCGAGCGTTCGCCCGAGGAGATTATTCGCGGAATCCGCAAAGGACTGTACGTCACCGAGTTGATTGGGTCCGGCGTGAACACCGTCACCGGCGATTATTCGCGCGGCGCAGCCGGCCAGTGGATTGAGAACGGCGAGTTCGCGTATCCTGTATCGGAGATCACCATTGCGTCGACGCTGCAGCAAATGTTGATGGATTTTGCAGCCATCGGCTCGGATTTGGAGTTTCGCGGCTCGGTGGCGTCGCCAACGCTGATGATCGGGGAGATGACCGTCAGTGGGCAGTAAGAGCGCAATTTACATCTTGGCCGCCATGCTTTTGCTGGGCGGAGCGGTGGCCTGGTACGTCAATCATCCCGCGACGGTTTCTAGCGCCCCGCCTCTGACGCCGGATGCCAAAGCCTACGTTCGCAATCTCCAGTTGAGCGACGTTACCATGAAGGCCACCGAAAGTTACGTCAGTCAGATGGTGACCGAAATCGAAGGCAAGATAACCAATGGCGGCGCTCGCCCGGTGAAAGAGATCGACGTTTTCTGCATCTTCTATAACAGGTATGGCGAGGTCGTGCTTCGCCAACGGGTGCCCATCCTCAAGAGTCTGGTGAAGCCAGGCGAGTCGCGCTTGTTCAGGCTTCCTTTCGACACTATTCCAGAGAGCTGGAACAACCAGATGCCGCAATTAGTGATCGCGGGCATCGAATTCGGCTAAATGGCCCGCATCCTGGTAGTGGAAGACGACCCCGGTCAACTCGAGGTACGAAAGCTGATTCTGGAGCAGTCCGGCCACGAGGTCGTGACCGCGCAGACCGCCGCCGAGGCGCTCGATCGTCTCCCCGGTTGCCAGGTCGTGCTCATGGATCTTCAACTTCCTACACCGGAGGACGGCACGCAGTTGATCGAGGCTGCGTCGGGTCGAGCGCGCATCATCGTGCTATCGGGTGGTGAACCGGAGAAAATGCCGGTGGTGGATGCGTTCCTGACCAAACCCTGCTCGTCGAAGAAGCTGCTCGAAATCATCGCTCGTTTCTGCCTGTTGTTGATTTGTCTCTCAGCGCTGCACGCCGCGACCGTGAAAGTCTCCCATGATCGAAGCGAAGTGGTCGC
>Ga0210401_10004219_pt1 | contig 15051 bp, 10 predicted proteins | sample IncBWH32MmetaG_FD_150866 | JGI IMG/M metagenome (GOLD analysis project Ga0210401, IMG submission 150866) | Forest soil microbial communities from Barre Woods Harvard Forest LTER site, Petersham, Massachusetts, United States - Inc-BW-H-32-M | ecosystem: Environmental > Terrestrial > Soil >... | reverse complement strand
ATCGGGTCAGGGCCCGTCCGTTGAGGTCGACCTTGAACTGGTAGGCGCCCTGGGCGACCGGCTTGGCGTCGGCGTCCTGGCCGTTCCAAAGCCAGAGTCCCTGGCTGTCCGGCTGAAGCCGGCAGACCTGGCGGCCTTGCCGGTCGAGCACCAGAAGGTCCGGCCGATCGTCGGCAGCAGGAACCAAGGTCGCGGCAAAGCCCCCGTTGCCGGCCCGGACCTTGAGCCTGGGCAGGGGCTGGGGCGCCGACGGCGCCGACGGGGCCGTGGTCCCGTCTTGGACGCGCTCCTCCACCGTCTGCTGGCGCTCCACCCCGGGCACGACCCCGACCGGAACCACGGCCTGGCTGTCCGGTGCGCCGGCCTGCCAGATCCAGGTCCCGCCCGCGGCCAGGGCGCCCAACGCCAGCCAAAGGCCGAGGCGCCGGCCGCGCCGCTGGGGCCACACCGGCTTGGGCAGGCCCATGAGCTGGTAATCCTGGGCCGCCATGACCGCGAAGCCCACCGCGAACTCGTCATTGGCGTCGATCTGGCCGGCCAAGGCGTCGTCCTCGTCCGCGCTCAGGTCGCGCTGGAAGTATTCTGCCCGCAGGTCAGGCATGCCTGGACTCCTCGGCAAGGCGGTCGGCCTCGGCCATGGCCTTCAAGGCCGCCTGGCAGCGGGTGACCCGCGCTGCTACCGTGCCCAGGGGCAGCTTCAGCCGTTGTTTCATCTGGGAAAGGGTCAAGCCTTCCTCCAGTCGCAGCCGCAGCATCTCGCGGCACAATTCGCCCAGTTCGCGCAGCCACTGGCCCAGCTTGACCCGGCGTTGCTCTGCCAGCGCGGCCTCATCGGCCTGCACGGCCTGCCCCAAGGCCTGGGGCCCCAGCATCCGCTCCAGGTCCCCGCCCTCGGTGGCCACCTGGCGCTTTCTCTTTCGAATGCGGGCGAAGCAGAGGTTCACGCAGATGCGGGTCAGCCAGGTGTAGAGGCTGGAGCGCCCCTCAAAGCCGCTGATCTTGGCGTAGGCCACGGCAAAGGCCTCGTGGACCATGTCCTCGGCCTCGGGGTCCTGGTAACCCAGGAAGTGGCAGGCGGTCGCATACAAGCCCTGGCGGTGGGCCAGGTACACGGCTTCCCGGGCGGCGGCATCCCCCCGCCGCAGCCCCTCGATCAACGCGGCTTCGTCCATCCCGTCCTATCCATTGGAGTCATCCGTCCCAAAATTTATGCGTCCCGGCCCACCCAGAGCGCCAAAAAATATAGCCTGCCCTGGGCGCGTTGGGCAGGGGTCCCGGCGTGATTCTGGCCACCCTGGCCAGCCTGAACCCCATGCATTAGAGCCGCTGGCCCGGAAATTTATGCATGGTTTAACAAAAAACGGTCCATCCCGAGGGATGGACCGCCGATAGGCCCTGCTCTACCCAGGGCGGGAAGAATCGCGCCCTCCCCGAGAGCCGCTTAAACCTTTCAAATGCAGGTCAGTTAGCCCTCAGTGCCCGGATTTTCTTGGCCCGGTCGATGTCCCGCCGGATGTTGTTGGGGTCCGCCGGGTCCAGGTCCAAGGCCTGTTGCCACACTGAGATGGCGCGGTCCAAGTCGTCGTTGACGTACGCATCAACGCCCAAGAGGTGCAAACGCCGCACTTCTTGGACCACTTTCGGCGACAGCTTGATCAAGATATCGCGGATCTCCTTGTCGTCGGCGTTCAATTTCAACGCCTGGCGGTAAATCGCCACCGCGCCCGCCAAATCGCCGCCGGCCAGGGCATCCGCCCCCTGGCGCGTGAGCGCGGCGATTTTCTCATCCATGGCCTGGTCCACCTGGCGCTTCAGGGCCCGGGCGTCGCGCTGGTCCGGATCAAACTGAAAGATTTCCTCCAGCTTTTCCTTGGCCGCTGAAAGGTTGCCCTGTTTGAAGTCCAGGCTGGCTTCCGCCTGCTTCTTTGCAAAGAGGGTGTAGATGGCCGCGGTTTCGGGGGACCCTGGCCTGGGCTTCGCCCCGGCCAGGGCCTGGGTGGTGGCTTCGGCGCGGATATCAACCATGACCTGGGCGATGCGCTGGTCCGCCTCCTGGATCGTGCGGCGGGCTTCGGCCCCCTGGGGGAGGTCGGGCTTCAGCTTCAGGGCGTGCTGCAGGGAAACCTTGGCCTCGCCCCAGTCGCCGGCCTTGTAGGCGGCCATGCCGTCGTTGTAGAAGCTCTGGGCCTCCTGGCTGGAGCCGGCCGCATCGATGACGATGTTGCCGCCGAAGAACCCGCTGTTCAGGAAAAACGTGGCGCCGATCTGCTGGGTGTTGCCCAGCGCCCCGTAGGGGACGAACGCATAATCAATGCGGAAGGCGCCCAGCCGGAGGCCGGCGCCCAGGCTGGGACCGGCGGCCAGTTCCGCGCCCTCGCCCTGGGCGAATCTCCAGCCCGCGCGCAAGCTGTAGTCCCCGGCCAGGACCCATTCCCCGCCCAGGCTTAGGGTGCCGTCGCCCTCCACGGGTTGGAGCCAGTCCGCGTCAAATTGCAGGGAATGGCCCCGGTTGGCCCAGCCAAACGCCAGACGGTTGGCCCCGGGCCCGGGGTCCGCCGAAGTCCCGGACAGTTTCTGGTTCAGGGTGGCGGCCGCGGCACGGAAGCCCCAGGGCCCCTGGTACAGCATTCCCAGCGAAACTGCGTAGAGGTTGGTGGACTGCCCGCTGAGGACCTCCTGGCTGCCGCTGAGGGCGGCCCCCCATTTGAGGTCATCGCTCCAAACGCTCTGGCCGTAGCCCAGGGTGCCGGCGTAGGCGTCGTCATTGGACGTGCCCAAGGAAGCCCCGCTTGCATCCCGATTGTCAAAGCTGCCATAGGAGAAGTACCGGAAGGAACCGGCTGCGGCGCCGTTCCAAAAGCGGCTGCCATAGGCCAAGCTCTCCTCGCGGATGCCCAAATCCGTGTTCCATTCGTTGTGGGCCAAGGACAGTTCAGGTTCCAGCAGGCTGTCCAGCCCCGCGGGGTTGTCTTGAAGCGCTCCGTTGCCCTGGGCCAGCGTCCCCACGGCCCCTCCCAGGGCGGCGTCCCGCACATCGGTTCCCAGCCCCAACCAGGGCTGGGTGACTCCAGCGGCCCCCAGCACCGCGGCCGAGGCCACGCCGGGCGCTCCGATCTGCGCCGCCAAGAGCAGCATCGCGGCCATGGACAGGCCTGGAAGACATTTGCCTTGCCTGGCCCCGCGCCTCAATGGATCACCTTGAACTTGCCGTTCAGGCTTTGGCCGCCCGGCAGGCTTAGGCGGCAAATATAGGCCCCGGTGGCCAAGCGGGAGACGTCACCGCAGGTGACTTTAGGCCCGGCGCCGGCGGAGACATCCTCGAAACGCGCCACTTTCTGGAACCCCATGTTGTAGATCGCGATGCTGACGGGACCCGGGCCATCGGTGAAATACGAGAAACAAACCTGGCTGTTGGTCGGGGACGGGTAGGCCACCAGCTTGCCCGAACCCCCGGCCACGGGCGTGGGGGTGGGGCTCTGGACGTAATCCACCTTGCGGATGACCGAATTGCCCTTGTCGTTGAGGTAGAGGTTGCCCTGGGCATCGACGAAACCCGTGGCCGGGAGGTCCAATTCCGACAGTAGGGCCGGCCCTCCATCGCCGCTGTAGCCGCGGATGCCCCCGCCCACCACCGTGCTGATGATGCCGGTGGAGGCCGCCACCCTGCGCACCCGTGAACTGTCCATGTCGGCGATGAAAAGGTCCCCGGCGCTGTCCAGCCAGACCCCCGTGGGCAGGTTGAGGGCTGAGGCCACGGCCAGGCCGCCGTCGCCGTTGTAGCCGCCCAAACCGTAGCCCAAGCCGGCGACCGTGGACACCGTCGGGGTGGCGGACCCCAAACTGATCTTGCGTACTTCGTTGTTGCCGGGGTCCGCGACATAGAGGTTGCCCGCCGCATCGACGGCCATGGAGGCCAGGGCGGAGAAATAAAACCGCGCCGCCGCGGGGGCCCCATTGGCCGAGCCGCTGACCCCGCTGGGGCCCGCGCCCGCCAGCAGGCTGATGACCCCTGTGTTGGTGTCGACCGCGCGGATGCTGTTGTAGGTTTGGTCCGCAAGGTAGAGCCAGCCCGGGGCGCAGGCCATGCCGGCGATGACGCCGATCTGGGCCGACGTGGCGGGCCCGTTGTCGTTGCTGTAGCCCTTGGTGCCGGTGCCCGCGACCCTGGTCACGTTGCCGGAGCCCACGTCCACCTGCCGTATCTCAGGGAAGCTGTTGTCGGCGATGTAAAGGTTGCCCGCGCCGTCGCGGGACAAGGCGTTGATGTTGCCGAACGTGGCGGCCGTGGCCGGCCCTCCGTCCCCCGTCGTTCCCCGGTCGCCGGTCCCGGCATAGAGGCTCAGCAGGCCGCTGGCCGCGTGGTAGAGGAAGACCTGGCCGCCGTCGCCCACGGGATTGAAGTTGGCCACCAGCAGGTCGGTGGGGGTGGGCCCGGGGACCGGCCCCACCGGCACGGTGAAGGAAAATTGGGACGCGGGAATGCTCCCCCCCACCGGGGGAGTGTCGGCGCCGCCGCCGATGGTGCTGATCACCTGGGTGACGGCATCCACCCGGCGGACGTCCTGGAAATCGATGAAGAACAGGTTGCCGTAGGCATCGAAGCCTAGCGAGGACGGTGCGTTCAGCCCGGCGGCGGTGGCGCTGAGCCCGTCCCCGGAATACTTCTCAATGCTGCCCACGGTGCCGGCCACCGTGCTGATCAACTGGCTGGCGGCGTCGATCCGGCGGACAAGGTCAAAGCGAAGCGTGCCATGGACGGGATTGGCGTTGTAGGACGAGCTGAACACCAGGTTCCCGAGGCTGTCTTCGGTGATGCCGTCCACATCGCCCACCGCGGCGCTCAAGGCCGGGACTCCATCGGACAAAGAACCCACCGGCGTGCCGGCGGTGGTCGTGGTGTTGGTCCCGGCAACGTTGGTGATGGTTCCCGCCGCAACGGGCCCGCTGGCCGTCAAATAGACCTTGGACACCCGCTGATAGCCGCCGATGTACAGGCTGCCGTCGGCCGGGGCCGCCACGGAAAGGGCCGGGGCGATGTACTCGTCCACGGCCGGCCCCCCGTCCACCCCGGTGGCGGCCGTGTCCGTGGTGCCGGCCACCGTCTGCATGCTGCCGCTTCCGGGACTGAAGGCCCTGACCACGGCTCCGGACTGGTCCACGAACCAAACTTCGCTGCCGTCCGTGCTGACGGCGACGGCCGAAGGCTTGGAAAGGCTGGCCAGCAGGGGCGGGCCACCGTCGCCGCTGTAGCCCGCGTCGCTGTTCCCGGCCACAGTGTTGATGACCCCGGTGGCGATCATGATTTGGCGGATGACGTTGTTGCCTGTATCTGCCACGTAGAGGGCGCCGCTGTACAGGCCAAGCCCCGTGGGACCGCTCAACTGGGCCTGGGTGGCCTGGCCGCTGTCGCCGGAATAGCCGGCCTGGCCGGTGCCGGCGACCGTGGTCAGGAGGCCCGTCCCCACGTCGATTTTCCGCACCACGTTGTGGGCCGTGTCCGTGTAGAAGATATTGCCGATGGTAGACACCGCCAAATTGGACGGCGAACCCAGGGAGGTACCCACAGCCGGAATGCCGCTGACCACCTTCGAACCGATCAGGGTCTGGATAATGCCGTCAGCGGAGGCAGTGGCACAGGTGCCTAGAGCTAGAGCCCACAAGGTGAGAACAAGACGTGGCATCGAGACGGGTCTCCAAAAAAGGAAATCCAATTCAAACGCCTGTACGGCTAGCCAAGCGTTCTCTCATCTCAGTCATTGGGCCGTGTATGTTACTTGTGGTGCTGAACGAAATTGTGTCCCTGTTCAGATGACATAGCAGGCCTTTGAGTTCGCCTCTTCACAGAGCCATATTTTGGCTCAAAGGAGGCGACGATGGAAGTGCAGGAAGCACGTCCTGAGAGCCCAGGCCGCAAGGGCCTGGGGCGAGTCCAATACCCCCCTGAACAACGTGTAGCCATCCTGAAGGCCCTAGATGCCTGGAAAGGCACCCGGAAAGCCTTCTGCCTGGAGCACAAGGTGCCCACGGTGACGCTGTGGAAGTGGCAGCGTGACGCCAAGGGCATCAAGGCCCCCGGATTGAAGGCCAAGGCCAGCACGAAGGCCAAGAAGGCGACCCGCAAACAGACCCGATACAGCCCTGAGCAGCGCCGCCAGGCCGTGGAGGCCTTCAGCCGGGCTGGCCAGTCATTGGACAACTTCGGCAAGGCCTGGGGCGTCAACGCCACGGTCCTTGGCCGTTGGGTGCGGGCATACCGCAAGCAGGGGCCCCAGGCGTTGGAGGGACGCCGTGGGCGCAAGAAAGGGCGCAAGCCGGTGGCCGAGGGGATCCGGGAGGGTATCAAGCAAGTCAAAACCCAATTCCCGGACTTCGGCATGCGCAAGGTGGGCGCTTTCCTGGCCCGGTTCAAGGGCCTCAAGGTCAGCCGGCCGCAGATACGCAGGGTGCTTGAGGAAGAGCAACTGCCCAAGGGCAAGACTGCAGAGCGACGCTGGCGCAACAAGCCGGTGATCCGGCGCTTTGAGCGATCCAAGCCCGGTGAGCTGTGGCAGACGGACATCACGAGCTTTGTGCTGCCGCGGCACAGCCAGCGGGTGTACCTGGTGGCCTTCATGGACGACTACAGCCGCTACGTGGTGGCCTGGAAGCTGGGCGTGAAGCAGACCACGGACTTTGTGCAAGAAGCATTGTTGGAAGGCATTCAGCGCTTCGGCAAGCCCGAGGAGCTGTTGAGCGACCAGGGGCGGCAATATTTCGCCTGGCGCGGGAAGAGCGAGTTCCAAAAGCTGCTGACGAAGCAAGGGATCCGGCACGTGGTGTCGAGGGCGCACCATCCCGAGACCCTGGGCAAATGCGAGCGCTTCTGGGGCACGGTGGGCGAAGAATTCTGGTCGCGTGTCGAGCCGCAGGAATTGTTGGAAGCCCAAGAACGTCTGGCCCACTTCATCAACCACTACAACCATTTCAGGCCCCACCAGGGCATCGACAATTCCACGCCGGCGGACCGCTTTTTTGGGGCGGAGAGCCAGGTGCGCGAAGCCATTGAGTCGGCCTGGACCCACAACCAGCTGGCGATGGCGTTGCAGCAGCCGACGCGCCAGCCGGTGTTCCTGGTGGGGCAGATTGGGGACCAGTCAGTGAGCTTGCACGGCGAGCGCGGCAAGTTGGTGTTGCAGACCTCAGAAGGCCACCGGCAGGAACTGGTGGCCCACGATCTGGGCATGGCCCACGTCTTCCCCTCTTCTACGGAAATGACCCATGGAAGAAACCCTGACGCAACAAGCCGAACCAACAATGGAAACGCAGAACCCAATGGCCACGGTGGTGAAACGCCGGGGCAGGAGGGCGGGCAAGCGGAAATCGGGCTTCCGGATGGACACCCCGCCGTTCCCGGTGAGGGCGATCTGGGAGCTGGCCACGGAGCAGGAGCGTCAGGAGGCACACCAGACGGGTGTGCTGATCCTGGAGCACTGGCTGGGGCGCATGACTCGGAAGGATCTGGGGGAGAAGCTCAACCTGCCGCCGTTGCGGGTATGGCAGCTGAGCCAACAGGCGCTGGCCGGGATGGTGGTGGGGCTGATGGCCCAGCCGAAGCGGCCGCCAAAGGGGGCACCGATGCCTGGCCAAGCGACGAAATACGAGGACAAGGAGACGAAGGAACTGCGCCGGCTGGTGAAGGAGCGGGAGCAGGAGAATCAGATGCTGCGGGATTTGCTAGCAGTGCTGAGGGACATGCCGAAACCGCCAGCGGCGCCGGAGCCGGCGGGGAAAAAAATCAGCCCAGCGACCAAGGCGAGCAAGCCAGTGCGTGAGCGTCGGGGTGGAGTGCTTGAAGAATCCAAACCGCAAGAAGGGTGACCGTACCAAGGTCGCCGCATTGCTGGGCGTGCATCCGCGCACGCTCAATCGTTGGATGCAGGGGGCCGGTGCCAAGCGTTTGGGCCGGCCCCCCCATCCCGATGACGTGTACCAGACCGCCAAACCCCAGGTGCTTGAACTTTTGCGCACCCTGGGCTTCAAGACAGGTCGGGGGACGGTGCTGCTGATCTACCCCGACCTGCCCGTCAGGGTGGTCAGCGTGGTGCTGAGGATCGTCAAGGCCGAGCACGCGGCCGAAACGAGGCAACGCATCGCGGCCAACCAGGTCCACACCGAGGTGCTCGCCGCTGAGGCCATGCTGGCCCAGGACAGCACCCACACCGGCAACGACCACGGCCGCAAAGCCTGGGCTGAGACAGCCAAGGACGCGGCCACCTTCGAAGCCGAGGCCTGGGGGAACGGCAAGGCGCTCACGGCCAATGCCATGCTGGCGTTCCTGGGCCGCTTGCAGGCCGAGAACCGCCTGCCCTTGGTCCTGGCCAACGACAATGGATCCGGCTACAAAGACCAAAGGGTGGCTGCAAAGCTACGCGAGCTGCAGGTCATCCAGCTCTTCTCGCTACCCCACACGCCCCAGCACAACGCCAGGGCGGAGCGCGGGATCGGCGAAGGCAAGGAACTGGCACACTTGGGGAAGGGGGTGGACCTGGAAAGCGGGCGCCAGGGCGTCCGGGACCTGAACCAGGCCTTCAAAACCCTCAACCAGCGGTGGCCCAGACAGTCCAAAGGCGGCCTCACGGCTACTCAACTCAAACAAACCCTGCCACACTGGCGGCAGTTCACCTCCCGCGGCGACTTTTACAACGCTGCGTGCTCAGCGATCGCGGCCATCACGGGCGGCACCAAACGCGAACAACGGATCCAAACACGGGAGGCAATTTTCAGGACGCTCGAACAGTTCGGGCTCATCCTGAGAACACGGGGCGAACACAAAGAACCCTATGTCAACAGGGACAACATTTTGTGACCACTACAGCCTCGGACGCGTCCCACAATAGACGTTCAGTTGGAACGATCGACATTTTCGACCACGGTGGGGCTCGGCCGTTGAGCTCGTAGAATGCACCTAATAGTCAAACGGAACTAATTTTCAAAATATAATTTATTTACAATGTCTTTTCCGATTTAGCCGTGCCATTTCTTAAATCTGAAAAACGCTTGTTAAATCAGACCTGCACGAATTCCCCAGTACTATAATATAAGGTAAAGGTGCGGGAAGCAAAGATGTTAACAAATTGTGGAAGTCCCATACTATGGAACTTAGCCATTTTGGGCTGCTTCCCTTGTATTATCGGCCCATGACGATCAAACGACTGGACTACATCATGTTTTTATTGAAGCTCTGTCATCAGACAGGAGGCGTTCCGAAAAATGAAACAACCGCCTACTTCCGGCGGACTATTAAGGCTTCAATGTTGGGAGTGGGGGGAATTGTCGAAGTCAGACTAAAGGGTGGCTTAAAACGGCTCTGGTGCAACCTGGCGTTGGTCTGGTACGGGATTTCTTGGGCTGGGTCCGTTGGCAAAGCCGTTCAAAGCGTTGTCGAAGTGCACGACCACCACCTTATGGCGCCTCTTCTTCGATGGTCCACCTACATCATGCCCGTCCTTGCACCTGCACGATGGCGAGTCGTTTCCATTCCTTCACATCTACCTGCATCGCAGCCTCCCAGAGATCGGAAATTTTAGCCTGCCATTTCCGCCTTGGCCAGCCCAGGACCGGGCCGCCTTTGACCATGGCGACCCTTTAAACCAAATCGTGGAAACCAAATGAGACAAGGCAAGGACAGGGGCTTTTGGACAGGGCCGCCAGCACTAAAATTCGCTGAATTGCAAACCCGTCCCTGGAAACTTTTTTGGGCTGGACAGGGACATGGCCCTGGGGACCAGTTTGGCGTATGATTTGACGGTCTTAGAGAGGGATATGAAGACTATTTTTCAGATTGCCGCCATTGGATGGCTCCTGTTGAGTCCTAGGCTTTGCGTTGCCGACGCTACGTCTGCCGCCGAATCGGCAGCAAACACCTACCCGCACATAATCCTGGAAAAAAATGACGCTCGAATCCACGGGTCACAATCCTGTGGCAGCTACGCCTTAATTTTTGTTCAGACCTGCAAGGATGAGTCCGAAGGTGAGTGGGATCTCACTGCTTCAAATTTACAAAATACCCTGTATCACGGAGGTTGGGCAGGAAACAGCAAGGTCCTTTGGTCCCCGGACTGTCGGCACTTGGCTTTGTCAACCGGACGAAGTGGAGGCGGTGCCGATTCAATGGTCGTTCTTGATACCGATAAAATGAGCTTGACGGAAATTGACCCTCTTAAGCTCGTCGAACTGGCCGTGCCAGATAGCGAAAAAATGGTGCGATTTGATTGGGAACCAAAAGAGTGGAACGCCCAGGGTAATCTCATCTTCAGTTGTTGGGGAGTCTTTGAATGGAACATTCTGAGAGAAGGTATCGGAGGCACTTTTATGTACAAATCCGATGGAGAAATCCAGCCAATTAAGACATTTAAGACTATGTAAAATCTTAACGAAAGAATTCTTCCCAATCCGCCCTAAAGTTAATTCCAACTCACCATTCCCGGAAAGATTATGCCCACCACTCTACTCGTCATCTGAGGACCCTTTGCGGTCGCTACCAGCACACTCATCCGAATGAAATTTTAACAAGAAGGCCGGCTTTGATCCGACTACCGATGGCTCTTGCCATATCAATCCTCGCTCTAAGCAATCGGACTGCCTGATGATGCCGGGTAGTCCGCATCGTCGCGAACTGCACCTCGTTGGCGTGGCGCTCCTACCGTGGCCTAGTATACTGCCTCATAACGCTGCCGGAATCATGTTTGACAAATACGTGGTAAAGCAGATCCAGTTCGCTGGCAAGTCCTGTGGTCGTAAATGTGATTGCCACCAAGGCTATTACAATGGGCCCCAGCCAATAGTAACGAGGCTTCTTTCGTTCCAGCCACCCAATAAGTAACCAAACAGAGATGAATATCAACACCGGCAATAAGGCGATCACGATGAGGGGACTCCAATCTCCGCCCAAACCAGGAGAGCTCAATCCCATGAGCAAGCCGATCAGGACGACCGGCTCCGCAATTGCGCAGAAAATTTCTGTTAGAATTAAAAGGCAGAGAGTCATCAACCGAAGTGAGGAAAGTAAAAGAGCACCGTTTTGCTTCGCTACATGTGGGGGCTGCCGTGGATATTTGACGGCGACAGGGCGAACTAATTTGGTCCCACCTTGGCCTTTCGCCATTTTCGATTGGATCTTATTTTTCATATCCACCTCTTGAGCCGTGGCCGATATTACTCGGTCCCGGCCGCCCGTCCCCTGGTCGTTAAGCGAAATGTATTTGAATCCGCATTGTCGCGAATACTTCAGCCTTAATCGCGTAACTCCCGGCGATCTGGCTGCCCGAGTGCAATGGTCACGGAGAGCGAATACAAGTAACTCTGGTCATTGCGCTGGACCACTGACCCGATTGGAACCTGGACCACCTCGATGTCCTGCAAGGCAATACTAACCCCGCAATAGGCCGAAACCGGGGCGCCGAGGGTGAGCCCCCTCGTCTGGGTCACCGAACCCGGGCTTTGATCAGCCGGAATGTCGAGGGTCCGCACCCATTCCGCTTTCACCCCCACCTGGCCAAACCGGCCGTAGCCCGGAATAAAGGTGCCCTGTTGGTTGGCCCCCGCGCCCGGCCATAGGTTCCAATAGGTGTTGAGATAGAGGTGGGTGAACTCAAAATTGTCGTAATAGGAGGCGGAAGACCCCGGGAAAGGAGATGCAGCCGACCGCTGGTCCGAAAGCCGGGTGCTGAAATCCCCGCCGATGTTGAGAAAATTGGCCAAGGGAAGCGCCAGTCCATAGGTCAGCAGCTGAGTGTGTTGGTAAAGGTAGTCGGAACCGCTGCCCGAAAATAGGCCGCTTACTTGAAAGATCTGCAGGGATGTCTGGGCCCCGTAAGCATATCCAACAATGATCGTCGGCCAATCGATCCAGCCGTCCGGATTTCCGCTCACGCCGCAGACATATCTTCCCGCGATCCAAGCAGCAGGATAAATCCTTGTTTGAGCGTTCCAGCTCCAGCTGCTTGTTACAAAGTGCTCGTAACTGCTTATCTGGTAATTTGAACCTTCCTGAAAGGCCGTCCCGGAATCGTTCCCCACGGACAGGTAGATTCCCAGACCTGGGCATGGCGAAATTGCACCGCCCAGATATGCATCGTACCAATCCCCCTCGGCCCGCTTATTGTGAAACCAATTCACCCCGCCGGCCTGTTGTTCCAGCACGGTGAAGCTCGGTTGCCAATCTCCTCCAAGCCATAGCAGGCCTGCACCTTCAGGGCTATTTCCGGCGACCAGCCGCGAGACCATTAGGAAAAATCCAAGGCATAGTGCCTTCGTCTTCATCTCACCCCCGCTTTCGCACTTTCCGTAATTCAATAAATCCTCATTGTAGTTTATTTTCCAGGCCTTCGCCTTCCTTGCCAATTGCAGCTTTTCAAATTGCGTCCTTCTTTCGATTCCGGTATCTAAGTCTTTCCAGTTGGTAGTAGACCAACAATGCCACTGAAACGGATATTGCCAGAATTCCAATCCAATCTAATATAGAGGCCTGCATAGGTGTGATATATCGTATCACCGCATGCTCGGAAATCGCCCGAGTATGGGTGTCATCTTTAGTAACACTTCCAAAGAGATGAAGCATTCCATGGGTTAAAATCCAAATAATAAATGCCGCCCCCATCCCTCTGCTCATCAATTTATAGGATCTCGGCTTTTCATCTCCAAAAACAAGATTCTTGTTCAGCACAATTCACCCTGCGAGTCAGATTTAGATTTCTTGCCTATAATGTATCAAGAGAATCCGCACTATCGCGTTAACTCTCCACAAGCTTCGCTATCTGTGTCGCAGAAAACTCTGTCTACTTTCGTAGTCGTGATAGCCCTAAAGGTCCACATTTCTCTTGGAGAATCTGTTTTAGCCGAAGGGCATCAGGTAATTCCAGCCCGCCGAGAACCAAACAGTCTCCTCGCAGCCGGGTCAATTTACCATTTCGCAATGACTCTTTGGCCTCTTCGGTCAAACCTCGAGCCCTAATTTTGATACTTAAGGAACTCAATTTCAAAACTCTGTCACGAACGTCTCGTTCAAGGCCGATGCCTTGAATTGCACTATACGGCAAGTGATTTTCCTGCCTGTTACGAATTCCGTGTCTAATAATCAAAGCTTTTTTATCCATCGAGATTGAAAATGCATTTACACGATTTCTATTCACAAGGACCATTGCTCTGGCTAATACCAAAAAACATGGAATAACATACACAATAAATATGCCAAACGTAATCGGCCGATGAGCCAGACTAACACAAGCAAAAAGAAGCATACAAACCAAGAGATCCAAAGTGGGCTTCAGTGACCACCGTTGACTCATTAAAAAAATTGGACTCATTTCAAATCCACAAAATGCCACTTCTAAGAACTTGGTGATTAGCAATAATTTTTTTCATCGTCGCCCCCAAATCCATAAATAATTTAGGCTGATTTCTAGTTCGGGATTTAAATTATGCACGACAATCCTAGTTCTCGTGATTTGAGTCGCCCGTAACTAGGCTGAGATGGCCAGCTCCACTCCAATATTATCAACGATTCTAACGATATTTCAATGCAACTGGTTTGGTTAGGGGGCTTCGAAACATCACTTCCAACTTCAAATCTGCTGCAGCCAAATCAACGCATTATCCCTTTGCTTGAACGACTTCATCCTCAACTTTTCATTCGGCAGCTTCAGCCATTGGATCAGCTCCATGGCCGCCAGCACCGCGTTCACCGCCAAGCCCGTGGCGCCGATGACGGCCCAGCCTTTGACGTAGGGGTTGAACTTCACGTGCTGGGCTTTCCACTTGGCGTTGGTCGAGGAATCGTAGACCACGTTGGTGAGGTCGGCCAGGACGCGGACGCTGTTGAAGTCGCGGCCTTCGAAGGCGGCGGGGAGCTCGTCCAGCATGGCCAGGGACTGGGCCGGGGTGGCGTTGCTGAAGTCAATGAACAGGATTTGGGTGCCTGGGAACTGAATCCATTGGATCCGGCGTTGGTCAGTGACGGATGGAGCGTGGGCGTCGGTTGTCATGGGGGACATTTTAACGAATGCAGGGATTTTGTAAAGTTCGCTGTGACCTAGGTCAGGTTAATTCCCGAAGCTGCTTCCCTATCATCGGGCCACCGCGGCTTTCAGGGTGCGGCGGGCCACCACCACTTCGCCTTGGCAGACTTCCATTTCCACCAGGTAGACGCCGCCGCTGTTCTTGTGGCCAAAGTCCAGGCGGCCGGCGGCTTGGTCCGTGGCTTGGGTGACCAGTTCCCCGCAGCTGCTGTAGAGGCGCGCCCGTACCCAGGTGCCGGGGGCGGAATTGTAACGCAGGACCAGATCCTGGGCCTTGGTGCAGGGGTTGGGCGCCAGCTTGGCGGAGGCGGCCACGGCCTGGGCCGAGCTGACCTTGGGCTGCAGCAGGGACACGGACAGGGACTTGACCGCGGCCGAGGCGCCGGGCTGGGTGCTGACCAGGGCCACCACGTAGATGCCCGCGTCCAGCGGGGCCCCGCCCGCGCCCAGGCCGTCCCAGAACAGCGGCTTCTGCCCGCCCGCGGCCAAGGTGAGGGTCAGCATCACACCGCCGCTGCGGACGCCCGTGACCGGATCCACGCTGGCCGGAAGCACGGCCTGGCCCGTTGAAAGCTTCATGGAAAAGCTCTGCACCGGCCCGTAGCCGTCCAGGTTGAACTTGCGCACCATCTCCCCGGCGCTGTTGTAGACCACCACGGACTGGCGGGCCTCCACGCCCACCACGTTGACCGCCTGGGTGATGGTGGTGACGAAGCCGAAGGGGTCGGCCGAGCTGACCTTCAGGTAGTAGACCCCGTTGGCCACCCACTGGCCGCCCTGGTTGCTGCCGTTCCAGACCGGGTCGCCGCCCGGGATGCCCAGGCCGCCCACGTCCACCAGCACGGGCGCGCCCGTGCCCTGCGGACCGCTTTGCCGGAAGGTCACCTGGGACAGGTCCTTGGTGCTTGGGCCGGAGTAGAGGCCGCGCACCTTTTCGCCGGCGCTGTTGTAGATGGCGATGCTCACCAAAAAAGGCGCGGGGATGGGCGTGGCGCTG
>Ga0210401_10004215_pt1 | contig 15059 bp, 11 predicted proteins | sample IncBWH32MmetaG_FD_150866 | JGI IMG/M metagenome (GOLD analysis project Ga0210401, IMG submission 150866) | Forest soil microbial communities from Barre Woods Harvard Forest LTER site, Petersham, Massachusetts, United States - Inc-BW-H-32-M | ecosystem: Environmental > Terrestrial > Soil >... | reverse complement strand
CCACACGACGGCGGAGGAAGGTCGCCACTTTGTGACGATTGCCGCACGTGGCCATGGAACACCAGCGCCGGCGATGCGTGCGCGAGTCGTCGTAAAAGAACAGCCGGCAAGATGGATTGGCGCAACGGCGGACGGGCGCTTCGTAGCCTTCGACAAGTAGCTCCGCGGCGGAACGCGCGATGGCGGCAAGCAGCCACTCCAGGCCTTCCTCTCGCGCGATAAACTGGAGACGCCAGCGGTCTTCTTGGGGAACCAGTTCGTCATGGCCCTCGGTGACTCGCAGGATTTCATTAATCGGCTCCACCCAATGGCCGGGGAAGGGTTCACGCTCGACGATGGAACCGAAGACCGCGCGGAAGGCTTCGCGAAGGCGCAGGATCTTCAACAGGATGGCATCGACGGCTTGCGGCTCAGACAGCAGCAGAGGCCGGAGCTTTGCGGCACGTTCCGGAGTCACCAGTTTTGCGTCCAACAGGAAGGAGACGAACTCGTCCCAGGAGAGGTCGTGGGAAATCGGCGAGGTATTGGCAAAATCAAGCGCCAGGCGCCCAGCGATGAGAGATGGTGAGTTATTGTGAGGCATAGGATAGGCCTGCCGAAAGCTGCGTGCTCTAACCGGCATTCTATAGTAAAAAGGTTACGCCGGTTGCAAAGAAAAACATTTGGCTCCGCTTCTTCTGTATCGTTAATCTAATCCTCGCGCCAAGGAGTAAGAATGGAATCGGGAAATTCGGCATACAATCCGGCGGGACAGTCCACGCTGTCTGCTCCCCCTCCCAGTCCGACGTCACTTTTTCACAACGAGCATGGATTGCGAGCGGGATGGAGGCTGCTGGTCTATCTGCTGCTCGTGCTGGGCGGTGGCGTAATTGTCATGCTCGGCTTGCGGCTTTTTCTGACCCCCAAGCGGGGCGTGCCGACGGCCATGATCCTGTTGTCGCAAGAGGTAGTCGGCTTTGCCTTGGTTTACGGTGCGGCGCTGGTCATGTCGCGGCTGGAAAGACGTTCGGTAGGCGCTTACGGGTTGCCGATGAGTGAGGCGCTGGGAAGTAAATTCTGGCTGGGATCCCTGTTTGGCTTGCTGGAAGTCTCGCTGCTGCTCGGGCTGATTGCTGCGTTCGGCGGGTACTCCTTCGGGAGCCTGGCGCTGCACGGAAGCGAGATCGTGCAATGGGGGTTGTTTCATCTGCTGTTGTTCTTCTTCGTTGGACTGTTCGAGGAATTCCTGTTTCGCGGCTACATGCAGTACACCTTGGCGGACGGAATTGGTTTTTGGCCGGCCGCGATTTTGCTTTCCGTGTTGTTCGGCGGGCTGCACCTCGGCAACCCAGGAGAAGGCTTGGTGGGAGCTGCTGGGGTGGTAGTGGTGGCGATTTTCTTTTGCTTCACACTGAAGCGAACGGGGAACCTCTGGTACGCAGTGGGCTTGCACGCGAGCTTTGATTGGGGAGAAACGTATCTGTTCTCGGTACCGAACAGTGGGACGACGATGCAGGGCAGTCTGTCGCACTCCGTGTTGCACGGACCGACATGGTTAACGGGAGGAACTGTGGGACCGGAGGGAAGCGTGTTCTGCTTTCTGACGATGGCGTTGCAATTTCTGATGGTGATGTGGCTTTTTCCCAAGAAGGACACAGCGAATACGCAATCCTGGAGTTGAGTGACAGCCCGCAACGCTTGGGCATAGTCGACGGGCTTCAATTTGGAGTTTTTAGAAAGCGCAGCAGTTGAGATCCTTCCTGGCGCATACGACGCGCGCCGAGGATGACCGCGTTCGACTCCGACTTCAGAAACAAACCAGTGGGTTCTCCAGAAGGTCCGCCTGAGGATCAGTGAACAAGAGCGGAGGCGTGAACCAGTTGCACACCTTGCGCTTGCACCTGGGGCAGCATTTCGCGGAGTACCTGCAGCGTTTCGTTGTGAGGATGGCCGATGGCAATGGCCTCGCCTTTTTCCTTCGCGCCGTGAATGGCTAGCTCCAACTGGCGGCGAATGGCGCTGGCTTCCCGCACATCATCGAGGAACGGCACATTGCGGTAAGCGCTGGGAACACCGTCGTGCTCTGCCGCGTCGAAGGCAACGGTTGCTGCCGTAGTGCGGCTATCGATAAAGAAGAGGTGGCGCTGACGAAGCAGGGGCATAAGCTCGGCCATGAGCGCCGGATTGGAAGTAGCGAGCGAGCCCTGGTGATTGTTCACGCCAACCGCATACGGAACGCTGCTGAGCATGCCACCCAGATCGTTGGAAACTTGCAGCGAATTCATTCCGAGGCGCAACTGCCGGGGCTCGGATGTTTCATTACTGATGGATTCCATGGGCAGGTGCAGCATCACCTGATAGCCGCGCCGGTGAGCTTCTTCGGCGATCGCGGTGGAGTGCGGGTGAAGAGGAAGCACGGAGAGCGTCAACGGGTAGTGGAGCGCGAACAGCTGATCGACGGCCGATGGATCGCTGCCGACATCATCGAGAATAATCGCCAGCTTTGGTGAGGCAGTGGCGCCAGTGCGGGAAGGGTGTGCTGCACGTTCCTTGGACGATCGGCGGGCTCGCGCGGCCTCGCGGTACGATTTGATTCTATCGCAGCCGGCCAGGCAGAGAAGCACGAACGCGAGCGTGCAAAAAAAGACCGTGAGCGATCCACGCCCAGCGGGAAAAAACTCAACTTTCACGTGAGGGCTAAGCGGCCTTCTTAACCGCGGCCGGATTCTTCAGCAGGTCCAGAGCCTTGCGCAGGACCGGATCCTCCGAAGAGAGTGGACGGGGCCCGAGCTGCGGCGGTTCCTTTTGCGGAGTAGCAGAAGCGGCCGGAGTGGTGTCGTCGCCGCCATCTTCCGAATCGTCAGTCACTAAGGCGTTGCGCACAATTTCCGTCGGAGCTACACCTTCTTCCAGGATGGCTTTGCCGTCGGCGTTGTAATAGTTGGCGATGGTCAGAATAATGGCCGAGCCATCATCCAGGGTGATGAGCTTCTGCTCGGAAGCAAGTCCGAAGGTGCGGTCGCCCACCAGATCGCCGCGCTTGGTGTTGGCGATAGATGCCGCCAGAATTTCCGCAGGACCCGTCGTGGTGCCGTCCATGAGAATCGACACGGGACCTTTCCAAATGACCTTGCTGGCATCGGCTGCGAAGACTTGCTCAGGAACGGTCTGGCCACGCAGAGAGGTCAGATTCCCCGAAGGCACCAACAGGCGAGCAATCGAGAGAGCCTCCGGAATAGACCCGCGGCCACACTCGCGCAAATCAAGGATGACCTTCGTAACGCCTTGCTTGCTGAATTCCTGCAATTTGGCGCGTACTTCGTCGGCGCGCCCGGCATCCAGAGTGGGGAAGCGGATGGCAATCGTTTCGTTATCGATGCGCTGAATCTGGAGCTTCGACGGAGGAAGCTTTTCGCGCGACAAGTCCACGGATTCCGGCTGCGTCTTTCCGCGGCGAATCACGCCAACTTTCACGCTGGTGCCCGGTTGTCCGGCCAGCAGGTTCTTGGCTTGTCCCACGGACATTTCACGCGTGGTGAAGCCGGCGACAGACTCAAAAATGTCGCCACTGCGAATGCCGGCCTTATCCGCGGAACTGTCCGGAATAACGGAAGTGACGATGATATAGCCGAAACGCTTGCTGAGATTCAAGCCGGTTTCGCCGGTGGCGGAGTTGGCGATCTTCTGTTTGTATTCGGTGTATTCGCGCGGAGTGAAGTAGCTGGATTCGGAGTCGAGCGATTCCAGCAGGCCGTGAAGCGAGCCAGCCTCAACCAGGTGCATGTTGGGTTCGTCGACGTAGTCCTGCTGAATCTTTTGCAGGACCTCGCTGTAGACCACCAGCGACTTGTACGCCTTGTTGTCGGTGGTGCGGCCGAGAACATGCCCAAGCCCCACCCATCCAAAAACAAGTATCGAGACGCCCAAAATGCTAAAACGCGCGAAGCGATTCATCCAGCACCACCCAGGAGAAGATATAAACCACAAGCATAGCATTTAGACGTACTGGCGGACAGGAAGAGTTGGACAAGCGACCAAAGCAGTTTGCGAGGACGCGCCGGCGGGCGGTGGTCGCGAGGGTGCGTTGGTGAAGAAACCACGGGAACAGGGTGTAATGTTGCGTGAAAGACACACCGATTTTCCAGACAGAAGAAATGTTTCTCATAAGTAACTGAAAAAGAAGGAGAAGCAAGACGTCGATTGGCCGGCGATGTGCTAGAATTAGGTTGGGGCATGTTCCAAACAACCATCCAAAATCCGGTCGCCACACAGGGCATCGGACTCCACACCGGAGTTCACGGAAAGCTCCGTCTCGTTCCCGCACCCGTCGATACCGGGATCGTGTTTCGACGTGTGGACCTGGACGGGTTCCAAATTGAAGCCCACGGTTCCAACGTCGCGCGCGTCAGTTACGCCACCAGTTTGATGAAGCATGGCGTGTTGCTGTCTACGACGGAACACCTGCTGGCCGCAATCTATTCCTGCGGAATCGACAACATCTACCTGGACATCGACGCGATTGAGGTGCCGATTCTCGATGGCTCTGCGGAACCGTTCATGCAGATGATCGACGAAGCCGGCATTCGGAAGCTGCGGCGGAAGCGGCGCTATTTGAAAGTGACCAAACCGGTTGAGGTGGTGGAAGACGGGCGGCGAATCGGGATCTATCCCGGGGATGAATTTCGCGTGCGCTGTTACGTGGATTTCCCGCACCCGTTGGTGGGGCAGCAGGAAGTGGACATGGTGGTGAACTCGGGCTCTTTCCGGCAAGTGCTGTCGCGGGCACGGACATTTTGCTTTGAGAGCGACATTGAGCCACTGCGGGGCATGGGCCTGATTCGAGGCGGTTCGCTCGATAACGCCATCGTGCTGACGAAAGATGGCGTGAGGAATGGCTCGCTGCGGTTCGCTGATGAATTTGGCCGGCACAAAGCGCTGGACCTGATTGGCGACCTGGCGCTGGTGGGCTTGCCGCTGCTCGGCAGGGTGGAAGCGCGAAAAGCGGGGCACGCTCTGCACACCCAATTGGTGAGCCAGTTACTCGCCGATCCAAGTCGCTGGGTGATTACGACGGAAGAACATGCCGACGTTGCAGCAGGAGCGCGCGCTTTTCGTTCTGCTCCCGTACCTGCGACCGACTAAATTCTAGGCACAGGAAACCAGGACAATGCTTAACAGCAAGCGAAGCGGAGGTAATGTGCCAAATCGCGCGCCACTGCTGGCGATTTGTGGCCTGGGGCTCCTCTTGGCTAGCAGTACGGCGGCGCAGACCTGGAATCAAGTGTGGTCCGATGAATTCAACGGGGCGGCCGGTACGGCCATCGACACGGCCAAGTGGAAGTTTGAGACCGGCATTCTGAACGTGAACAACGAGGTGGAATATTACTGCGCGCCGACCTCCTCTGCGGGCGGATGCAATTCCGCGAAGCCGAACGCGTACATCGATGGCCAAGGTCACCTGGTGATCCAAGCTATCAAGATCAATTCGAGCACTGCGCCGAACAGTGGAAGCTGGACGAGCGCGCGGATGACGACCGACGGCACGAAACCATTTCAATATGGAAGAGCGGAAGCCCGGATGATGTTGCCGGTGGGGCCGGGAATCTGGCCAGCGTTCTGGGCGCTCGGCACGAACATCAGCACCGTGGGATGGCCCACTTGCGGCGAGATCGACTACATGGAAAACGTGCCAGCTCAGGGAGGACTTGGGCCGACGAAGATCAGCTCAACGCTGCACGCGTCGGGCTATTCAGGCGATAAAGGATTGCCGAAGAAATATACGTTTCCCAATGGCGACGTCACCGGGTGGCGCACCTACGGAGCCATTTGGTCACCGAACATGATTCAGTTCTATGTGGACGACCCAAGCAAAGCCTTTTACGTGATTACGGCGAGCGACGTGCCAGCGGGTCAGGGCTGGGCGTTCAATCATCCATTCTTTTTGTTGATGAATTTGGCAGTGGGAGGCCATGGCTCATGGCCTGGTCCCGCTGACGCTACCACGCCGATGCCGGCGGTGATGACCGTGGACTACGTGCGGATCTATAAGGCGACAGCGGTGCCTAGACCGAGCATGGGAACGCCGGCTTCGATCACCGTCAAGGCCGGAGCGGCCTCCGGAAACACAACCAACGTAGAGGTGGGCAATAAGTTGGGTACGGGCCGCGTATTTTTGTCCTGCACGACCACCGCGCCGAAGGCGGCTTGTCAGGTCAGCACGGGAGATGCGTTGAACCCCAAAACGCTTGATTTTTCCAAAAGCGACAAGGCAATCGCGACGATTACGGTGAGCACAAACTCGGGTGGCGAAACGGCCGCGGGCAACTATTCGATCATAGTCAATGCCTACACCGTAGGCGGAGACGGTACGGTTCCGGACGCCACGGTCAACGTGCCCCTAAATGTAAACTGAGCATTTCCGCCTCGACCTAGGCGGCCTGGAATTCCGAAACAAATTCACCAGACGCGAGAGTCCGTTGTTGTCAAAACACGCATGTCACGGGACAATGCTGGCCATGACAAACAAGGACGTGGCAATTCTGATACTGGCCGCGGGCAAAGGCACGCGGCTGAAGTCGAGTCTGGCGAAGGTGCTGCACACGGCCGGCGGGCGCTCGTTGGTGGAGCATGTGGTGCGCGCGTGCGAACCGCTGAGAGCGAAGAAGATCATCGCGGTGGTGGGGCATCAAGCGGAAAAAGTGGCTGCGGTGTTGGAACCGTTTGGAGTCACGACGGTGCTGCAGCAACCGCAGAATGGCACGGGCCACGCCCTGCTGGTGGCCAAGGGCGCCATCGGAAACGCGAAATATGTGGTGGTGTTACCTGGAGACGCGCCGCTGGTTCGAACCGAGACGCTGCGCGCTCTCATCAACAAGCACAAAAAAGGCAATGCGGCTGCTTCGATCTTAACGGCGGTGCTGGCCGATCCCTCCGGCTACGGACGAATCCTGAGGAAATCCGGGGACACTGTCGCGGCGATCATCGAGGAATCGCAACTGACCCCGGAACAACGCGAACTGAACGAGATCAATTCCAGCATGTACTCCTTCACGATGGCGAAACTCTGGCCGGCGCTCGCGCAAGTGAAACCGAACAACAAGCACCGCGAGATCTACCTCACCGACGCGATTTCCGTGCTGAACGCCAAAGGCGAAACGGTGTTGGCAGAGATCGCGGAAAACGCCCAGGAAACGCTGGGATGCAATACGCGTGCGGATTTGGCAGGAGTGGACCGCGCCTTCCGCGAATGGAAGCGCGATGAGTTGATGAATAGTGGCGTGACCATCCAGCTGCCGGAAACCGTGCTGATCGATCCCGAGGTGAGCGCGGGAGAAGACACGGTGATTGAGCCGTGCGTGCAACTGCTGGGAAAAACGAAAGTTGGGGCGCGGTGCGTGATCAAAACGGGCAGCGTGATCCACGATTCCGTGCTGGGCGACAACGTGACTATTGAGCCACACTGCGTGATTACCAAGAGCCGCGTGGATTCCGGCGTCGTGGCGGGGCCGTTTGCGCGCATGCGGCCGGAGTCGCACGTGAAGGACGGCGCGCGCATCGGCAATTTCGTGGAATTGAAGAAGAGCGTGGTAGGCGAAGGATCGAAAGTGCCGCACCTCTCTTATATCGGCGACACGCGGATCGGAGCAAAATCGAATATTGGCGCGGGGACGATCACCTGCAACTACGACGGCTTCGCGAAGCACCCGACGGCCATCGGGAACAAAGTGTTTATCGGGAGCGACTCGGTGCTAGTGGCTCCGGTGCGAATTGGAGATGGGGCCTACGTTGCCGCGGGATCGGTGATTACCGACAATGTGCCGTCCGATGCGCTGGGAATCGCGCGCGGCCGCCAGGCGAATAAGCCAGGGTGGGCGGCAAAGAAGCGGCGCGAAATGGCCGCGGGTAGTAAAGATACGAAGAAGGCGAAGCAGCATCACCGCTAGCGCAAAAGTTGATGCGCCCGGCGTTAGAGTGCCAACGAAACCCTCAACGGCTAAAGCCGCGTCGATTTTGGCACCATTTAGGGCGCGTGCCCTCCCGGTGCCAGGCGCGACCGCGCTGCGGAAAAATGCCAGACACGCGCATTGGAAGCCGGTCGATACGCAAAGGGACATCCTCACCCCTGAAGGCGTGAGCTACAGGAGTCCTTAATGCGCGTCGCTGTGCTAAAATAGCGGTTCCCGATAACGAAAACCCGGAGGCGCAGTATGAAATTTGCAGTGGTTGTCTTCCCGGGGTCCAACTGCGATCATGACGCGTTTCACGCGATCGGCCACGTGTTGCAGCGATCAGTCGAATTCATCTGGCATCAATCCGAAAATTTACAGGGCTGCGACGCCATCATCCTGCCAGGAGGCTTTTCCTACGGCGATTACCTGCGCACGGGCGCGATTGCGCGCTTCTCCCCGGTAATGAAATCAGTGGAAAAATTCGCCAACAGCGGCGGCCTGGTCCTGGGCATCTGCAACGGCTTCCAGATTTTGCTGGAGGCTGGCTTGCTTCCTGGCGCGATGATGCGGAATTCCGGGCTGCGGTTCATTTGCCGGCACGTCTATATGCGCGTGGAGAATACGGATTCTCCGTTCACCAACGCGGCGAGCAAAGGTCAAATTCTTAAAATCCCGATCGCGCACAGCGATGGGAATTACAGTTGCGACGAAGCAACACTGGCAGAGTTGGAGAACAACCGGCAAATCCTGTTCCGCTACACTTCGCCGGACGGCAAAGACGATAGCGCCGGAAACCCCAACGGTTCGGTCGCGAATGTCGCGGGCATCTGCAACCGCGAACGCAATGTGGCCGGACTGATGCCGCACCCGGAACGCGCCGTGGAATCGGCGCTGGATTCCAGGGACGGCTTGGTGGTTTTCCGGTCGATGATGGAAGCGCTGGTGGGCGCGGCAAAGGCGACAGCGTGAGGGCCATCCCAAAATAGAATTGCGCAGGGGCACGATGCGTCGTGCCCCTGCAGTATTTTTCAGGTCACGAATTGAAGGTCAGGGGCCGATGGCAACAGCACAAACGGAAATCAAAGTGACGCGGGAAATCGCGGCGGAGCATGGCGTAACGCGCGAAGAATATGCGCGCATCCAGAAAATTCTCGGGCGCGATCCGAACATCACGGAGCTGGGCATCTTCAGCGTGATGTGGAGCGAACACTGTTCGTATAAATCGAGCAAGGTGCATCTGAAGCGCCTGCCGACCCGCGGCAAACTGGTGGTGCAGGGCCCGGGGGAAAATGCCGGCGTGGTGGACATCGGCGATGGGCTGGTAGCGGCGTTCAAGATCGAGTCGCACAATCACCCGAGCTACGTGGAGCCGTTTCAAGGCGCGACAACCGGCGTAGGGGGAATCCTGCGCGACATTTTCACCATGGGTGCGCGGCCGATTGCGGTGCTGGATTCCTTGCGCTTTGGCGAAATTGTGGCCTCGAAGACCACCAACGAAGAAGAAGCCGCCAAGAACCGGCGAATCCTGGATGGCGTGGTTCGCGGGGTGGGGAGCTACGGAAATTGTTTCGGCGTGCCGACGGTGGGCGGCGAGGTGGCGTTCGAGCCTTGCTATTCGCAAAACCCGTTGGTGAATGCGTTGGCGTTGGGCATCGCACGAAAGGACGAAATCTTCCTGGCAAAGGCCAAGGGTGTCGGCAATCCCGTGATTTACGTTGGCGCAAAGACCGGGCGCGATGGCATTCACGGCGCGTCGCTGCTGGCTTCGGCGGAGTTCACCGAAGAATCGCAACAGAAACGGCCAAATGTGCAGGTTGGCGACCCGTTCATGGAGAAGTTGCTGCTGGAGGCTTGCATCGAGGCGATGAAGACCGGCGCGGTGGTGGCGATCCAGGACATGGGAGCGGCCGGATTGACCTGCTCGACGTGCGAGATGGCCTCGCGCGGCGGCACCGGCATTGAAATTGATTTGATGAAAGTGCCGCAGCGCGAAACCGGCATGAGCCCCTACGAAATCATGCTGAGCGAATCGCAGGAGCGCATGCTGCTGGTCGCAGAGAAGGGCCGCGAGCAGGAAGTGCTGGCGGTGTTCAAAAAGTGGGGGCTGGACGCGACGGTTGTCGGCGAAGTGAAAGACGGCAAGATGCTGGTGGTGAAGGATCATGGCACCGTTGTGGCAGAAATTCCCGCGCATCCACTGGCCGAAGAAGGCCCGGTATATAACCGGCCGATCGCCGCGCCGGCGCCGCACAAGGAAATGGACAAGGACTGGTATGTGTTCAAGGCTGAAGGCACAGAGCTGACGGAAAATTTCAAGAAGCTACTGGCGTCGCCGACGATTGCGTCGAAGCGCTGGATCACCGAGCAGTACGACTCCATGGTGCGAACAAATACAGTGGCCGGCCCGGAAGCCAGCGATGCCGCGGTGGTGCGCATCAAGGAATCCGAGAAGAACGGCGTCATGCGTGCGCTGGCACTGTCCACCGATGGAAATGGCCGGTGGACGCAACTGAATCCCAAGGTTGGCGCGATGCACGCGGTGGCGGAAGCGGCGCGAAACGTGGCCACGTCTGGCGCGCGTCCGATGGCCGCGACCAATTGCCTGAATTTCGGCAGCCCGGAGAAGCCCGAAGTGATGTGGCAGTTTTCGCAGGCCATCGACGGGCTCGGCGAAGCCTGCATCGCGTTGGATACGCCCATTACCGGTGGGAACGTGAGTTTCTACAACGAGACGCTCAGGAAATCGATCTATCCAACGCCGACGATCGGCATCCTGGGCATTCTGGAAGATGCTAGCAAGGTTTTGAAGATCGCGTTCCGCAGCGGAGGCGACGTAATTGTGCTGCTCGATGGAGCCACTTCCTCCAAGGCTGGACCGCAGGCTGGTCCACGCGGCGGTAAACAACGCGAGTTTTCTTCCTCCGAATATTCGAAGACGATTGGCGGCATAGTGGCCGGGGAGCCCCCCGCGATTGAACTGCGCGCGGAGAAATGGGTGATCGATTGCCTCGTCCAGCTGGCCAGCGAGGGGACACTGCAATCGGCGCACGACCTGAGCGACGGCGGCTTGGCGGTTACACTGGCGGAATCCTGCTTCGCGGCTACGGGACTGGGAGCGAGCGTAACGGTTCCCGAAGACGCAGCGGCAGAGTACGCGCTGTTCGGCGAACGCGGCGCGCGCGTGCTGGTTTCCGTCTCCCCGGAAAAACTTGGCGCTCTTCGGAATACTGCGAGACAATATGGCGTAGGCGCGCACGAAATCGGCAAAGTGACCGGTGACAATACTTTGCGCATCGAATACAAGGGGCGTGCGGTCGCTTCCGCCGAGGTCCCCGCGTTGAGGGAAATCTGGGCACACTCGCTCGAGCGTATCTTGAAGGTCCAATGACAACGAAACTGGCGCACGTTGACGACCGTTTCCACGATGAATGTGGAGTGTTCGGCGTGTTCGGGCATCCCGAAGCCGCCAATCTTACGTATCTGGGGCTGTACGCGTTGCAGCATCGCGGGCAGGAGTCGGCGGGTATCGTGTCCAGCAGCGGCCACGACCTGTATATGCACAAGGCCATGGGCGAGGTAGAAGAAATCTTCCAACCGCGGGTGCTGTCGAAGCTTCCCGGCAGCAGCGCCATCGGCCACACGAGGTATTCCACGGCGGGCGACAAGGCGTTGTTAAACGTCCAGCCGATCATGATCGATTGCAACAAGGGCAAAATGGCGGTGGCGCACAACGGCAACTTGACGAACGCCAGCGAGTGGCGGCGCAAGCTGGAGCATCGCGGCTCCATCTTCCAGACCAACAGCGACACGGAAGTGATCGTGCACCTGGTGGCGCGCTCGCCGGCGAGGAATCTCTCGGGCGCGTTGGGCGATGCGCTGAATCAGGTGGAAGGTGCGTATTCGCTGGTCGTGCTGACCGCGGATGAACTCTACGCCGTGCGCGATCCACGAGGCTTCCGACCGCTGGCTCTGGGACGGATCGAAGGGCATAACGGCGAAACCACCTGGATGGTGGCGTCGGAGACCTGCGCATTTGATTTGCTGAATGCGCAATACGTGCGCGATATCGAACCCGGCGAAATGTTGCGCATCTCGCGATGCGGGCTGGAGTCCATCCACTTTAGCCCGCCCAAGCCGCATCAATACTGCATCTTCGAGCATGTCTATTTTTCACGGCCCGACAGCATCGTATTTGGGCGCGCGGTGAACGAATCGCGCGAAATGCTGGGACGCTTGCTGGCGCGGGAACATCCGGTGGAAGCCGACATGATCGTGCCCATCCCGGACTCTGGCGTTCCCGCAGCCATCGGTTTTGCGCTGGAATCGAAGATTCCGTTTCGCATGGGGCTGATCCGCAATCACTACATTGGCAGAACGTTTATCGAGCCGTCGCAGGCAATCCGCAATTTTGGCGTGAAATTGAAACTGAATCCGGTGCGCAGCCTGATCGCAGGCCAGCGCGTGGTGCTGATCGACGATTCGATTGTGCGCGGCACTACCAGCCGCAAGCTGGTGCGCATGGTACGCGAAGCCGGCGCCAAGGAAGTTCACATGCGTATCAGCTGCCCCCCAACGATTTCGCCGTGCTACTACGGCGTGGACACGCCGACGAAGGAAGAACTGATTGCCTCCTCCAATACGCCGGAGGAGATTCGCAAGTACTTGGGCGCGGATTCGCTGGGATACCTGTCGTTGCCGGGGTTGCGGCAAGCGGTGAATGATACCGAAGGGAAGTTCTGCACGTCTTGCTATACCGGGGTTTATCCCACGGATCTGGTGCAGCTGGAGGTCCGGGAGAACGGCTCGGCAAAATTGAAGGAAGAAGTGACGGTGGAACGTGAACGCTAAGAAAAACTCGGCAGTGAAGCGCATGCGCACTTCGGACCTGGAGTCAGCGCCGTTGGGCACACGCGTTAAGAAGGAAGCGATTGCCTGGGCCTGGGTGGTTCTGGTGTTCTTGTTGATCAACGGAACGCTAGGACAGGCGCGTGTGATTCCCTCCGGCTCCATGGAGCGAACGCTGCTGGTTGGCGATCACCTGATCATGAGCCGGCTGGGCTACGACGCAGGCGTGCCGTTCACGAATTGGCATGTGCCCCTTTGGCGGAATCCACATCGCCAGCAGATCGTTATCTTCCGGCCGCCCTACGATCACAGCCAGTCGGATTTGATCAAGCGGGTTATCGGCCTGCCGGGCGACACCATCGACATCCACGGTGGCGCAGTATGGATCAACGGTCAGAAGTTGCTGGAAAATTACACCACCGGTCCGACGGAACTTCCTAGTCATTCGGAATTGCTGCCGCCGTTCAAAGGCATGCCTTTCACCGTGCCTGAGAATCAGTACTTCGTGATGGGCGACAACCGCGAGAATTCCTACGACAGCCGCTTCTGGGGCTGCGTTCCGCGAAACGACATTATCGGCACACCCGTGACAATCTATATGTCGGTGGACGCGCCCGGGGACGCGTGGAACGGCAATATTGTCGAGCGCCTGCTGGCTTATGGGAACGCCGTGCTCCATCCGAGCAAAATCCGCTGGAAAAGGTTGTTCGAAACCTTTCGATAACCGCGCAATGCCGGCAGGCCGAATGGGAATGGTCGTTGCATCGATGGTCAGGGTGAATCGTGAAAGCTGACGCGACTAAAGAAAAGAAAAAGAAGGAAGCGGTGAAGGAACAGAAAGCGCCGATGAGTACCCGCGTGAAGAGCGAGATCATCGCGTGGTTCTGGGTGATCCTGGCGTTCATGCTGATCAACGGGACGCTGGGGCAGGCGCGCGTGATTCCATCCGCGTCGATGGAGAACACCTTGCTGATTGGCGATCACCTGATCATGAGTCGAATTGGCTACGACGCGGGAATTCCTTTCACGAACTGGCATGTGCCGCTGTGGCGCAATCCCCATCGCCAGCAGATCGTCATTTTCAAGCCGCCCTACGACACCTCGCTGCCAGATTATGTGAAGCGCGTGATCGCGCTACCGGGCGAAACGGTGGATGTGCACGATCAAGCCGTGTGGATCAACGGCAAAAAACTGGAAGAAAACTACACCATTGGGCACACGGAGCCGCCGTCAAAATCCAGCCTGATCGGAAATTTTCCCGGGCTGCCCTACACCGTGCCGGAAAATTGTTATTTTGTGATGGGCGACAACCGGGAGAATTCTCTCGACAGCCGATATTGGGGGTGCGTGCCAAGAAATGATATTCTCGGCACGCCGGTGATCATCTATATGTCGCTGGATGCGCCGAAAGATGCGTGGAACGGAGATATCGGAGCGCGGTTTCTCGCATACGCCAATGCATTGATCCACCCGGGAACTGTGCGCTGGCGTCGATTGTTCCATGTGTTCTAAGCTGTACAGGTTCGGCACCGCCGAATAGCCGGACCGTTCGCCGAAAACGACTCATATTCACCCGCAGCAAGTCACGGGACGGGTGATACGTCCCTGATGGCCGCCCACCACTTGCAGGGACAGAGCCGCCAAGAATCACGAATCGTCGTTGCGATACAGAAGCAATCTGAAGGCAGCCGACCATGAAATACGCCGACGCTGGAGTGAACATTGCCGTGGCCGACGATGCCAAGCAGCGCATCCGCCATTTGGCCAGCCACACCTTTACGCCTGCGGTGCTCGGCGGGATAGGCGGATTCGGCGCGCTCTTTGCTCTCGATACCCGGAAATGGAAAGAGCCGGTGTTGGTGTCGAGCGCGGATGGCGTGGGAACCAAGCTGAAAGTGGCGATGTCCATGGGCGTACACTCCACGGTGGGCGGCGACCTGGTGAATCATTGCGTGAACGATATTCTGGTGCAGGGCGCGGAGCCGCTTTTCTTCCTGGACTACCTGGCGATGGGCAAGCTGGAGCCCAACGTGGTGGAGCAATTGGTGGATGGCATGAGCCGGTCGTGCCGCAAGGTGGGATGTGCGCTGATTGGCGGAGAAACCGCGGAGATGCCGGGATTTTATGCTCCTGGGGAGTACGACCTGGCAGGTTTCATCGTCGGCGTGGTAGAGCGCAAACATATTTTGACCGGCAAAGGAGTGAAGCCGGGAGACACGTTGATTGGGTTGCCCTCCGCAGGGCTGCACACCAACGGTTATTCGCTGGCGCGAAAATTGGTGTTTG
>Ga0210401_10004214_pt1 | contig 15059 bp, 13 predicted proteins | sample IncBWH32MmetaG_FD_150866 | JGI IMG/M metagenome (GOLD analysis project Ga0210401, IMG submission 150866) | Forest soil microbial communities from Barre Woods Harvard Forest LTER site, Petersham, Massachusetts, United States - Inc-BW-H-32-M | ecosystem: Environmental > Terrestrial > Soil >... | reverse complement strand
ACCATTAGTAAAAGCATTTTGTTCGAGCGATGAAGGAACTTGGCACATCTCTCCTTTTGGGCAGAGGCCGCCGGAGCATAGTTTGCCGATTGCGCCGGGGCCGAGGATTGGCCACAATGTTGGTGCTGGCCTCAGGATGAGAAGCGGGCAAAACCGAAAATGCCAAAGTCGCTGCGAATTCTAATCTGGCTTGCTGTTGCTGTTCTCGGTGCCTTTGCATTGGCTACTATCGCATTGCACCGCGGCGAGCGGATCAACGCCATGTGGCTGGTGGTTGCGGCATTCTGCACCTACGCGCTGGGATATCGCTTCTACAGTAAATTCATCGCTGCTAAAGTCCTGGCCCTCGATCCCCAACGGGCCACTCCCGCTGAACGCCTGGACAACGGTCGCGATTTCGTCCCGACCAACAAATGGGTCGTCTTCGGACACCACTTTGCCGCCATTGCCGGCCCCGGACCACTGGTCGGGCCGGTGCTGGCAGCACAGTTCGGATATCTTCCCGGAACACTATGGATATTGGCCGGCGCAGTCCTTGGCGGATGTGTGCAGGATTTCGTGATTCTGCTCTTCTCCGTCCGCCGCGATGGCAAATCGCTGACTGAAATGGCACGCGAGGAAGTTGGCCGCCTCGGTGGGTTGGTGGCCTATGTCGCCATCATCAGCATCATCGTGATTCTGCTCGGCGTCGCGGCTTTGATTGTGGTCAATGCGCTGAAGAATAGCCCCTGGGGCGCGTTCACCATCGCCATGACCATTCCCATCGCTTTATTCATGGGTCTATACTTGCGCCGCCTGCGACCCGGCAAAGTGCTGGAGACTTCGGTCCTCGGGTTCATTCTGGTCATGCTGGCGATCTGGGGCGGACAGTGGGCCTCGCAGACTCCGCGAGTGGCCGGGTGGTTTACTTTGACCGCGCCCACGCTGGCACTTCTGATCATCATTTATGGATTCGCAGCGTCGGCGCTGCCGGTATGGTTGCTGCTCGCCCCGCGCGATTACCTCAGCACCTTCGTGAAGCTGGGGACAATCGCGCTGCTGGCGCTGGGAATCATCGCGCTCCATCCAACGCTCCACATGCCTCCACTCACTCGCTTTATTGATGGCTCAGGCCCGGTGTTTGCGGGAAATATCTTTCCCTTTGCCTTCATCACTATCGCCTGTGGCGCGATCAGCGGCTTCCATTCCCTGATCTCGAGTGGTACCACACCCAAGCTCATCCGGCGAGAAACTGAGACTCGCATGGTGGGCTACGGCGCCATGATGGCGGAATCCATGGTGGCAATCATGGCGATGATTGCTGCCTGCGTCCTGCAGCCCGGGACATATTTTGCGATTAATAGTCCGGCGGGAATCGTGGGTCAGGCGCCGGAGACTGCCGCCGCTACTATCAGCAGTTGGGGCTTCCCCATCACCGCAACCGAAATGCATTCACTTGCACAAGCTGTAGGTGAGCAGACGCTCTACAACCGCACCGGCGGCGCTCCTGCTTTTGCCGTGGGCATGGCCCATATCTTCTCCAACAGCCTGGGTGGGCAGGCGGTGATGGCCATCTGGTATCACTTCGCCATCATGTTCGAGGCGCTATTTATTCTGACTGTGCTCGACGCTGGCACAAGGGTCGGCCGCTTCATGGTGCAAGATGCGCTCACCCATGTGTGGAAACCGCTTGGCCGTACCAGTTGGTATCCCAGCATTCTCGCTACCAGTGCATTGATCGTCGGCGCCTGGGGATATTTTCTCTGGCAAGGGGTGAAAGATCCGCTGGGTGGGATCAATTCGCTATGGCCGCTGTTCGGAATCTCCAATCAATTGCTGGCAACGGTGGCCCTTTGCGTGGCCACTACGATCATCGTCAAAATGGGGAAAGCGCGCTACACGGCAGTGACTTTGACGCCGCTACTATGGCTGGTTGCGGTGACCTTCACCGCTTCGTGGCACAAGATGTTTGATCCCAACCCTCGTATCGGATTTCTGGCGCATGCCGGGCAATTGGCTATGGGGGCAGCCACGGCCGCGAACTCCCGCCTCATCTTCAATGATCGCCTTGATGCGTTCGTTACCGGAGTCTTGATCTTTATGGTTGCGTTGATCTTAATCGAGTCGGCATTTCTGTGGCTGAGCGTGCTTTCTGGGCGTAAGCAGGCCGGTGTAAAAGAAACGGCGTTCGTTCCCAGTGGCTTCGCCGCGGAGGAGCAGGGATGAATTCTTGGAATAGCAAATTTCAGCAGCTGGCATCGGGACTGAAATCGTGCCCCGCGATATTTACCGCAGCGCTCCGCGAAATCTTCGACGAATCGGCCTACGCGCGCTTCCTAGCGCGGAACCGGTTGTCCGCTTCTCGCGTCTCCTATGCGGAATTCCTGCGCGAGCACGAAGTCGCGAAGGTACGTCGCCCGCGCTGTTGCTGAGGTACACTCTCCTCGATGCGTGTCCTGGGTATTGACTGCGGCACTGAGTACACAGGGTTTGGGGTCGTCGAACTTGCCCACGATGACAAACTGGTCTGCCTGACCTGCGGAGCCATCAAACTGTCTCCGCGCGAACCACTTCCGCGGCGACTGTCAACAATTTTCAATCGCCTAGGCGAGATGATTCACGAGTACCGGCCCGACAATGTAGCTATAGAAGATGTCTTCTATGCCTTGAACGTAAAATCGGCTTTTAAGCTCGGACAAGTGCGGGGTGTGGCTATGCTGGCCGCGTCATCCGCCGGACTGGACGTCGCCGAGTACTCGCCTCTTACCATCAAGTCGGCTGTAGTCGGCTATGGCAAGGCGGAGAAGCAGCAGGTGCAGCACATGGTCACACGTCTCCTGAACCTGCCTGAAATTCCGGAGCCGCCTGACGCCGCCGACGCTCTCGCTATTGCGATATGTCATCTTCACACTTCGGCTACACTGCTGCGCCAGCGTGCAGTGGGAAGGTGAGTCGTTCCAACGCAACAGCAACTCTCCGCGGATTTTTGGCATAATTTGTTTTGCATGGCCTCGCGCCAATTTAGAAAATTAACTGCAGCGTTGCCACAGCAATGGCTTTGGCTCTTCGGCTTCATATTCTGCTCTTGTATCTTCGCGCTGGCTCAGAATACCGCTGTCGTTACCTTCAACTTTGATTTCCCCGGCTCTGAACCTGAGCACTACTTCATTTCTGTTTCGTCGAACGGCAAGGCCTCGTACGATTCCAACGGAAAGCTCGCCCCTGACTCGGAGCCCAGCGACCCTTTCCGGCTGGACTTTATCATCTCGGACGCAACCCGCACCCGCATCTTCGACCTTGCCAAACGCGCACGTTACTTTGAGGGAGAAATTGACTCCAAGAAGAAAGGCATCGCCTCAACCGGCACCAAGACGCTGACGTACAAGGACGCCCACAAAAATACTCAAGCTGTCTATAACTATTCGCCGGTCTCGGCCGTGGAGGAGCTCACGAGTCTCTTTCAGAGTGTGTCGACAACGCTGGAATTTGGCCGTCGGCTCCAGTATTTCCATCATTACCAAAAGCTTGCCCTTGATGAGGAGCTCAAGCGGATGGAGGAGATGTCCAAAGAGAACAGCTTGCAGGAAATCTCCGCCATTGCGCCCATCCTGCAGCAGATCGAGACGGATCAGTCGGTCATTAATGTGGTCCGGGCCCGGGCCCAACGGTTGCTGGAACGGGCAGGAACCGCTAACAAGTAAGTCTTGTCTGAGGGCGCTTTGCCCCTCGCGCAGCCGTTACAAGAAAGAGACAACTAAACGGCTCAAATAATGTTCTAATTGAGTATGGTGGGTTCCCGGGGGGGTGTCTATGTCAAGGCAGAAACTGGTCGTGCTAGGGCTGGTTCTGGCGGGTTTCGCGTGCTTCCTGCCAGCTGTTCCGTCTTTTGCCGATTCGCAGGTGCGGATCGTGCGTCTTAGCGACGTCGAAGCTACCGTTCAGATTGACCGCAACACCGGGCAGGGTTATGAGAAGGCATTTCTCAATTCACCCATCACCGAGGGCACCAAGCTCCGGACCGACAGGGATGCGCGGGCGGAAGTGGAGTTTGAGGACGGAAGCACATTACGCATTACTCCCGGTACAGTAGTTGAGTTTCCGGTGCTGTCACTCCGTGACTCGGGCGCAAAAGCCTCGACGGTTAACGTCAAGGACGGCACGGCATACCTGAACTTCACCGGCGCGAAAGACGAGGAATTCATGCTGACCTTCGGCCATGAAAAAGTCGCGCTCAGCAAACCGGCTCATCTGCGAGTCGAAATGAAAGATGCAAGTGCGATAGTGGCTGTGTTCAAAGGGGATGTGCACGTCGAAGGTCCGTCAAGTGCGGTCGAAGTGGGCAAGAAACAGGCGGTGACTTTTGCTCTGGACGATCAGGATCGCTCCACTCTCGCCAAGAATTTCGAGCCAGATCCCTATGACTCCTGGGACCAACAGCAATCGTCCTATCACCAGCAATACAGCAGTAGATCCTACAGCAGCTATTCGCCCTACGCCTATGGCGTAAGCGACCTCAATTACTACGGAAACTTTTTCAGTGTTCCCGGCTACGGAATGATGTGGCAGCCTTACTTTGCTGGCGCCGGTTGGGATCCGTTCATGAACGGCGCCTACCTGTGGTATCCAGGCTTTGGTTACACCTGGGTTTCTGCGTACCCGTGGGGGTGGACGCCATACCGCTACGGATCCTGGCGATTCCTTTCCGGCTACGGTTGGGCCTGGCAGCCGACGAATTTGTTGACGGGTTGGAGACCGATTCCGGCGGTGGTTAATCCTCCCCGCCAATTTACGCAGCCCCAGCCTCCATCGGCGCCAGGACAAACTACAATCGTGAACCGAGGGCCCGTAGCGACGAGCATTGCTTCGTCTCACCAACTTCTCATTCATGACGACTCCGCTGGTCTGGGGATTCCAAGAGGTAAGGTTGGTGACCTTGCTCGACTTTCGCAGCAGGTGAAGACTGAAGGCTTTGCTACGGCTGCAGTTCACGCCGTGCCGGTGCGTCCTTCGGCCTCGATGTCGCCGGGGTTTGCACGAGGAGTGGGATCGACCTCCGGGTCCCACATGAGTACTGCCGGGTCGCACTCTACGTCAGGATCGCATACCGGTTCCCACAAATGATCGTGTGACTGCCAGCGTGACGGGCGGCCTTCCGGGCCGCCCGTCTTGGTTTTAGGACATAGTCGGAGCCCGATTTCCAAATCTTCAGAGATTGCCTTGGTCCTGTCGTATTTTCTCGAGCACCGTCATCTGTCCGGCCAAGTCGTCATCGCGGTGCTCCATGGTCAGGATTTGGCCGTCCCGTGACAGCGACCAATGATCACGGAAATGGCAGTTGCGACCTCCCACGCTTATCCATGATTCGATCACTAATACTTCTTGCGTCCAATGGGAGCGGCTACGAAGCTGCGCGCCATGAACTGAGTTCGTGACTTCATCCGCAGTCGTAAGACATCTGAAGACGATGCGGTCCTCGCTTCCATCCACCTTGGTAGTCACTATTTCTTCCACCAGCTCCGGGTCTGCGTGCTCGATTTTTACCACCATCTCTCTGGGCACGGAACCCAACAGTTTGCTCTTCTCGAGATTCGCTTTCCACGTACCGCTGAAATTCGGGGTCACACTTTCGCCATTTAGTACTACGAGCACACGTGTTATCACTGGGGTATGACTAACTCACTACGATGCCCGCATAGCCTACTACCATTTCTCGGTCGCCTGACACGTCGCCCGAAGTCGCATACTTGATCAACTCGGCCTTAGTAGCGCCCAGGTGCTTCGCGGCTGTGAGCATTGCAATGGTTGGTCCGAAGCCGCACATGCTGATACTTTCTTTCATGACCACGTCGAACAGACCCCGTGGGTCGAGGGCCAGGATGCGGTCGATAGCTTTATGATCCTTGATCCGCGTAAGCGCGTCGCTCTCATAGTGGTTCATGTCGCTCGAAGCGATCATCAACGCAGGTTCGTTTTGCGTCGATAAGGTTTCCGCCATCGCCAGTCCCAGGTTCTCCAGAATCTCGAATTGGGCTGTGCCGAGAGCAATAGGTACAAACGTGAAGTCTGGCCTGCTGGCTTGCAGGAAGGGTAGTTGCACTTCGGCAGAGTGTTCGGAGCGATGCGCTTCCGCGTCTTCGCTCAGGAGCGGAAATTTCTGCTTGAGATTACTCGCCAGGGCGGAATCGATGGCGGCCGGGCCGAGCGGTGTCTCCCACGAGCCAGTGCTCATGATGGAAAGTGGAGGTCCCAAGCCCGTATGATTTGGGCACAGCAGGAAGCAGCGTTTCGGAAGATTGATGCGGGCATACACCGCGCCTGCAACTTGCCCCGAGTAGATGTAGCCGGCGTGTGGCACTACGCAACCCAGCGCGGAACTCGGCTCTTGCCGCGGAGAGATGAAAGACAGCACGTCCGCGCGCAGGGTATCCGGATTCCGCGGGTAGAAACGTCCGGCAACGGCGGGATGGCGGACAGCCATAAGTACCTCCTGCGCGATCACCGCATGGGGTGCGCAAAACGGTGCCTCGCGTGTGACTGGCTATTCTCTCGCTCCTCCCGGGCCCCGTCCGTTGGAAACTGCTGACCCACGGTTCAGGCCACGGCCTATTCCTCGGGCCGCCTCGGGCACATTGGCTACTGAGGGTAACGCGCGGAATAGTGCGGCGCTCTTTTCCAGGGACAGAGCTTCGGCGCGCACCGTTGGTTTCACCTCCGCTTCCGCGAAACCCGCGCGTAGGGCCTCAGGCTTGTACCGAGATTTCAAATTGTTCCACAGGGTTTTTCGCTTTTGGCCGAAGCAGAGCTTGAGGAAACCGACAAAGGCGGCCTCGGGTACCTGCAGGCTTGCGAGCTTCGGCGCGATGGTGAGCCGGACCACGGTTGACTGTACTTTGGGTGGGGGCGAGAATGCGCCCGGCGGCAGAGTAAACAGTTTCTCAATCCTGGCATAAAGTTGTGCCGTAGCTGAAAGCAATCCATAGTCGCTTCCACCCGGGGGCGCGGCTAGGCGGTCGGCAACTTCGCGTTGCACCATCAGGACAATCATTTCAAAATACCGGCGAAGTTCAAAAAGCCGCAACAGAATGTCAGAAGTAATGAAGTAGGGAAGATTGCCGACCACCCGAACCTGTTCCGGCTTTTGCTCGATGCCGGGACGCGTGCTTCCCGGCTTGGGCCCAAAGATGGTGTCGAAGTCAATGGCCAGTATATCGCCCTCGATAATCTCGACATTCGGTGTCAGAGAGAAATTCATGCGTAACTGGGCGGCCAGCACCCGGTCGAGTTCGATGGCGATCAGCCGCCGAACCCGCCGGGCGAGCAGGGAAGTGAGCGCGCCGTGACCTGGGCCAATTTCAAGGACCGTGCATTGCGAAACATCGCCTAGCGCCTCCACAATTCGCATGGCAGCCGCGTCGTCAATCAGAAAATGCTGTCCAAGTTTGGGTTTGTGGCTGCGGCGGGGCGAAGCGGAGACTTTTGGCACGTTGCCCTCTTTCTTCCCGGCATTTAGACTGGAACCTTCATCCCGCGATTGTCTGGCGCAGGGGAAGTGTGTGCGATTGGCACGCCCATATGATAGCTTGCGACAGCGAAAATGGGTTTGCGCCTTACTGGCTGAAACTTCAAAGGAGTAGCCTTCATGCATATTGCTTTTGTGGCGTCGGAATGCGTCCCGTTCTCGAAGACCGGCGGACTGGCTGATGTGGTAGGAGCGCTGCCTCGAGCGCTAGCAGCCAGCGGACATCAGGTGAGCGTCTATCTTCCACGCTACCGCCAGACCAAACTAACGAATCCGCAAACTGTAGTGAGCAGCATCACCGTACCCTTTGATGACCGTTACCGTTTCTGCTCGGTAGTCACCGAGGGCAACCACTCCGGCATCGACTTCTATTTCGTGGATTATCCCCCCTATTTCGACCGCGATGCGTTATACGGTACTCCGAGCGGCGATTATCCCGACAATGCCGAACGCTTTGCGCTGTTCTCCAGGGCGGTGCTTGAAGCTTCGAAGATTCTGGGTGTTCCCAACATTTTCCACTGTCACGACTGGCAGTCCGCCCTGGTGCCGGTGCTGCTGCGTACCCAATATGTCGAAGATCCAGCATTTCGACAGGTAGGCACAGTCTTCACCATTCATAACATGGGGTATCAGGGATTGTTCCCGCCGGATATTTTGCCTCTGCTCATGTTGCCCTGGGACCTTTTTACCATCACCAGAATGGAATTCTTCGGCAATGTGAATTTCCTTAAAGGGGCGCTGGTGGAGTCCGATTACGTCACCACTGTCAGCCGAAAGTATAGCCAGGAGATTCAGACCACGGAGTATGGCTTCGGGCTCGAAGGCGTGCTGCGGGACCGGGCTGCGACCGTGACCGGTATCCTGAACGGCGTTGATTATGACGAATGGAGTCCGCAGAAAGACAAATTTATCGCCGCCAAGTACTCACCTCAGGACTTAAGCGGAAAAGCCAAGTGCAAGCAGGACCTGCTGGAGGCTTTTGGCGTCAGCGGAGCCGATCCGCGGCTGCCCGTGATCGGCATCGTCTCCCGTTTCGCGGCGCAGAAAGGGTTTGACCTGATCTCACAGATCGCGGATCGCCTGGCGCGCGAGGAGATGATCGTAGTCGCGCTAGGCGCGGGCGACAAGCAATATGAAGAAATGTTTCAGCGCCTGCACAAGCAATTCCCGCAAAAGATCGCCGTTAAAGTCGCTTACGACAATGCTATCGCTCACAAAATTGAAGCCGGAAGCGACATGTTCCTTATGCCGTCGAAGTATGAACCTTGCGGTCTGAACCAAATTTACAGCCTGAAATATGGAACCGTGCCCATCGTGCGCGCTACCGGTGGCCTCGACGATACCATCGAGCCCTGGGATGTCCGCACCGGGAAGGGCACCGGCTTCAAGTTCACCGAATACAAGGGCGAGGCGCTTCTGTTGACGATCCGGGAGGCGCTGCGAGCCTTCAGGGATCAGTCCTCCTGGCAGACTCTCATGAGGAACGGCATGAACAAGGATTTCTCTTGGAACGCCTCGGCCAAGGAATACGCGCGCGTTTACGACCGCGTCCGCTTGATGCGGGCGGGGAGTTCGACGCCAGCTCGCCGCAGCGAAGCGATTGACTTGGAGCCCATTACTCACTAGCATGACCGGTCGCTGCTGAAACGGCCTTCTGTATGATCGGACGCACCGTCTCCCACTACCGGATTGTCGAAAAACTGGGCGGTGGTGGCATGGGCGTCGTGTACAAGGCCGAAGACCTCAAGCTGCGGCGCTTTGTAGCTCTAAAGTTCCTTCCCGAAGAATTCTCCCGCGACCCGCAGGCGGTGGAACGATTCCAGCGCGAGGCCCGCGCTGCTTCCGCATTGAACCATCCCCATATCTGCACCATCTACGAGATTGACAAAGCCGACAGCGATCACTTCATTGCTATGGAGTTGCTGGAGGGTGAAACTCTCAAGCATCGAATCGAAGGCCGGCCGCTGAAACTCGAGCAGGTGTTTGAGCTGGGTGCTCAGATCGCCGACGCATTGGATGCTGCTCACGCCAGCGGCATCGTCCATCGTGACATCAAGCCGGCTAACATTTTTGTCAGCACCCGCGGACACGCCAAAATTCTCGATTTCGGTCTGGCGAAACTAGGCCCTGCGGCGCGCTTCGCCGCCGCCTCCGGCAGCACCGACATGCCCACCGCGGCTACCGAAGCCCACCTGACGAGCCCGGGATTGACATTAGGCACAATCGCTTACATGTCGCCCGAGCAAGCCCGCGGTGAAGAGCTGGATGGGCGCACTGATTTGTTCTCTTTCGGCGTCGTGCTTTATGAAATGGCGACCGGACGGCAACCGTTCAAAGGCACCACCTCGGCAGTGGTCTTCAACCAAATTTTGGAGCGCACTCCAGCCCCACCTACCAGCTTGAACTCGCAACTTCCCGCCAAGCTGGAAGAAATCATCAACAAGACCTTAGAAAAGGACCGGGACTTGCGCTGCCAGACAGCGGCGGAATTGCGTGCCGACCTGAAGCGGTTGAAGCGCGATACAGAGTCCGGACGTGTCATCGCACCCACCGTAACGCCTGCCACTCCCGCCCAGCCGGCAGCGCACTCCGCCATCCGGAACAGGCTGGTGGTGCCTTTGTCGGTGGGGCTATTGTTAGCGGCAGTAGCGGGCGCCTTTTTTCTGGGCAGGCGCACTGGCCGGACGCAACCAGTCACGCCGCCGGTCTATCACCAACTTACTTTCCGCCACGGTGGTATTCGAATGGCGCGGTTCGCTCCTGACGGGCAGACCGTCATGTACAGCGCCGCGTGGGAATCTAATCCGGTGGAGATTTTTTCTACCCGCCCGGAAAGTCCGGAATCGCGCGCCTTCGGTGTAAAAAATGCTGAGGTGCTCTCCGTGTCTCCTTCCGGAGAAATGGCCGTTTTGCTCAACAGCAAGAATGTGGAGCCTTTTATTAATGTCGGGACGCTGGCTCGGGTGCCGCTTGTTGGAGGCGCGCCGCGTGAAATTCTGGAAGGAGTACAGTGGGCGGACTGGTCTCCTGATGGTTCCAACTTTGCCATCGTCCGCGACCTTGAAGGGCAAAACCGCCTGGAGTATCCCATCGGCAAGGTGCTTTACCAGACCGCTGGGTGGATCAGCCATATTCGTATATCGCCCAAGGGAAACCTCATAGCCTTCATTGACCACCCAGGGCGCCGGGACGATGCGGGTTCGGTTGCCATCATCGACCTCGCGGGCAACAAGAAAGTACTATCGGGGGAATGGGAAACGGCGCAGGGGTTAGCCTGGTCACCACCTGGGGACGAAGTATGGTTTACCACAGCTCGAGTCGGCGTGGGGCGATTCTTGTACGCGGTAAGCCTGACGGGGCCGGAACGCCTTCTAGCTCGTGAGCCAGGCACTCTGACGCTACAGGATGTGGCACGGGACGGACGTATCCTGCTAACCCGCGATGTTCTCCGCGTCGGAATGGTGGGGTTCGCAGGTGACGAGCCCAAAGAGCGCGACCTCTCCTGGCTCGATTGGTCTGCTCCCAGTGATCTTTCTGCGGATGGCAAAATTCTGGTATTCACAGAGTCCGGAGAAGGCGGTGGGCAAAACTATGCGGCTTATATCCGCAAGACCGATGGGTCGCCTGCTGTCCGGCTAGGGGAGGGATTTGCGTATGCTCTGTCGCCGGATCAAAAGTGGGTGATTGGTGGAATCCCGAATCCCCCACACCAGTTTTCTCTCTTGCCCACTGGTGCCGGCGAAGCTCGGGCCTTGACTCATGATGCCATCAACCACTCCCGTGCGCGCTGGTTTCCGGACGGCAAGAGATTTCTTTTCATTGGCAATGAACCGGGTCACGGCGTGCGATTGTATGTGCAGGATGTGGTGAACGGGAAACCTCGTGCCATCTCTCCTGAAGGCGTAGTTTCGACGCAATTCGTGCTCTCTGCCGACGGCAAGCGTGTAGCGGCCGTCGGAGCCGATCAAAAAGGTTATTTCTATCCTACTGATGGCGGGGAGCCGATTCTTATTCCCGGTTTTCCTCCTGGCGACGTGCCCGTGGCGTGGAGTGGCGATGGCCGATCGCTGCTCATTTACAGTCCAGGAGAATTGCCGGCAAGAGTGGAACGGTTGGACATTACGATCGGACAAAAACAACTCTGGCGGCAACTAATGCCCGCGGATGGCGCCGGTGTCACTGATATTGGCCCGATTCTGGTGTCTGCCGACGCCAAGTCATACGTTTACGAGTACGGCCGCACCCTCTCTGACCTATACCTGGTCGAAGGGCTGAAGTAGTCGCCAAAGCTTCCGCTAACCTCTCCAAATTGGGACGCAGTCGTTGTAATATCGTTCACCACTTGTCACGAATCTTGACACAGCGCAGGTTATAGCCTAACCTTGAAACATTCTTAGGCCGCATTTCTCTTGTCTCGTGTTGTTTCTATCCTTCCCGACGGAGAGATCGGCTCGTCCGTTTCCGATTCCTGGGAAAAGTAAGATTCGCGCCTTCCTGAGTGAATGAGACGACGCGGAGTTGTCCACCTCGGTGAGCGACGAAAGGGCTGGTTCGCAGATCGAGGGCGATCGGTAGTAAAGGAACTCCTGGCGTGAACGTTCACCTGATCAATCCTAGTAGTGTGTCATTCGGAACCGCAGTTATCACCCCGCGCTGGCAATATGTGCTGGCCGCGGCCACGCCCAAGTCCTTTGGCGACCCAATTCTGGTCGATGAAACCCTTATCCAGGTGAAGCCCGAGAGCTTTCGACCCGGCGACGCGGTCGGGATCGGCATTCACACCGTCAATGCGCTGCGCGGTTATGAGATTGGGAAGATCGCCCGCAGTCGAGGCGCACACGTAATTTTTGGCGGGATTCATGCCACCCTTTATCCCGAAGAGGCGCTCGAACTTGGAGGAGCGCATTCGGTGGTAAAAGGCGATGGCGATATTGTCTGGGCACAGGCGCTGGCGGATTGCCGGAATGGCACGCCACAGAAGATCTATGCCGGTGGTCAGATCGAAGCCCGTGAGTTCGCCCCTGCTCGTTGGGACTTGGTCCCGCGCAATCGCTATATGTGGGCATCAGTACAAACCATTCGAGGTTGCCCCAAACACTGCTCGTTCTGTTCAGTTTGGCGGACCGATGGACAAAAACCTCGCCAGCGTGCCGCGGACGTAGTGCTCGAGGAAATTGTTCAGTTGCGCCGCCTCGGGTTCCGCTTCATTGCCCTGGCGGATGATAACTTCTATCCGGTTACGCTCACCGATTTGAACCTGGCCGCGCAGCAAAAAAATGCCGCCCGGCTGAACGAGTTGACTGCCATTCGCGCAGAACGGTTTGAGCTGATGTCTCGACTGGCGCAACTCCCGGACGACACGATTTTCTTTACCCAGATCACCATGGAGGCGGCTGAAGACCCCGATTTTCTTGACGCTATGAAGGCGGCGCGGATTAAGGGAGCGCTGGTCGGGGTGGAATCGGTTACGCCCGCGGGGTTGAAGGATGTCTACAAGGATTTCAATCTGGCCGGGGACCGCCTCATCGAGCGCCTCAGAACCTTCCGGCGCCATGGCGTGCATGTGCTGGGCTCATTCATTTTTGGGCTGCCCAGCGATCGTCCGGAAACATTCGACGCCACGGCCGCCGCCGCCATCAGTGCCGATCTCGCCTTTGCGCAATTCATTATACTGAGCCCCTATCCCGGGACTGTGGATTTCAATCGCTGGGAAAAAACGCTGGGGGACAAGCCTCCTACCATCGCTGGCGTTCCGCTTACCCGGCGCTGGCTGATACCTGAGGCGCTTCGCCCCAAACTTTTTTGGGACCACCCAGTAATGTCAGCCGAGGAGATCCGTTCGCGCACTCAGCTGGTCTGGGACCGTTTTTACACCTTAGGTTCCATCTGGAGGCGCTCACGTTTCATCAGGTCCAAACGCGGGCGATTGACTTTTGTTCTGATCTCGAAAGTTTACCGCCAAATGTATGCCGATACCGGCATCGCAACCGACAGTGCCCGCGTAACCTGGTCTGGGCGCTGGGCGCGTTGGCTAGCCAAGCCTTGCCGCTATCTTTTTGCAGGCACGCCAATGCCAGACCTCGAAATCCCCGCCGCATAAACACGTAGTCGCTGCATAGGTCCCACCTTGCAAAGAACCCAAGGATGAGGCACCCTCGGTTGGGATGGTCCAGACAAGCGCAGCCGCCAGAACTATCTTTCACGTCGACATGGACGCCTTCTTCGTCTCCGTGGAGGAGCTCTTCGATCCTTCGCTGAGGGGGAAGGCCGTCGTGGTGGGCGGACAGCGCCACGAGCGCGGTGTGGTCTCGGCTGCTTCGTATGAAGCCCGCAAATTCGGTGTGCATTCGGCGATGCCGCTGCGTACCGCCGCTAAGCTCTGTCCCCACGCCACCTTCGTGGACGGTCATCCCGACCGCTACCGCGAGTGCTCGGAGAAAGTCTACCTTGTGCTTAATTCCTTCTCGCCACTGGTCGAGATGGCCTCGATCGACGAGGCCTACCTCGACATGACGGGCACGCAGCGTCTGCACGGCCCGCCCCTGAGGGCCGCCCACAATCTGCACGCCAAAATGAAAGCGGAGACGCAACTCAACTGCTCAATCGGAATTGGAATCTCCCGCCTGATCGCTAAAGTCTCATCCGCAAAGGCCAAACCTAATGGAGTTCTGTGGATTGTCCCCGGACAGGAGGCCAAGTTCCTGGCACCTCTCGACGTACGAGATATTCCTGGCGTAGGCAAGGTTACCGAACAGAATCTGCATGGGATGGGCATCCGCCAAGTCGGAGACCTCGCCCACTTTGACGGCTCTTTTCTTGAGCAGCAGTTCGGCAAATGGGGGTTAGCGCTAGCAGGCAAGGCTCGCGGCGAAGATGCGGGAGGATGGTTCGACTCCGAAGTTGGCGCAGACATGGATGCCAAGTCAATCAGCCATGAGCACACTTACAACCAGGACACTGCCGATCTGGAGCAGTTGGAGTCCACATTGATGCGTTTGTCCGAAATGGTTGGCCGCCGCTTGCGGGAGAGCGGCCTTCATGCTCGAACCATCCAACTCAAATTGCGCTACGAGGACTTTAAGACGATTACCCGGGCCCACAGCCTGCCCGCCGTTACCCAGCTCGACACCGAGATCTTCGAACAGGTGCGGGCATTATTTCGCAAAAACTGGCGTAACGGCGAGAAGGTGCGATTGCTGGGCGTGCACGTGTCATCTTTCGAAGGGACGTCGGACCAGCAGAACCTCCTCGAAGATTCCCGGCGTCAGCGTTGGCAGCAGGCCCTCTCAGCAGCAGATCGTCTACGAGATCGATTCGGAGAGTCGACCGTCTCGCTGGCGAGCGGATTGAAAGGCGGTTTCCGCGAGCGCACACATGAAAACCCCGCAGGGTTACCGGGGAAGGGCAAGACGCGGGAATAAGATTGTCATCATGAGCGAGTCTGACCGTCCGCCGGCGGTCGGTCTGGCGAGCCCAAAGATCCCTATGAGCCCAATCGACAACTGGAGGCTCAAGGCCTTCTCGCGGACACTGGTTGGCTGAACTGACTCCCGGCATGAAA
>Ga0210401_10004211_pt1 | contig 15061 bp, 15 predicted proteins | sample IncBWH32MmetaG_FD_150866 | JGI IMG/M metagenome (GOLD analysis project Ga0210401, IMG submission 150866) | Forest soil microbial communities from Barre Woods Harvard Forest LTER site, Petersham, Massachusetts, United States - Inc-BW-H-32-M | ecosystem: Environmental > Terrestrial > Soil >... | reverse complement strand
ACATCCGGCACGACAGTCACGGTCCGGATTCCGGTGGGAACTCAGAAGCGGCCGGACAACGAAAAATGATTAAGGTACTCATTGCCGATGATCACGCCATTCTGCGCCGGGGACTGAAGGAGATCCTGGCGCGTGAGCTCAACGACAGCATCTTTGGCGAAGCAGAGGATGCGCAAGAGGTACTAGCCCGGACGCAAAGCCTCGAATGGGATTTGTTGATCTTAGACATCTCGATGCCAGGGCGAAGCGGCCTGGACGTTCTCAGGGACTTAAGGACGCTGCGGCCTAAACTTCCTGTATTGGTATTGAGCATGCACTCTGAAGCCCAGTACGGAAAGCGGATCCTAAGAGCTGGCGCGGCCGGCTTCATGAATAAGGCAAGTGCGCCCGAAGAATTGATCAAGGCCGTCCAGAAAGTTCTTGCCGGGGGACGATATGTGAGCCCGATGCTGGGGGAAAGGCTGGCCCTGCACTTGAACGACGAAGTACAGCGTGACGTCCAAGAAACGCTGTCCGACCGGGAATTTGAGGTCCTGCGGATGATTGCCCTGGGGAAGACAATCGGCCAGATTGCCGAGGAACTGCACTTGAGCGTGTCGACGGTGAGTACGTATCGCGCCCGAATCCTTGAAAAGATGGAACTGACAACCAATGCTGAAGTGATGCAATACGCCCTGCGCAATAATCTTGTGGATTGATTTTTTCGGCGCGAACCCGGCCGCTGACTAATTTCCGCGCTGGCGATTCTTCTCGAACTGCCAGGCTGTGGTGACGATATCGGTCAACTCGGGAAACCGCGGCTTCCATCCGAGGGCGCGTTTGAGGCTATCGGAATTTGCCACCAGCACGGGAGGGTCGCCGGCGCGGCGCGGGGCGATCTGGTACGGCACGGTGCGACCAGTTACCACTTCGACCGCGTGCAACACGTCCATCACGGAGTGCCCGGCGCCGGTCCCGACGTTGAAGGCATCGGAGGCGCCGCCGGCCAACAGTTTTTCGAGGGCTAAGACATGCGCTTCCGCCAAGTCCGTTACGTGGATGTAGTCCCGGATGCAGGTGCCATCGGGCGTTTCGTAATCATCACCATAGATGTTAATCGGCTGGCCGGTCACGACCGCGCGGAACAGCAGCGGAATCAGATGCGTTTCGGGATCGTGTTCTTCGCCTAAGCCGGATTCGGAGTCGGAGCCACAGGCGTTGAAATATCGCAGTTTGATGCTCCGTAGCCCACGGTATTGATCCAGCCAACCCAGAATCTTTTCGACCATAACTTTCGATTCGCCGTACGGGCTGACGGGAGCGAAGGGCGAATCTTCCGGAATCGGCACTACCTGCGGCGTTCCGTAGACTGCAGCAGTCGAAGAAAAGACCAGGCGCTTGACGCTGGTCTGTGCCATGGCTGTCAGCAACGACACAGTCCCGCCGACGTTGTTGGAAAAGTACAGTTCCGGTTTCTGGGTGGATTCCCCGACTGAAATGTAGGCGGCAAAATGAACGACCGCATCAAAAGCTTCGCTGGCGAGCAGATCGGTCAGAGCCGGAGTGTCGGCTAGTGTCAGCTTGTGGAACGGAAGATCGGCGACGTTGTGCTCATGCCCGCGCGAAAGGTCATCCACCACGACGACGCTGTACCGGCGCCGGGCGAGGACATGAGCGGTAATCGATCCGATGTAGCCGGCGCCGCCTGTGACCAGGACTTTGGGCATAAGCTTCTAGTGTAGGTTGCGCGCGACAGGCAGTGTCTCAGTTTGATTCTTGCTCGGGAGTGACGCTCGGCGTAGAAACGTTGCTTCGTTTTTCAAACATAGACTTACCTGAATGGATGAATTCATCCACGCTCTGAAACCGCTCTTCTCCAAATGCAGCCTTGAGTCGTTGCACGTGATCAAGAATCGTCTGCGTCCATTGATTCTGCAGATCGCGCAATTTCTCGTGTATGGACGGCGAGACGGATCCGGATTCCGTGACTTCCATGCGTGATTCGAATACCCACGGCCTCACCACTGGCCGGAAGAATAGGCTTTCGGTGGCGAGATCCGCCGTGATCGTTATCAGGGACCGAAGCTCTTGATCTGTGAGGTGGAGGGCGCTGCGGGCTTCGACTGAGACCGGCCGGCTGCCAAGATCCTTTACCTCGCCAAAGAATTTCTGATAATCCCGAGCCGGGCCTTCGACGATGGGGACTCCGGAGATCACCAAGGAACGACTCGCCAGCGGGTCATCGGGGACAGCGGTTTGGCAGAAGCCGTTCAAGGTTTGTAGCCCCAGCAGTATCGCCATCGGAGTCGCCGAAGCGCGCATAGCGCTGTTTGCTCCCTTCTGAATCCGAGTATAGGCCCAAGCCGTTTTCAAAATGGTAACATATATGTTACTATAACAGATGATTGACGTTCGGGAGTACAACGACAGCAGCGGCCGGAGCCCTTATGCGGCCTGGTTCAACCGCCTGCGCGCGCAGGCTGCCGCCAAAGTGACGACGGCGTTGACCCGTCTGGCGCAAGGCAACTTCTCGAACGTCAAGGGTGTCGGCTCGGGCGTACTCGAGTGCCGCATCAATTTCGGGCCCGGCTACCGCGTTTATTTCGGCAAGGACGGAGACAGCCTCGTCATTTTGCTCGGCGGCGGTACCAAGAAACGCCAGCATCAAGACGTCCAAACCGCTCTTGAACGCTGGCACGATTATAAACGGAGAAAATAGGAGGACAACCATGGCCCTGACCCGCGATTTCAAGGAAACTATCCGCGCGCGCGTCGAGCGCGATCCCAAATTCCGCAAGGAGCTTCTGCGCGAAGGCGTCGAATGCATGCTCGGCGGCGATATCGCCACCGCCAAGACCATCCTCCGGGACTACATTAATGCGACCGTCGGATTCACGGAACTTGCTGAAGCCACGCATATCCCCTCCAAGAGCCTCATGCGCATGCTCGGACCGACGGGCAACCCGCGGGCGGATAATCTGTTCGAGGTCGTCAGTTTCTTGCAGCAGCGTGAAGGTGTGCGCTTTCACGTAAGGGCGGCGCGCGTTTAGTCGAGCATCACTATGGAACTCACCGCAAAGGATATCATCACAATCTCTATTTCCGTTGCGTCTCTCGCCTTGTCGGGTTTTGCCGTGTGGCTGGTTCAATTCCAATTGCGGCCGATTGAAAATGACGCAGCCCACCCTGTTCTGCCCCAAGCGTGTTCGTGTGCAGGAAGACTGAATAGACACCCAGCTACGCCCCATCCGCACGCCGCAGCAATCAGTAATATTCGGCTCAAACCTGTACTTGCCTTCTTACCGTACCACCAATAGAACTTGTTCGATACGAGCGCAGAAATAAGGTGGCCTAACGCCTGAAAGGCAAAGAACCAGAATGGCGGGATACCAATTCGAAGGAATATTAAAGGGGCCACAATTTCATAGATTGCCACCTCCTGAAGATAGACAGTACGTTTATCTCGCCGGGGAGGTAGGAGTCTCATGCCGTAATCACTTCGCCACCTTCAAAACATGGTCCCATCTACCAGCGGCCATCGCCGGCGTGAACCTCCGTGATCCGTCCACATGACAAAAAGTATAAGGGGAAAGTTCAATACCAGTGATGCTTTCCGATTGTCCCACCTGTTCGAGAATGCGTAGGTGAGCCGAGTCGGCCGCTTGCGCCACTGACGAAGCGGCCCCCACTTCCTAAGTGCAGGCGCGCCGAGCGGCTCCCTGCTATACTGAGACTTAAGATTTTGACGATTCGGGTCGCTTGCCCCGGTCCTAGGAAATCAGATGCCAAAACGTACATTTCAACCAAACAATCGCAAACGGGCAAAAACGCACGGATTTCGGGTACGCATGAGTACCAAAGATGGACGGGCGGTGCTGGCACGGCGCCGCGCTAAAGGCCGCCATAAACTCACGGTGAGCGACGAGAGAGCTGTTCGCTCTGCCGACTAGCTTCGGTTTTCCGAAGAGTGCTCGGATTCTGCGAACTTCTGATTTCCGCAAAGCGTACAATGAAGGTAGCCGGATTGCGGGCCCTTATTTTGCGGCATTTTGCCTGCGAGTTCCGCGGGGCGAAGAGGAGGGGCCGAGGCTGGGCTTCACGGTGCCACGCGCCTTCGGAAAGGCTGTGATGCGAAACCGGGCGAAGAGGCGGTTGCGAGAAGCGCTTCGGGTTCGTTTGCACGAGGTCGCAGCGCATTGGGACATCGTGATCAACCCCCGGCGCGCGGCTTTGAAGGCGCCGGTAGAGGAGCTTCGACGCGAGGTGGATCGGCTGGTGACGCAATGCGGAAAGTGGTAATCGCCACATTGGGTTTCTACAAGCGGTTCCTGTCGCCCTGGCTTCCTTCGGCTTGCCGTTATCGTCCCACCTGCTCGGAATACATGATCGAAGCGGTGGACAAGTATGGCGTAGGGCGTGGCGTTTGGATGGGCACGCTGCGTTTACTCCGCTGTCATCCGTTTCGTGAAGGTGGTTTTGATCCGGTTCGCTAGCGAACTTTCGCACCATGGCCTCTACGCCTAATAATCCGATCCAACCGGGCCAACAGGGCAAGAAAGAGCTGTCCATGGAAACCAGGCTCTTGCTAGCGTTCCTGCTCATGGGCCTGGTGTTGTTCCTGACGCCGTACATTTATAAAGCACCGCCTGCGCCGCCCAAACAGCCCGTCCCAGCGGCCGGCAAGCAAACTCCGCAAGCTGAAAAGAAGCCGGAAGCAATTCCGGCGCGTCCCGCGACCGCTTCCCAACCTGTTCCAGGTCAGATCCAGGACACAGCCGAGAGAGAATTCACGGTAGACACCGACATCTATCGCATCAAATTCTCCAATCGAGGCGCAGTAGTCCATAGCTGGGTGTTCAAGAAGTACCTGGATCATGCCGGCAAACCGCTCGAACTGGTGAACCAGGCAAGTTTCGCCAAAGTTCCGGCGCCTTTCTCGCTCTCACTCAAGGACAGCCAAGCCGCGGACGTGCTCAATTACGGACTCTATGCCGCCAAACCTTCACCCGGCGGCCTGGGGATCGAGTACGAGTTTTCGGATGGAAAGAATCACGCGAAGAAAACGTTCCAATTCACCAAGGACGGTTATCTTTCGCAAATTGCGACGGAAGTTTCACAGAACGGCATCCCGGTCGACCACTTGATCCAGTGGCGCGGGGGGTTTGGCGACCCAACGTCGTTGAACAGGATCGCCGAACAGCATGTGGTCAATTACGACCTCAGCCAGGGCAAGCTGATCACCCGAGATGCCAAGTCGGTCAAGGATGGCCCTTCATCGGTGACCGGAAATTTCTCGTTCGCCGGCTTAGACGACCGGTTCTTCGCCTTCGTTATCCTGCCGAGAGATAATACTTCGACCACCGTGGTGGCGATCAAGGATGATGTCCCCGCTGCGAACGGCAAGGAAGAGATGCACGCCGGCGTCGAGGTGGGCGGAGACACCGTCAATCGGGTGATGGCTTTTGTCGGGCCGAAGGATATCGATCTACTGCGTAAAGTGGATCCGAAGCTGGAGCAGCTCATCGACTGGGGATGGTTTGGAGTGATCGCCAAGCCAATCTTTCTGGCGCTGCACTGGCTCAACGACAACCTGGTGCACAATTACGGCTGGTCGATCGTACTGATCACCATCATTATTAATCTGGTCCTTCTGCCGCTGCGCTTCGCCGGCATGAAATCGCAGCGCAAAATGCAGTCCCTGCAGCCGCAGATCGCCGCCATCAACGCGAAGTACAAGGGCCTGAGCCTGCGCGATCCAAAAAAGGCGCAGCAGAATCAGGAGATCATGGATCTCTACAAAACCGCCGGCGCCAATCCCATGAGCGGCTGCCTGCCAATGGTGATTCAGATCCCGATTCTGTATGCGTTCTACAAGGTTCTCAACGTCACCATTGAGTTGCGCGGCGCGCATTGGCTGTGGGTGACCGACCTGTCGCAGCCGGAGATGCTCCCTATCCACATTCTTCCGATCGTGATGGTGATCTCGCAGTTCATTTCGCAACAGATCACGCCCACTCCGGGAGTCGATCCGCAGCAGGCCAAGGTGATGAAGTTCATGCCGTTGATGATGGGCTTCTTTTTCTACAATATCTCTAGTGGTCTGGTGTTATACTGGATGACCAGCAATTTAGTGGGAATATTGCAGCAATGGATAGTCAATCGGACCATGCCACCACCGCCGGCCCCGGCGCCCAAGATCGCACCACCCAAGAAAAAAGCCCGGGTATAAGGCCAGTGGGCGAACACAAATACACGGTCTCCTCGACCGGTCCGCGCATCGAAGAATTTCTCGACATCGCGCTGGACGACATGGACATGGACGTGGAGTACGAAGTCCTGGAGGGCGTGCATACGCACCCCGATCTCGAGGATCCCGATGTGGTGGTGAAATTCTCGGGCCCCGAAGTGGAGCTCTTGCTATCGAATAAAGCCGAGGTACTGCTGGCGCTCGAATTTCTGACCATGGAAGCCCTGCGCATGCCACCCGAGGATCACTCGCGGCTGTGCTTCGACGCCAATGATTACCGGCTGATGCGTATTGAAGAATTGCGGCTGAGCGCCGCGACTGCCGCCGAGAGGGTGAAGCAGACTCAACGCCCCTTCCACTTCAACCCCATGAGCAGCCGCGAGCGCCGCATCATTCACCTCTGCCTGCGCAACGAGACCGCCATCCGCAGCGAAAGCACGGGCACCGGACCGTTCCGCCAAGTGGTGGTTTTGCCAATCGGAATGCCTTTGCCGGAGCCGATCCGGCCGCCACATCCGCCTCCGCCTCGACGCGATGGGCCAGGTGGTCCGCAGGGAAGAAGGTCGGGCCCTCCGCGGCGTGGCGGGAGAGACCGCGGCAGGTAGGAAGCCGAACGCGGAAGGCAGTAAGCAAAAGGCAGCACGCTGCAGGTTCGAGATACCATCGTTGCGATTTCGACTCCGCCGGGACGGTCCGGGCTCGGCATCGTGCGGCTTTCCGGTGATCAGGCGCGTGGGATCGCCGACACAATCCTCAGATTTCGCGCGGACCACGCCTGGAAGCCCTGGACGGCCGCTCTGGCCCAGTTGGTGGACAATGGCGGCCACGTGATCGATGAAGTGGTGGCGACGTTCTTCGCCGCGCCTCGCTCGTATACCGCCGAAGATCTGGTGGAAATTTCCTGCCACGGGTCCCCGGTGGTCCTGCGCTTCGCGATCGAGCGCGCCTGCGCGGCTGGCGCACGACTGGCCGAGCCCGGTGAATTCTCGCTGCGCGCGTTCCTCAACGGAAGAGTGGATCTCGCTCAAGCCGAAGCGGTCCGCGATTTGATCGATTCCACGACGCTGTACCAGGCACGCGTGGCCGCGCAGCAGGTGGAGGGCTCGGTCTCACGGCGCATCAAGCCGGTCAAGGAGCAACTATTGGAGCTGATCGCTTTGCTCGAAGCCGGCATCGACTTTGCGGAAGACGATGTCAGCGTCGCTCCGACGGAGGAAATCCTGCGGCGGATGGATCCGGTTGCGCAAGCGTTGGTGCAATTGATCTCTACATTCGACTACGGCAAGCTGGTCCATTCCGGCATCACGCTGGCTATTGTCGGACGGCCGAACGTGGGCAAGAGCAGCCTGTTTAACCGCTTGCTGGAGCAGGATCGCGCTATCGTCACGGAAATTCCCGGAACGACCCGCGATGTGGTGTCGGAAATGGCGGCCATCGACGGAATCCCAATCCGGTTTGTCGATACGGCGGGGATTCGCACCGGGCAAGATCTGGTGGAAAAGCTCGGCATCGAGCGTAGCTACCAAGCCATGGCCGACGCCGACTTTACGCTAGTGGTGATCGATCTCTCGCAACCCATCGAGACGGGCGACCTAGCGCTGATCGATCGCGCGAAGGGGCAAGGGCGTTACGTCCTGGTGGGCAACAAGTCGGATCTGCCTCAATCGGCCGAGACTCCCGAGGAAATTGTCGCCGTCTCGGCGATTACAGGCCATGGAATCGATCGGCTGCGGGAGAAGATCGTGCCCGCGGCTGCGCGCGAGGGGGAGTCGGGATTCATTACCAGTTTGCGGCACGAGCAATTGTTGCGTGAGAGCGTGGAAGCGCTGGAGCAGGCCCGCAAAGCCACGCAGTTGGGCATTCCGCACGAGATGCTGCTCTTGGACCTATACGCAGCTTTACGCCCGATAGACGCCATCACCGGGGCGACCACGGCCGATGACATTCTGAATCGGATCTTTTCGACTTTCTGCATTGGGAAATAGGTTGTGAGAGGTGGGTGGTGGGTGGTAGGAAAAACGACCTGGACGTGTTTACAATGGGGATGGCAGGCTAGTTTTCTTGATTCGATCAATCCTTTTTCTTGGCGTCGTTGGCGCTATGCTTGCGCAGGCTCAGCCGCAGCCGCAGCATGGCCAACTGGACGCCAGCCCGGCGCTGTTCACGGTGCTGGCCGCCATAAATGCCGCCGGCTATGACGCCGACCTGGACTCCAACGCCAACTCGCCGATCAGGAAGCAGCTCCGGGACGTCATCGGGGCCAAGCATCTTGAGTCGGTGGACGCGCTAAAGAAGTTTTTTGCCACGCACAAGCAAGCGAATCAGATCGCCGAGCTGAATCAGTACATCTCGTTCGCCCTGACGCTCGATGGGCCGCCCGATTTTCAATCGCGGATGAAGCCCGAGGAGATCCCGCTGGATGTCAGGCCCATGGCGGGCCTGGATCACTTGATCGCGAATTTCTATCGGGAGGCCGGGATCGAGGGCCTGTGGAAGCAAGCCCAGCCAGCGTACGATCAGTTGATTGCCTCCTATCATGCCCCGGTATCCAAGGCTTTGCTCGAGGCTAACGCTTACGTGCGTAACCCCACTAGCGGCTTCCGCGGCCGGCGATTTCAAATTTATATCGATCTGCTGGGCGCGCCCAACCAGATTCAGACCCGCAGTTACAAAGACGATTATTTCGTGGTGGTGACGCCCTCGCCGGAACTGCAGGTCGATCAGATCCGTCATGCCTATCTGCATTACTTGTTGGACCCGTTGGCGCTTCGCTACTTCGAACAATTGAACCGGTTGAAAGGGCTGGCCGATTTCGCGAATCCCGCGCCCGCGCTGGAGACCGCGTACAAAGACGATTTCGTCCTGTTGGCCACGGAGTGTTTGATCAAAGCCGTGGAAAGCAGGCTGGCGCATGGAGCGGCCGATCGCCAGGCGTTGGTAGACCAAGCGCTGCGGGAAGGATTCGTTTTGACGCCGGCTATGGCCGACGGCTTGGCGGTTTACGAGAAGCAGGACGAATCGCTGCGGCTGTATTATCTCGACCTGGTTGGGCAAATCGATCTGGATCGCGAGGACAAGCGCCTGGAGAAGGTTAAGTTCTCGCGGGACGCGGCCGTGAAGAAAGCACCGCCCGCTCCGCCTCCGCCCGCGCCGGCGATCACCGGCACGGCGAAAACATTAGAAGAGGCGGAAGAGTTGTACGCCAAACGGGATCTCCCTCGCGCCCGGGAGAGTTTTCTGAAAGTACTGCAGGTTCCCGGAGAGACTACGCTGCACGCCAGGGCGTATTATGGTTTAGCGCGCATAGCCGCGCTCGAAAAAGATCCTGAGCTGGCCGAGAAGTTGTTCCAGAAAACGCTGGAGTTGTCGCCGGACAAGGACACCGAATCGTGGGCCTATCTTTATCTGGGCCGGTTAGCCGATGCCGCGGGAGATCGCGGTCAGGCGGAGAAAAACTACCGGGCCGCGCTCGCCATCGAGGGCGCGTCGGCGTCGGTGAAGAGCGCAGCCACGAAGGAACTTGCGCAGCCATTTCACAGAGACCAGTAGTGTTCATAGAGACCAGTAGTGCGCCGTGAAAAACGCGGCAATGACCTTCATCACAATAGGAGCAGACATGAAAAGATTCAGAAAAGTTTGGGCGCTGGCGGGCGGAATTCTGGTATTGGGCCTGTCTTCCTTGTGGGCGCAGAAACCAAAATCTAAAGGTGAGATTGCGGCTATACAGGCCGTACAGGCCGCCAAGACCCCCGACGAACAAATCAAAGCCATCGAGAATGTATTGACTACCTACGTTGACACCGAATTCAAGAACCCTCTTCTCCAGATGGCCATGCAGATCGAGGAGCAAAAGGGCGACTTCGCTCAGACCGTGTTTTACGCCGAAAGGCTACTTGAGGCGGATCCGAAGAATGCTTTTGCTCTGGACGCCCTGGCCAGCGAAACCGCCCGTCACACGCGCGAGTTCGATCTCGACAAAGAAGAGAAACTAACCAAGGTGGACAAGTGGGCTAAGGCAGCGCTGGACGCCGCACCCACCGCTCCCAAGCCGAACGCCACTATCCCGGACGCGCAATGGGAGGGCGAGAGGAAGAACCTGCAGGCCGAAGCGTACATTGCCATGGGTATGGCCGCATCGCTGCGTAAGAAATACGACGAGTCCATCACGGATTATAAACAGGCGCTAGCCGTGGCCGCCACGCCGGATCCGGCCACTTGGCTTCGTCTCGGACAGTCTTACCTGGATGCCAACAAGCTAGACGAAGCGAATGATGCATTCGACAAGGCCATAGCGACGCCAAATGCCAGCCCGCAGGTCAAGTCCATCGCTCAAGCGAAGAAGGACGAAACGGCAAAACGCAAGGCCGGGGGAGCCAAGCCTCCGGGAGGTTTCTAATCCTTAGAGCAAAGCCAATTCTTAGAGCAACGCCAGGCGCCCATCATTTTCACGAGCCTGTCACGGCCGAGATTGCAGTGCTGGAGGAGATCCTCGGACATCGTTTCGAAGATCGTGAGCTATTGGAGCGGGCGCTTACGCACAAGTCGCGCGTATACGAAAAAAATGCCGAGGCGCCCTCCGACAACGAGCAACTCGAATTTTTGGGCGATGCGATTCTCGGCTTTCTGGCAAGCGAGGCTCTGGTGGCGCGGCATCCCAATTATCCGGAAGGCCGGCTGTCCAAAATGAAGGCTCACCTAGTGAGCGCGTCCCATCTTCACCAGGTAGCGGCAGGCTTCCGGCTGGGACATCACTTGCTGCTGGGGCGGGGCGAGGAGATGAGTGGCGGAAGGGAAAAAAAGGCCCTGCTCGCCAATGCGCTGGAGGCTTTGATTGCTGCCCTATATCTGGATGCCGGCATTCAGGCGGCGCGCAACTTTGTCGTCCGGCATGTGATCGGCGAAAGCGATCCCCTGGACGAGGGGCTGGAGGGCACCGATTATAAGAGCGCCCTGCAGGAGATGGCACAATCACGGAAACTTCCGCAGCCGCGCTACCTGACTATCGAGGAGCGGGGGCCCGAGCACGCCAAGACGTGTGTGGTGGAAGTGCGGGTTGGACGGGAGTGGATCGGCCGGGCAGAGGGTTTGTCCAAGAAGAGCGCCGGGCAACGGGCCGCGCAACAGATTCTGCAACAGTTGGCGGAGAAGGGCGAGGCCTAGCGCTTCGTCTCCGACGGCTCCTGCTTACTGCTTTGTGCCTCCTGCTTAATGGCTTCGGCCTGCTGCGCCAGGGGCGACATCCGTTCCGGCTCTCCTTTCACACCCGTTTCATTGAGGATCACCATATCGACGCGGCGGTTCCTTTGGCGCCCTTCTTCGGTATCGTTGTTGTCCACGGGGGCGGTGTCGGCATATCCGGCGATGGAAAGCCGGTCGCCGGGCAATCCGGAACTGACGAACAGTTCCAGCAGCGCGATGCTGCGGGCCGCCGACAAATCCCAATTGCTCTTGAAACGGGAATTGTGGATCGGCACGGAATCGGTATGGCCTTCCAGCCGCACTGGATTGGGAACCTGCTTGATAGCGGTGGCGATCTTTTGGATGCTCGGATAAAAATCCTTTGCGATCTCGTCCTCCCCGGAAGGAAATAGCGCTGCTTGCGTGAAGCTGATGATCAGCCCGCGTGCGCCCATGCTGATCTTCAGCTTTCCAGCGCGAACCTCGCTTCCCAGCTCCTGGTTGAGGATCTTGAGCGACGGCAGCAATTCCGCGATCTGCCGATCCCGCTTCACCTCCACGGTCTCTAAGTCTTTCTTAACTCCTCCGGGTCCTTTCATTTGCGCATTACCCTGGCCCTTGGTGTCTACACTTCCTCCCAAGACCGCCGTAACCATGCTGTTGAAAGACTCGCCCTTCAAGGCCTTTTGCACGGAATCGGAAACGGCTTGCATTTTCGCTTTATCGGTTTGGGAGCTGGCAAACATAACGACGAAAAATGCGAAGAGGAGGGTGATGAAGTCCGCGTAGGACACCAGCCAGCGCTCGTGATTTACGTGCGAGTCCCGTTTCTTGCGTGCCATATTGCTGGGATTGTTCAGCCTTTAGCGGGCGCTACCAGGGGAGCGGAGGCGGTCTGTTTCTCCGCCCTTTCCTTGGCTTGAGACTTCGCTCCGGCAGGGTCTGCATGCTTATAGGCGTCCAACTTACTTCGGATCAACTTGGGGTTCAATCCTTCGACGATCGCCACTACGCCCTCGAGCTTCAACTGTTTCATCTCCGTCTCCCACTCGATCCGGGATTTGATCTTGGTGGCTGCCGGCAGCAGCAGGATATTGGCCAGCCCGACGCCATACAAGGTTGCTACGAACGCTACGGCGATACCACGGCCAACTTCTTCTATGTTGGCGAGGTTCTTCATTACCTGGATCAGGCCCATTACGGCGCCGATAATTCCGATGGTCGGCGAGTAACCGCCGGCGCTTTCGAACACCTTCGCCTCGGCCATGGCGCGATTCTCGGCGGTGTCGATTTCAAGCTGCATCATGTTACGAATCTCTTGAAGATCGGTGCCATCCACCGCCAGAGTCAGGGCTTTTCGCAGGAATGGATCGCGGATTTCCAGCGCCTCGCTCTCCAACGAGACCAAGCCATTTTTGCGAGCCTTGGTGGCATACACGATCAATTCTTCGATGGCCTCGTCGGGAGATCCGGTCTTGTCCATCAGCACATGGATCAATCGCAAGAAAGCTCCGTTGAGCACACGAATGGGCGTGCTCACCATCACGGCTCCAAGCGTTCCACCCAACACAATCAAAGCCGCGGTAATCTGCGAGACGTCTCGGATCTTGCCGCCCTCCATCAGGAGGCCTCCGACGATGCCGCCCAACGCCAGTAGAATACCTACTACGGTGGCGAAGTCTGGCCGGGGGCCAGCTTTCTTGCTCTTTTCGAAGCCTGGTCTATTCGCGTTGGCCCGATCCGCACGGGGCTGCTCTGGCCTAGGTTGCTCGGCCATCTGTTAACGCTGTTCTTTCAGGGCGGAGGCCGGTTCTTCGCACGTCGACAATTTCTCTGGCAGGTTGGAAATCGTCCGGCGAAACCCAATCACTCTTTCAATCACCTCATCAGCCGACTCGAGCACCATGAACTTCTGGCCGCTGGTCATGGCGATCACCGTATCGGGCGTAATCTCCACGTGCTCAATCAGATCGGAGTTCAACACTAAGGGCACGTGGTTGATGCGAGTAAGCCGGATCATAGGGGTGCTTAAGTTCCTTATCGGCTCGAAGGGGGCTTATTTTAGAAGCTGGCCGGCTTAGCCGCTTTTAGAAGGGCGGAGGCGATTTCAGGCTAGAATATCGAGGATGGCCGTGAGTTCTTTGCGGATTTGATCGATGACCGGGGAAGCATCGTTGAACAAATCGCCTTGCGAGCGCTTGGATTTTTTCACGGCTCCGTCCGAGGATTTTCCGCCCGCTTCGCGGGGGCGCGAGTCCAGAAACTTCCGGGCGCCCTCAATGGTGTAGCGTTTGTCGTAAAGCAGGCGCTTTATTTCCAGCACCAGCTCCACATCCTTACGCCGATACAGGCGGTGACCTTTGCCGGATTTCTTGGGCCCGAGGGAGGAGAACTCCGTCTCCCAAAACCTCAGTACGTACGGCTTAATTCCCGCCAACCGGCTCACTTCGCCAATTCGAAAATAGAGTTTGTCCGGGATTTCGGGCCGCTCGCGCTCAACTGCGGGCTGTGACATCCTTGGCACATTCTAACAGAGAACCAGGAGCTGAAATTCCGGCCCGATGGCGCAGGGTCCGCAGGGCTTTCCGCTGGCGTATCATGCGGCGTATTATGGTACGTAGCGTTAGCGCTAACACCACTATGAACAGACGACATTTCCTTATGAGTTCGGCGGCCGCCGTGGGGTCCGCCATCGCCGCGCCCAAGAGTCCGAACGATACTATCCGTATCGCTTGCGTCGGCCTGCGCGGCCGCGGGAAGTCGCATCTGCGCGCCTTCACCACGCTGCCCAACGTCGATCTGGTAGCGCTGTGCGATGTCGATCAATCCGTTCTGAGCGAGGCTTCCAAGTTCGTCGAGTCCAAGCGGCAAAAAGCTCCCGCTGCTTTCACCGATCTGCGGAAGCTTCTGGAGGACAAATCCATCGACGCCATCTCCATCGCGACACCCAACCATCAGCACACGCTGCAAACCGTGTGGGCCTGCCAGGCCGGCAAGGACGTGTACGTCGAGAAGCCCTGCTCGCACGACATGTTCGAGGCCAGGCAGATTGTTGCCGCCGCACGGCGTTATGACCGCATCGTTGAGCAAGGCAGCCAAAGCCGCAGCGCGTTGGCGCTCCAGGACGCAGTGAATTTGATGCGTGACGGATTCCTGGGCGACGTGTATATGGCGCGGGGGCTGTGCTACAAATGGCGCGACACGATCGGCCGCGCGCCCGAGCAGGCGGCGCCCTCAGGCGTCGATTACGATCTGTGGCTGGGCCCGGCGCCCAAACGCGCCTTCACCAAGAATCGCTTCCACTACAACTGGCATTGGTTTTGGGATTACGGCAACGGAGACATCGGCAATCAGGGTATCCACGAGATGGACATTGCGCGCTGGGGACTGGGCGTAAAATATCCCACCAAGGTCTCGGCCATTGGCGGCCACTTCATGTTCGATGACGACCAGGAGACGCCCAACACACTCACCTCCACCTTCGAATTCAATGACGGCGGCAAGAAAAAGATGATGGTCTTCGAAGTCCGCCACTGGATGACTAATCTGGAAGCGGGCATCCACGAGTTCGACAAGAGCACTCCCAGCAACTGCATCGGCAATCTGTTCTACGGCTCTAAGGGATTCTTGGCTATCGACGGCTATGACCGTTACAAG
>Ga0210401_10004210_pt1 | contig 15062 bp, 10 predicted proteins | sample IncBWH32MmetaG_FD_150866 | JGI IMG/M metagenome (GOLD analysis project Ga0210401, IMG submission 150866) | Forest soil microbial communities from Barre Woods Harvard Forest LTER site, Petersham, Massachusetts, United States - Inc-BW-H-32-M | ecosystem: Environmental > Terrestrial > Soil >... | reverse complement strand
CACGACTTACGATCCAGCGCGACGCCAGTCGGTCGGATCCCCGTCAGCTTAAGGCTTGCCGCGCTTGGAAGCCACTCTGAAGGGTACCAACCCTTCAAAAAACACTTGACAAATGGTGGGGAGTCCGTTTCCCCCAAGGGCAAGCCGGGGCGGGGCGGGTTCCCCCCACGCCGGAAGCACGCTGCCTGCCAGCAAAAAACACGCTAGCATGCATCGATGCTGCCGGCTCCCCCCACAAGAGGGCTGCCGCCCCCTTGTGTATCCCCCGCTGAGTAACGCTGTCGGACACGGGGAGAAGCGAGGATAACCGAGACGGCTGAACGAAGGAGAAAGATTTACACAACAGACTTGACACTGACCGGCCTTCTCATGGATACCCGACAAAATCAGCTGCTTAGCCCGGTGGACGGTCCGCTGCACCGAGCTCTCGCGCGCGCGTAGCGTGTCCTTTTGTGTCCCGACCCAAATCGTGAGAGCCCTTCGCTGCCGGCGCAGCAATATCATGATCGAGTTCGCCATCGGCGCTGGGGTGTTGACTTCCATATTCGCGGGCGCTGGAAGCCTGTCGTTTTACTTCCACCCGCCGCCGAGCGCTTTATAGAGCTGAACCAAGCTTTGATATTCGTTATTTCGCGCCTGCGCCAGCGTAAGTTCAGACTGAAACAATGACCGCTGGCTGTCGAGGACATCGAGATAGGTCGCGGTTCCCCCGCGATACCGCATGAGCGACACGTCGACCGACTCTTGGAGGTCCTTGACTGTCTGCTCCTGGCGCTCGCGGACGTCGTGGTATTTTCCGTAGCCAATGAGGGCATCGGAAACATCGCCAAACGCGTGCTGAATGGTTTGTTGGTAGCTGATCAGAGCTTGCTGCTCCTGCGACATTGCATATCGCAAGTTATTGCGCAAAGCGCCACCCGTAAAAATCGGCTGCGCCGCGCTTGCCGCATAGCTTCCGATTCCGAGCGGAGCCGGAATATTCCCTCCAAGAAATGCGCTATGTCCCCATGTTGCGCCTCCAGTACCGCTCAGGGATATTTGCGGAAAGAACATTGCCTTCGCCACACCGATGTTCGCGTTCGCAGTAACCAGGTTCTGTTCTGCGACGCGGATGTCGGGCCTACGCTCGAGAAGATCCGAAGTCAGCCCGGCCGGCAATTGCGGTGGAAGCGTCTCACTCCATTGCAGGCCAATCGGAGTCGTCGTTCCAAGCGCCATTCCGCGAGGCACGCCTTGCGGATAATTTCCCAGGAGTATGTTGATCGCGTCCTCGGTCTGCCCGATTTGCCGCTCCAAATCTGGGATCTGTGCATTCGCTGTATCGAGGACTTGTCGAGCCTGAAGCACGTCGAGTCTCGTGCCTACTCCGTGGGTGAGGCGCAGGTCGGTGAGCTTGACAGAGTTTTCCTGGGCCTGCACCGTCTCCTTTGTGATCTGAAGCTGCAAATCGAGGTCGCGAAGCAGGAAGTAGTCGCTCGCTACATCGCTCACCAGGGTCAGGATCACGGTCTGCTGCGCGTCCCGGGTGCCCAGCAGTTCGGCGCGAGCCGCCTCAGTCGCGCGCCGGTACCGTCCAAATAGATCCACTTGAAAGAGGACATCGGCGGCAAGCGAAAAAATGTTGGATTTGATGTTCTGTTCGGTCTTGCCCCCGCTGAAAGTGGGGTCGAGCGAAAGCTGCGGAAATTGGTTGGAGCGCACGATCCCCACTTGAGCCCTGGCCGCATTGACGCGCTCGACGGCCAGCAGCAGATCATAGTTCTGCTTCAGCGCGGTGCGGATCAGTTCCTGCAACTGAGCGTCGTGGAACACTTGCCACCACGGCAGATCGGCGAACGATTCGGTTTGCGCCGCCTGCTGAGATTCGTCGGCTCCATGGAAGGCCGCAGGCGTCTGCACGACCGGGCGGCGATAGTTGGGTCCGACTGTGCACGCCGAGAGCAGTGCCGCCGCAGTGGAAATCGCGGTATAAGAAAAAGCTCTCATATCAGTCTCCTTGGGCGGGTGAAGGCAAAGGGTCGACACCGCTAGCGGACGATTTCGCGCCCGACAGCTTCTCGACCAGGACGAAAATGGCGGGAACGAAGAACCTGCCGATGAACGTCTCCGCCACCATGCCTCCAATGACTGTAGTCCCGATCACCTGGCGCGCGATGGCGCCCGCGCCGGATGCCGTCCAGAGCGGCACACAGCCGAGAATGAAGGCGAACGAGGTCATCAACAGGGGCCGCAGACGAAGCCGCGCCGCTTCCAGCGCGGCATCGGCCAGGGACCTGCCCCGTTCGTATTCTTCCTTTGCAAAAGCTACGATCAGAATCGAATTCTTGGCACCCAGGCCAATCAGCATCACTAAGCCGATTTGCGTGTAAACATCGTTTTCGATCTGCACCATGTAAGCAGGCAGAAACGCTGCCAGCAGAACGCGGCGGAGCCAAAGTGCGGCAATGGCGCCGAAGACCGCTACGGGGGTGCTCAGCAGCACGCTGAAGGGCATTGACCAGCTCTCATAGAGCGCTGCGAGAACCAGAAACACGAAGAGCAGCGAGAAGCCGAAAATTACCAAGGCCGGAACACCTTGCCGCGCCTTCTGCTCTTGATATGACATGCCCATGTAGCCGAAGCCCATTTCGCGCGGCATCGTTTGCTTGAAGACATCTTCCAGGGCCGCGGTTGCCTGATCCGAGCTGTAGCCAGGCGCGGCGCTGCCGTTGATCTGCGCGGACCGGTACTCGTTATAGCGCATCGTGAACTCAGGACCTGAGCGAGCCTCGAATCCTGCCAATGAGGTGAGCGGCAGCGCCTCGCCCTGATTGTTGCGCACGTAGAACTGCCCCAGGTTGCTCGTATTCGACCTGTAAGGCGCCTCTGCCTCCACGTAGACCTGCCAGGTACGGCCGAACTCGTTAAAGTAGTTGACGAACAAACCGCCCATGTACGCCTGAATGGTGTTGTAGACATCCGTCAAAGCCACGCCTTGCTTCAGCGCCTTTTCCCGGTCAACATTGACGAACTGTTGCGGCACGCTTGGCAGAAATGTTGTGCTGATTGAGCCGATTTCAGGGCGCTTCCGAGCGGCCTCTAAAAACCGGGCCAGGTTGTTTGCCAGAAACTGGATATCCTTGCCGGCGCGATCCTCCAGGACAAACGTAAAACCGCCGGCAGTGCCGACGCCTGGTATCGCCGGCGGGGAGAAACTGAAGACGGTTCCCGCCGGCAGTTGCCTGAGTTCCTGGTTCAAACGCGCCTTGATGGCTTGAAATTGTTGGGTCCGGTTCTTTCGCTCATCCCACGGCTTCAAAGTGACCCAAAAGAAGGCGTTGTAACTTATCCGGACGTAGCTGAGCAGGCTGAAACCAATCACGCTGGTGGTGTACTCGACGCCCGGCGTGCTTGCAAGAATCTTTTCTACCTGTGCCGCCGCCGCGCTTGTGCGTTCCTGCGAGGCTGCATTGGGAAGCTGCATGTTGACATATAGGTAGCCCTGGTCTTCGTCTGGCAGGAAGCTGGAGGGAAGGTGGCGGGAAAAGAGAACTCCGGCAATGACGCAGACGGCAAGCAGCGCCATGACGAGCACGCCCTTACGAATCATCCCACCGGACAGGCGAACGAAGCTGTTGGTCGAGCGCTCGAAATAACGATTGAACGCGCCAAAAAAGCTCCCTAGCGCTCCGCGGCTCTCGCCGGCGACGGGCGTTGGCCTAAGCAGCAACCCAGCAAGCGCCGGGCTTAGCGTGAGCGCATTGAAGGCCGAGAGGATTACCGATAAGGCGATAGTCAGCGCGAATTGCTGATAGAGCCTTCCCGTGATGCCCGGGATAAATGCAGTGGGTACAAACACAGAGGCGAGAACCAGAGCAATGCCAATCACCGGCCCGGAGAGCTCGGCCATTGCCTTTTGAGCCGCGTCTCTTGGCGCGAGCCCCTCCTCGATGTGGCGCTGCACGCCCTCGACAACCACGATGGCATCGTCCACCACTAAACCGATCGCCAGCACCATTCCCAACATCGAGAGTGTATTAATGGAGAAGCCAAACAGCGGGAACAAAGCAAAGGTGCCGATTAGCGAAACGGGTACGGCCAGCATTGGGATCAGGGTGGCGCGCCAGTCCTGCAGGAACAGATAGACCACCAGGATCACCAAAAAGATTGCAATCACCAGGGTTTCCGCAATCTCCTTCATGCCCTCAGTAACTGGCATCGTCTGGTCAAGCGAGATAGCGTAATCGACGTCTTCTGGGAAGGACTGCTTCATTTGGGCGATCAGCTTACGGACGCCGGCCACGGTTTGAACAGCATTGGATCCGGGCAACTGATAAACGGCAATGCTGGCAGAAGGCTTGCCATTCAGTCGACTGACCTGACTATAGTCCTGCGTGCCCAACTCCACTCGGGCCACATCTTTCACCCGAACGGTCCCTCCATTCGACGCCTCGCGCACGATGATGTTGCCGAACTGCTCCGGGGTCGTCAGACGGCCTTGAGCCAGCACGGCATAGGTGAATTGCTGGTCGCGCGGAGCCGGCTCGCCTCCCACCTGACCAGCCGGATTGACAGCGTTCTGGCTCTTGATCGCGTTCACAATGTCGGTGACCGTGATTCCCAGCTTCGCCAATTGGTCAGGGTTCACCCACAACCTCATTGCATATTGGCCTGCGCCGAAAACCGTCGTCTGGCCGACGCCGTATGACCGTGCCATGGGATCGTTGAGGTTAATATAGGCATAATTAGCCAAATAGGTCGCATCGTGAGTGCCGTGTGGCGAGTATAGGGCGATCAGCATGAGTGGGGCGGTGGTCGCCTTTTTCAGGCTGACTCCGTAGCTGTTCACTTCGGGTGGCAGCTGCCCAGTTGCTAATTGCTCGCGCGACTGCGTGAGGATCAGGTCCGTGTTGGGATCCGTTTTGAGATCGAAGTCGACGATCAAACTCGTTTGCTGGTTGGAGGTCGCGTTCAGGGAGTACATGTAGGTCATGTTGTCCACGCCGTTGACTTGCTGCTCGATGGGCGTGGCGACGGCGTCCTCCAGCGTCTTGGCGTCAGCGCCAGGGTAGTTGGCTTGCAGCCTGATCTCGGGTGGGGCGATGTTTGGAAACTGGGCCACCGGCAAGAACGCGATTGTGACCGCGCCGACAATTACTGTAAGGATCGCGATAACGATTGCCACGATGGGCCGCTTGATAAAGAATTTGGACATGTTTTTCGACTCCCTTCCGTTTTGAGCAATCACTGGTCAGACGTCACTGGTCACTGCCCTTGAACGGCTTGGGCTTGACCGGCTCTCCTGGCCGGAGGTTCTGCTGGCCTTCGACGACCACGCGCTCGCCCGGCTTTAACCCCTCTTTGATCACCCACCTCGTGCCCGTGCGTTCCCCAACTTGAACCGGGCGCACGGCGACCCGATCGTCGGTCCCGACAACGTTAACCAGATAGCTGCCCTGCTGGTCAATAACAGCAGCCTGAGGAATCAACAAAGCACTGCGTTGCACGCCCATCACTGCGCGCACTTTGCCGTACTGCCCGGGCCGGAGGACATTGCCGGGATTGGCAAAGAGCGCCGCCAATTGGATCGCTCCGGTATTTTGATTCACTTGGCGATCCGCAAAATAGAACTCGCCTTCGTGCGGATATCTCCTCCCGTCAGCCAGGATGAGCTGCAGTTTCCAGTGCTCCAGGTGGGAATCCGAAAACTGTTTCGGAAGCGTTAGATATTCCTGTTCGCTGACGCTGAAGTAGTCTCTGATGGGATCGAGCGTCGAGATGGTTGTTAGCGTTCCGCTGCTGGTACTGACTAAGTCGCCTACCTGCGCCTGAGCGATTCCGACGACACCGTCGATGGGCGAAACTATACGGGTGAAGTTGAGGTTGATGGTCGCGATTTCGACCGCCGCCTGGCTCGCTTGAATTTGAGCCTTCGCAGCGGCGATCGCGGCTTTGGCCGCCTGCACCTGCGCTTTATTGGCAAGATTCGTCTGTACGGCGTTATCAAAATCTTGCTTGCTGACAGCGTCCGCCTTCGCAAGGGGACCGTACTTCTCCACGTCAAGCTGGCTCTTGAGCTGATTCGCCTCAGCCGTTGCGAGCTGCGCCTCACCTTGAGCCAGTTGCGCTTCTGCCTGCGCCAACTGGCCCTTGGCTTGGTCGAGTGCCGCCTGAAATGGTCGAGGATCAATCTCAAAAAGGAGTTCGCCCTTCGTGACGTATGATCCTTCCTTGTAGTTCCGCGTGAGCAGATACCCGGTGACCTGTGCCTTGATGTCGGCATTGACCTGCCCGGACAGCGTTCCGATCCATTCACGATAAACGGGAATGTCCTTCTGCTCCACCGGTGCGACCTCAACTACTGGCGGCGGGAGCGCCTGCGCCGTGGGCTTGGCGCCGGAGCGAGCGGCAAAGAATATCAGCACGACCACCAGCACACCGGCCGATGCCCATGCCACGTGTTTCAATCTCAGAGCGGAATTCAGTTTCATTTCGTGTATCTCCTCGTCCGGGAATCTTCGTTGTTACGAAGGCCCTTCTTCCGCCGCTGTCGCTCGACAGCGTTCAAGGGCTGCTTTGCCCGACGCTAAGGAAGAGCCGCAATTCCTCTGCTTTTATTGGCCGAAATTTTAATTAGTTGAGTCTTGCTTCAAGTAATAGTTGAGTGTATACTCAAATAGAATCCGCCCGGCATGGAGCCGCGCGGCAGTGGGCCGGAGGCCGTCGTCAAGCGGCTGGACGGGCCAAATCGTTTGGAGAGAATGAATGCCTTTAGTGTCGGATAGCGCCTCCGTCTCGCAGGACCGGAAGGTCCATTTCGGCCCCACTTTTGTGCTGCCGTTGGCCCTGGGCTCCATGCTGAACCCGATCAACTCCACGATGATTTCAACGGCGCTCGCGCCAATTGGAAAAGACTTCGCGGCCACGGTGGCTCAGACGGGATGGCTGATCGCCGGGCTTTACCTGACGAGCGCGGTCGCCCAGCCGACGATGGGACGTCTTGCCGATCTTTTCGGTCCGCGGCGGATCTATCTCCTCTCACTTGTGCTGGTCGCTCTGGCCGGTTTCGGCGGCGTCGTCGCGCCTACGCTGGGCGCGCTTGTGGCCGTACGCGTACTGCTCGGTGTTGGCACCTCGGGCGCCTATCCCTCCGCCATGCGAATCTTCCGCGTCCAGGCTGACCAACTCGGCATGGCGCCACCCCGCATGGCTATGGCAACCCTGTCGCTCGCCGCGATCTCCACCCAGGCTTTCGGCCCCGCGCTGGGGGGCTTCATTACCGGCGTCTTCGGATGGCACGCCATCTTCTCGGTCAATGTGCCGCTCGCCCTTATCACCGCATTATTAGTGTTCCTGTGGGTACCCAGGGATGGCCCGCGGACGACGGGCCTGCGCGAACTCGTGCGGGAGATCGACATTCCCGGCGTTATTCTGTTCGCCGCCGCACTCCTCTCCCTTATGGCGTTTCTCATGAACCTCGACCGGCCCCTCTGGTGGATGCTCCCGATCTCCGGCGCGATCTGGACGCTGTTCTGGCGCCATTCCGCCCGCTGCCGCCAGCCCTTCATCGACGTCAGGATGCTTGCCGCGAATATTCCGCTGTCCCTGACGCTCCTGCGCGTCACGTTGACACTGCTGATCCCCTATTGCGTGATTTACGGTTTTGCGCAGTGGCTTGAAAGCAGCGCTCATTATTCGCCAGGCGCCGCAGGCCTCATGACGCTGCCCATGTCGGTGATGGCAGCCGTGTGCTCTCTCCTCGGAGCCCGCTCCAGGGGCATTCGCGCGCCGTTCATTATCGGGGCCGCGGCCAGCTTGATCGGCTGTGCTGGACTCATATTGTTGTACAGCAACACAGCACCCTGGCTCATTGCGTCCGTGGTCGCGCTCATCGGGATTCCGATGGGCCTGACTTCAAACCCAACGCAGACCGCTATTTACCTGCAGGCTCCCGCCTCGGAAATGGGCGTCGCCGCCGGATTGCAGCGGACGTTCGGATACTTCGGAGCGATCGGGGCCGTGAGCCTGCTTGGGCTGATGTTCGGAACCCACGTCACCGACAAAGGCTTTCACAATCTGGCCCTTGTGATGACCGCCGCGTCCGTCCTGCTTCTTGTCTTTATTATTCTCGACCGCACGCTGCCGCACGGCCCGGTGGAATCAAACGTCAAACATCAACTCAAATCAACTCAAGGAAGACTCATCCATGCCACTGACACAACTGGACCCCAAATCCGCTCTGATCGTGATTGATCTTCAAAAAGGCGTCGTAGCCTTGCCGACAGCGCATCCGAGCGCGGAAATCACGGCGAAGTCTTCCGCGCTGGCCCGTGCCTTTCGCGCGCACGGCCTGCCCGTCATCCTGGTGAATGTGGCGGGCGGCGCGCCGGGTCGCGCGGATGTGACGCATGCCTTCAACCGTCCGGCCGATTGGACCGAACTCATTTCCGAACTGGAACAGCAACCGGGCGACCATGTTGTGACAAAGCATCGCTGGGGCGCGTTCCATGAAACGCCGCTCCATCAGTATCTGCAGGCCCAGGGCGTCACGCAGGTTGTTCTTTGCGGGATAGCCACCAGCATCGGCGTTGAATCGACGGCCCGGAATGCTCACGAGCACGGCTATCACGTAGTATTGGTCGAGGATGCCATGACGGACCTTGATGCCGAAGCCCATGCCAACAGTGTGAAGAAGATCTTTCCCCGGCTGGGAGAGGTCTGCCAGGCTGCTGAACTTCTGGCCGAGCTGAGAGCCGCATGACAACCGGGGCGGAAAAGCAAGAAGGCGAGGCCATGCCGAAGGTGGCCGTAACCCCACAGCGGAGTAACGGCCGCGCGCGGGTCGCCCTCATTCTGGAGGCAGCCGCCGACGTGATCCGTGAACGCGGATACGAGAGCACGACGATGAGTGAAATCGCTCTGCGATCCGGCACGAAAATAGGTTCGCTCTACCGCTTCTTCCCGACCAAAGAACTGGTGTGCGATGCCCTAATCGAAGATTACGCTCAATCGTCGGAGGTCCAGTGGCAGGCAATCATCGCGGCAGCTTCGAGCGCCACGCCCGAGAGGCTTGCCGACCTACTGCTCGACGCCTATATTGATGCCCGCAGGAAGCACAGCGCGCGCGCGGTTCTTGCCCTCCTGGAGGGCCGCGCCGACGGCTCCCTTCGGCGCGAAGAGTTCCGGCACCGGAATCTTGAACGAATTGGCGAGGCATTGAAAGCGAACGCACCGCAGCTCAGGGCGCCGGCTCTGAGGAAGATGGCAGTCGTCATGCTTTACCACATGCGCGCGATAATGGCGATGACCTTCGACCCCAACGCGCCGAATGCGCCCGGAGCGCCGCAGGAATTGCGGATCAGCGTCAGGTCCTGGCTCGCCGCACGCCTTAACGCACAACGAAAACCTTAAGCGAAAGGAGACGTAACCGTGTCAACCCCTCAATCCTCCCTGCATTCCGCCTTCGCCGTGCTCGACAGCGGACGAGAGCTTCGCACGGCACGAGCCGAGGTAGAAACTAAGGCGCCGGAACGAACCTCCGCGCTCCCCCGAAGCGAAAGGGAGCATTGCGACGTGGTCGATATCGTCCCGGTGATAGTGTGGAGTGCACTGCCGGACGGCTCGAATGTTTACGTGAACAGCCGATTCGTGGAGTACTCGGGCATGTCAGCGGAGCAGTTGGCTGGATCAGGCTGGCATGCCGCAACTCACCCCGATGATCTTCAGCGGCTCGAACGCAAGTGGCTCGCCTGCGTTCGCACATGGGAAGTTTTTGAGGACGAAGTGCGTTTCCGCCGCGCGGATCGGCAGTACGCGCCCCGCTTGATTTTGTCGTCCTCTCAAAAAGGGGACTGCGCCCGCCAAATCCGCCTTAGGGCGCTGGGCGTTTTGTCGGGTATATAAAAAAGGGACGCGACCCGCCAATTGCCTTAAGCCCATCCCGCAATCCGCCTCATCAGCCCAATCGCCCGCGGATTCTGCTTGCAGTTTCTCCGAACCGGAGTGATGAATTGTCACGACCGCAAACCGGTCAAGGAGAAACTCAATGAGCGACAACGCAATCGATAACGAGAACACGGGTAAGGCGCCCGATACGGCGAAGCCCAAAGGCCTAACGGCGCGCCCCAAGCCTGTTATAAAAAATGGTCGCTTCTAAGGTGACCGACCCCTTTATTAGGACGGGCGCGCGCGAATCCTCATCATGGCCAGGAGTTGGCTCCATCAGTAGGCCGAATACATTCTTGCAGACCACTTCTGCCAATCTCGAGTTTCTGCTTGACGCCAAGCGGCGGACCATACATTTTTATAGTGCCGACAAAACCAGCCCTGCTCGGCCAAGCCGTGGGGCGTCCATTCACGTACATCCGAACGGCCGTTTTGTATATCTGGCGAACCGTGCGAGCGGCACCGTGGATTTCGGCGGTAAGCGCGTCTCTGCCGGTGTCGAGAATACGATCGCGGTTTTCGCTATCAATCGGGAGACCGGCGAGCCTACACTCATCCAGAGCATGGACACGCGCGGAACCCACGCACGTTCGCGCTAGATCCGAGCGGCAATCTTCTCGCCGTAGCCAACCAGATGTCGCTCCCGGTGCGCGATGGAACAAGCGTGCGCACACAGCCTGCTAGCTTGACGCTATTCCGAGTGGGCGCCTTAGCTTCGCGCATAAATACGACGTTGAAACTGGGGCAGAATCCTGTTCTGGACCGGGATCGTCTCGGTCCCGCCTAAACCGCGTTAAAAGACAACCTTTAGACTGAACTGCAGTTCCCGCATATCGATCCCCGGTCGCAGGCTGCTGATGTTGCCAAAGCTGCCGGTGCCCGGAATTGCAATACCGAGCGAATTAGTCGCGTTGCTGGTTAGCGAGGCATTGGGGTCGCCGAAGTTCGGGTGGTTGGCGAAATTGAAAGCTTCGAAACGGAACTCCACAAAGCGGCGCTCGAGGAAAGGAAAGTCTTTGAGGGTCGAGAAATCCCAGGTGTGGACGCCAGGGCCCGTGATCACGTTGCGGCCCACATTGCCAAACTGGTAGAGCTGATTTAAAGCGAATGCCTGAATATTGAACCATTCGGCAGTGGTGGGATTACTAAGACTCAAGCTCTGGCCAAGTACGGCGTCCGGACGGTCGCCGCCAGCGTTCGATCGATTAGTGCCGGTGCCGACCCCAGTTGGGAATCCGCTTCCTAAGGTCACAATCGAGCTCAGCCTCCAGCCGCCGAGCACGGCGTTGGTGAATCCGCCGTGGTTCATGAAATGACGGCCCTTGCCCACCGGCAAGTCATAGAGCACCGAGGCCACAAAGCGCTGCGCCTGGTTGAACGACGACGGACCCCGCTCACACGGATTGATGCAAGCCATATTTTGTTCCCCGTTGTCATTCGTCACGGCGCGGATGCCGCTGCCATCATCGAGTGATTTGCCGAATGTGTAACCAGCCAGGAAGGTGAGTCCGCCGCTCAAGCGCCGGGTGACCTTGGCGGTGCCGGCATAATATCGCGCGTTCACGTCACTGTCCACAAACTGCATCGCGCCCAACTCCGGCCAGGGCGTGCGGGAAGCGGTCGTGCCGGGCCCCGGAATGGGGTTGTTGATGTTGTGGAAGCGCTGCAGAAAATGACTGACGGATCCTAGGTAGCCAATTTCGATGACCGTCGATTTGCCGATCTGCCGCTCGACGTTCCCCGTCCACTGTGCCACATAGGGTGTACGACGGTCGTATGTGACCAGCGTCGGTCCGGGAAGTGTGGCACAGACCAATGGTGGTGTAGTTCCGCATGGGTTGCCGTTCTTCAGCAGGTAGGGGTCGGCCCAGGTGATGTTGTTAAGCGTGGCGCTGGCCGAAGGGTTGAGACGGCCCGCAAAGTTGCGAGTGTTGTCGTAGTACGACGGCGCTCCGCCCTCCTGCGCGTAGAAGAAGCCGCCACCTAATCGAATGGTCCAGTTCGATCGTGGGCTGTATGCAATGCCCAGACGCGGGGCGAAGTCATGGTAATCCGTCTGAATCAGGTTCGGGCCCAGCCGTCCGTCGCGAACTACCGTAATGGCCGGATCGAAGCGGACCGGGATGTTTCCCCCGTAAACGTCGCCCGAGCCCACCCGGACCAGCACCGGATGTGGATGGCCGACCGCTGCGGCGGGCGTGTAAGCGTAATAGGGCACCTGCCAGTTCGATGCCGTGTCGTTCTTGTAGCTATAGGGCGGCATCAGCTCGTAACGGAGGCCGACGTCGACGGTCAGCCCAGGGCGAACCTTCCAAGTGTCGGTGACGTAATAAGCCTGGTTGGTGGCACGCTCTTGCGCGATATTCTCGCTGGCCGCCTTCCAGGAAGTCGCGATGTAGCCTGCCATGTAGTCAGCAAAGCTGTAGCCAGTGGCGTTATTCCCGATGGAGAACTGTCCCCGTGGAAAAGCGTTGCCGAGGGTGTTGAAGCGCACGCGTTCGATGCTCGCGCCGAATTTCATGGAATGTTTGCCGCGGGTCCACGCCAGGCTGTCGTTCCACTCGAAGTTCGCATCGCGGAACTGGTAAGGACCCTCGGTGTTAGAACCGAAGCTGCTATAGCCGGTGAGCCCGATGATGCCGGGAATGCCATTTTCGAAGGAAGTCCAGTTGGTGCCGAGTTGCAGGCCGAGCTGCGTCATCAGGTCATACTGAGGCTTGTTGCTGGTATCGAATGCGTTGACGTTGTGGAAATAATTGACGCCGAAACGAGCTTCGTTCACCAGGTTCGGCGAGAGGATCCGGGTATTGGAAATCACGCCCTGCCTGGCCGTGACATCCAGGATATTCCCATTCAGATAAAGCGAGGGCGTGACCACGTGGTCGGTGTCGAAGCTGTAGCGTCCGAACCACGTTGATTTCGAGCTTTCCACGAAGTCAATGCGCTGTGTGAATTCGTCCTTGTTGGCGGCATTATTCTGCAGGTTCAGAAAATTATTCGAGTTCCCGGCGCCGGGCACATTGGGCAAAGGATAGTACTGGAGCAGCGCCTGAGGAATAGTCGACTGTTCCGAAGCCGGAATGATGTTGCCGGCGAAAGGCATCTTGTTGCCGTTGGAATCCCGGTTGGCAGGGTCGCGGATTACGGTGTTCGGAAGCAGCGACGAAAAGTTACCAGTGCGAAAAATGGCGGGAGCCGTACTGTAAACTTGCTGGATCTGCTGGCGCGACCGAAGGCCTTCAAAGTTGGACATGAAGAACAGCCTGTCCTTGCCGTCGAATACCTTCGGAATGGAAAGCGGGCCGCCCAAGGTGAAACCATACTGATTCTGTTTGAAGGGCGATTTCTGCGGCACGACGGTGGTGAAGCCGAAGGGCCGTGCATCCAGCGCGCTATTGCGGAGAAACTCAAACAGCGTTCCGTGATATTCGTTGGTGCCGCTCTTCGTAGAAACATTCACTTGGCCGATTCCCCGTCCGAACTCGGCGGAGTAAATGCCGGTCTGGACCTTGAATTCCTGGATGGCGTCAATGGAAGGAAGGAATAGATAGGCGTTGAAGTTGGGCTCTGTGTTGACTACGCCATCAATGCTGTAGTTGTTATATTCACGGCGAGAGCCGGAGACGGCGAAGGACTGATTGGCCCGGTCTCCTCCTAAACGTGTGCTGGCGGCGCCCGTGCTGGTGCCACCATTGGTGTTGAACCCGGCGCTGACGTTGGGACTCTCCGAGACCAGCGAAAGGAAATTACGCCCATTGAGCGGCAGATCCACGATGCGCTGGCCGTCCACTACCGTTCCGAGCGAGGCATTTTCAGTATTGAGCAGTGGCGCGCCGCCGGCCACCTCCACCGTCTCCGCCACTCCTCCAACCCTGAGCTGGAAATCGATGCGGGCCGTTTGCTGCACCTGCAGTTCGACCCCGCTGCGGACTTCGGCCTGAAAGCCCTGCAACTCCGCCCTGACGTTGTAAACGCCCGGCTGGAGCGCAGGGAAATTGTAGTTGCCTGCGGTGTTGGTGGTGACCGCCCGCGTGAAGTTGGTTTGAGGATTAGTGACTGTTACGGTGGCGCCAGCTATGATGCCTCCACTCGAATCAGTCACCACCCCTGTGATTTCGCCGACCGTCTGGCCGGACGCCGGCGGGACTAGAGACAGTCCCGCGGCCAAAGCAAAGATCCCCGACAGTGTTTTACGCATGGAATCCCCTTTACCTGGCTTCGTCAGGATTTTAGAAAATGCCATCCTGAATGGGTGTAGTATATACCCAACCGAGCCGCCGTTGGAGTGGGGCAGACTGTCCAGCCAGACAAGTGCTCAAGTTGATTTTCTTGCGGTATAGACATAACCGTCCGCAGTTGGTGACGACGACAGTCTTGTCATGGAACGGGTAGTAGAGATCCTGAATGCCTTGGTAAGGGCGGCAGGAAGAGGAATAGAGCTCAGCCGGACATTTCATGTTGAGCGCCTGGTGCGGCCGTTCGTTGTTGAACTCCTCTAAGAAGGCATCGAACTTGGCTTGCTGCTGAAGCAGGTTGGCGCCGGCGGGACGAGTGGCTTCCTTCTTCAGCGTCAGATGCATGCGTTCATGGCGGCCGTTCTGCTGGGGATGACCAGGGCGGATGCGTTCGATGCTGATGCCGAGCCGCAACCACCAGACCGATAGCCTGGAGAGATTGAAAAGCCCGTTGGGCGAGGCGAAGGGAACGCCGTTGTCGGAACGAATCGCTTGCGGCAAACCGCGCTCCTTAAACAAGCGCTCAAAAGCCGTAAAAGCGGGCTTCTCGGCATTTGATTCCAGGGCTTCGCACAGCAGCAGGTAGCGGGAAGCATGATCGGTGACGGTGAGCGGATAACAGTAGCGCCGATCGCCGAGCATGAACTCGCCTTTGTAGTCGGTGCACCACAGAGCATTCGGTTGCAGACCCTCTGAAAGCGGTGTTCCTTCGGTATGGGTGCGCGATCGCCTGGCCCGGGTCACCAAGCCGTGGCGATCCAGGATGGCGTGGATGATGCTGCGAGCGGGGACTTTCGCTTCGCTCGGCAGTCGTCGAAGGAGGCGCTCCCGGATCTTGCGGGCGCCCCAGTGTGGTTTCTCGCGCTTAGCGGCCACGATGGCGGCTTCGATCTGTTCGGGCAG
>Ga0210401_10004209_pt1 | contig 15065 bp, 14 predicted proteins | sample IncBWH32MmetaG_FD_150866 | JGI IMG/M metagenome (GOLD analysis project Ga0210401, IMG submission 150866) | Forest soil microbial communities from Barre Woods Harvard Forest LTER site, Petersham, Massachusetts, United States - Inc-BW-H-32-M | ecosystem: Environmental > Terrestrial > Soil >... | reverse complement strand
GCGCAGCTTCGCGCGGACGTTGCCGTGCGCGAGGATGCCAGGCTCGAAGTGCGCGAGGAGATCGTCGTTCGGAACGCCGCGTCTTTCTACAAATACGGATTCCGGCGCGACCTGCCGATCTTGCCCGAGGGCCGCTGGGATCCGAAGGACGTGAACGAGCGCAAGCGGAAAAACGGCATACGCGTGGAGATTCTGGAGGTGACTGAGGACGGCGTGCCCGTGCGTTACGAACAGGGCAGCGGGTACACGTATTCGCAGGTGCGTATCGGCGAGCGGAACGTTCCGCTGGATTCCGGAGAACACCGCTTCGCGCTGCATTACCTAGTGGACTCGCCACTGAGTTTAGGCACGACGACGGACATGCTGTATTGGAATACGCTCGGAGTCAGGCAAAACTCGCCGACGGCCGAGGCGATCCTCATTGTTCATTTGCCGGCTGCCGTTTCCCTAGATCAGGTTCAGGTTGAGCCGCGGGTCGGCGGGCGCAGCGTGAGTTCGTTGGACGGCTCGGAGACAACGGTTGAGCGAATTGACGACGCGCCGAACACGATCGCGTACCGCGCGACGAATATGGGGCTGCACCAAAGCCTCAGCCTTTCACTCACGTGGCCCTCAGGCGCTATCCGCAAGCCTTGGACGGATTTTCTGCACAGCGAAAGCTTGGTGCTCGGCGTACCCGCGCTGCTGTTCGTGTTTTACCTCGCTGCATGGATCCGGATCGGCCCGGAACCGAAGCCGGGGGTGGTCGTGCCTCGGTATGAGCCTCCGGATGGATTTTCTCCGGCGGCGGTGCGATTCCTCACGACGGGTACGACCGATGGCCGCTCGTTCGCCGCGGTGATCGCACAACTCGCGTTGCGCGGATGCTTGCGCGTCGAGTCTGAAAACGGGAAATACAAGCTGTCACGATTGATGAGCGACCGCGCAACGGAGTCGTCGCTCGCTTCAGAGGAAACGATCACGCTGGCGGCGTTGTTCGAGGGCGGGCCGTCCATCGAATTGTCGGCCGGGCTCGACCAGCGCAATCAGGCGCAGAACGGGCGGTACGTGTTTCACATTCATCAGGAGTTGAACCAGAAGCTCGGAGGGAAATACCTCACGCGCCATCCGGGGATCATCGCGCTCGGCGTGCTCGGGACGTTTATCTCGGCACTCTTGCTCGCCGCCGTTGCCCAGGGCCCCAATCCCGGCGGGGCCGTGTTTTTCACTATGTGGATTTTGTTTTGCGGACTGGGGATTGGAATGATGTTCGAGCTCTCCTTCGCGACCGCGTGGCGGACCACATTCCGTTCGGGAAAGGGCTGGCTGAGGCTTCTGCCCGGAACCGCGGCGATAACGATTTTCGGCAGCGCCATCGTTTTCATGCTGACCAAGCTCGCCGCGGGCGTGTCGCTCTCGTTCGCATGGATGGTTGTCGCGCTGCTGGCCGTAAACTTAGGCTGCGCGCCGCAGCTCAAGCGTCGAACGAAGCTCGGCCGCGACCTGCTCGACCAAATCGCCGGGTTCCGGCAGTTCCTCGAAAAAGTCGAGCAGGACCAGATGAACCGGATGAAGCCCTCCGGTGAGAGCTCCACGGACCTCGACCGATTCATACCTTACGCCATCGCCCTCGAGGTAAAGGAAGCCTGGGGCGATCACCTCGCGCAAACGTTCCTCGCGTCCACCGTCGTAGCGGAAAATTAACTTGGCGCGGTGGGTCACTGTGGCGCCGGCGCGTAGCCGGCGGTTTGGTTTGTGTAGCACAGCGATTCTTCGCTGTGTGCCTTTGTGGACCGATTGGCAGCCCGAATCGAAGCTGTGATTGCAAACCCCACACAGCCCGCCGCGGCGGGCTGTGCCACTCAAGTCGCCTTTAAGCGCATCGCCCGACATTTTCGCCCGGACTATAAGAGGACCAACCCGCGGCGAATGCCGATCGACACGGCCTCGGTCCTACTAGCCGCGCCCAGCTTGCCGAGGATCGACGCGACGTGAAACTTCACCGTGTGGTCGGAGATGTTGAGCCGCGCGGCGATTTCCTTGTTGCTCAAGCCGCCCGCCAGCATCTGCAGAACTTCCACCTCGCGGCGCGTCAGCGACTCGGTGAGTTCGTCCAGAACTGCCGTCTGCGCGGGAGCCGCCGGTAGGCCCTCCGCCGCATGAGAAGGATGAACGACAAGCAACCCGCTCGCGGCGGCTCCAAGGGCCGCCACGAGTTGCTCCGGAGAAATATCGGCCGGAAGCGCCGCGCGAATTCCTGCGCGCAGCGCCTCGGCCGAGGCCGCCGCGGAAATTCCATCGCCGACCATGACCAGCGGAACGTCCGCTGCGAGTCCCGAGGCCGCGACTGACTCGAGCGTGGACTCGATCGGCTCACCGGACGAATCCACGAGAACCACATCGGGCGCGGCCTCGGACAAGAGGTCCGCGAGCGTTTCAATCGCCGCGATACTGCCCACAACCTGGGCGCCGCGCGCGGCCAGGAGATTTTCCAGTCCGGCGCGGGCCAGCGGCGAAGGGGCGACAATGAAAACGCGGATCACGCCGCCACGGAACTCCTCACTGGCGGCGCGGTTCCGAGTTGCACCGCAACCCGGCGAACCTTGGAGTAGTCGCCCCGGAGAAACTCGAGGCGCAAGACGCGTGAGGCTCCGCCGTGAAGCGCGCTCGCCAAGTCTGCGACCTCCGCGAAGGCTTTCTCTTCCGTGCCGAGCAAAATATCGCCGGGCAAGAGCGAAGCCAAATCGGCCGGACTGCCCGGTTCGACTTCGAGGACCACGAGACCGAATCGTTTCGCCGATCCGGCCGCTCGCGGAATCTGCGCGGGATGAATCGTGACGCCGAGCCACGCATTCTCCGGCCCCGCGGAAAGAAAATCACGCACAGTGTTGCTGGGAATGGCGCCCATGGCCGCGCCAGCGAGCATCGTGTTGATGCCGATGACGCGGCCATGGGCGTCGGCGAGCGGTCCGCCGGAGTTGCCGGGAGCGAGGCGTACGTCGGCCTGCACCCAGGTACGCCTGCCGAGTCCACCGAGCGGCCCCACACCGTGAATCACTCCGGTGGCCAGTGCTCCGACGAATCCGAGAGGATTGCCAATGGCGATCGCCAATTCGCCGGGTCGCAACTTGGAAGAGTCGGCGGCGGACGCAGCCGGGAGCCCCGCCGCACCAATGCGAAGCTGCGCCAAATCGCGGCTGGTATCGCGGGAAACAATCGCGGCGTCAAAGTCGCGGCCATCCCAGAGCTGCACTTTCACGCGCGAGCCGAGAACGACGTGCGCGTTGGTCACTACGAGGCCGTCCGCTGACCAGATGACGCCCGAGCCTGCGCCGCGACCGCCCGACTGCACGAGGACGGTCGAGCGGCGCAACTGCTCGGCGATTTCGCCGAATCCAGGAATCGCCATGTTAGTTTCCTCCGCGCGGCCGTTCGCCGATCACGATCGTCGCTTCTTGCGCGGCGCCACCGCGAGCGAATTTCACCGCGACGGACTTGCCGATGTTGTCCGCGCCGAGTTGCGTGTGCACGTCTTCCACGCGCGCAATCGGATGCGCTCCAAACGAGAGAAGCAAATCGCCGATCATCACGCCGGCCTTGTGCGCGGGCGAGTCGGGCTCGACTTCGACCACGATCGCGGCGGTTTTTTCCTCGCGTTTGAGCGATTGCCGCAGTGCTTCTGGGATACGGACCGGATGCAGGCCGACGCCGAGATAGCCGTGCGGAATGTGGCCCGCTTTCAGCAGGGCGTCAACGACGCGATTCACCGTTGCCGTTGGCACGGCGATCGCGCCGAAGCGCGCGAAACGCGGAGTAGCGATGCCAATGGCGCGACCACCTGCGTCAATCACGGCCCCGCCGACCGCGGTTGGCTGCAAGCCGACATCGAGCCGGATGTACGGACTGAGCGCCGCGCCTACCCAGGTGCGCCGCTCGCCGGTGACCAGGCTCACGACGCCGAGCGCGGCCACGGGGCCGCTGGCGCGCGTGCGCCCGACTACGAGCGCGAGGCTGCCGGGCTTGAGCGCCGCTGCATCGGCGAATTCCGTGATGGGCGAAGCCGCCTCCGCGCATTTCAGTACGGCCAAATCCGTTGATGCGTCGCGGCCCACGAGTGCGGCGGGAACGACTCGTCCATCCGGCAACGTGGCGTGAATTTCTTCGTCGCGGCGCAGCGCATGCTCGGCGGTGACGATGATTCCGCTGCGCCAGATGACGCCGCTCGATGAGCCGCGCTGCTCCGTGTGCACGGCGACGATTCCGGCCGCGGCGCGGCCCGTTTCGCGGGCCAGGGCATTCGATAGATCGATGAGTTCGGTTGACATTTCTTCTAGAACCTCCGCCCGCAGAATGCCGCAACGTCACGGTGCTTACATCCGCCAATCGGCTAGGTTTGCCCCTGGCCGTTTGGGCTGGGCGTTCGCATCGTATCGGCCGCCTCCTACCGCCAGCGGAGAGGCTGCAGAAAAACTCAAATTTTGTCATTCCGAGGCGCGTTTTTCGCCGAGGAATCTCTCTTTTTCTGCGTTTAAACCCAAGAGAGATTCCTCACTTCGTTCGGAATGACAAAATAAATACTTTTTTCGTAGCCTGTAAAGCCGATCCGGCCCGACGATTCCTGGCGCGGTTGAAACCGTGCCCTACAAACCCCGCACACTCTCACAGACATCAGATTCGTTCCGCTGGGATACGGATTCTCACGCAGCGGCGGGCCTGGCACGAATTGCTTGATTTGGCTGAAGTGCGGACGTATCGTGCTTCGTAAAATCGGTGAATGATTTCTTGGAGAGAGAATTTTACGGTTCGTTCTTGCGCGCTGCCGGCAGTTTCGCGGCAACGCCACGGAAGGAAAAGAATCGGTGAACGGCCCTCGCGCTTTCTGTTTGCTCGCTCTCGTTGCGGCGGCTCTGGCGCTGACGCCCGAAGCGCGCGCGCAAGCGAACGCCCCCTCTGACGCAGGGAAAACGCAAAGCGCCGTTGGCTCTCTCTCGCACGATCTCTCCGGCGTATGGATGCAATACCCCGACGGCGATGTGCCGGGCGTTCCCGGCATGAACGCCGTGAGCAATCGGACGCGTCCGCCGCTGACGCCGTGGGGGCAAGCCAAGTTCGACGCGGCCAAGCCGCTGGTCGGGCCGCGGGCCATTCCCGGCGAGGAAAATAATCCCGAGCTGCGCTGCTATCCCGACGGCCCTCCGAAGCTTCTCAACCTTCCGAATCCGTTCGAGATCGTTCAGATTCCCGGCCGCGTGCTGATGTTCTTCGAGCTGGGGCACACCTGGCGCGAAATCTGGACCGACGGGCGTCCGCTGCCGAAAGATCCCGATCCGAGTTATCTCGGATACTCCGTGGGCCACTGGGAAGGCGACACGTTCATCGTGGACACGATTGGCATGAATGATAAGCTCTGGGACGATTCCTACGGCAATCCGCGCAGCGACCAGACGCACCTCATCGAGCGTTACCGGCGCCTGAATCACGATACATTGGAACTGCAAATCACCATCGACGATCCGAAGGCTTATACGAAGCCGTGGGTGAGCCCGCCGAAGTTCCACAAACTCGAACCGGGCTGGGAAATCGCGGAGTGGTTCTGCGTTGTGGATGAAGACAACACCTATGACGACGCCGTCCGAAAACCAGCGGGTGTCGCGCCCGCGCACAAATAGATTTGCCCGCATCTTATTCGCGCGCGCGGTCGCCGTATTGGGAACGGCCATGGTTTTCTCGCCGATGCTTTTCGCTCAGGCGACGCAGCCGCCTCCGGATTCAACCGCACCGCTTTCTCACGATTTGTCCGGAGTCTGGATGCAATATCCGGATGGGCCCGCGCCGGGAGTTCCCGGCATGAACGCCATCGATCAAAGATTTCGGCCGCCCTTCACGCCGTGGGGGCAGGCGCGGTTTGACGCCGCGAGGCCCATGCAAGGGCCCACAGCTGTCCCTGGCCAAGAGAATGCGCCGACGTTGCGCTGCCTTCCGGACGGTCCGCCGCGGGTGCTGAATCTTCCGAATCCATTCGAGATCGTGCAGATTCCAGGCAGGGTACTGATGTTTTTTGAGCTGGGACATGTGTGGCGAACCATCTGGACCGATGGCCGCTCGCTTCCCAAAAATCCGGACCCGAGCTGGCTGGGCTATTCGGTCGGCAAATGGGAAGGGGATACGTTTGTCGTCGATACCATCGGTTTTAACGATAAGCTTTGGGTGGATGTCTACGGAAGCCCGCGGAGCGATCAGATGCATCTCACCGAGCGCTACCGTCGGCTCAATCATGACACTCTCGAAATGCAAATCATCATGGACGATCCCAAGGCCTACACAAAGCTCTGGGTGAGCCCTCCCAAACTTCACAAATTGGAGCCGACGTGGGAAATCGCCGAGTGGTTTTGCATCGTCGATGAAGAACACGCGTACAGCGACACGGTGCGTATACCGGCGGGGACTCCGCCAGCCGCCAAGAAGTAGATGAGGCAATCGAGCCGATGATTATCGAGAATATCGATCAAGTTACCCAAGCGGTCCTGGACGAGACGAGGCGAACGCCCGATCCGCGCGCGAAAGAGATCATTCAATCGCTCGTGCGGCACCTGCATGCGTTCGTCCGCGAAACGAAACTCACGGAGAAGGAATTCGACCAGGCCATCAACTACGTCGTGGCGCTGGGGCAGCTCACCACCGAGAGCCATAACGAAGTCCGGCTGATCGCGGGCTCGCTGGGAGTTTCCACGCTCGTCTGCTTGATGAACAACGGCCCGAACGCCGCCACTGAAAGCTCCGCGAATCTGCTCGGGCCGTTCTGGCGTGCCGAATCCCCGCGAACGGAGAATGGAGGATCGCTGCTGCGCTCTCCGACCCCCGGGCCCGCATTGTACTTTCGAGGCTGGGTGCGCGAGGCGGATGGCGCGCCGGTCGCCGGAGCCGAGGTCGACGTCTGGCACGCCTCGCCCGTGGGCCTATACGAAAGCCAGGATCCGGAACAGGCCGAGATGAATCTGCGCGGTAAATTTACGACTGACGCCAACGGGGAGTTCAGCTTTCGCAGCATCAAGCCCTCAGGGTATCCGATTCCGATCCACGGCCCGGTCGGCGCGCTCTTAAATGCCCAGAAGCGCCACAATTTTCGGCCCGCCCATCTGCATTTCCTCGTGTACAAGCCGGGGTTCAAGACCGTCACCTCGCAAATCTATTCGCCGGACGATCCCCATCTTGAGACCGATTCGCAGTTTGGAGTGACGCGCGCTCTCGTGGCCAACTTTCAGCTCCACGAAAACGATCCCGCACCCGACAGGGAAGTCAGCGGCCCGTGGTACTCGCTGCAGCACACGTTCATTCTGCAGCGAGGCGAGAGCTGGCTCCCAACGCCTCCCGTTTCCAAGAAGGCTGCACAGCGCATCTCAAGCGGTTCTCCAAAAGCGTAGCTTTCAATAACCCAGACCCATCGAAAATCGCGAAGGGTTTGCCCACCGGAAAACCGAAACCCGTGGCTCGGCGTTGACGTACTGGAGTGGTATCATCGAATGGTCACGCGTCGTCACGGAGAAAAATCGAGGAAGGGTGCCGCCAGTCCTACTTCTCGAGACAGAACAATGAATCCAGCAGACGCTCAACGCTTCGACGATGCTTACAAGAAATATGAAAATGGCAACTACTCCCAAGGGCTGCAGGAGCTACGGGAACTAGGTAAGCGTATCAGCAACCCCTGGGAAAAAGCCGAGGTACACTCTCACGAAGTCATATTCTTGCTTGAACTGGATGAAGTCACTGCAGCGAGGCAGCGAGTCGACGAACTGAGTAAAGCTGTGGAATCACTCATCAGTGAGCCTGTGGACGGGTACGAATACGATCTGGAAATCAGTTTACCGGTAATGGCGCGATATCTCGAGGTCAGAGTCGCATTTGCAGAGAGGAGAAAGCATGAAGCCTTAAGAATGCTCGATGAACTGGTCTCGAGCTACCCGCAACAGTTGTCCATACCTGAATTTCGAGATATTTCCCGGCAACTCTGTACGTTGCGCGGTTTTCTTCTAGGGGATTTGGGGCGATGGGAAGAAGCCGAGCCCCAACTGGAATCTGCTTCCCCACCTGAGAAGTGGAAAGCACCTCACGCCTATTATTTGGGGCGATGCTACTACGAATTAAGGAGGTACAACCGGGCCAAGGAGAAATTAACAGAAGCAATTGAGCGTGGCCTTAGGAGTCGTTCGGAGAGCCAAGCTCACTATATCTTGGGTTTGATTGAATACAATTCTTCAGACATCAGGGCTGCCAAACGCCAATTTGAGCTTTGTGCGAGAGACGCCGACGAAAGTTCCGTCGAAATGCCAAGACTTTGGTCATGGCTTGAAACTACATCTGCGGCGCTTGGCCGTTTCGATGAAGCGGAAAAGTACCATCAACTCATGACGCATTCCCTCACCAAGAGAACTAGCTAATTGATGTGAAAGCCGTGTGCTCCAGCTCTTGAGTGATCTTGAATTCGCAGACGACGGTGAACGTCGAGAGTTCCATTCCTGATGCCGTTGAATGCCCCCCGCACTAGGTAAACTTCTTGGTTCTCCCGGTCATTTGTTCTCAAGCACACACCAGACCACGTTGTCTTAACATCTCACGATTGATGTCGATTTTTGAGGCGGTCCATTCCGGGAGAGCCGGCTCCAAGTCCATTCTTTACAGTGAAACATATTCGTGGTTGAATTCGTCTTTATTAATGTGACGTTGGAACGGTTCTTCCGCAAGGCAATGCGACAGGGATTCCGTGAAGTGCAGTGCGAACCAAGGACCCGCCATTGACAGGACCGGAAACTCACCTCGGGAGTTATCTTGATGAAGGTATTGGCTTTGTTGATGGCGATTGGTCTGTTTTTTGTCCCTGCTTTCGGCGGACCGCCTCCTGATTCCCGCTGGCTCGATGGCATGGATCTTTCCTGGGCGTTTCCCGAACCTTCGCCGGACTTTCCGAAGGAGGACAACAGCCAGGTCAAGCATCTTCCGGGCAGCTTGAAATCGTACACCCAGGGGCAGATCGACGATACTTACAACCCGCCCGATTGGTATCCCGAGGAGCATGCGCCGTTTCCGAGCGTGGTCGCCCGCGGAGAAGGGAAGGCGACTCCCGGCTGCGCCTCGTGCCATTTGGCGTCGGGCAGCGGGCATCCGGAGTCGGCCAATCTCACCGGCCTCACCGCCGACTACCTCCTGACGCAAATTCACGATTTTCAGCAGGGATTGCGGACGGACCCGCGCCACCGCATGAGCGAAATCGCCAAGGGGATGACGGAGGACGACGCCAAGGAAGCGGCCGCGTATTTTGCAGCCCAGAAGCCGCAGCGCTGGATTCGCGTGGTCGAGACGGACATGGTGCCAGAAACTTACATGAACGACGGGCGCCGGCGTTATGTTCGCCCGGGCGGAAAAATGGAGCCGATCGGTTCGCGAATCATCGAAGTGCCGGAAGATCCCGAGCGCGTGACGTGCCGCGATCCGCACATGGGATTCGTCGCCTATGTGCCGAAGGGCGCCATCGAAAAAGGCGAGGATCTCGTCAAGACCGGCGGCAACGGCAAGACCACGGCGTGCGTTGCGTGCCACGGTCCGCAACTGACCGGACTCGGGCCGGTGCCCCGAATCGCGGGACACTCACCGAACTACATCGTGCGCCAGCTGGCCGGCTTTCAGGTGGGCGCGCGCCACAGCGATCTGGATCAGTTGATGAAAGGCGTGGTGGCGAACCTGACGCAGGACGACATCATCTCGCTCGCCGCGTACGTCTCCTCGCGCTTCCCCGAGCAGTAGACGCTACTCGTAGGGTCGCGATCTTTGGGTCCGGCGTCAAAGTTCGACAACGAGGGCGATTGCACTATTCGTAGACTTCCCTGCGGTGGGCGATGCGGGTGATGCTCACGATTTTTCGATCGTCCTCGATGATGTATATAGTGCGGTACTCCCCAACGCGGACGCGCCAGAGGTCCTTGTATCCGCGCAATTTCCTGCAGCCGGGCGGTCTTGGATTGATGGCCAAGCCTTCGATCTTTCGCAGCAGCCGCGCGATCAAGGTGTCGCTCAGCTTCTCGAGTTCCCTCCGCGCAGATGGTTTGATGTCGATAGCATAGTTAGCCACGCAGGCGCCCGCGCTTGATCAAATCGGCTTTGACAGTTTCCAACGGTATGCCTTTCTCCTTGCGACGCCGTTCGGAAACGATGCCATCGTAGAAATCCTCCCAGAGCGCTTTGTGCTTGCGTAAATCGATTTGCACTGCCACCTTGCGGCCCTTTTCATCGGTCAGAAATTGGATGCCGGTCATGAAGGTTCCTTTCGTTGCGGCTCTACCGATACGCTAGCCCGGCTATGCCGTCCCGTCAAGGCAGCGCTGTGCTACCAGAGACAAGTTCTTTCTGCCTCATTGGGAGCCTTTTCGATCAACATTTGCCGCTGCCGCAGTAGTTGGCATTGCAGACGAGACCTCTTCAGTCGCGGGCGGCAGCGATCCAACGTACGCCGCGATCGCCACCATGTCGTCCTGCGTCATTTGCGCGACCACGCCTTTCATCAGCGCGCCCATCGTGCCGTGGCGCGATCCATCTTTGAAATAATAGAGCTGGCGGAAAAGATACATCGGGGAATGTCCCGCGATCGCGGGCACTTCGCCCAGGCCGCCGAGCGCGGGGCCGTGGCAAATCGCGCACTGAATCGTTTTGCCTTCGCCGCCCGTCGTGACGAGCTGCTTTCCTTTTTCGATGCTGCCCTTGGGTACGTACGCGACGAATCCCGAGTGCGGATCGCGGCTTTCCGCGCGGGCAACGTCCTGCGGCAGCTCGATGATGCGATTGCCGATCGGCTCATCGCCGGCGCCGGGCACCGGCATGCGCATCAGATGAATGTTGATAAAAGTTTTCGGCACGCGATCGGTCTCGACCACCGGCTGCCACACTTTCGGCTTCAGCGACGCGAACCATTCGGCGGCCTGCCGCGCGTCGTCGTCCGTCAAATCCCTCGCGATGTCATTCATGGCCTCGCCCATTCTCAGGTGGGCTTTGAAGTCGGAGATTTGCCGCTCGATATACGCGGCGGAAACGCCGGCGAGGTTGGCGGATTCCGGGTGGCCGAGGCCCGACGTGAGATGACAGGAGGCGCACCCGAGAATATCGCCTCCCGCGCCGTGCGCGACGACTTTCGGCATCGTCGCATGCTCGTCGGGAAACCAGTCTGGAGGATTTGCGAGGTCATCGATTTGCGCCTGCGTGTAGGCTTTTGTGCTGCCCGGGACGCGCTGCGGGCCGTTTCGTTCGTCGATCACCGGCTGAACTTTGTCACGAATCGGAAACGCCCAGGGAATATCCGGCAGGTGCCAGGGTTGCGCCGGCTGTACAGACTGCGCCCACGCTCCAATGGCGGCGACGCACGCGAGCGCCAAGGCGGCGAAAAAAATCAAAGCCGAACTCTTCGCGGAAATCCGCGCGCCGCGCATATTCCGCCGTGAGCAAGGCTCGGCTGCCGTTTCGCTCTTTGTCCGGCCGCATTTTTGAAAATGTCCTGAATCAAGTCTTGAATCAAAAGGATGGTCGGATTGTGGAGTCTTCATTTTCTCTTTCATTCCCTTGGGTTCGGTCGCTCTTGTCAGTCTTATTTTGAAGCAGGCGCAACGCCGGCCGGTTTGCGAACCACCTGATCGTAATCTCTATTTTCATCGAGAACGCAAAACCACTCGGCCAGTTCCCATCCCGGCTCCAGCTTGTGGAGCTTTGGAGGGCTGACCCACGGCTTCGTGAACACGCGCGGGTCGTCGATGATGATCTGCTGTTCCAGGGTGTCATGATTCAAGCGGCGGTAACGCTCCGTCAAGTGAGTCGTCGAGGTTCGCGGATTGCCGTAAAGATCGACCCATTCCTTGTCGTTGAATCCAACCGTTTCCACGACGAACGTATCGCCCTCCCAGCGGCCGACGGAGTAGCCGAGCCAGCTTGGGTCCGGGTCCTTCGGGAGCGGGCGGCCGTCGGTCCAGATCGTGCGCCAGATGTGTTGCTCCTCGAAGAACATCAGCACGCGGCCGGGAACCTGCACGATCTCCCACGGATTGGGAAGAATCAACACCTGCGGAGGCCCGCTCGGCTCGCAGCGCAGAGCCGAATTATCTTCCTTACCCGCGACTGCCTTGTCGCCTTGCAGCGCTTGCGCGTGGCTGAACTGCTCCTGCCCCCACGGCGTCAAAGGCGGGCGAAAATGTTCGTTTACTCCGTTCATTCCCGGAGTGCCCGCTACGTCGCCATCCTTATATTGCATCCATACGCCGGATAGATCATGCGAAAGCCCTGGCGTCGCTTCTTGTGCCTTTGCCGGAGCAGTAGAGTTGCCGTTCGCGGAGTTGGCCTGAGCGTGTCCTGCCAACGAGAAAGAGCCGCCGATCAGCAGAAGTGTGAGCGCTGCTTGCGCAATTCTCATCGCGGGAATTCTCCGGCGCGCACAAACAAGGGACTCGGCGTATGCGGCGTGCGCTCCTCACTGAACTTCATTTACTTACTCGGCTCCGCCGTCGCCCCGCCTGAGGGCTTCCTCACGTCCTTGTCATACGTCTGCAATTCGCTCGAAGCGCAAAACCACTCCGCGATCTCCCACTTTGGCTCGAGCTTGTGCAGCTTCGGCGGGCTGACCCATTCTTTCGTGTAAGACGTGGGATCGTCGATGATGATCTGCTGCTCGAGTGTGTCATGGTTGAGGCGGCGATACTTCTCGATTAGGTGCATCTCTTCGCTGCGCGGATTGCCGGAAAGATCGGCCCACACCTTGTCGTTGAAGCCGACGGTGTCGACGATGAACGTGTCGCCTTCCCAATGTCCTACCGAGTAGCCGAGCCAGCTTGGGTCCGAGTCTTTCGGCAGCGGGCGCCCGTCGGTCCAGATCGTGCGCCAGATGTGGTACTCCTCAAAAAACATGAACATGCGGCCAGGAACCTGAACGATCTCCCACGGATTTGGCAGAATCAAAAGCTGCGGCGGGCCGCTCGGGTCGCAATGCAGCGCCGCGCTGTCTTCCTGGCCTCCCACGGCGCGCGGTCCCATCAGCGGTTTTGCGGCATCGAACTTTTCCTGTCCCCAGGGCGTCAGCGGCGGGCGCGCGCGATCGTCGACGCCGTTCATGCGCGCGAAACCGGGCGCCGTGCCGTCGTCATACTGCATCCACACGCCGGAGAGATCGTGGGAAAGCGGGCCAACCGTCGCGGAATTCGCGGCCGGCGATTTTTTCGTGTTGGCATTCTGGCTCGTTTGCGCGGAAAGGGCCGGCGAGCAAATCATCGCGGCGGCCAGCAAGAGAAATGGACCCGACATCCGGTGAAGCATCTCGAACTCCTCGAATCATTTAAAATTGCTGGCGCATGAGTCGGCCACGATTCTTGTGTCGTGCGCAGATTCAGTTCGTTTTGGAGGGCCGGGCTTCAGCCCGGCCGTTTACCAATCGGCTTTAGCCGCTGAAGCTCTATCGCCTGTGAGTCTAGAACGCCTTCGCCGTCGACAATTCCTTGCCGTCGGAGAACACCACCTTTTGCAGGAACGTGATCTTCGCCCCCACCTTGTTCGGATTCACCCACAGGATCACCTGGTCGCCCGGCTTCAGCGTTTCCCGGCTCCATCCCACTCGGTTCAGCATCGCCGGATTGGTCGTCTCGGCCACCCAGTGCTCGACGTTGCCTTTGTCGTCTGCGACATCGTAATAGACCTGCGTATGAGGGTTGCTGTACTCGAATTTCGTCACGGTCGCTTTCATCGGCACGGTTTTCGACATGTCGTAGGCCGAATTGCCGTGGTGAGCAAACACCGGAACAGCGGCGGAAACGAAACTAATAAGCACGGCCAGCAGGATTGCAGTTCTGGACTTCATCTCACACCTCTCGAAAAAATGCCGGGTTCGCGTGAACCCAGTTCTCCATGAAAACACAGCGGTTGGCGGAATTTGATCGTAGTCGAGCAAACCACACGCGGCCAACGAGTGTCAAACAATTTCACCGACTGCGCACATGAAAGTGGTTTAAAGTTTAGGAAACCTCAGCCACCACGCTCGGGCCAGCGTGCATGTGGACGGCCCTGCAAAGGAGCCCATGCCTGACATCGCCAAGCCTCCCTGTGACGAAGCGGCGATTCTCGCGGCGCCATCCGGCGAGCCCTCTCACGGCCGGGGCGAATGGGTGTTGGCGGCGACCATACTCGGCTCGAGTATGACGTTCATCGACGGAACTGCCGTCAACGTGGCGCTCCCCGCCCTGCAGTCCAGCCTGCACGCGACGATCGCCGGCGTTCAGTGGGTTGTTGAATCCTACGCACTCTTCCTTGCTTCGCTGCTCCTCGCGGGAGGCTCGCTCGGTGACCTGTACAGCCGGCGCAAGGTCTTCGCAACGGGCGTTGCCCTGTTTTCTTTCGCGTCGGCATGGTGTGGGTTGGCGCCCAACATTGCTCAGCTGATCTTTGCCCGCAGCCTGCAAGGCGTTGGTGGCGCGCTTCTCGTACCCGGCAGCCTCGCGCTCCTCAGCGCTTCCTTTTCGAGTGAAGAGCGCGGACGAGCCATCGGAATCTGGTCCGGCTTCACCTCCATCACGGCTGCGGCCGGCCCTGTGTTGGGCGGATGGCTGGTGGAGCATGCATCGTGGCGGTGGGTGTTCTTCATAAACCTACCGATTGCGTTGGTCGTCGTGGCGATAACCGTGTGGCGCGTTCCGGAATGTAGTGTGACGAGCGGCACGCGCAAAATCGATTGGCTTGGCGCGCTGCTGGCCACAATCAGCCTCGGTGGACTCGTCTACGCACTCATCGAGTTCAAGCCGATCGCAAGCGTGGTCGGCGTTCTGTCACTCGCTGTCTTTCTCCTCGTTGAGGCGCGATCGTCGGCGCCGATGCTCTCGCTGGCCTTGTTTCGTTCGCGCACCTTCGCGGGCGCCAACCTCCTTACCCTCCTTCTCTATTTCGCGCTGAACGGTGTGTTGTTCTTTTTGCCGCTCAATTTAATCCAGGTGCAGGGATATACGGCCACCGAAGCGGGAGCCGCGTTGCTCCCCTTTATCGTTTTGGTCTTCCTGCTTTCGCGGTGGTCGGGCGGGCTT